>Ga0208587_1000810_pt1 | contig 17118 bp, 21 predicted proteins | sample NGESurdeep092012_7_FD_184472 | JGI IMG/M metagenome (GOLD analysis project Ga0208587, IMG submission 184472) | Arctic peat soil microbial communities from Barrow, Alaska - NGEE Surface sample 210 deep-092012 (SPAdes) | ecosystem: Environmental > Terrestrial > Soil > Wetlands > Peat ...
TGGGCCTGCGGCCCACCCATAGGAATGAAAAACCTTTTCCACTGTCATCCCTCAACCTCTGTCATCCTGAGCGAGCGCAGCGAGTCGAAGGACCCCTATGCTGCCCGCTCACTTGCCACCGGCACGTTTTTCGACGGAGCGACGAGCCCGCCGCGGGCGAAGAGTCGAGGGATCTGCGGTTCATGTCCGCAGCATTCCTGTGGTGCGAAGGAGAACGACCAGTTTGCTAGTAGCGGAAAGGAAAAAGCGAAGATCGACCTGTGACACTCCTACCTGCTGGAAACTCGAAACTGGAAACTCGAAACTTGAAACTGGATACTAGCCACTAGCCACTCTCTTCCCCTATAACAACCTCATGCCCCAAACTCTGCAATCGCTGGCGGAATTCACTGCCACCCGCTTGATCGGCGACGGCAACCTCGAGATCACCACAGTCGCCAGCATCGCACAAGCGCAACCGGGCGCTCTGGTATTTGTGCAAGACGAGAAGCGCCTGGCACAGGCGCTGGATTCGCCCGCAAGCGCCGTCATCGCCGGAGAGTTCGCGGCATCGTGCTCCGGCCGCAAGCCTTTATTGATCGCAGAGCATCCCCGGTTGGCTTTTGCGCGCGCCGGGGAACTGCTGCATCCACCGAAAACCTACGCCGCCGGCGTTCATCCCACCGCTGTCGTTCATGCGTCAGCGAAAGTCGCGGCCAGCGCGGCCATCGACGCCTACGCCGTGATCGAAGCCCAGGCTGTAGTAGGCGAGCGCTCGCACCTCGGAGCGGGCTGCTGCATCGGCGAGGGCGTCGTGATCGGCGACGATTGTGACCTCTATCCGCGCGTCGTCATCTATCCAGGCACGACGCTGGGCCGCCGTGTAGTGGTGCACGCAGGCGCAGTGCTGGGCGCAGACGGCTTCGGATTCGTGCGCGACGATCAATACGGCCGCTACCAAAAATTTCCCCAGATCGGCGAGCTTGTCATCGGCGACTACGTCGAGATCGGTGCTAATTGCACCATCGATCGTGGCGCCTTGGAGACGACCGTGATCGGCGCGGGAACGAAGCTTGACAACCTGATACACATTGGCCATAACGTGACGGTAGGAGCCAACGTTGTGATCGCGGCGCAGACGGGCGTTTCCGGCAGCGTGGAGATCGGAGACGGTGCAGTCGTGGGAGGGCAGGTTGGCATCGGCGACCACGCGACGGTCGAGCCGGGCGTCATTCTCGGATCGGGCAGCGGCGTGCTGTCGAATAAGATAGTTCGCGGGAGGGGCGTCGTCTTCTGGGGCAGACCGGCGCGCCCGCTCAGACGCTATTTGAAGGAATTGGCGGCGCTGGCGCGCCTGGCGCGAAAAGCAGGCTCTCGCGATCAGTGACGACGATGGGCAGCTACTAAGAGTGAGCGGTGCGGTGATGGCGGTTTAGCGCAGCAATTTCGGGATCCACCAACACGGGCTTTGCACCTGGTGTATAGGGTTCGCCAAAATACTGCTCAAAATCCTCCGATGAAAGAACCCTGGATGCTCTTTCCAAGTACTCCCCCATCAGATTATTAACCTGAGTTGCAAACTCGACCTCATCAAGTTCGCCACACTCAACCTTTTTGTCCAGCGCGTCCTTCGCCCGCAGAATCTGATCCCGCAGTTCTTTGAACTCGCGATCCGGGTCGGCTTTGCCTTTCGCGACTCTCACTTTCCCCGTACCTTTCTGGCCAACAGTTTACACCGGCTGAAGCTGAAAAGCCGGTCATTAGAGTGATGCCGAAAGGCCGGGCTGGGTTTTCTCGTCTGTTTCATGCACTTGCAGTCGCTGAGGCCGCCCCTGCCTGCACCTCTCGCTCCAGGTTCTCGTACAGCTCCGCAATATCTGGATCTATAAGGGTTGGAGTGACACCAGCCTCGAAGTCAACCTGAAAATATTCCATGAAATCAGATCTTGCCAATAGGGTCGATGCTTCCAGTAGATAATGACGCATTAGTTCGTTCACGGCATCGGCGTGCTGGCGTGCAGTCATCAAGCCAAGGTCATGCCGGCCGTCCAACTTTTCTTTCCCATCAAGCATTCGATTACGAATCTTGCTGATGGTCTCTTGTGCTTTTAGGGACTGCAGCCTAGGACGGCGCGCGTTCATCCGTTGGATGAGATCAACACCGTCCCCTCCCAGCCCGTCACAGCGGCGCAGGACCTCTTCCCAGTTCGAGAAATCATCTCGGTATCCATAGGCGCCATAAATGTCCCAACTAAGCTTCCATCCATTAACTCCCTCAACAGTGAGTGCGTCTCCATTCGGCTGCAAGCCGGCCGACCACAGAACTCGATTTGCGACTTGGTGACAGACCCCATTGTGTCCGTACTTTCCTTCGATGCCGGCCTTCGGCCATGCCTTGTTGGTTGGGTTGGTCGGCGTGTTCGCCTGGCAGATACAAAGTGCCAGCCGCAGATTTGCAGGCGCAGGACCTCTCCAGACCTTATATGGTGCAGGCTGCTGAAACCCGTCACCGCCGGAATGCAGGCTGCCCCAGCAAAACCAGTAATGGGCATCCGCGGGAAATGGCTTCGCAAATCCATCCGGCGGCCCGGGATTTGGGTAGCTCGTCACCCAAGTGTGGTTCAGCGGAAAAGGATTAACGGATGTAAACGCCCGACGCGACCAAATGAAGAGTGACTGTTCCTGCATAGTTTCTATCTTCTGTGGGGCTCTCCTCAGGTACAGCCCTCGAAACCCAGAACGGCTGTTTTCCCGCCGAGTATATCAAAGTAAACGGCCGAAAACGCTTGTTCCTTGGCTCGGCGCCAGGGACGTGGCGTAAGATAGGCCAGTTGACATCATGGCCATCATCGTCATCGGCGGACACTCTCGCAGCGTGGGCAAGACCAGCGTGGTCGCTGGTCTGATTGCCGCGCTCCCCGAGTTTCACTGGACGGCCCTCAAGATCACCCAATACGGACACGGGATTTGTTCCGCCAAGGGCGAACTCTGCGACTGCGCCACCGACGACCACAGTTGGGCCGTGACCGAAGAGCGCGATCGCGGCGGCGAGAGCGACACCTCGCGCTTTCTCATCTGTGGTGCAGTTCGCTCGCTCTGGGTGCGCACTCGTCAGGGAATGCTGGCTGAAGCCATGCCTCGCGTGCGCCAGGAACTCGCAGGCGCCGAGAATGCCATTGTTGAGTCCAACTCGGTGATGCGCTTCCTGCGCCCCGATCTTTACCTGACGGTACTCGACCCGACGACTGCCGACTTCAAAACCTCGGCGCAGGAATTTCTCGATCGCGCTGACGCCGTGATCCTGCACGACGGCACTGGCGATGCCGCTTGGACGAACGTCTCACTCAAGCCAGCCGCCGCCAAACCGAGATTCCACATCCGCCCACCGCAGTATGTGACATCCGAGTTGATCGAATTTGTGCGGGAGAGATTGCGGAATGGACTTCACCACGGAGGCACAGAGGCACGGAGCATTTAGAAGAGATTCTCGGTATTGAGAATGACCCAACGAATCCCCGTGGATATCGGTGACGAAACCTAACTATCCCACCCAAACTTGGCTTGGATGGCATCCATGACGCCCCCATTTGACTACTCAGGTGCAGGATACTCGTCCTCGCCGTCCTGAGTTTTTCTCGGATTTACGAAAATGCCAGTCTTCTCCTGAACTTTCTTCTTGTTTTCTTCGTCTTCTACGGTCCACTCAGCTTGTACCCGAAGACAGAAATCGTATGAACGGGTTTCGGCTTCAGTCGCAATGCCAATAACTCGTTTGTTGTCCGGGTACAAGCCGCGTGCTACGAAGCACATCAAAGACAGCATTTCCCTCCGCTTCTTCCTCGGCTCCTCTCCGTCTTCCATAAACAGGAGACAATATGTCGTGTCTCCCAATACGGTCGCGCGACGGAAAATCAGACGATCCAACTCGCGATATTCGCAGTATGCCTCCCAGAAGCTCTTCGATAGCAGCCTGCGCTGAAAGCGATCCGGGCGAGCTAATTCACGCGCAACCAGCTCATACTGTGATGACGTTCCATCATGAGCACGGTCGATGATGCTGTCCCAGCCGTAACTGATGCGGTCGGCTTCTTTCTTTGCCTGAACCTGCACAAGGCTCAAGAACTTGGGCCAAATGGTGTCGTCAATGAGAATATGGTCGTAATTGTCCATCCATGAAAAGCTATGACCGAGTTCCAAGTACTTTCCCAAGAGATTCTCTTCGCCACCGCTTACCACCAACGTTTTATTTTTGTCTATCGACTCCTTCTTCCGGAGGTAGTCGCAGAAGTCGGAGACGGTATCCAGCTCAGAGAGCGCAATGTCGGCAAACTCCCGAGTGAAGACGTGGATCATTCGATTTTTTACGAACTGAACGAACGGAAACGGCTCTTCGCCTTCGCCCATTAGTACAGAAATCAAATGGACTGACTTAATCTGATCGGGGTCGAACTTCTCTTTTCCACGCCAGGGGTTCTCAAGCCAGATCGGCACCTTGAGGTCAAACAGGTACCGTCGCGCCCCACCTAGCTGTCGCAAGTTCTTTTCGACTTCAGCTTTCTTGTACCTGCCATGTTCATCGCTCCTGAGGTCTTTGATCTGCCAGATGATGGCGGTATCATCAAACACGATGAAGAGGTCGCAGAGTTCGTTTCCATCCGGCTTCTTGGGATTGGGGTAGCACCAGTCTGTAAAAAATGTCTTTGTCGCAAGGTTGTGGATTACTTTTTCGGCCGCCGCACCCTTCTCGCTAAAGTAATGTTTGGACTCCATATTCAAGCCGGGCGCCCCGCTCTAGCAAAGCTAGGGCGGCAAGGAATTTTCTTGCGGTTACTGAGCGGAAATCTTAACGACCCCACCCTCCAGGTTAATCCCATTACGAACCGAGTCTGACCAGTTTGCAGGCTGTTAAGACGAGCCACTGGCCGACTGATTCGAGTGAACTATGAAGAGCGAAATAGTCCGCCAATCAGCGAATGAGTCACAAAGTACAGGATGGCCCAAACGCCGACTACCCAAACGCATTCTACAAGTAGCTCCTTCCATTTCATTTCCGACAGCGGCTCAAAGAGCCCTACTGGAGGTTCAGGGTCGTGCCGTTGGCGATAGAAGGAAAGGAAGTGCTCGAAGCCTCGGACGTAAAACCGCACGGCGGAATGAAGGCTGCGTTGAGCATTGATGACACGCGCCTGATCCCGGAAAAGCGTTGCGTAAAACACTGCAGCCGCCAAGAGCGTTGTCGTCCGAATCAGAAGCGGTACCCACACTGCAAAGCCGGCGACAGTCCAGCCGCCGACTGTCACGACCAGAATGAGCACGTAAACGCCCTCAATCAGGTAATTGCCAGCGCCGGTGCTTGTCTCAGCAGCCGGAGGATCCTGCACGGAGCTCATGGGCCAGAACCTCCGCAAAATGGTTATCGATACTGCCTGATTATAGCCCTGTCAATGACGGTTCTAGGTAGGTTTTTGCCCGAACCTATGTCACGTTCCCACTAATTGAATTTGTGCGAGAGAGAGTCCACCATAGAGCATCAAGGGTGTAGGCACATTCAGTACGACGGTTGCGCTAACGGAGATCGGGCTGCTGTGAACCCGGAATCTTTTCAGGAGGACACATGGCCACATTTGGCTTCATCGAATACAACGACGCCAGCCCGGAGGTGCGGGCGGTGTATGACGACATCATGGCGACGCGCACGACCGACCGGATCAACCATTTCTGGAAGGCGCTCGCCCACGATCCCGCGCTGCTGAAGCGCACGTGGAACGACGTCAAGCACATCATGGCCCCCGGTGCGCTTGATCCCCTGGTGAAGGAGTTGATCTACGTGGCGGTGAGCGTGACCAATGGCTGCCCCTATTGCATCGCTGCGCATACGGTCTCGGCACGCAACAAGGGCATGTCGGAGGCCATGTTCCACGAATTGATGTCTGTTGTCGGAATGGCGAACGAAACCAACCGGCTGGTGAACGGATATCAGATCGAGATCGACGAGGCCTTCCAAGACGCCGCTGAAATGAGCGCCGGGCCTGCGAACAGCCAGTCGGTATAATGGAGTTTCGCCCATGAAAGCCTACGTTTACGTCTCGCTGAAGAAAAGTGTGCTCGACCCACAAGGCAAAACCATCCACGGTGCGCTCAAGAAAATGGGATACCGTGGTATCGACGACCTGCGCCAGGGCAAATACTTCGAGATTGCGCTCGACAGCAGTGTCACCCGCGAAGCGGCGCAGGCGGAGGTGGAGCGCATCGCGCGTGAAGTGCTCACCAATCCCGTGATTGAAGAGTACCGCTTCACGATCGAGGGCTAGCACGTCCGCTCACCAGGAATCTACTGACTGGGAGAGGCACTCCGCAGTACAATGAGTGGCCCAATGGGCTCGACGAGGCTGCAAAAAAGGGTCAGTTGCAGCAACAAGGAGGTCTTGGATGGCCAGTCCATCGCTAACTCCCACAACTTTTCCAACCACCATTTCTTCCACCGATTCAGCGATGCTGGCACAAGCCGCAGCCGCCAATAACTTCAAGCAGTTCATCGAAAGCGCCGCTCAGCAGTTCGGTTTTCAACCCGCGGTAATCTGTGGCATCGGTTCGCGCGAGTCGGGTTGGGGACTGCTCTTGAAGCCCCCCGGTCCAACCGGAACGGGAGATTTCGCACCGCGGAAAAACACCAAGCCGTTTCGTCCTGGACCTCTGCCTCCCGATGGCGGCGGGTACGGACGGGGTTTGATGCAAATTGATTTTGACGCCTTCCCGTTCGCCCAGACGGATAATTGGAAAGATCCTCAAGCCAACATCGAATTCGGCTGCCGGGTGTTGCACAGTAACTTCGTCTTTCTCTCCAGCCACACCACTCTGCAAGGGCTGATGCTGCTTCGTGGGGCCATTGCGGCCTACAATTGCGGGGCAGGAAATGTCCGTAAGGCCTTTGAACGATCGCAAGACGTGGATTTCTTCACGGCGCACTCCAACTACTCGGTCGACGTCCTGAATCGGGCGGGATTTTTCCAGCAGCAGGGCTGGGTGTGAGTTCACGGTGGTAAGCCACCAATATTCCCAATACCGAGTATTCCCAATATCGTGCGTGGAGCAATTCTTCCGCATCAGGAACTCCCGCTGACTCATCAAATCTACTAAGATTGGCTAGCTACACGCATTCATTTTTTGGTCAACCAGGAAGATTTGTGTCGGCCAGCGCGGCGCCCTCGGCTGCGCTCAGGCAGTTTTCAGGGGATTATTCATGACGTTCGCAAGCCAGGTGGCGAAACTGGCAACTGACCACTGGCAACCGGCAACTGCCGTTTGGAGCTGAATTATGTGCGGGATTGTTGGATACGTCGGAAAGAAGCGGGTTGTGCCGGTCATCATTGACGGCTTGCGCCGCCTCGAATATCGCGGTTATGACTCGGCCGGCATTGCCGTGGCCGGCAACGGTGAAGGCTTGCAGGTGCGCCGTGCCGAAGGCAAGTTGCGCAATCTGGAAGAGGTCATCCGCCTGAAGCCGCTCGACGGTACTTACGGCATCGGCCATACCCGCTGGGCCACGCATGGCCGTCCCACGGAAGAGAACGCGCATCCCCACCGCGACTGCACCGGCAAGATCGTGGTCGTGCACAACGGTATTGTGGAGAACTACGTCGCGCTGAAGAAGAAGCTGATCGACGAAGGCCACAAATTCCGCACCGAAACCGACACCGAAGTGATCGCGCACCTCATCGAGAAAAACGTCTCCGCGCCCGATGGCAAGGTCCCGCTGGAGGAAGCTGTTCGCAAGACGGTGCTGCTGCTGACCGGAGTGTTCGCCATTGCCGTCATCTCGGCAGACGAGCCCAACAAAATCGTCGCCGCTCGCAATGGCCCGCCCGCAGTCATTGGCTTGGGCAAGGATGAATACTTCGTCGCCAGCGATGTGCCGGCCATCCTGTACCACACCCGCGACCTCTTCTTTCTTGCGGATGGCGATCTCGCCGTCATCACGCCCTCGGGCGTGCAGCTCACCGACTTCGAAGGCCAGCCCATTACTCGGGAGGTGCAGCACATCACCTGGGACCCCATCATGGCGGAGAAGGGCGGCTTCAAGCACTTCATGCTGAAGGAGATTTACGAGCAGCCGCGGGCCGTGCGCGATACCACGCTGGGCCGCGTCTCGCTTGACTCCGGCAAGGTGTTCCTCGACGAGATGGACATCACCGACGAAGATTTTCGCAAGCTGGAGAAGGTGCATATCGCGGCTTGCGGTACCAGTTGGCACGCCGGGCTGGCGGCCAAATTCATGATTGAGCGACTGGCCAAGCTTCCGGTGGAAGTGGACTACGCCAGCGAGTTTCGCTATCGCGATCCGCTGACCGGACCCGGCGATCTGACCATCTTGATCACGCAGTCAGGCGAAACCGCCGACACCATCGCGGCCATGCGCGAGTCGCGCGCCAAAGGCTCGAAGACGGTGGGCATCTGCAACGTAGTGGGCTCCATGATCGCGCGCGAAGCCAACGGTACTATCTACACCCACGCTGGGCCGGAGATTGGCGTGGCCTCGACCAAAGCTTTCACGGCGCAACTGACCGCATTGTTCCTGTTCGCGGTTCACCTCGCCCAGGTGCGTGGAACGCTCGACCTCGACCACTCCAAGCAGCTCCTCAACGACCTCACTCTCATACCCGGCAAGCTGGAAACGCTGCTGACTCGCGACGAAGAGACGGAAGATCTTGCCAAGGAATATCATCGCGCCCACGACTTCCTGTTTCTAGGGCGTGGCATTCACTACCCGATCGCGCTGGAAGGCGCATTGAAGTTGAAGGAAATTTCCTACATTCACGCCGAGGGCTATCCCGCGGGCGAGATGAAGCACGGCCCGAACGCGTTGATTGACGAGGATCTTCCCGTCGTGATTCTCGCGACTCACGACAAGACGGATCCCGGCTCGGTGTTGCGCTATGAGAAGACGCTGTCGAACCTGAAGGAAGTGAAAGCGCGTTCCGGCACCGTGATTGCCATCGCCACCGACGGCGACGAGGAAATTCGCGAAGCCGCCGACCACGTCCTGTACGTTCCCGATGCGCCCGAACTGCTCGCCCCGATTCTGGAGGTGGTTCCCTGCCAGTTGCTGGCGTATCACATTGCCGTTCGCCGTGGCTGCGACGTGGATCAACCGCGCAATTTGGCGAAGTCGGTTACGGTGGAATAGTGCGACGGGCGCTATTCGCTTTTCGCTTTCTCGTGCTCCGCGCACCTGTTCTCCTGGGTGCCGCAGGCTTGTTCGTGCAGCGACAGGATGAGATGGTTCCATCTCAAAGTTTCTTCTTTGTTTTTCGTCGCACCCACGCGCTCCACGCACGTTCCGTGATCTCGCCTGCAGCGGCCCTCAGAACCATTGCCGTTTCCTCTGCTTCGCTGCACCCGAGTTCCCAGCCGTTCAGCTCAAGAAAAACCACCATCGCCGCCAGCGCGGAGCGCTTGTTTCCATCGACGAATGGATGGTTCCGCAGCAGTCCCCATCCGTACGCGGCCGACAGACTACCCACCGATACGTTTTTCCCATAGGCAGCCAGGTTCTGAGGCCTGGCCACGGCGGATTCAAGTAGTCCGGCGGCGCGAAGGCCAGGGACTCCGCCATAACGCGCAATCAGTTCCTCATGGATGGCCTGCACCGCTTTTGCGGTGAGCCACCTCAGGCGCTTCACTTAGCCAGTTCTCGATAGCTGTTACGGTGCCGCGATTCGATCCGGCGGAAGGCCTCGACTTGCTCGGAAAAATTGGCGTCAAAGGGAGACAACTCAATCCCGGTAGTCGTCTCGGTGAGACTCAAGACACTACCCTCGGTCACACGAAGGCGTTCGATGACTTGTTTGGGCAACAGGACTCCGTATCCGTTGCCGATCTTGCGTAACTTGGTCTGCATGACAGCATTATAACATTTGTTATAATGCTTGGCGTCTCCTCCACGCGACGAGTTCTGTGGTCGGCGGTTGGCCCGGCCTTTTCCGATTCTTTATCCAACTTCGGGGTGCGCCACGCCCTCGGCTGCGGTCGACGAACTCGATCGAGAGTAGAGCGACGCGGACACCGCTACCTGCGCTACGCCGATGCTTGCAATATCCACGTGCGCCGTCAGCGGGCGGGTCAGCCGGTGCTGGAAAGCATTACGCGATTCATCACGCAAAAGCTCAAACTCAAGGTAAATAAGACGAAGAGCGCCGGTGCGCAACCACAGGAGTGGAAGCTTCTCGGGTTCAGCTTTACCGACGATTCGGAGATCAAGCGCATCATTGCGCCGAAAGCTGTGGAGCGGTTTAAGCCTCGAATTCGGGAAATCACACTTCGGACGAAAGGCGCCAGGTGATTGCCGGGACCATCGCCACCGACGACTATGCGTCTGGCGGAAAACGGCCTAGAGCACTAAGCTTCTGTTCGGCCCGTGGACCTTCCATTGCCCAACTGCGATTGTCCTCAAGCAATGCAAGGGCCCGCATTCCATCTGAGCCGGTGATCGGTAGCAGATTGAATCCGCCCACGATGAAATTCACCAACGTGATCCAGATCGCCAGTAAGCCCAGCCACGGGGTAAAGAAAATTGCCCCCATAAGCACGAAGTTTGCCAGCGGGCCGGCAATCGTGATTGAAAGATTCTGAACCGGAGACCCAAACTCGCGGGCCAATCCGACCCCCTTGCGCGTGAACCGAAACCCGTAGGTTTGCACCCCAAGCCATCGCGCGGTCAGATAATGACCGCATTCATGGCCCGCAAAGGCAAGCAGGGTTGCGACGGCTACAAATAACAGGCTCATTAGTTGACCCCACCTTCTCGGCCAGTAGCGGGTGCGCGTTTAGCATCTCAGGCGCTTTCCGCGCCGCGCTGCCCCGCTCCTGATAGTGGTGTAGTGATGCACGATCCGCGCGCTGAGATGCGAAAAAATAACGGTAGATCGCAAATCGTGGAACCCAAAGCCGGGAAAACGACCGGGTTCCGTCAAGATACTCGTCAGCTGACGCCCGGGCAACGCTTCCGTATAGATGATGGGTAAGAGCACCAACACAACGGCCAGCAGTCCCTGCATGGTGAACGACAACGCGGCTGTCCACGGATTTCGTTTGCTCAAAGTCCCGCTCGACTCAACCAGACTGTCTTCGAACATACCGCCGCTGGCTTGTATTCACTACAGACACCGGCAACTCGAAACTAGCTCCCAGTGACACCAGACGCCCCGGCCTAATGCTTAAAATTCCCGCCAATTGCAGTTTTGCTCTTTGGCATTGGACTGCCCTCTAGTGCAGCGTCAAGAGCCAGGCGCAATCTACCGGGCGGCTCAGAATCGATTTTGAACTGCAATCGGAGTTCCTCACCAGCACGGCAATCCTGCTGTTTTATTGGGCGATATTTCGTGTCTCCTACATCATTCGCAAGTGCGATGAGCGGCAGGAGAAGGTCTCGACCCCATCGCTGCTCTGCTTAACTCAGTTGCCCTGCTCGGGTTGATGATGAAGTACCAGTCGGTGCAGAAGGAATCAATTGGTGCAGTAGGAAAGTCACATTTTTAGTCACATCCGTTTTAGGCGACTGTGTTACAGGATGGTGCAAGTGATTGATAGCGGAATGGTTAAGCTGGTAGCGCTACCGGGAATCGAACCCGGGTTTGAAGATTGAGAATCTTTCAACGGTGTGCTGACCATCTTCCTTGATGCTTCCGCAAGTTGTTAAATTCACATCAGTTGCTTCTCGCCACAGGACACGCAACCCTCTCTTCAGACGGACCGCAAAATACCGCAATTAGTGGGTATTTGCGTATGTTCCGAGCACAAAACCGAGCACAGGGAAACAACCGTGAGGACACCAGTCAGTTGAGGTTCTCTCGGCACAACGAGCCAGAAAACACCCCGGAAATACAACGTCCCGCCGGCCGAGCGATAGAAAAGACTGGGCCAGTCACCACGGCGACCGGGCGTCCGCACCTTCCGACCAACTGCGGCCGCACCTCGTGACGATCTCGGCTATGGGCAGCCCGGTTGTTAGGTCTCCGGGGGACCTGCGGCCGCACCGAGTTCTAGTTGAGCTGGACTTCATCGATTTGCTCGAAGAACTCAACGAGGCCGCACGAGTGAAGAATCAGTCCCTACCCGATGCAATTCTCATCACAACAACCGGCATCATTCTCGCTGGATTTGGTCGATGGCGGTTGGCGGTGTTGGAGGGCAGGACTGGAGTGCACTGCATCGAATATGGGATCAGCGAGGAAGAATCACTACAGTTCATTCTCGGTTACCACAAGCCCCGGCGAGGTTGGAATGCGTTTGTCCGTATTCGCGTGGCGCTGACGTTGGAAGCACATTTTCAGCAGCGAGCCCTCGATAATATGCGAGCCGGCGGCCGATACAAGGGTTCGGCAAATTTGCCGGAAGCTCAGCGCATGGACGTCCGACAGCACATTGCTGACGCTGCCGGAGTTGGTACTCGTAATGTTAGCAAGGTCAAGACGATATTGCAGGCTGCGCACCCGCGACTGATTGCTGCGCTGATGAACGGCACGCTATCGATTAACGCCGCGATGCAGTTCTGCACATTCCCTAAGGGTGAACAGTTGGAGCGCTTCATCCGTCGCAGCGAAGATCGCGAAATCAATAAGGTGATTCGTCGGTGTATTGCTCGGCCCAACGAGGAGACGACCAGTACGGACGTGGCCAGCGTACTCGGGGCCTTGCAGCAGCACGAATCGCGCCACCCCAGATCGGTCGTGGTGCAGGTGAGTAGACTTCAACGCACCGTGATTCTCGTCGGCCGCGATTTGTTGGGCGGACCCCTTTCTCAAAAGGAGCTAGAGCTAAGTGAAATACCGCGATCCACTCAAGCAGATTCTGTCCAGGACGCGCTCTCATTGGGACCGGGATGAAACTCGCCCGGCGGTTCGTTCCGCATTCAATAAGGCGTCGCGATGCCGTACCCCGGAGTTGGGAGCAGAGGTGTATGCTTCGGGTCAAGAAGAACGGATTTTCAATCACACTTGCAAATCGCCATCCTGTTCAAGCTGCGGGTATCGTGCCACGGTGCACTGGCAGCGTGGCTGGTGGGCCGTACTGCCGGAGACGCTTTATAAGGGAATCACCTTCACGATGCCGGACGTACTCTGGATTGTTTTCCGCGACAATCCTCGGTTGGCCAAGGCGCTCCCTGTCTTAGCTGCAAAGGTCATAGAGACAAGGGCGAATGCGAAATACGGGCTGCGCGTAGGTGTCATTGCCGTTCCCCACACCTTCAACGGGAAGCTGGAGTTCAACTCACATGTGCACACGATAGTTACTGGAGGGGGACTGTCCGGTTGCTCCGGCACCTGGATCTCTCGCATCTACTACGACCGTGACCTGCTGATGGAGGCTTGGAGGAGGGCTGTGGTCGCGCTCCTACGCGCAGCGCTATGTGCGGATCGACTCCATACGACAATGCCTGTCGAGCGGATGGAAGAGCTACTCACGGAGCAGGAAAACCGTTGGTGGAGCATCAATATTCAATCCTTCAGGTCGAAAGAGCGATTCCTGCGATACGCCGGTCGCTACGTAAGACGTCCGCCCATAGCGCAGCGCCGGATCACCCACATCGGGCAGCGAGTCGTTAAGTTTTGGTACAAAGATAAGAAGCTGCGTCGCCGCATTGTCGTGCAGTGCTCACTCGAAGAGTTCATAGACAGGTGGGCTCAACACATCAGGGAACGCTATCAGCACTCTTCTCGGACGTTTGGTTTGTTTGCTCCCCGCGCGCTCAGGCAAACGTCCTCTGCGACATTTGCAATTTTGGGACAGGAGCGGAGGTTACGCCCCAAACCAAGGCGATGGGCAGAGTCTCTCAAGCGCGACTTCGGATATGATCCACTCTTGGACAAAATGGGCGAAAGGATGAGATGGGTGGGGCGAATACCGCCAAAAACGTCACAGTAGTCTAACTCAGCCAATATTCCTTCGCTTGGTGCTTAGATTCCGGGCGCGCGAAATACGTTCTCACTATCTCGCCTTCGTCCACACCAGGACGCTATTTCGATTCGACTTCCCGGCTTCGAGCAGTATCGTCCGGCAGATCGCGATCCCGAATGGTCCCTCGGAAGAATGCGTACTCGACGCGCCAGATAATGCGCTAGCTTGCCCAATGCGAGATTTTGCTTTTCCTATACTTCAAGGGCGCGAAGCGCAGCCAGATGCTATGCCTCAATGCCGATGGCGAGTTGGCCTTGGTTGCCGGGAACAACGCGGTGTCACTCTCTGAGTTTATCGACTATCGCAATGGCAAATATTTGCTCGATCAGGCCATGATCCGGCAACTGGTGGACTCCGCGACCACGGCAGACAACCGCTACACGCCAACCAACGCCAGGCGCGAAGTGCGCAAGCTGGACACGCAAGCCATGTATGAAAGCTGGCAGAAGGAATACCGGAGACTGAAAGAGAGACGCCCAAACATGTCCGATGTTTGGTACTCGCAGCAGATTGCCAAGATGGCCATTGCCAAGGGCCGCAATGCTGGCACCATCAAAAAGAACATGAAATCTTGAGAAAGTTGGGCGGAATTTTTTCGCCCAGCTCGCACACCCGCTAACCCGCTGTTTTCCGTCACTATCCGCGCCTGAACCTACATCGCGCCAACCCCGGCGCGGCTGTCTTCGCAACTCGCAACATATTGATGTTCAAGGTAATGCCTCGCCTATGCCGGGCTTATCTGGACATTTTATCGCCCAAATCGCCCAGCTACGTTATGTCTTGAGCGCTCCTAACTCGCTCAGCGAGGTTCAACATGACGCATACCATACTGAGGCTTCCTGCCATCAAGACGAGCACGGGCCTGTCGCGAAGCACCATCTACCTGCGCATTGCGCAAGGCGTATTTCCCAAGCCAGTGAGCCTAGGCGGTCGCGCCGTGGGCTGGCCTGCCAGTGAAGTGGCGGCGCTGAACGCTGCCCGCATTTCAGGAAAATCCGACTCAGAGATTCGCGATCTGGTGGTGAAGCTGGAAGCGGCTCGCAAGACAGCCGCGTGAGAGGTGCGCGATGAGCCAAAACCGTGACGCTCCGGCTTACCAAGGAAATGTCGCGCGAGAAACAGCGCGGGTGCAATCTGACGAACAGCTACGAAGCGAAGCTGGACGACCACTGGAAGTTCATCGCCAGTTTGTAACCTACCGCGTGGACGAGCTTCACCCGCATCCAAGTTACGTTCGGCATCATCTCACGGTTCCAGCCTCCAAATTGTCCGCACTCGCTGAGCGAGGTGACCTCGCCTTTCAAGAGCCGCTCGTAATCACGCGAGAGCGCACGATTCTCGACGGGTATGCCCGGTGGGAGCTAGCCCGACTACAAGGTCGAGTGACGCTCCCCTGTATCGAATATGAGCTGACCGAGGCGGACGCTCTTCGTTGGCTACTCCAGAGGCATCGCCGCTCGAAGGGCCTGAACGACTTTATCCGGGTACTCCTGGCACTGGAGCTTGAACCTTTGCTCAAAGAGAAGGCGCAGTCGAACCAGCGAGCCGGTGGGCAGAACAAAGGTTCGTCAAAATTGACAGAAGCTGAAAGGCTAGATGTCCGGTCCGAGATTGCCGCCGCAGCAGGAGTGTCAGTGGGAAACGTGAGCAAGGTCAAGCAACTGACGGTCACTGCTCATTCGGAACTCCTGCAGGCGTTACACAGGGGAGAGATTCGGATCCATCGGGCATGGCGGTGGAGCAAGGCATCACCAGAAAAACAGCGGGAGGCATTGAGGCTCTATCAGAGCGAGAGGGGCGTCAAGAAGACCATACGGACTCTCGTTTCGCGGCATCGGTCGAGAAGTTCACCAACCGTACCCGATCTAAGCTCACTAACCGTAGCCGATCTGGGTCGTCTGGTCAGGCGCTTGTCCGCGATTGAATCCAGTAAACTCGGTGCGGTCAGCGTGGCTGTGATAAGGGCACCAGGAAGAACTGTCTTTCTGACCGAAGAACTAGTCCGCGCCCTCGGATCACAAGAGGAGTTACCACTCACATGCGCGACAAACAACCGCTAAAGCAGATTTTGGCCGATGCACGAAGTCACTGGGATCGCGCCGTGACCCGCCCCGCCGTCCGCCAGAACTTCGAAAAGGTGATCAATTGCAGGACCCCTGCTTTGGGCGCGGAAGTCTATGCCTCGGAAACCGAGGAGAAACTCGTTTACCACACCTGCAAGTCGAGAGCTTGTCCGAGTTGTGGACATCGAGCCACCCAACTGTGGCAACGGGAGCAATGGGCCGCTCTCCCCGACATCCCGTATTCAGGCATCGTGCTTACGATGCCTGACCGTCTCTGGCCAATCTTTCAGCAGAACCGCCATCTGCTCCATGACCTGGCCGCGCTCGGAGCCGCGGTGATACAGCAATGGGTGAAAGCCAGATATGGTGTTCGCGTGCTGGTTATGGTGGTGCAGCACACCTTCGGCCGCCGTCTGAATTTTAATCCGCATCTCCACATCCTGGTCTCTGCCGGCGGTCTGCAGGAGTCGGAAGGCTGCTGGATTGCGCCACTGCGCTTCGAGAAAGATGCGCTGATGCATATGTGGCGCTACGCCGTCATTACTTACCTCAGGGAGGCGGTAAAGGCGAAGGTGCTCACGTCCGAGTGGAGTTCTGAAGAGCTTCAGGCGGTTCTGACGACGCAGTACGAACGTTGGTGGAACATTGACATCGACCACTTCAAGTCGAAGTGGCAGTTCTTACGATATGCGGGCCGCTATATTCGCCGGCCACCCATCGCTCAGCATCGTTTCGAGGAGATCACGGATCGAGAAGTCCAGTTTTGGAGGAAGGACCTGAAACAGAAGCGGCGAGTGCTAACTCGGTATTCGATCGAGGAGTTCGTTGCCACTCTTGCCGAGCACGTGCCGGACCACTACCGACACGCGATTCGCTATTTCGGATTGCTGGCCCCCGGTTCCAAACGCCAGACCTCTGCGGCCCTATTCGCACTGCTGGGGCAGGAGAAGCGCCCTCGTCCATCACGGCTGAGCTGGGCGAATTCGTTGCGAAAGCATTTCGGGGTAGATCCGCTCGTCGATAGCGGCGGTCGATCCATGCATTGGATAGGTCGGACGGATCCAGTGGCCGCATAAGCGTTCGCGCAGATTCCTGTTCCACTTTCGTTGTCCCTCCTCAAGAG
>Ga0208587_1000815_pt1 | contig 17070 bp, 18 predicted proteins | sample NGESurdeep092012_7_FD_184472 | JGI IMG/M metagenome (GOLD analysis project Ga0208587, IMG submission 184472) | Arctic peat soil microbial communities from Barrow, Alaska - NGEE Surface sample 210 deep-092012 (SPAdes) | ecosystem: Environmental > Terrestrial > Soil > Wetlands > Peat ...
AAGCCAGCCGCTTTCCGCTAAAATAGCATTTTTCGCCTTGCATTGAAGGAGCTGGCAATAATGTCGATGGCCGACCGCGACGGATACATCTGGTACGACGGCAAGCTGGTGCCCTGGCGCTCGGCTACCACTCACGTGCTCACCCACTCGCTGCACTACGGGCTGGCGGTATTCGAGGGCATACGCGCCTACAACACCATCGACGGCACCGCCGTGTTCCGCTTGCAGGAGCATATCGACCGCCTGTACAACTCGGCGCACATCTATATGATGAAAATCCCTTACAGCAAGGAGACGATCATCGAAGCGCACAAGGAAGTGGTGCGCGCGAACAAGCTGCATGAATGCTACTTGCGCCCGATCGCCTTCTACGGTTCGGAGAAAATGGGCGTTTCCCCCAAAGGCGTGACGGTCCACGTCGCCATCGCCGCCTGGCCCTGGGGCGCTTACCTCGGCGCCGACGGAATAGAGAAGGGCATTCGCGTCAAGATCTCGTCGTTCGCGCGCCATCACGTGAACGTGTCGATGTGCCGCGCCAAGTATTCAGGCACCTACGCCAACTCCATCCTGGCGAACCAGGAAGCGCTCGACCACGGCTACGACGAAGGTCTGCTGCTCGACGTCGACGGCTTCGTCGCCGAAGGCCCGGGCGAGAACCTGTTCCTGGTCAAGAACGGCTGCATCTACGAGCCGGAACTGACCTCGGCACTCATGGGCATCACCCGCAACAGCGTGATCTCGCTCGCCGCCGACCTGGGCTATACGGTTACGCCGAAGCGCATCACCCGCGACGACCTGTACATCGCCGATGAGGCCTTCTTCACCGGCACCGCGGCCGAAGTCACGCCGATCCGCGAAGTCGACGGGCGCAAGATCGGCGCCGGCCGCCGCGGCCCGATCACGCGCAAGCTGCAAAAGGCGTTCTTCGAAGTGGTCAATGGCAGGGACGAGCGCCACAGGGACTGGCTTGCGCCCGTTGCCGCAGGCAAGTCTAAATCAGCCGCAGGCAAGTCTAAAACGGCTAAAGCGGCCGCCGGCAAGATTAAAGCCGCCACGGGCAAGCCCAAACCTGCCTCGGGCAAGCCGGCCAGAGAGGGGAAACGCTGATGTCCTCCACTGCACAGCAACAAGAGCGCACCGTCGAGGTCACGGAGCAGGACCTGCCGTTGCACTGCCCCACGCCCTCGACCCCGGTGTGGAACATGCATCCGCGCGTGTTCCTCGACGTGGCCAAGGCGGGCGAACTGCTCTGCCCTTACTGCGGCACGCGCTACGTGTACAAAGGTGCGCCGCCGAAAGGGCACTGAAAACTGTGGAGGCAGGAGGAGCGAGGAGGGAGGAGTAACGGCGCCACGGCCTATCATCCCCTCCGTCCTCTCTGCTCACTCCTCACCCGATGCCGCGCATCCTCATCGTCGCCCCGTCCTGGATCGGCGACACGCTGCTCGCCCAGCCCCTGTTGCGGCGCCTGCATGACAAACTCGGCCGCGTGAGCATCGACGCGCTGGCTCCGCCCTGGTGCGGCCCGCTGCTCGCGCGCATGCCCGAGATCGACGAAGTGATCGCGTCGCCGTTCGCGCACGGCGAGCTGAAGCTGCGCGCGCGCTGGAAGCTCGGGCGCGAACTGGCGCAGCGAAAATACGACCAAGCCATCGTCCTTCCCAACAGCTTCAAGTCGGCGCTGATACCGTTTTTCGCCGACATTCCGCTGCGCGCAGGCTACGTCGGCGAGTCGCGCTACGGCCTGCTGAACCTGGTGCACAAGCTCGACCAGGCGAAGCTGCCGCTGATGGCCGAGCGCTACGCCCAGCTCGCGGAAAAACCGGGCGCGGAATTGCAGCGTCCGCTGCCCCCGGTGCGGCTCGAGGTCGATCCCGTCAACACGGCGCGCACCACCGCGCGCCTCGACCTGGACCGCTCGCGCCCGATCGCCGCGTTCTGCCCCGGGGCGGAGTACGGCCCGGCCAAGCGCTGGCCGGCGCGGCATTTCGCCGCGCTCGCGCACGAACTGGCCCAGCGTAACTACGCCATCTGGCTCATCGGCTCGGGCAAGGACGCGGAACTGGGCGAGGAAATCCGCGCGCAGTCGGGCGGCGTGTGCGAGAACCTGTGCGGCAAGACCGACCTCGCCAGCGCCATAGATCTCATGTCCTGCGCCGCTGTGGTGGTGAGCAACGACTCTGGACTGATGCACGTCGCCGCGGCGCTGGGAAAACCTCTCATCGCGCTGTACGGATCTTCCAGTCCCGCCCACACCCCGCCGCTGTCGCTGTCGTCGCAACCTGGATTGGCGCGCATCGTGAAGATCGACATCGAGTGCAGCCCCTGCTTCGCGCGCGAATGCCCGCTGGGCCATTTCAAGTGCATGAACGATCTTCTGCCTGCGCGCGTGCTGGCCGAGATCGACGCGGCGCTCGATCCGCCTGCTGTGAGCAGCTGATCGGCCCCAAGGGCAGGCGAGCTCGCGCCCGGACGTGGCGCCACGCGACAACAGGAAAAAGTGAAGCCGGCCGGTAAGCCGGGTTCTGTTACGGGGATTGCTCCCTATGACGGTCATTCCTCTAGGCGCCGGGTTGCCCCGGCGCTCCAGCCACCTACCCGCGGACTTGAGCGAGCCACTCATAGCACGCCACGCTTGCGCGTGCAGCATCCGCCTATTTGGTGTTGCTCCGGGTGGAGGTTACCGCGTTTCACCCGCCGCTATTGCTAGCGGCGACTCGTCTCTGTGGCCCTGTTCCTCGTCTTCGCCAAAGGCAAGCCTTCGACTGGTACGTACGGCCGTTAGCCGTCACCCTGCTCTATGGAGCCCGGACTTTCCTCTCCGTACCCTCAAGGTACGCAGCGACCGCCTGGCCAGCTTCACAGTTGGATTTTAGCAGGGTGCTGATCAAAGGGGGCGCGCCCGGCACCGGAGGATGGGATAGAGGCTACTTCTTGCGGCCCTTGCGCGGAGCTTCGCTCGCGCCCTGGCGAGGCGGGGCGTCCTGCGGCTCCTCGGCCTGCCTGCGCCCGGGGCGGAAGTGCTGGGTATCGTCGTAATAGCGCTCGTCTTCGTTGTCCGCAGTCCAGCCGGGAATGCCCAGCACCGGCAGCGGCGCATAGGCCTCGGTCGCGGCAAGCGCCTTCGGGTCGCTAAAATGCTTTGCCAGGCGCGCATCGAGCGTGGCGAGTTGCTGCGGCAGCGGCCGCTCCAGCTCGCGCCGCGGCACGTCGAAAATCACACTCTTGGCAGTGATGCCCTTGTAGGGCTGCAGGGCTTTCTCGTAGATCGAATGCCCGAACACATAGAAGCGCATCGACTCGATGACCTCGGCCCGGCGCTGCCAGAACAGCTCCTTCCACTGGAACTCGCGCAACAGGGCGCCGAGCCCGGGTTCGCTGCCGGCGACGATCACGCCGCCTTCGTCGAACAGGGTGAGCACGTCACGGGGCGTGCCGCGCAAGCCCTCTCCCTGACGCGCCAGCACCTCGCGGTAGTGGTGGCGGTTGATGGCCGCTTTGCTCCGCGGAAACGTGATCCACACCAGGGCATTGAACAGGTCATGCCAGTTGCGGCTGCGGGTCAGCACCTTGCCGCGGGCATAGACCCGGGTTTCGTAGGGCTCCTCGGTCTTCGCCTCCTGCGGCACGAACTCCACCGGCACGCCGTTTCCGCTGACCACCTCGCGCTCGTCGCACAACCGGTTCAGCTGAGCCAGGGTGGGAAAGTGATCTTCCGGCAACTGCTCGATCAGCGGGGCGAGCGTGGCGAAGGCCGGCGAGGCGAGAAGGTCCCAGCGGTTCCAGACAGGGGGAGCGACGGTGGCCACGGTGACGGATCCGGTTATTGTAGGCGCCAGGCGAGACGCTCACCGGCGCGCAGCGGCACCAGCTCGTCTTCGCCCAAGGCGAGTGAGGATTCCACCTGCCAGCTCTGGCGCCGCAGGGTGATGTTTCCGGAGTTGCGCGGCAGGCGGTAAAAATCCGCGCCGTGGAAACTGGCGAAGGCCTCGAGTTTGTCCAGCGCGCCCGCAGCCTCGAAGGCCTCGGCGTAGAGCTCGATCGCCGCGTGCGCGGTGTAGATGCCCGCGTGCCCGCACAGCGCCTCCTTGTTGCGGCGCGGGTGCGGCGCGCTGTCGGTGCCGAGGAAGAACTTGGGGTTGCCGCCGGTTGCGGCCTGCACCAATGCCCGGCGGTGCGCCTCGCGCTTGAGCAGCGGCAGGCAGTAGTGATGCGGGCGGATGCCGCCTGCGAACATCGCATTGCGGTTCATCAGCAGGTGGTGCGCGGTGATGGTGGCGGCGACGTTGGCCGGGGCCGCGGCCACGTACTGGACCGCCTCGCGCGTGGTGACGTGCTCGAGCACCAACCGCAAGCCGGCAAAACGCTGCGTGATCTGCGGCAGCACCGTGTCGATGAACGCCTGTTCCCGGTCGAACACATCCACCTCCGGGTCGGTGACCTCGCCGTGGAGCAGCAAGGGCAGGCCCGTTTTTTCCATGGCCTCCAGCGCCCGGAAGCAGTGCTCGAGCCGCGTCACGCCGGAATCGGAATTGGTGGTGGCCCCGGCCGGGTAATACTTGACCGCATGCACTCTGCCGCTCGTCTTCGCCAGCGCGATCTCGTCCGGCGCGGTGTTGTCGGTGAGATAGAGCGTCATCAGCGGCTCGAAGCTCGAATTTTCGGGCAGCACCGCCAGAATGCGGCGGCGGTAGGCCTCGGCCAGCTCCACGGTGGTCACCGGCGGCCGCAGGTTGGGCATGACGATGGCACGCGCGAACTGGCGCGCCGTGTGCGGCAGCACGGCGGCAAGCGCGGCACCGTCGCGCAAGTGCAGGTGCCAGTCGTCGGGGCGGGTGAACGTGAGAGTTTGCATGACAGGCGCAATTATACCCGCCACCTGCGCCCGGTTCAGGTATGACGACCAAAGCAATGTGCCTTACTTCTCCACCTGAGTGGTGCGCAGGGCGAGGGCGCGCGCATAGAGCTCGTTTTTGCGCGCACCGGTGATCGCGGCGGCGAGCGCGGCCGACTGCTTCAGCGGCAGTTCCGCGAGCAACAGGCGCAGCACCCGCTCGGCCTCGGCCGGCAAGCCTTCCTGCTTTTCCTCCCGCGCGCCCGAAACGATCAACACGAACTCTCCGCGTTGGCGGTTGGGATCGGCCGCAAGCCAGGCGCTTGCCTCGTCCAGCCGGCAGCGGTGGATGGCCTCGAACAGCTTGGTCAGCTCGCGCGCGATCACGATCTCGCGTTCCGCACCGAGCGTTGCCGCGAGGTCGGCGACGCACTCGGTCACGCGGTGCGGCGCCTCGTAGAACACCAGCGCGTACGGAAGCTCGCGCAGCGCCGCGAGCGCCGTGCGCCGCCCCGCGGGCTTCGCCGGCAAAAAGCCGTAGAACAGAAAATGCGGCGCCGACAGACCGGCCGCCGACAGCGCGGCAATCGCGGCGTTGGCGCCGGGTATCGGGCAGACCGTAATGCCCGCCTCCATTGCGCGCGCCACCAGCAGCGCTCCCGGATCGGAGATCCCGGGGGTGCCGGCGTCGCTCACCAAGGCGATGGTCTTGCCCGCCTGCATCCGGGCAACGAGCTCGGCTGCGCGTACCGTTTCATTGTGCTCGTGCAAAGCGACGAGCTTGGCGCCGATGCCGTGGTGCGCGAGCAGGTGCCCCGTCGTGCGCGTGTCTTCCGCGGCCACCAGATCGACTTCGGCCAGAACCGCGAGGGCGCGCACGCTGATGTCGCCCAGATTTCCAATTGGCGTGGCGACGACATATAATTTACCCGCACCCTCCGAGGCTTGCTCCCCATGGCCCTGCCGTTCCGACTGCGTCGCGCGCTTTTCGCTTTTGTGCTGCTTCTCCATAGCATGGGATTGTGCGTTGCGGCCGACAATGAAGCAAGCTCCGGCGCGACCGCGCCCGCAGGCGTGGTCCAGCCGGAGCTGGCGCTGCTCTTGCCGCTCGCCTCGCCCGACTTCGCCCGCCCGGCCGAGGCGGTGCGACTGGGCTTCATGGCCGCACTCAAGCAGAGCGGCGAGAAACTGACGGTCGGCATATTTCCCACCGACGCATCGAGCGAATCCGTTCTCGCCGGCTACGAGCAGGCGGTGAAGCTCGGCGCGCGCCTGGTCGTCGGCCCGATGACCAGGGGCGGCGTTTCCGCGCTGGCCGCGAGCACGCTGGTCAGCGTACCGACGCTCGGCCTCAACCTGCCCGAAGGCAATACCGCTTTGCCGCCGCGCTTTTACACCTTTGGCCTGGCGCTGGAGGCCGAGGCGCAACTCGTCGCGCGCAGCGCCGCCGCCGAAAACCTGAAGCGCGCCATCCTGGTGAGCGCGAAAGGCCCGCTCGCGCAGCGCAGCCGCGCGGCTTTTGCCGAGACCTGGGAACGGCTGGGCGGTGTCATCGCCGAATCCTATGAATTCGATGCGCGGACCGACCTGTCGGCGCTCAGGCAGGCACTCGCCAACTCCCAGGCCGACCTGGTCTTTCTTGCCGCCGATACGGATCAGGCGCGCGCGGTGCGCCCCTTTCTCAACCAGCACATCGCGGTGTTCGCCACCTCGCAGGTCAACTCGGGCGGCAACGACTCGCTGGCCAACGGCGATCTGAACGGCATACGCTTCGTCGACATGCCCTGGCTGGTGCAGCCCGACCATCCGGCGGTGATGGTCTACCCGCGCCCGCAGGGCATCGCGGGCGAACTCGAGCGCTTCTATGCCCTGGGCATCGATGCCTTTCGCATCGCGGCCGCGCTGCTCCAGGGCTCGCGCACGCTCAGCCTGGACGGCGTCACCGGCAGGATCACGCTCTACGGCAACCAGCTGGAGCGCGAGCCGGTGCAGGCGGTATTCAGGAACGGCATCGGCGTCACCCCCGACCATGACGCGCCAGGCGAACGCACACGGTAAGCTCGCCGAGGCGCTGGTCGCGGACTACCTGCAACTCCGCGGCCTGCGCCTGATAGAGCGCAACTACAGCTGCCGCCTGGGCGAGATCGATCTGATCCTGGCCGACGGACCTGCCCTGGTGTTCGCCGAAGTGCGGCTGCGGCGCAACCTCGATTACGGCGGAGCGGCAGCGAGCATTACTGCGGCCAAGCGTCAACGCATCCTGAGGGCCGCGCGTCATTACCTCTCAGGCAGGCCGGAACGGCCTTGCCGCTTCGATGTGATATTGCTCGACGCGCTCGACCCGGGCCGTATCGAATGGATCAAGGATGCCTTCGGTGAATAAACGCGCTTTGCTCGCGGCCGCTCTCCTCGCCGGTCTGTCCGTCACGGCGGATCGGGCGGCGGCGCAACAGGTGCGCATACTGGTGCAAAGCTCGCCGCTCGCCGGGTTCAACTATCACCAGGCACCCGAGGTGTGGCAGGGCATGCGCATCGGCGATGCGCTCAAGCTCGAGCGTGAACCGGACAATGGCCACGACGCCAGGGCGATAAGCGTGCAGTGGCGGGGCCACAAGCTCGGCTACGTGCCGCGCGCGCAAAACGCCGCGCTCGCCTGGGCCATGGACCGCGGCGAAAGCCTGGACGCCCGCGTGAGCCGGTTGCAGCCGCACCGCAATCCGCGCAAACGCATCGAGTTCGAGGTGTATGTCGAGTAAGGAGCCGTTTCGAATTACCGAAACGGCCTTTTACTTGGGGGATTTACAAGGGGGCATCGCCCCCTTGTTCCGGCCATCTCTAAGGTAGAATGGCTATTTCGATTTCACGGAGCATCGATGGATCTCGTTGCACGCGTCAGTCAGCATTTCGCCGACAGCGTCCAAACCAAGCAGAAGTCGGCCGAGCTCCTGGCCGCGCTGATCGCGCAGGCCACCGAGCTGATGGTGAAATGCCTGCTCGCCAACGGCAAGATTCTTGTCTGCGGCAACGGCGGCTCCGCCGCCGACTCGCAGCACTTCGCCGCCGAGCTGCTCGGGCGCTTCGAGCGCGAGCGTCCGGGTCTGGCGGCGATCGCCCTTACCACCGACACCTCGGCCCTGACCGCGATCGCCAACGACTACGATTACGAACAGGTGTTCGCGCGGCAGGTGCAGGCGCTGGGGCAGGCGAGCGACGTGCTGCTGGCGATCTCCACCAGCGGCAATTCGAAAAACGTCATCGCCGCGATCCACGCCGCGCACGAGCGCGACATGCAGGTGGTGGCGCTGACGGGAAAGAGCGGCGGCAAGATCGGCAGCCTGCTGGCCAAGGAGGATGTGCATATCTGCGTGCCCTCGGACCGGACTTCGCGCATCCAGGAGGTGCATCTGCTCACGCTGCACTGCCTGTGCGACGGCATCGACACGTTGTTACTGGGAGCTGAATCATGACCGCTTTGAAAAACGTTTTTCCTCCGTTTCGCGCTCTGGCGCTCATCGCTCTGCTCGGACTCGCGCCGCAATTGCAGGGTTGCTTGCCGCTGGTGGTCGGCGGGGCCGGCGTCACGGCGCTCGCCCTGGAAGACCGGCGTTCGGTCGGCGCGCAGACCGAGGACAAGGAAATCGACCTGCGCGGCGAAAGCCGTGTCAACGACCGCTTTGGCGACAGGGTGCATATCAACGTCACCAGCTTCAACCGCAACGTGCTGCTCACCGGCGAGGCGTCCGACGCCGCCACCAAGACGCAGATAGAGAAAATCGTGCGCGAGATCCCCAACGTGCGCGGCGTGGTCAACGAGATCCAGGTCGCCGGGGTGAGTTCGTATACCGCCCGCGGCAACGACAGCTACCTCACTTCCAAGGTCAAAGCGCGCTTCGTCGATAGCGGCGGCATTATTTCGGCCAACCAGGTCAAGGTGGTGACCGAAGGCAGCGTGGTCTACCTGCTGGGACTGGTTACGCGCAAGGAAGCCGAGGCGGCGGTGGAAATCGCCCGCACCACCGGTGGCGTGCAGAAAGTGGTGCGCGTGTTCGAGTACATCGAGGCACCACAGAAGTGATGGGTAACGGGACGTGGGCGTCGCCGCGATTCATCCAGCGCCCGATCATCCGTCACCTGAATGCATAACCGAGCTGAATTCGAGGCGAAGCTGTGCGAGCCGGCGCAACTCGCCGGCAGGATCGCGGCCCTCGAGCGCCCGCTGGTATTCACCAACGGCGTATTCGACATCCTGCATCGCGGCCACGTCACCTACCTCGCGCAGGCGCGCGCCCTGGGCGCGAGCCTGATCGTCGCCGCCAACAGCGACGCCTCGGCCAGGCGCCTGGGCAAGGGCGAAGACCGGCCGATCAACCGGCTCGAGGACCGCATGGCCGTGCTCGCCGCCTTGCAGGCGGTGGACCTGGTCACCTGGTTCGATGAAGACACGCCGCTCGCGCTGGTCCTCGCCTGCCGGCCCGACGTGCTGGTGAAAGGCGGCGACTGGAAACCCGAGGCCATCGCCGGCGCGAGGGAAGTCATCGCTTGGGGCGGCGCGGTGCACTCGATCCCGTTCCTGTTCCAGCGCTCGACCACCGCGACCCTGAACAAGATACGAGGCCGTTAAAAAACGATATAAGCAGCGGTCCCCCTAGGCGGGAAAGGATGCCCGCCCTAACGGTTGTGCTCGCGCATCAGCCGCGCGGTCTCGGCGGCTACGCTGTCGCCGCTGGCCTCGAGCTCGCGCGCGATGCGCTCGCGTTCGGCCGGATTCTTGTCCTGCGACAGCTTGTAGCGCGCATCGATGCGGGTCGCGGCGAGGGAGAAGGAGACGATGGCGGCGAGCTTGGCGTCGAGATAGCTGTCGGGCAGTTCGGCCATCTGCGTGAGGTAGCCCGCATCGTGCTGGCGGATGAGTTTCTGCTGCAACTCGATCTTGGCCGCGCGCTCCTCGATCAGCACCGGCCGGCCGTAGGCGTGCACGGCGACGTAGTTCCAGGTGGGCACGTTCTGCCGGCTGTCATAGAGCCGCGGCGAAACATAGGCATGCGGCTGCATGAATATCACCAGGGCTTCGGCTCCCGCGGCAAAATCGCGCCACTGCGGATTGGCCTTCGCCATGTGCGCGAGCAGCGTGATCCGGCCGCCCTCCTCCTCGATCACGAAGGGCAGGTGCGTGGCCGTCAGTCCGCCGGGGCCGGAGGTCGCCAGCGCGGCGAAGGAATAGGCGCGCATATAGGCGAGCAGCGCCGCGCGGTCTTCCATCTGGTTATACTTAGGTACGTACATGCCGGCATTCAGCCTTTCTTTTCATCCGGCGCGCACTCGCGCACCTCGGTGCCCGCAAAACCCTGCTTCAGTTCGTTCAGCTTCGCCGCCAGGGTCGAATCGGCCTCGCGCAGCTGGAAATAGATCTTGCTGAGTTGCATCTCGCGCGCGCCGATGGTGGCGCTCTTCACGCCCTTGGCGTGCACGGCATCGCGGCGGGCCTTTGCCGCTTCCTCGGTCTTGAACACCCCGAGCGAAATGGCGTTGCGCCATTTCGGGTCGTCCGGCACAACGAAATATTCGTCCACGCCCAAGCGCTTCAGCTCGCCCGCCTTCTGCGTCGCGACCTGGCGGCTGGCGAGCGGCGGGATATAGACCCAGAAACCCGCGACATCCTCCTGCCTGCGCTGCGTCAGCTTCGCGCCGAGTCCGAGCGGCTCGAGCGCCTGCCCCGCGCGCGCCGCATCGCCGCCGACGAATGCGCCCCATTCGAGGCACACGGTGGCCACCTTCGGCGGCTCGGGCTTGCGTGTGAGTGCGCTCACCTGCTCGGGCATGAGCAGGCGGATTTTTTCCGGATTGAGCTGCTGGCCGATGATCTGCGCGTCGCCGTTCGCTTCGGCGCCGCTGCCCGACCTGGCAAAGGCGAAGAACGCCACATTGGCCAGCATGAGGATGAAAAACACGGTACGCATCGGGTCAGGTCTTGTGCATGCCGGACACTCCCTCGCGTGCGTCCCGCATCAGCGCCTGGCTGATGCAATGCAGGCCCTCGAGCACGAGATTGTCATGGTAGCGAAACACGATGGCGAGGTGCGGCGTCAGCGCCTTGGCCGCCCCGCCCGAGACCAGGCACAGCAGATCCGCGTGCTCGCGCCGATACAGATCGTAGATGCGCTCCACCGCCCCGGCCTGAGCGTGCTGGCAGCCGCTGACTATGGCATCGACGGTCTGGGTCGGGTACTCGGTATACACGCCGTCGGCATCGGGCAGCACCGCGGTTTTTTCATGCAGGGAACGCAACATGGTGCCGACGCCCGGCATGATGCAGCCGCCGACGAACACGCCCTGCGCGGTGAGCAGGTCGATGGTGGTGGCGGTGCCGCAACATACCACCAGCACCGCGCGCCCCCCGTGCAGTGCACGCGCGCCGATCAGCGCCGCCCAGCGGTCGCTGCCCAACTGCGCCGGGTTGCGGTAGCCGTTCCTGACCCCGCATTGCTCGTCTTTCGGGATTACCCAGTACGGCGGCGGCGCGTCGGGCCAGATTTCCAGCAGGCGCAGCATGGTTGCGCGCACGCGCGTGCCGGCAACGTTCGAAATCACGATTTGCATCGGCGCGGGGTGCTTGCGCAGTTGCGCCGACAGGGCCGGAATTTCCTCCAGCAGCGCATGGCCGGAATCGAGACAGCTCGCGTGCGCCGTCGCATTCGGATTCGCTTTGTAGCGGCCCCACTTGACGAAGGTATTGCCGATGTCGACCAGCAGGTTGTATGGCTCGTTCATGTTGGCAGGGGGGAAAAGGTGGCTAATTCTACGGCTAATCGGGTCTAAATAGGATCCAGCGGATAAATCGGCCGCGCGAGCTTGCGGTAGCGGTATACCGACAGATCGGCATTGGTGACGCCGGCGCCGGCGCACTCGACGATATGCGCGGCAATCGGCTTGAAGCCGGCGCGGTAGTGGATGCGCGACTTGAGCATGATGAATTTCTTCTTCGTCGGCTCGATGCCGCAATGGCGGAAAATCACGAGATCGAAGGGCTCGTGGTGGCGCTCGGTGACGACAATCTGCGCGCGCCCCGTGTCGAGCACCGCGGTGCGCCCGAGATGGCTTTTCAGGCCGGTATACATCGGCCCGGTGAACACGATCTCGCCGTCGGTGATGTTGCGCACGCGGCCGGCGAGCTCCAGCGGCCTGCCCGCCAGGCCGATCGCAGGCATGTCGGTCTTGCCGCCAAGCTCGAGGTTGACGTTGTTGCCGATGCCGGCCTCGACCATCTGCGCCACTGCCTGCGGATCGCGGATGGGCGCGATGGCGACATCATCCAGATTCTGCTTCAGAATCTCCTCCACCACCCGCATCACATCCTGGGTGCCGCCCGAGCCGCAGTTGTCGCAGTGATCGATCAGCAGGATCGGACCGCCGTGCGTGCCCGCGCCGAGCGCACGCGCTCGCGCCACCGACACCTCCAGCGGCTGCGGATGGAACACGTATTCGGCGCGGCGCTCCCAGGCGATGGCGAGCATCCGGTCGCAAACCTCCTGCGCCGCCGCGTGCGCAGCTTCGACGTCAACGACAGCACCGGCGCCGGCGTCGGCCACGACCACGGCGGAGACGCCGGTGTAAGGCGTGTCGGCATGGGGGAAGCCGGGCAGCAGGGTCGCCGCCAGCACGCGACCGGAGTTTTCCATGTCGCGGGCGTAGCTGAGAATATCGCCCGATGGCCCGTCTTCGGGCGCGTGGCGCATGACCGAGGAGACGAGCGGCAGCCAGCCCCAGGCCATCACCGGCCTCGCCTGCCCGCGCAGCGATCTTGCCAGGATGTCCCCCGCGGCGAGGCCCGCCTCGTACATGTCGACATGCGGGTAGGTCTTGTAGCCGGTGATCACGGTGGCGTTGGCGACGATGTCCGGCGACAGGTTGGTGTGGTAGTCGAAGGTCACCGCGATCGGCAACGCGGGCCGGATGCGGCGCACGCGCCTCAAGATCTCGCCCTCGGCGTCGTCGCAGCCCTCGACCACCATAGCGCCGTGCAGATCGAGAAAACAGGCGTCGCAGCCCGCGCGCACCGCCTCCTCGAGCGGTTGCAGCAGCGCTTCGAAAGTGGCGCGCGTCGCCATGTTCGAGGGCCAGGATTCGGCCGCGATCGGCGTGACGGCTTCGGCGCCCTCGCGCCGCGCGATGTCCAGAAATGCCGCGAACGGGGTATTCGAGCCGGCGAATGCCGCCCTCGCATCCTCGCCATAATACGGCCCATTGCCGTGGCCGAATGCCGACAATGGCGTCGGGATCGGCGAGAAAGTGTTGGTCTCGTGCTTGATCAGCGCGATGACGAAGCGCTTGGTCATATTTGTCTCTTGGTGTCGGAGCGGCGCCCCCGCCGCGACTTGCCCAGACCGATCGGCCCGAGGGCGGGCCTCCCACAACCCTTGTAGGAGGGGCGCCCTCGCCCCGACCAGTGCCAATATTGAAGTCCGATCGGCCCGAGGGCGGGCCTCCCACGACACCAATGACGATGTTTAGAGGTACGCTGTTGCGTTGTTGGCATCATTTCCCCGCAAACGCGGGTCCGAGCGGGCCGAGGCGCATGCCGTGGCGCAGCCGGGTCCAGCGGAAATCCGCCGGGTCGGCCAGCGCCGGCCCGGGTGCGCGCACCACCAGCACTTCTTTCGCGATCGGCTGGAAGTCGGCACGGAAATGCACTGAGCTCTTGAGCGCGATCAGGCGCTGCGTTTTCGGCTCGACGCCGAGGTGGCGGAACATTTCCTGATCCGCCGTCTGGCATTTTTTCGAAGCCAGCACCACGCGCACGCCCGGGGCCTCGCGGCTGCGCAACAGGGCCATCGGGCCGAGCTTCAGGTGAAAACCGCGGTAGAAGGGACCGGTGCCGGTAAAGCTGCCGTCGCCCAGCGCTTCCACCGTGAATTCGCCCGCGAGCGGCACCTGGCCGGGCACGCCGGAGATCTCGCCCAGCGCGAATCGCGCGCTGTTCCCGCGTCCGACCGCGTGCGCCGCCTTGGCCGAGGGCGGATCGATCAGCATCCCCAGCACCGCGTCCTCCGCGCGCAGGCGGATCATCGCTGCGAGCAGGCCGGTGGTGTCGCCGTTGCCGCCCGCGCCGGGATTGTCCTGCGTATCCGCGAGCACCACCGGCGCGCCGGACTCGCCGCGCTGCATGGCGCGTCTGACCGCGTCATCGGGCTCGAACAGCTCCAGCGCGAAGTCTTTCTCGGCATCCTCGACTTCCCCCGCGAGCCGCGCCACCGCCGCGCGCGCCTTCGCCTCGTCCGCGGCGTAGCCGAACACCGCCATGCCGCACTCGGCGAAATCGGCCATCGGAAAGCCCGGGGTGAACGACAGCCACAGGCCGTGCTGCTGTTCGATGCGGGCGAGCGACTGATACAGGCCTTTGCACGGCTCGATCAACGAGCATTGCGACGGAATGCCGGTGAGAAAATTGAGCGTCTTCCACGCTTTGGCCATGGGCCGGCCGCGCTTCAACGTGGCGTCGAGCAGCTGCGCCGCACGCTGCCCGGTCCCGGCCATGTCGACGTGGGGATAGGTACGGTAGGCGACGAGGCCGTCAGCCAGATCGAGCATCGCGCGCGTGACGTTGGCATGCAGGTCCAGGCTGGTCACGATGGGGATGCGGGCGCCGACGACCTTGCGCACACGCGCGAGCAGCTCGCCCTCGCCGTCGTCGAGATGCTCGGCGACCATGGCCCCATGCAAATCGAGATACACCCCGTCCACCGGCCCGGCCTCGGCCAGCCGCCGCACGATCTCGCCGGCGATGCGCTCAAAGGCGTCGCGCGTGACCTGCGCCGAGGGCGAGGCCGCGGCCCAGGCGAGCCCCACGGTCTTGTGGCCAAGCGCATGCAGGGTCTCGAGCGCGCCCGCTGCCGGAATGTTCGCCCCCTCGACCGCGGGTGCGATCGCCGCGCCGAATTGCACCCCGGGCCAGCCGCCGCCCGCCTCGAATGCCCGGTAATCGGCCTTGGTCGGGGCAAAGGTGTTGGTCTCGTGCTGGAAACCGCCGACGGCGATCAGGGCCATGCCTGCTCCTTGCTTGTTGTGTCCAGAATGTCCCGCCCGGGCGCGGGCGGAGCGCAAGATTACCGTGAATCGGTGCGGCAAGACAACCGCGGCGCGCTCGTTTCAGCCGGCGCGCAGCGACAGTTCGCCGCTGACGAAGCGTTCGACGCCGCGTGCCGTCTCGATCAGCAGCGCGCCGTCCTCGGCCACGCCCACCGCCCTGCCCGCCAGCGTTTTGCCGTCGCCCGAGGACAGCGTGACCGCTTTGCCCTGATGCGCATGGCGGGCCATCCACTCCTGCCGCAGCGGCGCAAACCCATGTTCCGCAAAACCCTCGAGCACTTGCGCGAGCTCGACCAGCGCGGCGGCGAGCAGCCGGTTGCGCTGCGGCACCTGTTTCGATATCGAAGCGACATCGGTCACCGCTTGCGCTATGGCATCGCGCAGGGTGGTCCGCAGGCGAACATTGAGTCCGATGCCGATCACCGCCGCGGTGGAGCCTGACCCGTCGCCGTGCAGCTCGATCAGTATGCCGCCGAGCTTGCGCCCGGCGTGCAGCAGGTCGTTCGGCCACTTGAGCTGTACGTCCCCGACGCCCAAGGATGCGAGCGCGCGCGCCACCGCCACGCCCGCCGCGAGCGACAGGCCGCTCAAACCGGCGGCGCCGTGCGCGAAGCGCCACAACAGCGAAAAGGTGAGGCTGCCGCCCAGGCCCGATTGCCAGCTGTTGCCGCGCCGGCCGCGGCCGGCGCTTTGCAGCTCGCAGGCAATCACGCTGCCCGAGGGCGCGCCGGCACGCGCGCGCTCAAGCAGCAGCGTATTGGTCGAGGCGCACGCATCGAGCAGCTCGATATGGAACTCGCGTGCATGCGATCCGAGCCCGGCGCGCACCGCGGCCGCGTCCAGGCAGTCGTAGGGTTCGGCCAGGCGGTAACCGCGCCCGCGCACGCGGACGAGCTTGAGCCCGAGGCGTTCCAGTTCGCGCAGCGCCAGCTGGACAGCCGCAGGCGAAGCGCCCAGTTCTCGCGCCAGGGCAGCGCCCGAGTGGAAGCTCGCGTCCGCGAGCAGGCGCAGCAGATCGAAGCAGATGGACGGCATATTATGATGTAACGCAAATCCGGTTGTTGCACCGATGCTAGCATAGGCCGTTACTGGGGCATGGCGCTGCAATCGAGCAGGGATGAGAACCCCGTGTCCGAGCCGGGTTTGCTGTAATATGGCCACAACAACAGGCCCAGATAATCGACGTTTCCTTGCTTCCCCTCGTGCTTCCTCTCCAAAGGAGTTCACCATGAAGATCAAGAAACTTTGTCTCGCACTCGCCGCAGTCTGCGCGTTCGGCGCGGGCAGCGCCCAGGCCGCCACCGAGATCCAGTGGTGGCACTCCATGACCGGCGCCCTGGGCGATCGCGTGAACGAAATCGCCACCAAGTTCAACGCCTCGCAATCGGACTACAAGGTGGTGCCGGTGTTCAAGGGCGCCTATGACGAGTCGATGACCGCGGCGGTCGCGGCGTTCCGCTCCGGCAAGGCACCGCACATCCTGCAAGTGTTCGAAGTCGGCACCGCCACCATGATGGCGGGGAGAAAGGCGATCAAGCCGGTATACGAGGTGATGGCGCAGGCGGGCGAGAAATTCGACCCGAAATCCTACATGCCGGCCGTGGCCAGCTACTACAGCGACACCCAGGGGCGCATGCTGTCGATGCCGTTCAACAGCTCCACGCCGGTGTTCTTCTACAACAAGGACGCGTTCAAGAAGGCGGGCCTGGATCCGAACAAACCGCCCAAGACTTGGGACGAAGTGCAGGAAGACGCGCTCAAGCTCAAGGATGCCGGCATCGCTTGCCCGTTCACCACCGCTTGGGAAACCTGGGTGCAACTGGAGTCCATGAGCGCCTGGCATAACGTGCCCTTCGCCAGCAACCAAAACGGCTTCGGCGGCATGAATACCAAACTCGTGTTCAACAACGAGGTGATGGTGCGCCATATCGCGAAGCTCTCCTCCTGGGTCAAGTCGGGCCTGTTCACCTATGCCGGCCGCACGAGCCAGCCCGATGCCAAATTCTCCGGCGGTGACTGCGCCATGTATACGGGCTCTTCCTCCGTCTACGCTTTTGTCAAGAAAGGTGCCAAGTTCGATTTTGGCGTGTCGCAGCTGCCCTATTACGAGGATGTCAAGGGCGCGCCGCAGAACACCATTATCGGCGGCGCAA
>Ga0208587_1000816_pt1 | contig 17051 bp, 18 predicted proteins | sample NGESurdeep092012_7_FD_184472 | JGI IMG/M metagenome (GOLD analysis project Ga0208587, IMG submission 184472) | Arctic peat soil microbial communities from Barrow, Alaska - NGEE Surface sample 210 deep-092012 (SPAdes) | ecosystem: Environmental > Terrestrial > Soil > Wetlands > Peat ...
GTGTCCACAAAACGAAAGATGTTCGAATCACCGCTGAGAAGAAAGAGGACCTCGTTCGACGCAACCTGCGCGAGGCGATCACCTCAAATGCGGTCAGCATCTCCGAAGTATTCGATCTCATCAGAGATGCTGAAGAAAATGGAAACCAGCACATATTTTACTATCGCCCCGAAACCAAGAAATTAGCGGCAGCGCTTTCTCTCGAGAACGTGGCACGACAGTTGTGGGGCACGCGGAAAGAAAGCATGGTTGCCGGTTTTCCGAATCTGACACTCATTCCTGACAGTTTCTCGTATAGCGATCTTCGGGTTCCAGGCAGCAAGAAACCCAACGATTGGCTTCTCAAGATCTACGGGCAGAAGGCGATTGTGAGGGCGACCGGCAAGGTAGAACATCGCCCTGGTGGCTACATCTGGCGAGAGTTCGTGGAGGAGCCCCTTAGAATTGTGTTGAGCGCCAGGTGGAACGCTCCGGACCTCTTGGAAATCCGCATACAGCGGGACGAGTCTCGCCGCAGAATTGAAGAATGGCAGCAAATGGTCTGGCGGATGTTATCGCCTGCCCTAACGCGCGCGCAGTTTTCTGAATGGCCTGTGACTCCCTGCATGCGACGGATCGTGTTGGAAGCACACAGGCATGAAAACGTCTACGATTTTCGAGATGCGGGTGTTATCGATGAAACGAATGAAGTAATCGGGGAATTCCAAGCGATCTCCGACCAAGGTAACCTTTTTCAGAGTACTCTCGCTCGTAACGCAGTAAACAAGTTTGTGAATGATGGAGGCAAGCTGAAGGCGCTAGCGGTAAGATGGAAGACGAGCGAATCGTCTAACGTTCCTTCTCGGGAATTGCGAACTCTCTTGGGTGTAAAGGAAACCCACGAAGTTCTCATCGCTAGCCACTGTTCGGCTTTGGATATTGAGTATGTCACCGATCAGCTTCGAGGATTTAGCAAATAAGACACCACGCTATGGAGACGCCCTGAGGGCTCTGGACGGGTGGATCCGCGCGCATGCTTCGGTTGACGTCATCAATCCGGCCGCCCTAGCCAAAGAACTGAAAAGCTTCAACCCGTTGGACCTGGCCGGTGCGCTGGGCGAGGCGGAGCATGCCGGTCTTCTTGAACGTCGCTACAAAGTATTAACACCTTCCGGCGTGCTGGATGATAACGAGTTCGAGGACCCGACCAAGATTCCAGAGACGCTCCCGGACAGGTTCAATAGATACTTCGCCACAGCCGACGCGGACGTTATTCCAGTTTTCCGTCGGGCAGCACTCAGGTGACAGGCCAGAGCGACAGCGACTCTGCTCTACTCCGACAGATGCACGAGTTGAATGCGCGCATCGACCGAGACCCCACAAACAAACTGAAAATTATTCAGCAGTATTACCAGGAGAGAGTAGCTGCCAAGGACCAAGCCGGCGCGGACGCTACCCTGTTGATCCGATCAATGCTCGGGGCGTCAGAGGAATCGTCCGATGCGTCTTCGAGAGATGAAGTCGATACGCAAGTTAAATCGACCCAGCCAGGTCGGCGTTTAGGGTACGTACTTGCCGGAGTTACAGTCGCAGCGCTAATTGCTATCGGCGCTGGGTGGCGGCTCTACTCACAGCGCTGCCCGGCGTTGCCAGTTCCAGAACCGCATTTTGTAACCTCTGACTTGCGGAGTTCTGCACCAAAGAAAAATAAGCGGGTGATAATTTTCGTGCACGGCGTTCTAGGAGATATTGATAACACATGGAAGAGTCCGACAGCACGAGGGTCTTGGCCCGAGATGGTCGCCGATGACCCGGATTTCGTCAGTTTCGATGTTTACGTCTACGGTTACCTTACGCCATGTCGGGGCAATGCCTCCAACATTACTCAAATTGCGGAGCGCTTTGGCCGTCAATTGCGCGATGAGGATTTCTTTCGCGATTATGACGAAATCTACTTCATTGCACACAGCATGGGTGGTCTGATAACTGAACGCATGCTTTCAACATTTAACGGTCAGGATGACATGCGACCATATCTTCAACACGTCCGGGCGACGATTTTTCTTGCGGTTCCCAATGCTGGTGCGGAGATAGCTTCGATCGCAGCCTGGGTCAGTCACAATCCGCAGTTTCGGGACATGCGACCTAGCGACGCGCAAAGCTTCTTGCAAGCGATTCAGAGCGATTGGGCGACGGTGCTCCGACAAAGGGGGCCTGCTCGCCCCTTTCCTTTGACGTTCGTCGCGTATGAGACTCAGCCGATCGCAGGTGTAGCCGTCGTTCCGGCTCTCTACACTTCCGACCTCTCTGATGAGACACCCATTGCGTTTGATTACGACCATTCGCGGATCGTCAAGCCACAATCAAGGAAAGATGAGGTCTACAGGTGGACCAAGGCGCGAATATTGGAAGCTTCCGCGCGATCCGCCTCAGGTCGCTGACTCGTTAGCCGGCATCGCTTGCCGTGGCAGACCCACTGTGTCTGAGTAGCGCCCGGTCGGTGCCTGCGCTAGGACCTGAGGTATACGAGCTAGGCCAATCCTCAAGGCCGTTTGCATCCCATTGCGATTGAATCGAATCCTGCAACGCGTTATACGCGGAGGAGAACCCATGTTCACAGAACTGATGCCATTGCTGCGGAAACGCAGGCTGCTACTGACGATCTCCCTTGTTGAGGGCGATACGATCAGAGCCACCGTCGTTCCGCAGAAGGCGTCTGACACCGAAGACAACGCCCTCACCACCCCATTAGCAATCACCGGCACAGCCGAGGAACTCGACCGCGACCTTCCTCAGCAACTGGTGGAATTCACTGGGGCGCACCTGCAACTCCGAACCACCCTGGCGTCTGCCAAAGCCGAAATGGATGCAGCCGCAAAAGCGGCTCGCGAAGAGGCACGGAAGAAAACCTCGAAGCCGTCTAGCGTGAGCAGTCCAACAACTCAATCGACACCAGCGACGACGACTGCCCCACCGGAACCGGAGGCGCCGTCGCTGTTCGCGCCGATGGCGCAAGCGGAGACGAGGGCAGCACAAGAGGGAGGTGAAGCATCATGAAAATCAACCTGGTCGAACGCGAGTTCGTTTATCACGGCACCACTCTGGCGGACCCGAACCCCAAGTTTTCGATTGAAGAGGTCCGTTCGTTCTATGCCACTCAGTTTCCGGAGCTGACCAATGCAGCCATTACCGGGCCTGAAACGGCTGGCGACCGGTTGCGTTACAGCTTTGAGCGGGCCATCGGCTCGAAGGGCTGATGAGATGCCGGACGCCAGCAAACAATCGCTGTTACAAGAAATCCGCGAATCAGAGGGTCGGCAGGCCAGTGCCAACCCTCTGACCGGACTGATCCGCAGGTGGCTCGAATGCAAAGACTCGCAAGAAGCAAGCAGTGTTCTCGCACGGGCTCTCTCCATGCAAGGAAGCGGAGATCCCGTATTCCCCGGGGCGGGTATCTGGCCAATCCCGCCAGCCTGATCGGAATACCCAAGCTGGAAGTAGGCCACGCCGGAAACCGAATCACCTTCGGCTGCTCCGACCTAAACTCCTTGGCTCAGGCCTTGGTCGAAATCGACCTCGCCACTGAATCCGACTGGATCGCGGCAGGAAAAATTCCTGCCGCCCTGGTCGACTCTGTGTTCCGCTGTTTTCTCCGAAACCGCGGGCAGGAAGTCATTGCTGAGCACTTTGAGTTGTACCTAACGCTGGGAGAATCCATTTTCGACGCCCGGTACTCCGACTCTGGTGCCGATTCCAATGGCCACCTATTTCTGGTGCTCAACACCGAGTCGTCCTTCCCGTTGCGCATTGGGAGCACGATTGAAGAACTGGAGGCGTGCCATCCAGGAATGGGAGTGGCTTTCTACGAAACCCTGCGCCAAGCACTCTATCGCTGGATCCGGGTCTATGACGATTGGGACGCCCGCAACCGGATCGAGCAGATGGTCGAATGGGAGGAAGGGGAGGAAGACCCCGATTCTTACGAGATCCCGAAACTCGACCAAGACCTGCCCGAGTGCCTCAAAAGCCGCGAATCGTCAGAGTCCTCACAATCCTTGGATTCCTTCCCGGCACCGACTGAACCGGCGCTGAAGGAGCTGGTCGAAGCAACCCTAGAACTGCACCGCATCTCCCACTCGATGGACCGACCACCACTGGACGAAGAATGGCTCGAATCCCAGCGCAGCTACCACTCATTGGATCTTCCCCTGCCCGCCATCCTCCTGTACTTCAGGCCTGGAGACGCCGTCACCGGCTGTGTCAGCCTCCTTCGCAACGAGTTCGAAGTGTTGGAGGTAAGTCTGGCTCATGGCAGCGGCGATGGAACTGTTCCAATAGGAGTCATCGCCGCCAAGCATGCCGTCAATGACGTCTTCGGCATGCTTGTAAAGTGCCTTCGCTTCTGCAATGCGCCCGCGTCGTGCTTTCAAGTCAGCCAAAATTGTTAAGTTCCGCGGTACGTAGTATCGATCTCCGACACGCTGGCTCGCGACCAGACCCTGTGTCGCACGATCGTCTGCGGCGGCGAGATCTCCGGAATCACGATAAAGCTTCGCTAGCTCGAACATGGCGTCAGCTTCCATTCGGTAGAACTGGACTCTTGCTGCGAACTGCCCCGCATCCTCCAAATCGGCGATGGCCTCTTGTTTGTTTCCGGTTTGCGCCGCGAGCTTGCCGAGGACAATCAGCAGTTGCGCCTCATGGCCGCGCTTCTGTTGCGATCGGGCCTTTGCAAGAGCGTCCTGCAGCACCCTCTTTGCTTCATCTGGTCTCCCTAAGGCAACCAGCGCTTGCGCCTTTCCCTCGTACCCCATGAAAGGAAGTCCGGAATCTTCGTCAGCCTCCGCTATCTTGATAGCCCTCTCAAAAAACATCAGAGCGTCAGAGGGACGGTTGACCTCTACCAGGCCGTTTCCTAGCATTTCCAAAAAGCGAATCTGACCGCCCTCGTCGCCATTAGCCATCGTGGAGACGAGGGCTCCGCCCAAGAGCTTCGCCGCCCGGCTGGAATTTCCCTCCAGGAAAGCGATTACGCCCAATTCACCGGAGGCCCTGGTCGCTAAACGATCGTTCCCCAGACTCTTTGCGATCTGTTGGGCCTCCAACCAGTCTTGCTTCTCCGCTCGATAATCAATCTCGATGTCGGTGTACCCCTTTGCGGCGAGGCACCAGACGCGCAACTTGGGATCGTTACGCATGATCGGGTTCTGCAACTGGTCGTTCAAGAATCGCGAAAGATCGACGAAAGACATCGTCTCGGCTTCTGACCTGAGGCGGCCAATCTTGGCGTAGAGCTCATTCCGAGTATCGCCTCGATTTGCGAAGAGACTCTCGGCTTTCGCGTACAACGGGGCAGCTTTTGGCCCGTTATTTAGCCAGTAAAGGCGATTGGCCGCCGACAGGAGGACTTGCGGATCCGTGGAACGTTCCGGATGCTCCGAACGACCGGAAGTATTGATGTGTTTGTCGGCAGAAATGTCGCGGAGCCACGTGTAGGCGTAGCGCGAGACAGGAATTACGACCGCAACAAGGGCCGCTACAAATACCACTCCCCTTGGGACACGAATCCTCACTCAGTGCATACCGGGCCTGGTTCGTCGAGGTTGTGCTAAGAGCAAGCGGTGTGCCAGAGCTGGAGGCTGAAAACATGAGGGTTATCGAGGACTGTGCATCCGAGGCCGGTAAGTTTTACCAGCGCCGGGAAAGACTTGCTGGGTCAGGCGGGTAGCAATCTTCTTATGCCGCTGATGGTTTCTTCTTTCGTTCTTCTTTCGGCAGCCGCACCTCTTCTATGACGTCAAGAATCTGCGGGTAATCATTGTTGTCGTTCATCCTCACCCGAAAACCTCGCTGCCGGTGCAACTGGGCTCCCGTTTCGGGAGTGCAGTAGGCGAAGTGTTTGGAGATGTAGGTACTCGTGTTCTCATCAAACACCTCAAAGACGAATCGGTTCTCCTGCATGCGTCCAACCGTTTTCGAGCCAACGATACGAACGACGAGCACCTGGTTCGCGGCGGGAAACATCGCTGCAGTGCCTTTGATCTTGGCGCGTCCGATTTTCCCTACGACGAGTCCTCGGTCAATGCGAGGGTGACTTTTCGCAGCAGCTTTCGCCAACTTGTCCACCCGCTTCAGAAGCGGGGTAGATTTGTTCTGCACTTTGCAAATGTCGATCCGAACTCCCGCCTTTGACTTCGCTGACAAGAACTCTTTCCAAAGTTTCCAGTTGTCAATCGGCCGTCCAGCAGCGGTACTCCATTTGGCCTTCTGCCAAAAAGGAGCGGAGAACTGACCATTAACCACGTACTGTGAGTCACTGAATATTTGCACTCTGCTGTACCGCCGCCTGATTCCTTCTTCTCTCACCCACTCCATGGCGGCGATGCACGCGAAAATTTCCATCCGATTGATGGTGCTTTCTTTGAATCCCTGAAACACGACCTGGTGCTCAGTCGGATCATCTGGATACACGACTACTCCGGCGTATCCCGATTTCCTCCCTTTGTTTGGATAGCATGATCCATCGACCGAGATCTGAACGGCGTGTGGGTCGGCGTTCATCCTTAGGTGATTGTACGTCTACTTGTGACCGGTGCCTCGGGTACCTCGCCGCCATCGCGCACGGGCCCATCCGGCACCAACTATCGCGGTAGGGACGACCATCTCTGAGCAGCCAAGCAAAGGACTATGCCGGGATGACCAAGATCGTCGCAACCGTCTGCAACCAGCAAAGCCATTGGGTCCAAAGCGGCGTTTTGCAGTTCCGTAAAGCAGTTCTACACTGGCCGCCGAGAGTATGGCTGCTACGTTGCCCATTCCGGTCTGTCGGGAGCGTGTGGCGAACCTCCAACTGCAGGGGGACCCTGCTGCCTGTGTGTTCGCCAATCAAACCAAGCTGCTCGTGTCCCGTTTTCTTGCGAAGTCTGTCGCTGTCGGCGACGAAATCACGTTTCCGATTCCAGCACCAGATGCAGTGGGCCCGGAAATCCTCGTCAGCAAGAATGCCGCCTCAGGACCGAGCCGTTATATCTACCAGGCGCCAATCGCATACGTCAGACAGCCCAAGCAGGACAAACGAAATCAGTACTTCGTTTCTGCTGAGGTTCGCCGGGCAAGCCTTGGCATCGGCACGATTTTCCTGACTTGCGAGGTCCTGCGCGAGTACTTCTATCGCCTGCCGCATACGTCCGACAGAGTCGATCATCCCACTCTGTACGAGGTGTTGAGTATCCCGGCCAGCGCTTCGCCCTCTGAACTTCGCGTGGCTTTCAAGCTGCGTGATCTAGAGCTAAGAACGGCGGGGGTTCCGCACAGTGAACGAGTGGCGCTGGAGCGGGCATTCAACATCCTTGGTCAGCCGGAACTGCGCGCTTGTTATGACGTGCTGCTCGCCGATCCCGAAGCACCGGCCATATTTCCCTATGGTGGATTCGGCTCTCTTCTCGTGGCCGGCGAGCCTTCCCGAGGCGGACAAACATTCTTTGCCCGCCGCATCCTCGCGTTTTCACCCGATCTCCGGCGCCGGCGGTTCCAAGTGCCACTGCGCAAATGTGATTTCTATGACGACCGGGCACTCTGCCGCGACGTGCATCGCAAGATCGAGTTGTGGCTCGATCCAGCCGCCCTCCATACACTCTGGGACCGCACCTGGAATCAGTGGAAGCATCTGTTGGGAACCAAGATCGAGGTCGAAGGCACGTTCGTACAGAGCGGCAAATACCGCAAGCGTCGTGAGCAGTGGGAGCTCGTTACCTGGGAAACTGCGTTGCCGAGCCGGTTGGAGGTCAAACTGCCGCCCGATTTCCATCTGCAAATCGAATCTGCCAAAACTGCCTATCATCGCTTTGGCCAGTATTCGCGCGCTCTGGATCAGATCCGGCTGTGCTTGGAGCATCGGGCAGTCGAGCGAGCGGAGTTGCAGCGAATGTGTTCCGAGCTGCATGTTCCCGGCGACTTTGATGTCGCCCAGATCAGTTGGCGCCCTGATTATGACCCATTCTTCTATCGCCAGCTCGCACGCCGGGCACGCCGGATCTATCTGTTTCGGGAGGAATACATTTTCGACGTTGAGAAATCCGTCGTCGTAGAAACCCCTCAGCTTGGCCACGCCACTTACGTTTTTGCCAAACCCCGCAGCATGGATGCCTTTCTTGCCCTGTACACCAAGACCACGAAGGACGACGTCCGTCGGAACCGCAATAATGCAGCCGAGCGGCTGGGCTTTCTGGGGCGCGTGATTCACGGCACCAATCCGCGAGCGTGGCTCAAGGAAGTCAGGCAACGTATCGGGGAAGGAACTGATTTTGCAACGGCCATGGCGGAGTGAATCACGGGCCAATTCGTGCCCACTTTTGTGGCATCAAATTTGGCGGCGAATTCCTGCGCACAAGCTGCTTTGCCCAGTCAAAGTGTAATCGGTGAAATATTGTTAGCGGAGAATTGCGGCTCCATCGCGCGTCGGTGGTTCGACTAATAGGCCACCAAGGACATTGTTGCCGAACAGTTTGAGCGAGGTCTTCTTCCCACCTCTTAAACAGTCACCACCAAATCAGTCCACAACACCCGTGCCCCGGTCTGCTGACATGATGAGGCCGTTTGACGAAGCGTCGATTTGAGGCTAAGAACAGCGGTTGAAAGGCCACTGTTGCGTCCGGCGCACGGGCATCGAGAAGAAGCCACACGACACGCAACAAACCGACTAAAACTAAAGCTGCTCTCAGCGACCAACTCTCTGGGGCTACACAACTGCGGAAGTGAGTCACCATGACGATGAATAGCGAACAGTTCGTACCAAAGGAGGTTGTTGCCCAGTATTTGTCCCTGCCCATCCGCAAGGTCATGGAGCTTGCAAGGAGGCGGGTTATTCGTGCGTATCCAATTGGTAGCATTCGTAATCAGTGGCGCTTTCGGCTGAGTGAGGTGGCTGAAGACATAACGGCCTTGACGAAGCCTGCCCAGAGTACAATCTCGGCAGCAGCCCCGACGAGCCGGAGGAGCAAATCCAATGGCTAACAAGGAAGTTAAAGCACGCGGCTGGCTCAGGCAGCGTGAACGGGCGGATGGGATGATTTGGCTCTGGTGTTACCAAAGGCAGAGAGAGAGGGACGGTGAGATGGTAGAAAACGCCGTCAGGCTCGGTCTGGTCGCTGACATCGGAGATGATGAAACGTCCGCTTGGCTCAAAGTTGGTGAGCTTGGCCTGGTCGAAAAGTACATCAATAACCCCCTCTCTGGTAAGCCGACTTTTGGCGAATTTTGTGCCGCCTACGTCAAGGACGGCTTGCCATTCCGCAAGAAGGACGGTCGCCGCAAGACGAAAGGCACCATCGAAACGTATGAGTACCACATTAACAACCATATCCTTCCTCGTTGGAAAGATGCCGTCGCTGAGGAGATGAAGCCTCTCGCCATCCGCAACTGGCTCGTTGACCTCCACGACGGCGAAGACTATGTGTGGGAAACCTGCTCAAAGATTGCGGGAATCATGTCGTTGGTCTTCAGCTTTGTTGACCACAACGAGATTCGCTCCATCCGCAATCCTCTGGATAAGGTCACCATTCCGGCCAGCGAGGAGGATCAAGATGAAGTGAAGGTGCTCTTGCCCGAGCAGGTCATCGCTCTGCTGGAGCGACTCCCCTACCCGGTGAAGATTGCCGTGCTTTTGGTCGCTTCCACGGGCGTCCGCATCTCCGAGTGTCTTGGCTTGACGTGGAAGCATGTGGAGTGGGCGAACAATCGCATCTACATTCACCAGACGTTCAGGCGGGGCGAGATGCAGAATCGGACGAAGACCAAGGCCAGCAACGCACCCGTCCCGATGTGTGCGGCGCTGGCAGCGTTCCTCACCGATTGGAGGCAGCAAACCCCGTACGACAAGGACGAGGACTTCATTTTTGCCTCGTCGAAGCTGAAGGGAAAGCAACCGCTGTGGGGTCAGACGATGAACGCCGACTTCGTTAAGCCAGCCGTCGTGGCTCTGGGGTTGGTAGCCAAGGGTGAGAGTTTTGGCTGGCACCGGTTTCGCCACAGCTTGAGCACGTGGGCGAACGAGACCACCAAGGACATCACGGTCTCCCAAACCCTACTTCGTCACAGCAAGCCCGAGATGACCGCCGTCTACACCCACGGAAATTTCCCCAAGGCGTTGGATGCCCAGCGGCAGTACATGGAGCAGTTGCTGGCAGCCAAGCCGGCGTCGGAGGCCGCTCAGTGACCTCCATCGGGTTGGCGTCGGGCTGGAGTTTTGCCGGCAAGAAACGACAGCCGCCCGTAAGTGGCTGTGCGGTAAGCAGATATGTTGGTGGGCGCTACAGGATTCGAACCTGTGACTTCCACCGTGTGAAGATGGCACTCTACCGCTGAGTTAAGCGCCCAAGCTTGAGACTCAATTCTTCCAATCTACCAAACCTGCGCGCAGGAACGCAAAGCCGTACCGGATAACATCAGCCGCTCAAGCCTCCGACTTGCGCCGGGGCGGGAAGAACGCGCGCTTTACCCATCCGATCAGAGCCAGCTTTCCCGCGCCGAACACTGCAGAGAGAATGGGGTTCTTGGTGACCGTCTCTAAAACGTCGGTCTTGGTGACAACCTTCCCATCCTTCTGCACCCTCCCCTTTCCGGACGCCTTTATCTCCCAGTTGATTCTTGTTGATGGCGAAAGACTCCACGGTCAGGGGCGATTGTTTTTCGCCGAGCGCTTCGAGGCGCGGTGCATTCGTCGCGCCATTTTTCAGGTTGACGGTGCTGATTTTGATGGCACTGGCCGTAAATTCGTCGGTTGCTAAGGACCCAAACTGCACCAGAGGCAGCGCTGCGCCTTTGTTTTCCCAAGTGCTCGACTTTTCATTCAAATTTTGCCAGCGGAACCGAAAGTGTGCGCCGGCAGGAACCAAGATCTTGATAGGCACAAATCCCGCCGTCACCTGTTTCCAGTCTCCGACGGACAACTCCACCCGGCAAGGGGAAAGGATGTCCTGAAGAGCTCCTTGGGAAGTGAGCACCACCTCAGTATCGGTCCCATCAAAGCTGGCCCCAAGGCTTCTATACCCCTCAAGGGAGTCACTACTGGTTTGCGAGAATTGAATCGACGACAGATGTGGGCCGGTCGGCTGTGCCTCCAGTTGAGTGCTGCATGCGCCATGACTCACTGTGCTCGTCAAGTAGGTGATCGAAGCGCTGGAGGAGGGAGCGTCGACTCGCAGCGCGTGCAGGGCTTGCAGGGTTTGCGGGGAAAGGTGGGCATTATCGAAGTAAGCATCCAGTAGCACTTTTTCAGCTTCCGTTGGGGCTGTATACCCAAACGAGAAGATGCCGCCGTCCACCAATCCGGGATTGTCGAAACTTACTATTTCGGCGCGCGCTCGAACCGTCGCGGGAAATTGTCCACCCACCTCACCGACGGGAATGTTCACCAGGTAAGACACCAGGGCTGCAGCCGCGATCAGACACGTCAGGGCTGCGACCTTTTGAGCTATCCCTGTCCTCCATGAGGGCTCTGTGGGGCTCTTGGTTACAGAGTCTGGCTGTTCAGGGGGAATTTCAGCCGACCCACTTTGTTGCTGGCGCGCTTCAGGCATCTGGTTTTACTCAACGGAAACAAGCGTCTCGGACAGCGCTGTGACCCAATCGCCGCCATCCTTTATTCCAAACCATGCGCGCACCTGCAGCGCGTGTTGTCCGACCGGAAGCTGGAGCCATTGCTGCAGCTCCGGAGGGTAGTTTTTCAAGGTCGCCGGAGGCTTGACGCTTCCATCCCACTCTCCATTTTTCTGGGCATTCTGATTTACGCTTCCCATCGACTTACTGCCAACCGAGGCGGCGATAATCTCACCGATGCTGGACTTGGCCAGGCGGACAAACGTCACTTCCGTGTTCTTGAAATCGAACATGGAGTGGAAACTGTACTGCGCCCGTTGATGCTGGTCCAATCGGATACTGGCGGGCGAGAAACTCACCTGATCGATGCCGATCGATCCCACTGCTTTGTTACCAACCGCTATGCCGTGAATGTGCATATGCGCGGGGGAGACTTGTCCGATGTTGTTGTCCAGAGTCTGCACCAGGTACTCCGAAACTCGCAGTTGGTCGCCGATTTCCGGGGGGAGTTGAATCTTGGTTTGCCAGTGTCCTTTCTTGCCGTCGAGGCGAAAAATCTGGGGTTTTTGTCCTTCGGGAGCGATCACCACCAGCAGCAAACTATCCTGCTCTAACACATAGTCGATTACTACCGGCCAATTCCCCTTGGAAAATCCCATGATCGAAAAGGTGCTCATGCTGAATATCGGCGGCAGTTGCGGCCCGTGTTTGTCCAGCATGTCGGCACGTTTTTCGTAGTCCCCTTCGGGTCGCGACATCGAGCCGAGGCATCCCGGATCCATCGGCGGTGGGACGAAGATCACAGTCCGGCTGGGCTCACTCGGCGCTTGGGGAGCTTGTGGTTTTTGGCAGTTGTTGCCGGTTTCGGGATTGCATTGCCCCTCTGCCCGCGAGAGTGGCAGCAGCAGCAGGAGTCCCAAAAACACATAGCCTTGAACGCGTCCTGCCATTCTCGCGTAGAAACGGCAATTTCCCCGATCGATGGTTTCACCGAGATAAAGCTCGGAAGAGGGGCGCCCCATATTCCACCTCCTGCAACGTTCAACCCATAGAGTATCTTTGCCAGTGTTGCGTAAGCATAGAATGAATTCCCGCCTAGTGCGACAGAAAAACGTGAGCTCATTGTGGTTGGGATGCAGCGAAAGTACCACTTTACGGCCGCCTGCCAAGAGGGATTGCAGCACGCCTCTCCGTCGTGTTCATCTAAGTGGCATATGGCACTCGAAGAGTACCAGCGCAAACGCGATTTCAAACAGACACCCGAACCTCCCGCGAAGGTAGAACGCGGCGAACGCCGCCGCTTCGTGGTACAGAAGCACCGCGCCACCCGCCTGCACTATGATTTCCGGCTCGAAATGGAGGGCGTGCTGAAGTCGTGGGCCGTGCCCAAAGGGCCGTCGCTCGACCCCACCGACAAGCGCTTGGCCATGCAGGTGGAAGATCATCCCGTTTCGTACTTCGATTTCGAGGGCATCATTCCGGCCGGCAATTACGGGGCGGGCACCGTCATGGTGTGGGACATGGGTACCTGGCAGCCGCAAGGGGATGCCGCGGAGATGCTGCGCAAGGGCGACCTGAAGTTTCGGCTCGACGGCAAGAAGCTGAAAGGCGACTTCGCGCTGGTGCACATGAAGTCGCGCCGGCCGGGAAGCAAAGGAAATGAGTGGCTGCTGATCAAGCATCGCGATGCCTACGTGCAGGAAGGCTACGACATCGACAAGTATGACTACTCGGTGCTGACCAAGCGCACGATGGACGAGATCGCCGGCGATCAAGGCTCGGCGGAGTGGAAGAGCAGTCGAAAGGCGTCGGTGGGTGGCGCCACGAAGAAGAACGACTGGCTCGCCGAATCGATCGCGAAAGCTGACGCGAAGAAGGCCAAAGCCGGGAAGAAATCCGCAGCCTCCAAGTCGTCCTCTGTCACGGCGAAGAGGGTTGCCGCGAAACGCGCGCCGACGAGTCCCGCCCAAGCAAAAGAAGCTTGGATGGGGCACCCAGCCGCTGCGAAACGCAAGCCGGGCAAAACCACGCATTCCACCAGCGCCTCCTCGAGCAGAGTAAAAAAAAACTCTTAGCCGGCGACGGACACAGGAATAGCCCGAATCCCCACCCAGCACGTATTGGTCACAAAACGCCGATGCCCCGGGTTATTCATCCTATGCTGGCAACTCTTGTGGACAAGCCGTTTAACGGCCAGGAGTGGCTTTACGAGATCAAGTGGGACGGCTATCGCGCCATCGCCTTCCTGGAGAGTGGCTCGGTGCGCCTGGTTTCGCGCAACCAGAACGATATGACCGCAGCGTATCCCGAATTGTGCTCGCTCCCAGATTCCGTCAACGCACGGACGGCAATTCTGGATGGCGAGATCGTCGCGCTCGATGCCGAGGGACGGCCTTCGTTCAGCCTGATGCAGCAGCGGACGGGGGTTGGCGAAGGCGGCCGTCGCATTCGTCGCACCCGCGACGATGTTCCCGTGGTGTATTACGTCTTCGATCTGCTCTACCTTGACGGCTACAACCTGATGCAAGCCGAACTGGAGCAACGCAAGGAGCTACTGGCCTCCATACTGGCGCCGGGCGACCTCGTTCGCTACTCCGACCATTACGTTGGAAACGGCATAGCCTTGTTTGAAGCGGCGGCACAACGCGAACTGGAAGGCATCGTCGCCAAGCGCCGCAGCAGTCCTTATGTGCAAAAGCGCAGCAGTGACTGGCTGAAGATCAAAATCGTCAAGCGGCAGGAGTGCGTGATTGGCGGCTACACCGACCCGCGTGGCTCACGCGAAAACTTTGGTTCCATCGTGCTCGGCCTCTACGACGATCAGGGTCGCCTGATTCACGTCGGACACGCTGGCAGCGGCTTCACGCAAGCCTCGCACGCAGCTTTGTGGAAGCAGATGCACGCGCTGGAGATCAAGCGCAGTCCGTTCTTCGGCAAAGTGGATAGCACCAGGCCGGTCCACTTTGTGAGGCCCGAACTAGTTGCCGAAATCAAGTTCTCCGAATGGACGCACGAGGGGCAAAGCGGCGGAACCAAGATGCGCGCTCCGGTATTTCAGGGATTGCGCTTCGACAAGAAGCCTGAGGAGTGCAAGTTCGAGCGCGCTGCCAGGTAGGTGCCAAGTGCAGTAGGAGGTGTCGCTTGAAGTGGATCACTCGAAAAAACGTCAAAGTGGACCGAGTCGCTTGTCCGTGGCTGATCAGGCGTTTTGTCGATCCCGAAGCCCAATTTCTCTTCGTCGAGGAAGATCAGCTGCTGAATATCGCGAACGCCGAGCAGGCAGTTCCGTTCGACGCCCCCAAGATTCCCGAAGTCAAGCTGAATCACCGTGGGGATATGTGCAGCTTTGAGGCCATCATCGCCGACTATAAGCTGCAGACTCCAGGATTGGCGCGGCTGGCGCTGATTGTTCGTGCAGCCGATGTGAAAGGCCAGGAATCGGTCGCGGCGGAAGGATTGGGGCTGCGAGCAATCGCCGAAGGTTTCGCGGCGATGCAACTGAGCGACGAAGAGCGGCTGGCGCGAGGGTTCCCGATCTATGATGCGCTCTACGAATACGCCCGCCGGTCGGAGAGTTAGGGATGCGGCTCTCACGCACGCTTCTATTGATCTATGTGGCGGGATTCCTGCGCTCGCTTGGAGTTGGTTTGCTCGGTGTCATTCTCGCCGTGTACCTCTCGCGTGTTGGCGTCGGCGCCACCGGCATCGGGGTCGCAATCGGCGCTGGATTGCTGGGAGCGTGTGCCGCAACGGCAGTGGTCGCGTGGGCCGGGTCGCGAGTTGGGTACAGGACCTCTCTTGTGGCTCTGTCATTGCTTGCGGCAGTCGGCGGCGGCGCACTCGCGGCCCTGCCATCCTTTCCGGTCCTGCTGCTTCTGGTTTTCATAGGCATGGTGAATGGGATGGGGACCGACCGAAGTGCGGCGTTTGCGCTGGAACAGGCCATCATCCCGGGCCTTGTTCCCGAACGAAGTCGAACTTGGGGGTTGTCGTGGTACAACGTCTTGCTCGACAGCGGCGGAGCAATCGGCGCCCTTGGGGCCGCTCTACCCCTGGCGGTGAGCCTCTGGTCGCATGTGGACTTAGTCGCTGCATACCGTTATGTCTTCCTGGGATACACGGGCCTTCACGTTGTCATCGCAGGTTTGTATCTTCTGCTTCCCGTGGAAAGCCAGCTAACGCACAGGCAGGAACCCGCCAGGCAGGAACCCACCGTTTCACTACAAAGCCGGAGGATCGTCCATCGAATCGCAGCGTTGTTCGCGATTGACGCATTCGGTGGCGGCTTTCTTACTGACGCGCTGGTTGCGTATTGGTTTTTTCACCGCTTTGGCATCGGCGAGCAGAAGCTGGGGATTTTGTTTTTCGCAGTCCATGTGCTGAACGCCGCTTCGCATCTGGGAGCGGCGTGGATAGCATAACGAATCGGGCTTGTGAACACGATGGTGTTCACCCATTTGCCATCGAGCATTTTTCTTATCACCGTGCCACTCGCCACCGGCCCAAAATTGGCTATCGCGCTGTTTCTTCTCAGAGAGATCTTCGTAGAGATGGACGTGCCGACGCGGCAGTCCTATGTGGCGGCGCTGGTAAAACCACAGGAACGTCCGTACGCCAGCGGGATTACGAACGTCACCAGAACTGGTGCGTGGGCAGCGGCGGCGGCGTTGTCTGGACTTGTGATGCAACGGCTTGCGTTTTCAGCGCCGGTGGTCATCGGCGGGACGCTGAAAATCGCCTACGACCTGCTGCTCTATCGCAACTTCCGCCACCTGAAACCTCCGGAGGAGTTGGTTGTTCGTTCCTCAACCTCAGCTAACATTTCCGCAAGATAAACAACAAGGAGAGTGACATGCGGTCAGTTCACACACAGAAAATTTCTGATTGGACAGTTTTAGCGTACCTTTTCATCGCGCTCGTGCAAGCAGGCACACGGGCGCAAACCAACAGCGGACCGGGCGCAAGTGCCGAGTGGAAACAGGTGGAAACCGCACTCGGCCGTGCCGGCAAGTTGCAGCCCGGAGACGTTTACAAGTTCGGCATGCCGCGCACCGACATGCAGGTAACCGTGGATGGCACTCTGATCAGCGCTCCACTGGCATTGGGTTCGTGGCTGGCATTCAAGAGAATGGGTGGCCAGGTTATGGTCATGGGCGATCTGGTTCTCAGTGAAGGTGAGGTCGAACCCGTGATGCTGAAACTGCAGCAGGGCGGCATCGAGCAGACGGCCCTTCACAACCACTTGCTGCATGAAAGCCCAAGGGTCATGTACATGCACATAGCCGCCCGGGGGAATGCTGTGCAGCTTGCAACTGCACTCCACGATGCGCTGGCGCTGACTAGAGCGGTTTAGTTATTTGTGTAGTCTAGGTGCCGCCGGCTGAAGCCGGCTCGGAGGTGAAGGATCAGCGGGAAAGCGGCGCTGAAGCGCCGCTCTACCCGTGCTCGCTCGACTACAGTAATTCTTAAACTGCTCT
>Ga0208587_1000817_pt1 | contig 17041 bp, 12 predicted proteins | sample NGESurdeep092012_7_FD_184472 | JGI IMG/M metagenome (GOLD analysis project Ga0208587, IMG submission 184472) | Arctic peat soil microbial communities from Barrow, Alaska - NGEE Surface sample 210 deep-092012 (SPAdes) | ecosystem: Environmental > Terrestrial > Soil > Wetlands > Peat ...
TTGGAGACTACCACTTCACCGCGAACAAGAACATATTTAAAATCCAGCGTGCTGCTCTGGTCGGGATAGGTTTCGTAGGAACCCGCCAGGCTCGATTGAATGGTTTTTGCCTGGCCATGAATATCGACGATCGACAGGTCTGCGTCGGAACCCACTTTGATGGTCCCCTTTTGCGGATAAATCCGGAAGGCCTTCGCCGGGGCGGTGGCGATGCGTTGCGCCAGCTCGATGAGCGCGTTGGAAGAATGCGGTCGCAAGAGCGCATAAGCCAGGTGAGGCAAAGCGCCAATTCCCGCAATGCCATTGGGAACGTCGCGAATGTCCGAATGCCAGTCGTCTTTGTCGGCTTTCTTGAACGCGCAATGGTCGGTGGCGAAGAGATCGATTGCGCCTTTGCCCGCCTGCGCGCGCAACTGCTGTTGGTCCGGTTCGCTTCGCAACGGCGGCGTGCAAAGCCAGCGATGCCCGTTCGGTTTCTGCAACCAGGAATTATTCAGCCACAAATAGTGCGGCGCGGTTTCACAGGTGACCGGGGCCTCGCGCCGGGCGCGTTGAACCAGTTCCACCCCTTCCGGTGTGGAGACGTGGACGATATGGACGCGCGCATGATATTTCGTCGCGATCTTCAAAACCTCGGCGATGGCTTTTATTTCGGCCTCCTTTGGCCGCATCAGGGAATGCGTGAAGGGCTGGCTTAAATCCAGCCGGCCAGCGTCAACCCGGTTGAGAACCTCCTCATCTTCGCAATGCACCAGAAACTGGGCGTCGCGCGGTGCAAGTTTCTTCACGACTTCTTCAATCTGTTTGTAATCGCTGAAAATTCCCGCCTTTTTGTACGTCGTGTAAAGCTTGATGGATCTGAAGCCGGATTGGATGGCCTTTTCAATCTCGTGGTAGCCATCCTCGTCAAAGACGGTGGGTGTGAGATGCCACATATAATCGCAGTAACAATGGCCTCTGGCTTTTGCTTTTGCGTTCGCGATGGCTTCCGGCAGCCGCTCGTGCCGGCCTTGAGTAATGAACGTGTAAATCGTCGTGACACCGTTTTGCACGGCAACCTGTGTGCCGGTCTGATAAGTGTCAGCGAGATAAAACCTGCCAATCTGATCATCGAGGTGGGTGTGGATATCAATGAAGCCCGGGAGGACAAACAATCCCTTCGCGTCAATTATCCTGGCGGAGCGGATTGCGTCGGGAAAAGGGCCCAAGGCCGCGACCTTCCCGTTTTCGACGAGAATGTCTGCCGCTTCGATTGCGTTTTCGAAGCAGACCTTTCCGTTGCGAATCAACACTTTCATGGCCGGGCCGCCAGTGAATCGATTCCTTCCATCGTTGGCTCCACCGAGACCGGCAGCGGGACACCTTTCAGGGCGGCATCCACGTCCTTCAGGCCGTGCCCCGTGATCAGCAGAACGATTTGCTCGTTCCGCTCAAGCAACCGCGAGTTCCGAAGTTTTTTCAACGCCGCGACGGTCGCCGACGCAGCGGGTTCCGCAAACACGCCGGCCTTCGCCGCCAGGAGCCGTTGTCCGTCCAAAATCTCTTCATCCGTCACGGTCACAGAAAACCCTCCGCTTTCGCGAACGGCCGCGCGGGCCATGTGAGCATTGGAAGGAATGGACACCGAAATCGAATCCGCGATCGTATGCGGCCGGTCGGCGTTGCGGTAATTTCCACTGGTGATGTAATGGTGAATGGCCGCCGAGGTTTCGGCCTGCACACAGACCAGCCGCGGGAGTTTGTTGATCAACCCCGCCGCTTTGGCATCATAAAACGCCTTGAAAACTCCGCTGATAATCACGCCGTCGCCAGTGGGCACCAGGATGACATCCGGCGTTTTGAATTTGTTCTGCTGCAAAATTTCCAATCCGACGGTCTTTTTCCCCTCTATCGTCAAGGGATGATACGCCGTATTCCGATTTAATCCCCCGCGCCGGGCGGTGTATTCGAGCGAGAGGCGAAAAGCGTCGTCGTAGGTTCCCTTGATCGGTATGACCCGCGCCCCGTAAAGGAGCATCTGCACAAGTTTGGCTTTCGGCGCAGTTTCCGGGACCAGGATAATGGCCTGCCTGCCCGCGGCGGCGCAGACGGCGGCCAACGCGCTCGCCGCATTGCCGGTGGAAGCCGTCACGACACATTTTTCGCCCAGCCGGGCGGCCTCGGCCACCACCAGGAACGAAGCCCGATCCTTCAATGATCCGCTGGGATTCAGCCCGTCATTTTTTACCCAGAGATTTTCGCAGCGCAGTTCCCTGCCCAGAGCCGCCACCGGGTGGAAGGGTGTGCCGCCGACCGGGTAGGCCGGGTAATGCTTCTTTTCCACCGCCGAAAAGAGGGCCCAATCCGGATTCGCCTTCTTGAACTTTTTCCGTATGGCACCGTAATCAAACCGGGCCGACAGCACTCCAACGAGCGGGATCCCCGGACGATATTGCTTCGCGCAGGCCGGGCAGAGGTATCGCACCTCATCCCTCCGGTAACTTTTCCCGCACGTGCTGCACTGGTAAAGGAATTTGGTCATTTGGTGTTGCCTCCACCCTCACCCCTCGCGGAAAAGCGGCGGTAAACCGCCCGCAGTCCAGACGCTCCGCGAAATTTGGGTGCGCCACGACACTCGCGACAGCGTTTGGACTGCGGTGGCTTCAGCACCGCTATTGACAGGTTCATGGAAGCCGGGGTGAGGGTCTGTTTCACGTTCACGGTTTCAAACCTTTCCATTCAGCTTCGCGACGAGTGCCGCATAAAACGCAACCGCTCCGCTCAGGTGCTCGATCGGGCAGGCCTCGTTGGCCGCGTGGGCATAGACTTCGTTGCCCGGTCCGAGGCCAAAGGTCGGAATGCCTTTCATGCCGGCGGTCGCAATACCGTTCGTGCTGAACGTCCACTTGTCCACGAACGGCTGCTTCCCGAGCACGCCCGCGTAAGCCTCGACGGCGTTTTTTAGATACGGAGATTTTTCATCCAGCGCCCAAGTCGGGTAGTATTTCTCGGTCGGATACACCTTGCCCGTGTAAGCCGCTTCTTCGTATTTGAGCACGTAAACTTTCGCGTCCGGATAACCAGCACGCTTCGCGGCGTCCTTCACTTCCGCGATGGCGCTCGCCTTCGTCTCGCCATACGTGAGCCGCCGGTCGAGATGAATGCCCGCCCCGTCGGCGACTGCGCACTGCGATGGGGACGACGATTTCACTTCCGAAATCGTGACCGTGCCCTTGCCGAGGAACGGATCGCGCTTGAGCCGCTCGTTGAGCTTTTCGATTTCGAGCGCGATGCGGGCGATCTTGTAGATGGCATTGTCGCCGCGCTCTGGCGCAGAGCCGTGACAGCTCTTGCCCTTCACCTCGACGCGAATCTCCATGCGACCGCGATGGCCGCGATAGATGTTCATGTTCGTCGGCTCGGTGATGACGACGAGTTCGGGTTTCAACTTCTCGACGTTGAGCAGGTATTGCCAGCAAAGCCCGTCGCAGTCCTCTTCCATCACGGTTGCCGTGAAATAAATCGTGAACTGATCATTCAAACCCAGTTCTTTGATGAGCTTCCCCGCGTGGATCATCGTGGCCACGCCGCCTTTCTGATCCACCGTGCCGCGACCCCAGATCTTTCCGGCCTTCACGAACGGCTTGAATGGATCAAACTTCCACTGCGACAAGTCGCCGGGATAAACCGTGTCCACGTGGCCGTCGAAGGCGATCACGCGTTTGCCCTTGCCGATGCGGCCGATGATGTTGCCGAGACCGTCAATGCGGATTCCGTCGAAGCCGATTTTCTGCATTTCCTTTTTGACGACGGCGATGACGTTCTTCTCCTTGGAGGAGAAGGATTGGGTGCGGACCAGGTCGGCGAGAAACCGCACGGTGTCTTTCTCCATCGCCTTGGCGCGCTTCCGGATCAGGTCGTAGGTGATCTTCGTCGCGCAAAATTTGGCGCTACGGCCAGCATCGCGCGAATCGAATTCCCTCTCCTCCCGCCGAGGGAGGAGAGGGTCAGGGAGAGGAGGCCCGTCAGCAACGCGTTTTGGAGATGCCCCTCTCCCCGGCCCTCTCCCCACTCCTTCGTCGCGGGGAGAGGGAGTGGTTTGTCGTTTGTTCATTTTCATCTTTACATTCTTTTCCATAAATCGCGTGCCAGCTCGCGGGCGCGGGCGTTCACACGCGCCTCGTCGAGGTTCAGCGCGAGTTTCCGGTTCTCCATCAACACGTGCCCGCCGACGATGGTCGTGTCCGCCCCGGTCTGGGAAATCCCGAACACGAGATGGCCGGGCACATTTCCGCCATCCAGCGGCGTCGGCGGGTCGTAATCGAAAATCGCGATGTCTCCGGCAGCGCCTTCGCAAATCTCGCCGAAGCGCAGGCCGAAAATGCGCCCGGCAATCTTGGGGTTGTTCGCGAACAACGCGCTCGTCACTTCGCCAAATCCGACGGACGGATTCTCCGCGCGCAAATGCTGACCCCAGAGCGCGACGCGCAGTTCCTCAAGCATGTTCGTAGTCATCGCGTCCGTGCCGAGGCCGACGAGCACGCCGCGCTTGGCCAGTTCGATCACGTTTGCCACGCCGACGGCATTGTTCATGTTCGATTGCGGGTTGTGAACGACCGCGGTCCTCGTCTCCGCCAGTAAATCCATTTCGCGCCGGTTGACGTGGATGCAGTGCGCAGTGATGGAGCGCGGGCCGAGGATTTCGAACTTCTTCAGCCGTTCGACCACGCGTTTGCCACCGTGCCGCAGCGCCCAATCCTGATCGCTCTGCGCCTCGGCGACGTGGATGTGAAAGCCAGTGTGCAACTCGTGACCGAGGGTTGCGGCCTTTTCCATCGTGGCGTCGGAAATCGTGAACGACGCGTGCAAACCGAAGAGCGCTTTCACGCGGGAGTCATTCTGTCGCTGGCATTGGCGGATGAACCACACGTTCTCCGCCAACCCCTCCTTCGCGATTCGCGCGCCGTCGCGATCGGACACTTCGTAGCAGAGGCAGGCGCGCAAGCCGGTTTCACGCACGGCCCGCTCAATTGCGCCCAGCGAGCCGGCCACCGCGCCCGGACTGGCATGATGATCAATCAGAGTCGTCGTGCCGTGGCGGATCGAGCCGAGCAACGCGATCAGCGCGCTGTAGCGGCAATCTTCCGCGGTCAGCGCGGAATCCAGCCGCCACCAGAGGTTCTTGAGCACTTCGTTGAAATCTTTCGAGGGCTTCGTCCTGGTCAGCCCGCGCGCAAAGCTGCTGTAGAAATGTGTGTGGGCGTTGATGAAGCCCGGCAGAACAACCTTGCCCGTCGCATTGATGCGTTTGCCCCGGAAGTTTATGAACACCTTCTTCGGCGCGACCTTCGCCACCAAGCCGTTCTCGATTAGAACCGAATGGCCGCGCAGAACCCTGGAGGTTTTTCCCAAGGTCAGCACCGTTCCGCTTTCGATGAGCAGGGAATTGGGCATAGGAAGATTCTAAACAGCCGCCTCCTCGCTCGGAAAGCGGCGGTGAACGCGCCGCACTCCAGACGCTTCGCGAGGTTCGCCAGACTCGCAACAGGCGCGAAGCGTTTGGACTGCGGCTGCTTTAGCACCGCTATTCGTCGGCAGGCAAACTTCGAGTGTTGCGTTCATGATCAACCTTCGTTCAGCGCGGCCAGCTCCTGCGGCGTGCGGTCGCGCATCGAGATTGCGCCGGCAAAACATTTTTGCGCGCAGAGGGAGCAGCCGACGCAGTAACTCGGATCGAACACCGGCACGCCGAGACCATTCAACGTGATAGCCTGATACGGACAGCGCGCGCAGTTGCCGCAATGCTGGCAAAGCGCGGCGACGACTTGCGGCAGTTTCTTCGTCGGCGACAACGCTCCAAAGTCGATGATCGGATTCGGCAGCGCCGAGCCGATGAGTTCCTTCACCGAGCGGAAGCCGCGCTCCTCCATCAGATAGCTGAGACCGGAGTGAAGTTCGTCCACGTAGCCGAGGCCATACTTCATCACGGCGGTGCAGAACTGGACGGTCTGTGCGCCGAGCGCCAGGAAGTTCGCGGCGTCCCGGTAGGTCATCGCGCCGCCGTTGCCCGAGACGATGATGCCCGTGCTGGAAACCTTGGCGAGTGTGAGATTGCTGATCGGCAAAACGCCTTCGCCCGACATGCCAATAACGACACCTTCCTCCCATCGACGATTTTCCACTTTGCGAAACGCGAGGGACGGAAAGCTGTTGGCGAGCGTGACACCGGCTTTCTTGCCCGGGTAACGCGCGAAGACTTCCTGAATCGCTTTGATGATCGGCTGAATCGCGGTGACTGCGGCAGTGAGCTTGAACAGCTTCGGGTTGTCGCCGTCGCTCGCTTCCATGACCCAATCAATGATCTTCGCGGTCAGCGCGGCGTTCTGCGAAACAACGTCGCCGTGCGTGCCGTCGCCGCCTTGCGGGCAGGACAGACTGTATTCGACGCCCATCGCACCGGCGTTTTGCAACTTGCGCGTGTTGGATTGCCAGACGGCCTTGTCCGCCCCGTCACTACCGGTGACCGGGCCGCCGGTGGACGCGAGCGTCAAGCGATCCGGGAATTCCTTCACCAGCCGGCTGACTTCCCGGCAGACACGTTCCAGCGGGTGCGCGGAAACATTGTCGCAATTGCCGTAGGTGGAAGCGCCCATCACAAACATGTACTCTCCCGGGACGTGGATCGGCACGCTGTCGAACGCGGTCTTCATCACGCCGCCGGACCAGCCGCGCTCGTAGGCCTTGCGCATCTGCTCATAACCATCCGAGTGCGGCGCGGCGGAGAGAAGGAACGGCGAGAGAATCTTGCGGCCAAAGAAATCCGCGTCGAGCGGCACTGGACGCAACGGCACGCCGGCCAGGATGACGCGGCTCTTCGCGCGGTTCTTGAACCTGGGTTGCGTTTCGCCGCGAATGAACGCATCGGCTTCAGCGGCGGCGTTCTTGCCGCTGGCGACGGACTCCACCACGGTCGCCGAGCCGAGCACCATGTCGCCGGCGTGGAAAATTCCCCTGGCTTTCGTGACCGGCAGTTTGGTACGGCTGCCAATGGCGGAAACCACAAGGTCGAACTCCCGGAAGACTGGCGATTCCTTTTTGCTGACGACGAAATTCTCCGGCCGCGACTTTTTGCCCGGTGGCAGCATCATGCGCGCAATACGAAGGCCGGTGACGCGCTTGCCCCGGTGAACGACGGCCAGCGGCCTGGAGCAACTGGTGATCCCAACGCCGTGTTCGAGCAGCATGTCGCGCTCATACTGCGTCAGCGGCATGTCCTGCTCCCGACGGCGATAAATCAATTCGACGGAGGCAGCGCCGAGACGTTTGGCCGTTGTCGCGCAATCCGCCGCCACCGCGCCGCCGCCGAGGACGGCGACCTTTTTGCCTTTGAGTTTGAGCTGCTTTTGGTTTTCCAGAAACATCTGCCACGACAGCGTGAGTTCCTCGCCGGGAATGTTCAGCTTGATCGGTTCAGCCAGGCCGGCGCAAACGATGACGGCATCGTGCTTGGCCAGCAGTTCTTCCGGGCTGGCGGCCGCTTTGCCGTGTTTGAATTCAACCTCGCCAAGGCTCTTGAGAAATGCAATGTCGGCGCGAACGACTTGCTTGTTCAACCGGAAGTCGGGGATGAGATTCATTGCCCCGCCGGCCCGTTTTTGCTGTTCGTAAATCGCAACCTTGTAGCCGTGTTGCAAGAGCACGCTCGCCGCGCCCAAACCCGCCGGTCCTGTGCCGATGATGGCGACGGTTTTGCCATTCGATTCAGCGCGCTGGAATTTTGCCATCCCGACTTCGTTGGCCTTTTTGATGACGGTCGCTTGAACAGCGGGAATCTCAATCGGCCGGTCGAAAGTTCGCCGCGAGCACGCCTTCATGCAGAAGTAATCCGGACAGACCACGCCGCAAACCCAGCCGAGCGGGTTCGAGCCCATGATCATCGCGGCCGAACGCCGCAAGTCTGATTTCTCCCCAACCCGCGCCGCCATGATGAAGTCCGCCGGCGAACAATCTGCCGGGCACGCTTCCTTGCAGGGTTTCTCTTCGCAGTACTCGCACCGGTTCAGTTCCGCCTGTAACTGGGCGTAGGTCAGAGAGCCGTCATTCTTTTTCATAGCCCCGGTGCTGATTAACCATTTTATCGTGACATCGCAAGAATATCCCACCCACACACTTATTGCCCTTTGCTTCACTTTTTTTGGCAGCGATGGGCTGGTTGCCGTGCCTCAGCCCGATTCGCTCTTTCAACCGCCGTTTGGATGCACCAAGAACGGTTCCGCCTTCCCGACCGGCAAATCGCCTGCCGCGTTGCACTGCAATTCCTCGGAATCATCGTGCGCCGCGAAGATTTTGGAGTGCGGTGGCAGAGCGCAGCGGCGACACCGCTTTGGAACGCCGACCAACACTGTAAAAGCGGCGTGGCGCTTCGCTTCCCGCCGCACTCCAAAGAGTTTGGTTGCGGCTCTGTGATTGACAGGGCGCTTCCTGAATGATTAGTGGATGGCATGCCGGTCACTTTCCAGGACATCCAGGAGGCGGCGAACCGGATCGCCGGCCACGTCATTCAATCGCCCTGCCCGCATTCCATTCCGCTGTCCGAAGCCACGGGATTAAACGTCTATTGCAAACTGGAATACCTGCAACGCACCGGCAGTTTCAAGGAACGCGGCGCCCGCAACGCGCTCCTGACGCTCCCAGCGAAACAGAAAAAACACGGCGTGATCGCCGCGTCCGCGGGGAATCATGCCCTCGGCCTGTCTTATCACGGCCAGTTGCTCGGCATTCCGGTTACGGTCGTGATGCCCCGCTTTGCTCCGCTGATGAAAGTGGTGAATTGCCGGCGCCTGGGAGCCACGGTCGTGCTGCACGGCTCCGATCTTGCCGAAGCGCGCCTGCGCGCGGACGAAATCGCCGCCGAAAAAAGCCTTCGGTACATCAACGGATATGACGATCCCGCCATTATCGCCGGGCAGGGAACCCTTGGCCTGGAGATTGCCGCGCAGGTTCCGGACGTCGAGGCGGTGATTGTTCCCATCGGCGGCGCCGGGTTGGTTGCCGGGCTGGCACTCGCCTTGAAGACCCTCAAACCACGGGTGCGAATAATCGGAGTGGAACCCGAACGCGCCGCCAGCTTCACCGCGGCTCTGGCTGCCGGCCGGCCGGTGCCGGTTGAAGTTCAACCCACGCTCGCGGACGGATTGGCGGTGCCGCAGGTCGGCAAACACGCCTTCGCCATCGCCCGCAAACTGGTGGACAAAACCGTGCTCGTCGGCGAGCACGAGCTTGCGCTCGCCATATTGCGTCTCTTGGAACTTGAAAAGGCGGTGGTCGAAGGAGCCGGCGCCGCTCCGCTCGCTGCCTGTCTGGCCGGTCTGGTGCCGGAACTGAAAGGAAAAAACGTCGTGCTGCCATTGTGCGGCGGCAATATTGACACTCCCATTCTCGGCCGGATCCTGGAACGGGGCCTGGCCTCGGACGGGCGGCTTTGCCGCTTCACGGCAACGATCAGCGATCGTCCGGGCGGCCTGGCGCGGTTTGCGGGCCTGATTGCCGAAGCGGGCGCCAGCATAATCGAAATCGCTCACGACCGCGTGTTTGCCAGTGACGATATCAGCACGGTAAGCGTGCATTGCGTCGTCGAAACCCGGGACGCCGCTCACATCGCCAGCATCCGCGAACGCCTCGATAAAGAAGGGTTTCGGGTGTCGGCCGGTGCAACTTGACACCACCACCAATTCCCTCTCCCCGCCTGAGCGGGGAGAGGGTCAGGGAGAGGGGTTCGAGACTTGAAAAAGACGCGCCGCCTCTCCCCGGCCCTCTCCTCCACTCCGCGGAGGAGAGGGAGCAGAATGGCGGTGGTGTCAAGTTGCGCCCGGTGTCGGCGCAATGAACGTTGCGAATACCCGGTCGCGTTGGATAAGTTAAGGCTTGCGGCACCGTGAAAACACTCGTCATCGCCATCGGCGGCAACTCGCTCATCACGAATGCGCAACACATGAGCGTGCCCGACCAGTATGCCGCCGTGGTCAAAACCGTGCATCACATCACCGACCTGCTGGAACATCGCCATCGCATCGTCATCACTCACGGGAACGGACCGCAGGTTGGTTTCATTCTGCTCCGCAGCGAACACTCGCGCGGCATCCTGCATCAGGTGCCCCTCGATTCCATTGTCGCCGATACCCAGGGCGCGCTCGGCTACCAGATTCAGCAGGCGCTGGAGAACGAGTTCCACCGCCGCGGCCTGAAGAAATCGGTGGTGACCGTGGTGACCCAGACCCTCGTGAACAGCGACGACGCCGCCTTTGCCAGCCCGGGCAAACCCATCGGTGAATTTTACACGCGCGAACAGGCGGAGGACCGGATGCGGGTTGAGAAATGGACGATGATTGAGGACGCCGGCCGCGGCTGGCGGCGGGTTGTCGCTTCGCCAATCCCCGTGCGCATCATCGAAGCTGAAGTCGTCAGGCACCTGGTCAAGCACGGCTATGTCGTCATTGCGGCGGGCGGTGGCGGCATTCCCGTGGTCGCAGACGAAAAAGGCATCCTTCGCGGAGTTGCGGCCGTGATTGATAAAGACCTTGCTTCCGCTGTGTTGGCCAAAGAAATCGGCGCCGACATGCTGGTGATTTCCACCGCCGTCGAGAAGGTCTGCCTGAACTTCGGCACCCCCGGACAACGGGCGCTCGACTCGATGACCGTGGCCGAAGCCAGACGGTACATGGCCGAAGGCCATTTCAAACCGGGTTCAATGCTCCCCAAAATCGAAGCGTGCGTCCAATTCGTCACGAACAGCGGTCGCGAAGCTCTGATTACCTGCCCCGAAGCACTCCCCGCCGCACTGGATGGCCACACCGGCACCCGCCTGGTCCCTTAGCCGCAGACAAATAAACGGATTGTGTTTTTTGCCAAGGTGTTCGGCGTGGAGATCGGTTGTCTCTTTCCGTAACAACATGGCGTCGGGCGCAATTTGACACCACCACCAAGGTAGGGCGGGCGCTGCCGCGCCGGCCAAACTTTCACCAGAACGAGCGGAGCGATGTTCTGGCGTGCGTATCCCCATGGTTCCGCCAGCATTGCTGCGCTGGCTGGCGGTGAGATTGGGGCAAACCGGCAGAGACTGTCTCAAAACTTGTCCGGCGATCGATTCTTCTCCCTCTCCTCCGCGAAGTGGAGGTGGAGGAGAGGGCTGGGGAGAGGAGGGGCGTTTTTATTGGGAATTCCCCTCTCCTCAATCCTCTCCCCGCTCGTTCCTCACGGGGCGAGGAGGAAGCAAAACTGAGTTTTGAGACAGTCTCGGAAGGTTTGCCCTACCATCGGTGGTGGGAGTGTCCGGCGCCCCATAGCGTCTGATAAAAAAGACGCTGCTTGACTTAAAGTCTGCTATACAGGACACTGAATCCATGCCGCAAACTGGCTCCATGCCGTTGCCCGCCGCCCACGCGCTCCGCAAATTGGGCCGCGACCTCGCGCTTGCCCGCCGCAAGCGCGGTATCTCTACAAGCGATATGGCGGCGCGTCTTTTTGTCAGCCGCGATACGCTCTGGCGACTGGAGCGTGGCGACCCGACCGTTGCTCTTGGTACTTTGGTGACGGCTACATTCATCCTCAATTTGCACGACCGATTGGCGAATCTTGCTGCGCCCGCGAGCGATGAACTCGCTCTCAGTTTGGATGAGCGTCGTCTGCCACAACGTATCCGCCGCCCCCGCCCATGAGCTTGGAAGTTCATATTGATTGGAAAGGGCAGACCCATCTCGTGGGGCGGCTCCATGCGGCTGAACGTGGATTGTCCGTCTCGTTTGAGTATGAGTCGAAATGGCTCCAGCGTGCTGATGCTTTCGCCATTGATCCCACATCGCTCCCAATGCAACGCGGCGCCCATCATGGCAGCACGCTCTTTGGGGCAATTCGCGACTGCGGGCCTGACCGCTGGGGCCACATCTTGATTGAGCGCGCCGTCCGGAAGAAAGTCCTCGCCCAAAAGCCGTATCGCGACATCGACTACGTGCTGGCGCTGGACGATGCGTCGCGCATCGGCGCGTTACGTTTCCGGCTTGATGCCAAGAGCCCGTTTCTCGCCGCCACCAGCGGCAAACTCCCGCCCTTGGTTCGCCTCAACGCCCTTCTGCGCGCTACCGATGCAATTCATAGTGAGACGGAAACCGCCCAGGACCTGCGCTTTCTCCTTGGCGCCGGTTCGCCCCTCGGCGGTGCCCGGCCCAAATCAGCGGTCAGCCTGGCCGATGACCGGTCCGCCATCGCGAAGTTTCCCAAGCCCGATGACACCCGGGACATTGCTGCGGGCGAAATTCTTGCCCTCACCCTCGCCGGACAGTCGGGCATCCAGGTCGCGGAACATCGGCTTGTGCCTGTCGGCGCACAAAGCGTCGCCGTCATCACCCGCTTTGATCGCGTTGGAACAAACCGTGTCCCTTTCATCTCCGCGTCAAGTTTGTTGGGCCTGCCTCAAGGCGATCCTGGCGCTTACACCCTGCTGGCCGACGGCATCCGTCAATTCGGCAATGATGTCCCAGGGGATCTTCGCGAATTGTGGCGTCGTCTTGTCTTTTCGCTCCTTGCCAGCAACTATGACGACCACCTTCGCAATCATGGTTTCCTCATGCGCGAACCGGGACGCTGGTCGCTCTCGCCGGCCTACGACCTCAACCCCGTGCCGGAAATGGATCGCACGCGGACGACCAAAACTGCCATCACCGAAGATCAGGCAGAACCGACCATTGCCGGTGCGCTGGCCGCTGCCGGGCGCTTTGGTCTCAAGGCCGCCGAGTCGAATAGAATTCTCCGTGAAGTTTTCGCTGCTGTTGCTGGCTGGCGCAAGACCGGACGACAGCTACGCCTCAAAGCATCCACACTCGATGCCTACGCCAGCGCCTTCGAGCATCCGCTCATGGATGAAACCAGACGCCTGATTGGCAAATGACGTTCTTCGCGGTATGGCCATTTGAAGATTCTTGATTGAATTGGGGCGCATAGTTAAAGCCACGCTTGAACTATCTTGCCGAAATCAAGCACGTGGAGGCGCAAACCCCGGCGGAAACAGTTGCGTTACAAGATGACCTGGCCGCACTCGCCACAGTCTGGTAACCAAAAGCGTGCATTTCCCCGCGCGCTGCCGGGAAGTGACTCGAAACAATGACCCGTTTAAGGACCCTTTCACAATTGCGTCACTATGATTTGACCCCTTTTCGCCTTTTTGAGTCACTACGTCCGGGCTTGAATCCAAACCCGGCAGCAGCAAATGCATTATTGCCGAAATTCAGTTTAGGGTTGAAAAGTCACCGAGTGGTCTTGTGAAAGTCGCCTTCGCGGGCTGCACGACAAGTGTGTCTGCGGTTTTCTTCACGCTTCGGGATATCACGGCTATCGGCAAGGCGACGATGAACACCACCGAGCCAAGCACGGTGGCGACAAAACAACCCGGTCGAACGAGGGCCAAGTCGGCCACGACATCAAGCGGATCATCCTCGGACGCATGACCGGCGTTGACGCTGCACAGGCCGATCACGATTACACACACAACGGTCAATAATTTAGTTTTCATAAAAACAACCTTTCGTTTATACAATGCAATTTAATACTGCTCCTCGTTGCTGTGCAAGTGTTCAGCAATGTTACTTTTACTTTCTTATAACGCCACAATACACCCGAAGACTTGTGGGCGCTATGGGGTGTTATGCGATTCAACCCGTTAAATCAGGCCGCCGCTCCTCCGGTTCGTCGGTGGTTGACGTGATGGCAGCCAGCACACAATTGAACGGCAGCAAGTAAGCCAATTTAAGCAAGTTCTCCGCCTCCCGAACTCCGTGTCTCCCCTCACCGCGTCTTCACGGCAGACATACGGTGAAAGCATGCTGACCCGTTTTCACTTTGATTCAGCCCGGTTGATTACGGATTTATTGCGTTTGCACAATGAAGCGAATTACGCTACGATGTGCGAACGAAAAAATGAAGCGATCCAAACCCAAATCCCGTATGTTCGGGTCAGCTGACGCCTTCATTGACCAGCGGCTGGCCTTGGGACGCGTGGCCTTTCCGCTGGCGGATTTGGTCAAAGAAACCGGGCTGTCGGTGACGGCGGCCAGAAATCAGTTGTTGCGGCTGGAAAACGCGAAGGTGGTGAGATTTTTGAACGGGAATTACCGGGATTTCCTGACGGAATTTGATGCAATAGCGGCGGCTCCCCCGCCGCGTGAGGCTGAAGGCCTTTTACGCGGAACCCTCAACATTCAACCACCAACCATCAACCATCAACCGCCCTGTCCTCCATAGCGCTTGCGCGACGGAGGATCAACCCCTCGTCGCGCCGTAGTGAACGAAGGCGGATCGGCGGCGACTCCATCTCCTGTCTCCGATCTTCGATCTCCCATCTCCCATCTCCCATCTCCGATATTAGTCCGTGAAGAAATGTGTCAAAACTAGGGACCGCCCCCCTTTTCGATTCGTAAAGAAAAGTGTCAATAGTGGGGACTGACCCCTTCATGAGGGAAGCAGGTGGATGTGGGGAGTCTGGGGGTGGGATTTCCTTTTGTTTAGCTATCCGTTGTCAGAAAAAGGCGAGAGTCAGAATCGAACGATGTCTTCACCGACTACCAGCCTCAATATCCTGATTTACAGGGGTATTCTAACGCTGATATTCAGAGGTTCAAGAAGTTTTTAACACTATCCTGCTTAACCCGCCACCTACACGCCACGCACACGCCGCCTACTCGGTTATTGAAGAAATCGTTGAAGGTTTTTCACGGCGAGCGGATGCGGTAGAAACGACCGAGATAATTTGTCCAGTCCGGATCGCTGAAGTAGTTTGTGCCGCTGTTCAGGGTGTTGGTGGCCACCGGATACCAGTTGGAATTGGCCAGATTCGTGCAGGCTTCCACGACGACCGAGAGGTTGGTTGCCCAAGAAATAGTAAATCCAAATCCAGTGCTCCTCACGCCAAAGCCGAGGCCGTTGTTCAAGATGAGCGGATAGGCTAGCAGCCAGGGTGCGGTTGGACGACCGTCGAAAATCGAGGTCCATCCGCTCATTCCCGGCAGGTAATAGACGACCACATTGTTGGCACCGTAAAACACCGACGAATCATCGCTGGGGGTGGGAGCATTCCCTTGGAAATAGACACCGGTCAGGCTCCAGCAGATATAGAACGCCCCGTATCCGATGCTGGTGACGCTGTCGGGGACCGTGTAGCTCCCGGCTTTGGCTCCGGGACATTGAATGAGCGTCGTTCGGTTATGGTTGAATAACACCCCATCCAAACTGCTATAAACGGGATTGTTGGTGTCCACCGAGATTGCCATCAGGCTGTAGCAGTCACCGAACGGACAGTCTCCGATGCCGGTGACGCTGTTGGGAATCGTGACACCGGTCAGGCCAGTGCAGGCATAGAACGCATCATCTCCGATGCTTTTAACGCCATTGCCAATCATGACACCGATCAGGCCCCAGCAGTCACAGAACGCATAATTCCCGATGTTGGTGACGCTATTGGGAATCGTGACGTTGTTCAGGCCAGAACAGAAGAAAAACGCCTCGGCTCCGATGCATGTGACGTTGGTGCCAATCGTGACACTAGTCAGTTGGACGCATTCAGCGAACGCCCCGACTCCGATGCTGGTGACGCTGTTGGGAATCACGTAACTTCCAACCGTGCACACCGGATATTTAACAATTGTGGTCTGGCTCTTGTCGAACAAGATTCCGTTCAAGGTGCTATAGTCTGCATTGCTTGCATCCACTGTTATTCCTGTCAAGCTGGTGCAGCCGGAGAACGCATGGTCTCCGATTCTGCTGACGCCACTGCCAATGGTGACGCTTGTCAGGCTCAAGCACTGATAGAACACATAATCTCCGATGTTGGTAACGCCATTGCCAATCATGACACTGGTCAGGCCGAAACAGTCATAGAACACACCATAACCGATGTTGGCGACGCTGTTGGGAATCGTGACGCTGGTCAGGCTGGTGCAGTCTCCGAACGCAGAGTTCCCGATGGAGGTGACGTTGGTGCCGATCGTAACACGGGTCAGGCTGGCATTCTGATAAAATATCTGCCCAAAATCGACGACCGGCAGGCCATTGATTTCACTCGGAATAGTCACATCACCACCGGAACCGGTGTATCTAGTGATGGTGATTGTGCCATTATTTGTCGTGTAAGTGTAGTCTTGGGCTTGCACCACGGCGGGCAGCATCATCACCGCACACAGCAGACAGGCAATCTTCAAAGATTGCGGTGCTTTCATAATGCCTGTTTATCCAGCGAATTGGGTTTTAATGCAAGCTAATTCAACGAACCGCGACGGCCGCATCCGCCTGTTCTTCCAAGGTCAAACCATTGCGCCGGGCATTCTTTCGCCGCCAGTATTGACCAATGGTTTTCATGGCTTCGTCCAGCCAATCGCGATCCGCGAGCAAAGTGATCAATTCGATGGAGCTAAAGAATTTCACCGCATTTGGCCTGGGCTTGCCCAACGCCCGAAGTTTCCCCGCACTGACGAGAATGGCGACATCGTCCGTCGTGCAGTTCAATAGCTTCGCCACTTGCCCCGCCAGTAGGCGCGCCGGCAAATTTCTTGCCACCCAGGTCGTCATCACCGCTTGCATCACATCGTCAGTCATACTTCAGTTTGATTTCATCTGGACACAATTCATCTTCAAGCCATCAGGGGCATGGCGGCTTGAGGGGTGAATTACGAACCAGAGAGACTTTGCTTAACTCAGGGTCTCATTTTTAGCTTTGACCAGTACAGAATAGTTTTGACTTTCCATGTTCAAACGGCATATAACAGCGCTATATGATCAATCTAACACCAAACCAATTAAGACAAGCCGCTAATCTCAAAGAAAAGATTGTGGCCTTGGAAAAAGAGTTAAACCAGTTATTTGGTTCGACTAATAAACCTGTTGCAAGCCCAGCCCCGAAGAAAAAACGCAAAATGAGCGCTGCGGGTAGAGCCAGACTTGTTGCTGCCCTAAAAGCGAGATGGGCAAAAGTAAAAGCAGCGAAATCTGGAGCCGAAGCCAAACCTGCTAAAAAGAAATTTAC
>Ga0208587_1000821_pt1 | contig 16986 bp, 17 predicted proteins | sample NGESurdeep092012_7_FD_184472 | JGI IMG/M metagenome (GOLD analysis project Ga0208587, IMG submission 184472) | Arctic peat soil microbial communities from Barrow, Alaska - NGEE Surface sample 210 deep-092012 (SPAdes) | ecosystem: Environmental > Terrestrial > Soil > Wetlands > Peat ...
ACATCGCAAGAGCGCGAGTGCGACACCGACTGGCAACGCGACAGCGAAGGGATCGCGCATAGCCGAGGCACTGCAGGCGTCGGCGGAGTCCCCGTACAGGGAATAGCGATCCTCGACGCGGCATCATCGCGCGCTGCACCGACCGGAGCGCGGACGCCTTGGTCGGTACCATCGGATTCGGGGCCTACCCTCGTACGCTGTACCTTCGACCCTCGACGTTCGACGCGCGGGCTACAGTCCCATATAGGCTCTCACCCTCGGCTCGATCCGATCCGGTGACCAGAACGGCGACCACACAAGATTGATTGTCACGGCACCAACCCCTGGAATCGCCTTCAATGCCCGCTCCGCGTCGCCCATGATCTCCGGACCGCTCGGGCACCCAGGCGACGTCAGCGACATATCCACCTCGACATCGGTGTCTACGACGCGCACGTCGTACACGAGCCCGAGATCCACGATGTTCAGGTTGAGATCGGGATCTTTCACCTTCCGCAGCGCGAGCTTCGCCTGCTCGAGGCTGAACTCGGAGAAAGCAGCGGCGGACCCGGGCGCTGGAGCGGAGGCGGAAGCAGGGACGGCTGCTTCGGCGACTGGCGGGGGGGGGGCTTCCTGTTCGGTGGACATCGGTGCGGTACTCCGTGCGAGACTACTGGAGTATCACCAGTCAGCGCGCCAGTCGCAACGACTTACGCTTTATGCGTCGACTTCTTCCTTGACGCCGCCGGCGCGACGTGCTTCTTCGCGCCCTTGGAGACCGACGAGCTCTTCGACTTCGACTTCGACGACTTGGACGCCGACGACTTGCCGCTCTTCGACCTGGAGTGCGCCGAGACCTTGGCGCGCGTGCCCTTGCTCCGGCCGCGCGCCGCGCGCTCCGGCCTGTTCCACCCCACCGCCTTGTCGGCGCGGAAGGAGCGCGGCATCGCGATCATGCCGCCAGCAGCGTCCGTCACCGCCAGCGCGGCAGCGTCGGCGAGGTCGGCGCGGACGTCGGAGATGACCTTGGCGGGACGGCGCGCCTTCGCCGCATGCACGCGGTTCGTGAGCAGAATGACGAACATGTCGCGCTCGGGATCGATCCAGAGTGACGTCCCCGTATAGCCCGTGTGTCCGTACGCTTCGGCGTCCATGTACTTGCCGCAGCCGAACGCGCCGGCGCAGGTGTCCCAGCCCAGCGCGCGCGTGCCCGCGGCGCGGCGCGTGAAGAGCTGCACCGTGCTGTCCGCAATGATGCGCGTGCCGTTGAAGCTGCCGCCATTCAGCATCATCTGTGCGAAGATCGAAAGATCGCTCACGGTGCTGAACAACCCGGCGTGTCCGGCGACTCCGCCGAGGGCATACGCGTTTTCGTCGTGGACTTCGCCGCGGAGCGGGTAGCCGCGCGGCGGGGTGAGTTCCGTCGGCGCGATGCGCCCGCGCAACGAGGCGTCCGGGCGGAAGTGCGTGTCCGACATGCCAAGCGGCGTGAAGACGCGGCGCTGCAGGAATGCGTCGAGCGTCTCGCCGGTAACTGCTTCGACCGTGAAGCCGAGCATGTCGGCGCCGAGATCGGAATACTCGTAGTACTGGCCGGGCGCGGCGAAGAGTGGCGTCGAGATGACGGCGGCGCGCGCCTCTTCAGGCGTGTGCGCGATGCGCCAGATATCGCGTCCCGCCGGCAGCCCGGAGCGATGCTCCAGCAGCATGCGCAGGGTGACGTTCTCCTTGCCACCGCCGGCGAATTCGGGGACGTACTTCGAGACCTGATCGTCGAGATGGAGCTTGCCCTCGTCGAACAGAATCATCACCGCCGTGGTGGTGCCGACGACCTTCGTCAGCGACGCCAGATCATAGATCGTCCGCTCGGCCACCACCGGGCCCGACTCCTCGGTCCAGCCGAGCCGCCCGAAGCCCTTCTCCCACACCGTGGCACCCCTGCGGCCCACCACGACGGAGGCGCCGGGATATCCGCCCGCCTTGATTCCGCGCTCGATGACGCGGTCGATCGTCGCCAGCCGGGATGCGGACATCCCGACGGCGGCGGGCCGCTTCGACGGCAGTCCTTCGCTCGAGGCGACGGGCCTGGCCGGAGTAACCGGATGCAGAAGAGTGGTTGCGGCGAACAGCAGATTCAACAACGCGGGGCTCCTCGGTGCAACTTCACACGGCGTCCGTACTGCCTCAGCTCAAGGCACAACGCGTGCGCGCACAGCATGATGATTGAATTCTGGGCCAGGAAGGAACTGATCGACCCGGCAACTACGAGTACTGGATTGAGGAAGGCGCGCGTTCCAACGCACGTTGCCGCAGCCCTATTATGTCCCTCAGTTGGACGACGAGCAAGAGATTGTGGGGTAACGGGTTGCGCGGCGGGGTACCAAAGCGGGGAACAAGAAACTGCCGGATCGAACGGGAACTGCCTGATAAACAAATGCTTTTTGTTTTGATTCGGCCGTTTCCGGCGCTTTCCGACAGTTCCTTGTTCCCGTTTTCTGTCCGGTGGTAGTGGGATCGGGAGCTGAAGCCAATCGACGGAAAGTCCCGTAGGGAGTATCGGCACGGGCGGACAATATTCCCCCGCACTTCCGGCAACCATTTGCTCCCCCCTCGTGACAAATTCGTTGGACGTCATGGAGAATGAACAGCTCACCGTAGAGCGCGCCATCTCTGGCGATCAGGCGGCGATGCGGGCCCTTTGGACCCGCCACGCCCCTCATATCGACGTTGTGGTGCGCCGGCTGGTCGGCCACGATCCGGACCTTGCGGCAGACATCGCGCAGGAAGTCTGGATCCAGATCTTTCGCGCCTTGCCGAGCTTTCGCGGCGACGCGCAGTTCGGGACCTGGGCGCATCGGATCGCGGTGAATCGGACGCTGAACGCGCTCCGGCGCACGAAGCGTACGTCGGCCGTGGAAGTTGAAGTGGATGACGACAGCGCATCCGTCGAGCCCGAGGCCGAGCGGGCGCTGCTCGCGGCCTCGATCGAGGAGGCGGCGAACAAGCTCTCTCCGGGGGCGCGCACTGTCTTCCTTCTGCACGACGTCGAAGGCTATACGCACGAGGAGATCGCCGTCGAGCTTGGAATAACGGCGGGAGGCTCCAAGTCTCAACTGTTCAAGGCGCGCGCGAAGCTCCGCGTGCTGCTGGCACACATGGTCGATGCACCGTCACGCAATACGTCTCGCTCCAACACTGCGGAACATGCTGCACCTGCATACTGAACGTCTCGCCGAGCTCGGCGACGATACGCTCACACCCGAGGAGGCGGCGCACCTCGCCTCCTGCGAAGTGTGCGCGCACGAACGCAGCGCGTATCAGGCGCTGGTCGCCATGGCGCTCGCCGAGCGCGAGCCATTTGGTCTGCCGCTCACGCGCTGGGACGCGATCGCCGCTGAGCTTTCACTCAAGACCGAAGCTCCGGTCGCGGACATCGCGCCGGCTCGGCGCTCGAAGCGGTGGATGCTGCAGATCGCCGCTGGACTGCTGCTCGTGGCTGGTGGCGCAATGCTGGGTCGCGTGTCCGCCGGAGCTCGCGCGCTGCCGGACAGCGCGGCGACGCAGACCGCGAGCGTCGGTTCATCGAGCGACGTGACACAGCCTGTCGCGCGGCTCGGGTCCGATTCCACCGTCTTCGCCTCGGCGGACGAGGCGCGGGCGGCGCAACTGCGCTCCGAATTGCTCTATCAGCAGGCCGCCGCGTTCCTCGCCCGCGTCGACACCACCGGCGCTGGCAGCGGCAGCCCTGTCGCCTATCGCTCGCGTCTTGCCGCACTCGATCACATGATCTCCACGACGCGTGAGGCGATGCGTGAAGCACCGCATGACCCCGTGATCAACGGCTATTACCTCACAACACTTGGCCAGCGCGAAGCCACGCTCCGGCAACTCAACACCGCTCTTCCCGTGTCGCTCCGCGTTACCAGTTTCTAATGTCTTCCTTGTCGAACACACAATTCATCGCGTCAACATCGCGGTTGGGCGGGCAGGCGCCATTGCTCGCATCGCTCGCCGTTCTGCTTTCGGCGGGAACGATGCCTCTTGCCGCGCAGCAGCGAATCGAGGTCGTGAGGACGCGGAGTGCACGCGCCGAGCAGACGGATTCGACCGAGCGCCAGCTTCGCAGGGTTTATCGTCAGATCGACTCGCTGGCGCGCGTTTACAACGATCACGACGAACTTACTATGGCCGAGCGCCAGCGCGTGGAGGAAGAGCTCGGGCGAACTGTCAGCCGGGTGGCAGAGATATCGGCTCGGATGAATCTTGCGCAGGACCGGATGATGCGGCTGGGTGATCAGATTCGCATTCAGATGGCACCGCAGATGGCGGAGCGCGCGGCGGCGTCGATGTCGCGTGCGCTGATGCAGGTCCGCGAGGCGGAGCAGGCGAGGCCACGCGGCTGGATCGGCCTCGTCGTGCAAGGGCCTGGTCTCATCCCGCGCGTCGAAGGTGGGGAGCTGTTCGTGCGCTACTTCGCGTATCCGCGCGTCGTGTCGGTGGACCCGGGCTCGCCCGCCCAGCGCGCCGGCCTGGTTCCGAACGACACGCTGCTCGCGTACGATGGCGTCGATGTGAGTGAGAACGACATTTCCTTCACGCGGCTGCTGCGCCCGAACGCGAGGGTGAACATCCGCATTCGCCGCGACGGAAGGGTGCGCGAGGTTCCCGTGACGGTCGCTGCCGCGCCGATGCGCATCGTGCAGCGCCGAGACGACGAGTCTCGCGCGCGCGAACCGTGGGCGGTCGCGAACATCCCCGAAGCACCATTGTTTCCGCGTATTCCCATGCCGGCGCCGTCGCGTGGCGCACCGATGCGAGTGAGTGTGCGATCGGCGACGCCAGCCATCGCGCCGACCGCGCCGCCGCCGCAGCCGATGGTCGCGTTCGGCTTCTCCTACGGCACCGGCGTCGCGGGCGCGCAGCTCTCGACCATCGGCAAAGGACTTGGCAAGGCACTCGGCGTCAGCTCCGGCGTGCTGGTGACGAGTTCGCCGGCCGGCTCGCCGGCCAACGAGTCAGGGCTGGTGGATGGCGATGTGATCTCGAAGGTCGAGGGACAGGCCGTGCGGCGAGTGACCGAGGTCCGCGATCTCGTCGCGTTGGCGGCGGAGAACGGAGATCATGCGGTGGAGTTGGAGATCGTCCGGCAGAAGAAGCCGATGAAGTTGATATTGCGGTGGTGACTGATGACTCCGCGCTTGGCGCTAAGCGCCCAGCTCTTAGTTCTTCAGCGACCCTGGTGGCACCAGGTACAACAGTCTCAACGTCGCTCGATCCGACGCGGAGATCGTCGCCGTCGCGGACTCCCGGTACATGACGCTCGAGAGATCATTCGCGTGGTTCAGCCCGAGCGCGTGGCCGATCTCGTGTCGCAGAACGCCACCCACGACTGTGGGAGACAGCGCGCGGCCCGTGCTGTCGTGATTCGCGACCGACACGCGAGCCTTCGCGATCAGAAAGGCGCTCGTCTGCACTCGCTCGGTCACGCCGATGCGCTGGCCGTCTTCAGGACCAAAGCGATCGCGCCAGCGAATCGTGAGGTCGGCCGAGGACGAGTCGTAGATAAACGTGAATCGAAGAGGGAAGCCCGCTGCGCTCCACTCGGCGAAGATGTCGCGCGCCATCTGCGGGTAGCGCGGATCGAAGCCGGCGATCGGCGACGACGGTTCGACGTAGACGCGGAGTGCATCGCTGAGCCGCTCGGGCCAGCGATAGAGCGCGCTGTCCTGCTCGGCGAGAATGTCGTTGACGTACGTGCCGGCGACGAGATTGCGAACCTGGCGGCGCAAGTCTTCAGGCGGTGTCGCCTGTCCCTTGCCCGCGGGAACGAGCTCGCGTCGTACCGATCCCTGAACCTGGCCGGCGCTCACCATCGTGGTGTCGCGCGCCAGTGCAGCCGCTTCGCGACGGCGCATGCGTGCGCGTGAGTCGCGCACGCTGCTGTTGAGGACGAACGCCGCGAGCCCGGCGAGCAGAACGACGGGTACGAGCTCCGGACGCAGGCGAACTAGCGGACGCCTCCCGGCGGGAGTGTGTACAGCAGACGCACCGTCGCGCGGTCGGCGCGCGACAGCGTCCGCACGTGGACCTTCGGCGCCATGATGCTCGTCGAGTCCGCAGTGTGGTCGAGGCCGAGGAGGTGCCCGATCTCGTGGAGCGACATCGCGCGCATCGCCTCGTCGTCGAGCATCGGGCCGTCGCGATGATAGACGGCCAGCACGATGTCCGCGTCGGTGATCCACCAGTCGTCGTCTCTCGCCCACTTCGTGCGTCCGCTGATCTCCTCGTCGAAGTGATCGACGAAAGTCACGCGCACGTCGGCCGCGGCGGAATCGGTGGTGACGGTGAACCGGACGGGCAGCTTCAGCGCATCCCACTCGCGGAAGGCGCCGCGCACTTCACCGACGTAGCTGTCGCTCCATCCCGCGATGTCCGACGCCGACTGGATCCACACCATGAGTGGTTCGCCAGCTCGATCCGGCCAGCGGGCCAGCGCGCTGTCACGCTCCGCGAGCATCTCGGCGATGTAGGTGCCGCTCGCGTGCTCGGCAAGCGTTCGGCGAACGGCGGCACGCATGGGCTCAGTTGCCGCGTCGCCGGAGGCGAGCGGACGTCCGACCGCACCCCCGCTCGCAACGCTCGTGCGCCCGCGAGGCGCGCGGACGGAGGAGGCGGTAAGAGGCAGGAGGGCGAGGAGGAGGGCGGCGGTGGAGCCGGCCCGGAGGTGGGAGATGTGGCGGGTGCGGAACGTCATCGTGTATTTCGCGGCGGACCTGGAATGTCCGTGGCGAGAAAGGCGTCGACCTCGCTGAAGAAGCGCTCGGGCGCTTCCCAGAACGGCATGTGGCCGGCGTTGGGTATCAGGATGAGACGCGCGCGCGGCGGAAGCTGGGAAAGCTCGATCGCGACGGTTGCAGGGAGCGCGTCTCCTTCACCGTGTAGGACGAGCGCGGGCGCCGAAAGGGCACGCACTTGCTCGCGCCAGTCATATCCCTCGCGCCGCAAACGTGCCGCGATCGCCGCGCCGGTAACGCTCACGGCGACTGGGGGCGCGAAGTGCATCGCGAATTCGGGGTCGACGAAGTACGCCGGATAGCTGGCGCGCGAATAGGCGCCGTGCACGGCGACGTCGGGTTGCTCGAGCGCGGCGGGGAAAAGGCGGGCCAACGTCTCGCGCTTCTCTTCCCCGACACGTTGGAGCGCATTCGCCTGGAGCTCCGGCATCCACGCGCTCGTGGGTCCGACAGCGTTGGCCGTGACGAGGCGGCGCGTACCGGGCAGATCGCGCACTGCGCCGAGCATCGCGATTCCACCGCCCCAGGAGTGTCCGAGCACGTCCCATTGCCGGATGCCGAGGGCCCGGCGGAGGGCGGGGATGTCCTCGGCGTCGTCCTCGATGCGCGCGGCGAGTGGATCGGGAGGTGCCTGTGTTTCGCCGCGGCCGCGCTGGTCGTAGAGAATGACCTGTCGGTGCACCGCGAGCGGCGAGAGTGCTGGCCAGAGCAGCGAGTGGTCGTACAGCAGCCCGCCGTTCACCAGTAGCAGCGGCGGCGCACTCCGCACGGGCGGCGTCGTCCACACGGCGAAGTCGAGCCCTCGCACGCGAACGCTCATGCGGTCGAGGAGGGGAGTGCGACCGAGTGAACGGCGGAAAGCGATGAAGTCGTCTCGCGACATGCCCGCAACGTAGACGGGTGGCGGATCGCATGACCGAAGAAGGACGCCCTCGACGTCGAAGGCGCCGGAGATTCGCCGCGCGCTCGGCAAGGTGCTCGGATTGCCGAATCCGGATGCCGATACGGGAGAAGCGGTCGCGCGTCGCCCGGGCGGGAAACCCGCACCGGCGGCGCTCGTGAACGTCCTCAGCGACTTCGTGAAGACGATCAACTCCGGCGACACCGCCAGCCTGCGCAAGTTCATCGTCGCGCATTTCGCGTCGGAGCCTGGTGACCCGCCGATTGACGAGCGCGTGCAGCGCATCGGCCGCATGCACGAGAATCTCGGCGACATCAGCGTCGAGCGCATCGAGATGTTCGACGACGGCCCATTCGAGATGACGTTGAAGTCGACGCTGCAAGGCCTGGTTGTCGTACGCGTCGTGGCGGATCGCGCCGAGCCCTATCGGATCCGTGGGCTGCAGGTTCGCATTGGCGGATAAGGCGAAGGCAGCGCAGACGCCTCAGGACGCCCGTCCCTCAGGGAAACAGGCCCCCAGACTCGGCAATGGCTTCACCTCGATGATCTCCGTCACGAGCATGTAGCGCGTCCCGCGTCCCATCATGCCGGCAGGCATGCGGGGGCTGATCGTCGCGCGCCAGCGCACGGCGAGTCCGTCCGTAGGCTCTTTGGTGATCTTCGCGAGCAGGCTGTCACGCTGGAGTAGCGCCTGATCGGTGAGCGTCACCCACCAGAGCTTGTCATCGAGCGGCGCATTGCATGGCGTGAACCAGCTCTGCTCGAAGCCACGCTGGTACGCGCCGCGATATTCGCGCGTCAACGAATCGCGACGGGTCGACGGCGCCGCGGGGGGAGGCGACTGAGTCCTCGCTGCCGGGGCGATGCTCAGAAGCGCGACGATGGCGGTGGCCGATAGCATGCGAACACGAAGGATATCCACCACCCCTTTTACCCCGCAGTGATTCTGACGGTTCCAACGCCAATCAATGGCCGCCGAGCTTCGCGTCCGCGCTCAGACCGTGGCATCTACCACGGCGATGCCGTACGCCGACAACTGTCTGTCCACGGTGACGAGCGTCAGCCCCTCAACGCGTGCTTGTGCGACGAGCAGCCTGTCGAAAGGATCGCGATGCAGCGGAGGAAGACTCCGGACGTTCTCCGCATGCTCGATCTCGACCGGCAGAGCGAGGAAGCCACTGTGCGCAAGCTCGGCGGCGATGTCGGCACCCTTCGGCAAACTCAGTTTGCCAATTGCAATCTTGATCGCGATCTCCCACGCCGATGCGGCGCTGAAGCGCACCTCGGACGCGCGTTGCAGCAGATGCCGGGTTTGCGGTCCGAGTCGCGCATCACCCGCCTGCCACCAGAGCCACACATGCGTGTCCAGCAAGAGACGCCGCGGCGCCAACTCGGAGACTGGCGCTGTGACGGCGACCGACCTTCGCACGCGCCGTCGCCCTGCCGTCACTCCACGTCTCCTTCGAATGCGGCGAGCATCTCGCCGGACAGCGGCGCGTCGAAGTCGTCCGCGATGGTCATTTGTTCGGCCCACCGCCCGGACATCCGGCTCTCGTGCACCGCCCGCAATGGCACGAGCCGCGCCGTGGGCACGCCCGCTTTGGCGATGACGATCTCCTCACCGGCCGCCGCCCGATCGACGAGCTCGGAAAGATGGGTTTTCGCGTCGTAAATGTTCACGGGCTTTGCCATTCGTCGGCTCCGGCTGGGGTCGACGAATAATCTATATGGGTTGGTCAAGTTGGTCAAGTCCCTCAATTGTGAATGGCGCGCCGCATTGCTTCCGGCACTTTACCCACGCCCGAGGCGGGCATCATCATCAATTTCGCGCGGCCGGTACCGCGTCGGGCTCCGAACGTCGCTAGCGACGTCGCTCCGCTCTCGCGTTCGCCACCATCGCCTTCACGTCCGCAAACAGTGTTGGCGCGTGGTACGGGATGCCATCCTTGATGGTCCACTCCACGCCGCCCGTGCGTACGATCTTCCCGTTACGCATGTCGTCGACGCCCGTGGGGTAGAACACCTTCAGATTCTCGAGCGGATTGCCGTTCACCACGATCAGGTCGGCGAGGAACCCAGCGCGCACGCGTCCAAGGTCGGTCTCTCGCCCCAGAATGCGCGCGTTGTTGCCGGTGGCGTGCTGAATGACCTTCAACGTCTGAAAGCCCGCCTCCTGCTGGAGCTCGAGTTCTCGAATGAGGCCGAAACCGTACATCTGATAAATGAAACCCGCATCGTCACCCACGCCGATCAGTCCGCCCTTGCGCTCGAAGTCGCGCAGCGCTGACATCCAGATGCGGTAGTTCTCCTTCCAGTACGTCTCGTCCGTCGAGCTCCAGCCGAAGAAATACGAGCCATGATTCGCCGGATCGGGGCGGAAGTACTCCTCGAGCGTCGGGTGCAGATAGTCGGCGAACCACGGCTGTGTCTGGGCACGCTGCAGATCGCGCGAGGCTTCGTAAATGTCGAGTGTGGGCACCCACGCGACCTTCGCCGCGACCAGTGTGTCGAGCACCTTGCCGAGCAGAATGGGGTCGGCTTCCCGCCAGAGACGGCCCGCCCACCTGAAGCGATCGGTTTCGTTGCGATAGTTGTACGACGCCGGAAAGTGCTGTCGCCCATCCGGGATCGCCGCATCCGGAATGCCGTACCAGTGCTCGATGCTCGTCGTGCCGAAGCGCGCGTCGTCCCACGCATTCGTCTCTTCCACGCCGACGTGATGCGCGACGCGAAGTCCGAGTTTGTGCGCCTCGTCGAGCGTCGCCTGCATCACATCGCGATCGATGCCGAGAATCTTGATACCGTCGGCGCCCATGGCCTTGAGCTCACGAATGCGCGCACGTGCCGCGTCCGGCGTCTGCGGCACGGGGGGATGCGAGAATTGCGCGTACACGAACAGCCGCGGCGACGCGATCTCTCCGCGTGCCCCGCGGTCGCGAATGGCGAGCACCTTCTGTGTGGTATCCGCGCCGACTTCGCGCACGGACGTGATCCCGCAGGCGAGCCAGAGCTTGAGCGTGTAATCGTATACCTGTGGCACGTGCGCGCGTTCGTCCTGCAGGTGCGCGTGCGCGTTGATCAGCCCTGGAAGGACGTACTTGCCCGTCGCGTCGATCTCCTTGTCCGCGGCCGGCCGCTTCGCCGTCCCGGATCGCACCGCCACGGGGTCGAGGAAGGTCACGCTCGCGATGCGATTGCCCTCGATGAGAATGTCCGCCGGTCCCGACGCAGGCGTTCCGTTGCCATCGACGATCGTGGCGTTGCGAATCGCGAGCCGTGCGGCGCGAACGCCGTGTGTGGCGGTCGTCTGTGCGTTCGCGCGACCGGCAAGGAGGGCAAGGAGGACAAGACCAGATCTAATTCGCATTTCTCGTTGGTTGATGTAGAAAGGCGTGTTGAACTGCGTTACTCGTTGGGATCGCTGATCAAGCGCGGATCAATCAGATCTGCGCCGATCGTTCACTACAACGACGCGAGGTAAGCGCTGTGAGTCTTTTTGGAAAAAATAAAGAAGGAATCTTTTACTGCCGGAAGCGTCCATCTGGCAGGATAGGATCAGCGAAGATCCGAAAGATCCGTCTGATCCGCGCTCACTCCGACCAACGCAGTTACTAACGACCGCGACTCACTCAATGCAATCCAACCTGGCCCTTCACTGACGCGAACAGCTTCGCCGAGTCGTAGCCGACGCCGTCCTTGAACACCGTCTCGAGCTTCTCGATGTCCGCGATGCGTGACGACGGGTCGCCGTTCACGACGAGCAGATCCGCGCGCTTGCCCACCGCGATCGAGCCGACACGATCCGCACGGCCGAGGTACTGCGCGCCATTCAACGTGGCGACCTTGATCGCCTCGAGCGGCGTGAGTCCCGCTTCGACGAGCAGTTCCAGCTCGCGCTGGTTCGAATAGCCGGCCACCACGCCGCCATACCCCGTCGGATCCGTCCCGGCGAGGAGGTGTCCGCCAGCGCGGAAGTATGCGAGCTCGAACTGCATCTCCTTCGGAAAGAGCGTCGCATATGCAGACGTCGGTTGCGCCGCGATCTGCATCCAGCGCCTGACGTACTGATCGCGTGACTCGGGAAGCATCGCATCGAGCGCGCCTTGCGGAGCCTGCGGACGGCCGGGCGTGAAGGTCTCGAACACGGTCAGAGTGGAGGTGAGCGCGACGCGCTTCGACACGAGATACCGAATGAGCGACTGCACTGGTGCGCTGGCGACATCGACGCTCATGAGCGACGCGGAGACGCCGCCATTCGCCGTCGGACACTCATCGGGCTTTTTGTCCGTGACGAAGTCGCTCGCCACGACGAGCCCGTGCTCGAGATTGTCGATGCCGATCGTAGCTGCCTCGCGGAAGGTGATGGAGCAGAGATGGCCCGTCACCTTCAACTTGCGCCGGTGCGCCTCCCTCACGACGGCGGCAAGCTCGTCGCGGCGAATGTGCATGTACGCCTTGAGCGACGTCGCGCCGCGATCGGCCCAGTGCGCGACCATCTCCCGAGCGTCGTTCGGACCGGTGAGCGCGTGCACCTGGTAGATCGGCAAGCCCGGGCCGTTCAGATACGGCGCCGTGACGTCGAGCGCGGGTCCGACCGTGTGTCCGCTGTCGATCGCCCGCTTGAGCTCCAGATCGGCGTAGCCCGCCATGTTGCCCGCCGTGCGGGCAGTGGTCACGCCACCCGCGAGATACAAGCGCGGAAAGCTGAACGCCTGTTCGTTGTAGACGCTTCCGCCTCCGGATGGATAGAACATGTGCTCGTGCACCATCACGAGCCCCGGCAGCACCGACTTCCCGGATAGATCGATGACGTGCGCACCAGCCGGTATCGATACACGCGTCGAGTCGCCAACAGCGCGAATGACGCCACGCTCGAGGATGACTGTTTGCGCCTCTCGCGCGGGCGCCCCCGTGCCGTCGATCACGCGGGCATGCGTCAACGCAATCACCGGTGCGTCGATGCTGACGAACTGGCGCACTGGATCAGCCGAGGTTGCCTGCGCGCCGGTGACCGCGGGAACCGAGAGCAGGGCGAAGATTGCTGCGAAGCCTGTGCGCATTTGAGACTGACGAAGGTTACCTGCACCCGGAATCGCGAAGACGACGCGGGCGACCAAAGCTACGGGTTGACCGCCGACCCGACTAGCATCGCGTCAAGTTGGCACGGGTCGGCGATCGTAGCGTCCTGGAACGGTGCGGCGCGGTGCGATCGATGCTGGCCGAGTCAGTCCGCTCGGAAGTCGCCCTGATTGACCGGCGCTACAGCCGCAACGTCATTGCCATGGCCATGGCACATGGCTTCCAGAAAGACGATGCTCGAGGGCGTCACTAGCCAGGCTACCATGTCAGCAACCAACAAAGGTCCGTCGCGGCGCCCGCCCCTTTCAGTATCCCGCCGCGTATCCGTCCTTCCTGGGATCCGAGCCGGCCGAATAGCCTTTCGCCAGCTTGATGATCGCCTGAGCGCCTCCGAATTGCGTGCGCTGTCCGTCGCTCACCACATGTCCCATCGCCGTGAGCGCCGCGCGCACGCTCTCCGTGATCGGCGCTTCGACTTCGACGCGCAGCCCGTCGATGTGGCGGAAGCGCGCTGCGTCGATGGCCTGCTGAATGTCCATCCCGAACACGAGCAGGTTGATCAGCAGTTGCGCATGCCCCTGCGCCTGCATGCCGCCGCCCATGAGTCCGAAGCTCATGTACGGCGTGTCCGTGCTTCCGTCCGCAGCGGGGCTCGCGCCTGGCTTCGTGATGAAGCCCGGAATGAGTGTATGGAAGGGACGCTTGCCCGGCGCGATGGTGTTCGGTAGCCCGATTTCCATCGTGAACGCGGCGCCTCGATTGTGCAGCGCGAAGCCGGTGCCGGGGACGACGATGCCAGAGCCGAAATGGTCGTAGAGACTGTTGATGAACGACACCATGTTGCCGGCGCTGTCCGACGTTGTGAGATAGATCGTCTCGCTCGCCGTACGCGCGGGACCGGGATCGACCCTCGTCTGCGCGCGCGCGGCATCGAGATGGCTGCGACGCTCTCTGATGAACTCGTCGGACAACATGCGCTCGACGGGCATCGTGAGGTGATCCGGGTCGCCGACATACTTCGCCAGGTCGGCATACGCGAGCTTCTTCGCCTCGATGAGGTGGTGCAGGTAGACCGGAGAGTTGTGCCCCATCGACTTGAGATCATACGGCTCGAGGATCTTGAGCATCTCCAGTGTGCCGATGCCCTGGTTGTTCGGCGGCATCTCCCAGATGCGATAGCCCTTGAACGTCGCGGAGATGGGCGTCACCCAGGTGGGCTTGTTCGCCGTGAGATCCTCGATCGTGAGAAAGCCGCCGAGCTGCTGCGAGCGCTTCACGATGCGCTGTCCGAGGGGTCCGCCGTACAGCACGCCGACGCCGCCCGTCGCGATCTCGCGTAGTGTGCGCGCGTAGTCGGGATTGCGGAACCATTCGCCACGCTCGAGCGGATGGCCATTCGGCATGTACGTCGCCTTCATCGTCGAGTCGCGCGAGAGCAGCGCTTCCTCGCTCTTCCATTCGTCGGAGATGACCGGTGTAACGGGAAACCCTTCCTCCGCGTAGCGAATCGCGGGCGCGAGTGCCTGCGCGAGCGTGAACGTGCCGTACTTCGTGAGCAGCGCGTTCCATCCGGCGAGCGCACCCGGAACCGTCACGGCCTCGATGCCGCGCGACGGCATGCGCGTGCGGCCGCGCTTGACGAGTTCTTCGCGCGTGGCCAGTGCGCCGGCGCGCCCGCTCGCGTTGAGCGCGACGAGGCGATGTTCCTTCGCGATCCAGACCATCGCGAACATGTCGCCGCCAATGCTCGTCATCATGGGTTCGGTGACGGTGAGCACCGCCGCCGCCGTAACAGCCGCGTCGATCGCGTTGCCGCCGTGTTGCAGCACGGCGAGTCCCGCCGAGCTCGCGAGCGGCTGGCTCGTGGAGACGATGCCGTGCGGCGCATAGACGACCGACCGGCCGGCGAGCGACAGCGGGCGTTGTGCGCCGGCGACGAGGGGCGAAACGACGGTCATGAACAGAATCAGCTTCGGAGTGATGCGCACGTGATAACTCTCGGTCGCTGGCGGGGAATCGAATTCTCGGGATGCAGCACAGATAAGTGCAAAGCTACTCACGACCATCGCTGAGTCGTGAGTCTGGAGCCGGACAGCAACCCGTAGGTGTTAGCTTACGTGGTCCGGTTGTGAGCCGAAGCCTGGTGCGTTTCCCGCAGTGAACTTCACCTTGCAGCTGCAACAGCTTCAGCGAATGTCTGCCGGTAGATTCCGACTCAACACTCTCAACTGGACCGAGCCCGACATGCGACTCTTCTGCATGGCTGTTCTCCTCCTGCTCCCGAGCACGCAATCCTCCGCGCAAGGTCGCACGACCTTCAGCCGCGCCGACACCCTGCGCGGCTCGTTCACGACGCCCGCACGCGCCTGGTGGGACGTGAGCTTCTACGATCTGCACGTCGCCATCAGTCCCGCCGACAGCAGCATTCGCGGCTACAACGGCATCAGCTATCGGGTGCTCGAGCCCGCGCGCGAGCTGCAGGTGGACCTCATGATGCCGCTCGTCGTCGACAGCATGGTGCAGGACGGGCGCGCGATTGGCTTCCGGCACGAAGGTCCGGCGTACTTCGCGGCCCTCGACGCGCCGCAACGTGCCGGAGCAACAAAGAAGATCACCGTCTACTATCACGGGAAGCCGATCGTCGCGAAGAATCCGCCGTGGGGCGGCGGCTTCACCTGGACCACGGACAGTCTTGGGCGGCCCTGGGTGGTGACGACCGACCAGGGCATGGGCGCCTCCGCCTGGTGGCCGAACAAGGACACCCAGGCCGACGAACCCGACAGCCAGCGCGTTGCGCTCACGCTGCCCGATCCGATGATGGACGTGTCCAACGGCAGGCTGCGCAGCACGACGCACAATCCGGATGGAACGACGACGTTCGAGTGGTTCGTCGTGAATCCGATCAACAACTACGCGATCGCCGTCGCGGCGGGAACGTACGCGCACTACACCGAGATCTACGACGGCGAGAAGGGCAAGCTGACGATGGACTTCTGGCCGCTCGACTATCATCTCGACGCGGCGCACCTGCAGTTTCCGCAGGCGATCTCGATGATGCGGTGCTTCGAGCACTGGTTCGGGCCGTATCCCTGGTACGAGGACGGCTACAAGCTGATCGAAGTGTCGAACAACGGCATGGAGCACCAGAGCGCGGTGGCGTACGGAAACCGGTACGCGAACGGGTACCGCGGTCGTGAAAGCTCCGGCACCGGACTCGGCATGCAATGGGATTTCATCATCGTGCACGAGAGTGCCCACGAGTGGTTCGGCAACAACATCACGTCGAAGGACAACGCCGACATGTGGGTGCACGAGAGCTTCGCGAACTACGCCGAGGGCATCTACACAGAGTGCCAGTCCGGCAAGCAGGCGGGCGCGGACTACATCGTCGGCAATCGCCGCGGCATTCGAAATGACCGCCCGATCATTCCCGCGTACGGTGTGAATGACCAGGGCTCGGGCGACATGTACCCGAAGGGCGGGGAGATGCTCCACACCATTCGCCAGATCGCCGGCGATGACGAAAAGTGGCGCGGCATTCTGCGCGGAATGAATCAGACCTTCTGGCATCAGACGGTCACGGGCAAGCAGATCGAGGACTTCCTCAGTGCGCGGGTGGGAGTCGATCTGTCGAAGGTGTTCGATCAGTATCTGCGCACGACGATGGTGCCGGCGTTCGAGTACAGGATCGAAGGCAGCACGTTGAGCTATCGCTGGGCGAACGTGGTGCCCGGGTTCAACATGCAGGTTGGCGCGACGGTGTCGGGCTCCGGCATGAGCCTCCTGCACCCGACCGAGGCCTGGCAGACGGTGCAGATGTCGGTGCCGAGCGCGGACTTCACGGTGGACCGGAACTACTACGTGAATCCGAAGAACGTCGGCCAGAAGTGAAACGCTGACTCAGCGCCCTCGAGGCCCCTCCGTGCACACCCCCGACAAGTCCGCCATCGCGGTCAACCCGAAGCCCCACGACGACGAGATCGACGTCTTCGGTCTTTCGCATACCGGGAAAGTGCGCGCCCAGAATCAGGACCACTTTCTCCTCGCAACCATTCACAAGCGAGTACAGATCGTTCAGACGAACCTGACGGAGCAGCAACGCCTCCCGGGGCGCTCGGTGCCTCGTACCTAGATCAGATGTGAGGACCGCCTGACTCGTTCGACCCACCTCCCCACCACACGACAAACAATGCCCCATCAAGAGCGCTCCCGACCCACGCTCGTCTCCATCAC
>Ga0208587_1000822_pt1 | contig 16952 bp, 14 predicted proteins | sample NGESurdeep092012_7_FD_184472 | JGI IMG/M metagenome (GOLD analysis project Ga0208587, IMG submission 184472) | Arctic peat soil microbial communities from Barrow, Alaska - NGEE Surface sample 210 deep-092012 (SPAdes) | ecosystem: Environmental > Terrestrial > Soil > Wetlands > Peat ...
AATAGACGGACGGAAGGGTACATGCGGCTCCTCGAGATGATCACGAGAGTATCAGAAACAGGAGTGGCGGGCGAGACCGCTCACGAAGCAGCGCACAATCGGTAAATTGAGCGGACCAACGTCGGCGACATGGAGAGGGAGGAATGGTCGTATTCTAGCGCTCATCCTGCAATCCGCTGCACCGGTCATGCGTCAGCTTCATCACATGACGCTGCTGGAAAAGCTGTGGAAATACACGGCGCTCGGTGCCTCGAGCATCGTCTTCGAAGAAGCGAACCCGATTTTCGGCGGGATCGCGGCTCGCCACGGGCGCGCCGGAATGCTGGGCGTGGTGGTCGCCGTGGCGCTCGGGACGTGGGTGGCGTCTGTCGCACTCTACTATGTGGGGCGCTGGCGGATTGACTGGGTTCGCGCGCGCTGGCCGGAGAAGCACAGGCTCCTCGACGGCGCGCTGGAAATCGTGCACCGCCATCCCTGGCGCGCCTCGCTGGCCGTGCGCTTCGCCTGGGGCCTGCGTCTCCCGCTCCCAATCGCCTGCGGTGCGGCGCGGCTGCCGATCGGACTCTACGCCATCGCAAGCGGCATCAGTTGCTGGCTCTGGGCAATCATCTTCGCGTATATCGGACTCGCCTTCGGCAGCGCTGCGATCGCGCTCCTGTCCTTCACTCACCAGCTCGAGGTTCGCCTCGGTCTCGTGGCCCTCCTGCTCTCCATCGTGCTCCTCTCCATCATGCGACGCCGGTTTATGGCGGAGCGGACGGCTCGCGTCCTCGCAGGCGAGTCCATTCCCATATGACACCAGAAGAATTCCGTCGCCTTGGCCATCAGATCGTCGATTGGGTGGCCGACTATCGCTCGACCGTCAGCCATCGCCCCGTCATGGCGCAGAGCGCGCCCGGCGAGATCAAGGCGCGCCTGCCTGCATCGCCTCCGCCCGCGCCCGATACCTTCGATACGATCTTGCGCGACGTCGACGACATCATCATGCCGGGCATCTCGCATTGGCAGCATCCGAGTTTCTTCGGATACTTCCCGGCGAACTCGTCGCTCGCGAGCGTGCTCGGTGACTATCTGAGCACGGGGCTCGGCGTGATCGGGCTGTCGTGGCAGTCGAGTCCCGCGCTGAGCGAGCTCGAGGAAGTGATGACCGACTGGATGCGACAGATGGTCGGCCTCTCGGACGCGTGGAGCGGCGTGATTCAGGACACCGCGTCCACGAGCACGCTCGTCGCGCTCCTCTGCGCGCGCGAGCGGACCACCGCATACGGCCTCGTGCGCGGCGGCCTGCAACAGGAAGAGAGTCCGCTCGTCGTCTACGCGTCGTCGCACAGTCACAGCTCCGTGGAGAAGGCCGCGCTGCTGGCTGGCTTCGGTCGCGACAACCTGCGCCTCGTCGCGCACGACGAGCAGTTCGCGATGCGTGCGGATGCACTCGAGGAGGCCATCGCCGCCGACGTCGCGGCTGGCCGGAGACCGTGCGCCATTGTGGCCACCACGGGCACCACGACGACGACCTCCCTCGACCCCGTGCGCGCGATTGCGGCGATCGCGCTCAGGCACGGCATCTGGCTGCACGTCGATGCGGCCATGGCCGGCTCCGCGATGATCCTTCCCGAGTGCCGCTGGATGTGGAAGGGCATCGAAGGCGCTGATTCTCTCGTGCTCAACGCCCACAAGTGGCTCGGCGTCGCCTTCGACTGTTCGCTGTACTTCGTGCGCGATGCCGATCATCTCGTGCGTGTGATGTCCACCAATCCGAGCTATCTGCAGTCGGCCATGGACGATCAGGTGAAGAACCTGCGCGACTGGGGTCTGCCGCTCGGCCGGCGATTCCGCGCCCTCAAGCTCTGGTTCCTCATCCGCGAGCAGGGCGTCGAAGGCTTGCAGGCACGGCTGCGGCGCGATCTCGCGAACGCGGCGTGGCTTGCCGACCGGGTCCGGGGTGCCAAAGGCTGGCGTCTGCTCGCGCCCGTGCACCTACAGACGCTGTGCTTGCGGTACGAGCCTGCAGGTCTCGCCGGCGAGGAACTCGACCGCTACACGCTGGCTTGGGCCGAGCGGATCAATGCGTCAGGTCGCGCGTACCTCACGCCGGCCCTACTCGACGGACGCTGGATGGTTCGCGTGTCGATCGGGGCCGAAACGACCGAGCGAGCGGACGTCGAAGCGTTGTGGGCGCTGCTACAGGAGCAAGTGGAATGAGCTGGTTATCTGTCGCGGCCGGAACAGCGTTCGCGCTGTTCAGGCCCCGGAGCGAAAGGAAAGTGTTCAGCGCCAGCGAAACAGCCGGAGCGCCACGACGAAGCTCACCACCAGCCACGCCCCAACAATTGCCAGCGACGGCGCGACGACCGCCCATCCCGCGCCCTGCAGCATCGTTGCGCGCAGGGCGTTGTTCGTCGCGGTTAGCGGCAGCGCCTGAATGAATGGCTGCGCGACCTTGGGAAAGTTGCTCGACGAGAAGAAGACACCCGACAGCACCCACATCGGCATCATCGTCAGGTTCATCAGCCCCGACACGCCTTCGATCGTGCGCGCGCGCGATGCGATGAGCAACCCGATTCCGCCGAACGCAAGCGCCGCCATGAGACAGACGACGAACAGCTGCACGAGCGAGCCGCGCACCGGCACGCCGAACAGCAGTGTGGTGCTTCCCAGCATGGCGGCGATCTCGACGATGAGAAAGAAGAATCGCGAGAAGAGGAACGACGCGAGGTAGTGCGATCGCTTCATCGGCGTGGAGACGAGCCGCTTCAGCAGATTCTTTCGGCGCGCATCAACGATCGCGAACCCCAATCCCCAGATGCCGCCGCCCATGATGTTCATTCCCAATAATCCGGGGACGACGAAGTCGATGTAGCGCGATCCCTTCTCCTGCAGCTTCCATTCGCTCACCGGCACTGGATCACTTCGTCCGGCCGCGCGCTGCACTGCGTCGTCGGTGAGAAAGCGCGCCGATCGGCCCTCGGGGCGCGTATCGTCGAAACGGTACTCGATGCCGCCACTCGCACGCGGCACGGCAACGAGCGCGACCTCTCCCGTCCGAAGCGCGCGCGCAGCGGCGGAGTCGCCCATCGGCTGCACCTTGAGCCCCGCTGTATGCGCGAGACGCGCCATGAGGGAATCGCCCGCCGGTGTGCCCGTCTCGACGCCGATCACGACGACGTCCGCCGGCTTGTTTCGGAATGCGATTCCGAGACCGAGCACAAGGATGATCGGAAACACAAAGGACCAGAAGACAGCTTCCGGCTGGCGGAGAAACTCGAGAAAGCGCACGAGCGTGAGCTGTGCGAGCGAGGTATCGCGCCAGGAGCGCGGCGGATTCGTCGCGTCGTGCATCATCGGCTCACGCATCGCGCAGTTGCCGCCCGGTGAGAGAGACGAACACGTCCTCGAGCGTCGCGGAGTGCGTCGCCAGCTCGCCAAGCGCGAGGCCACGCTTGCGCAGCTCGGCGAGCAGCGCCGGCACCGCGCGCGCCAGCTCACTCACCTCGAGCGTCCAGCGCCCGTCGTGCTCGCGCGCGGACGTCACGCCGTCGAGCGCGCGTAGCGTCTGCACGTCGAGCGAGCCCGCGGGCGCGTCCGGCGCGGTGAACTCGACGACATGCTCCGCTCCGAGGGACGCGATCAGTTCGCGCGGTGAGCCGAGCGCGATGACCCGTCCATGATCGACGATCGCCACGCGGTCGCAGAGCCGCTCGGCTTCATCCATGTAGTGCGTCGTCAGCACGATGCTGCGACCACTCGCCCGAAGCTCGACGATGAGATCCCAGAGCTGCCGGCGCGACTGCGGATCGAGTCCGGTGGTGGGCTCGTCGAGAAAGAGCAGTTCGGGATCGCCGACGATCGCGCAGGCGAGGGCGAGCCGCTGCTTCTGTCCTCCAGAGAGCTTGCCGACGCGCGAGGTTCGCTTCTCGCCGAGCTGCACGACGTCGATCACCTCGTTCACGTCGCGGCCTCGCGAGTAGAAGCTGCGGAAAAGTCGCACCGTCTCGTCGACGGTCAGCTTGTCGGCGAGCTGCGTATCCTGGAGCTGGATGCCGAGCCGTTCGCGCAGGTCGCGCTCGTGCGTGTCCCATCGCCGGCCGAGCACCTCGACGACGCCCGAATCGGGATCCGTGAGTCCTTCGCAGATCTCGATGGTTGTCGTCTTGCCGGCGCCATTGGGACCGAGGAGGCCGAAGCACTCGCCGGCGCCAACAGTGAGATCGAGGCCATCGACGGCGACGACGTCGCCGTAGGATTTGCGCAGGCCGGAGACGAGAAGTGCGGGAGGTGACGAATTCATCGCTGTAAGCTATTTGTCGTCCTGAGCGAAGCGAAGGACCTGCACCTCTCGCGAAACGAAGTGCAGATCCTTCGCGGCGCTCAGGACGACAAACTGGTCAGATCGGCGCACCGTCGAACCAAGCGCGGCCATCGGCGAAGAAGTCATGCGTCGTGCCGCTGTCATGATTCTGGAGCGACTGGCGAAGAACGCGAATCTGTTGCTCGATCGCATCGAGCGCACCCGCGAGCGCGACCTCGTTGTCTTCCACAATAGAGGTCCAGAGAGTCGGAGGGCCGCCGGCAAGACGGGTCATGTCGCGACCGCCAGGGCCGAGGGCGGATCGCTGGATGCCTGCGTCGCGCAACGTGAGCGCAAGCGCAGTGGACAGCACGTGAGGAAGATGGCTCCGCCATGCCATCTGCTCGTCATGTGTGGCCGCGTCGAGCACTTCGACGCCGGCGCGTAGTCCGCGCCAGAATGTCTCCGCGAGATGTAGCGTCGCGGCATCAGTCGTAGAGGAAGGGCAGAGGAAGACACGAGCCTCGTCGAACAGACTCGCGCGCGATGCGCGCCATCCCGAGCGGTGACTGCCGGTGAGCGGATGCGCGCCCACATATCGCGCGCCGAGCCCCACGGCTTCTGCCGCGGCGACGATGCTGCGCTTCGTGCTCGCGACGTCCATCACGAGGCGCGTCTTGCCGAGTCGCGGCGCGACCCGCGGAAGAACGGCAAGCGTCGCATCCACCGGCAGCGCAAACACGACGACGTCAGCCGCCTCGATCCCCATGAGCTGTGCGCCAAGCCTCTCGTGCACGATGCCTTCGCCCTCCGCGGCATCCAGCGAATCGGGTGCGCTGTCGTAGCCGAGCACTCGCACGTCTCGCTCGGCGAGCGCGCGCGCGAGCGACCCGCCGATGAGGCCGAGCCCAACGATCGCTACGCGCTCGATCGGGATCATTGCGCCTCTTCCTGCGCGCGGCGCGCGAGACCGACGACGTGCCAGAACACCTCGCGCACCGCTTCCACCGGCAAGTCGTGCTCACGCGCCGTCGTCACCGCGCGGCGAATGACCTCCGCTTCACGCTGCGGATCGAGAATTGGCAGCCCAGCCGCGCGCTTGATTTTCGCCGTCTTCCGGCCGAGCGCCACGCGTTCGGCCAGCAGCGCGATGAGCCGCCGGTCGATCTCCTCGATCTCCGTGCGGCATCGCGCGAGCTCGGCGAGCGGATCGCGGTCCGTCATACGACGGCAGCGCCGGCCAGCGCCGGCGTCTGAGGAATGAGGCGCTGCACAAACGACCTGCCGGCCGCTTCTGCGAAAGCCGGCACCCGTTGCATGAGACTGGCGAACGCCGCGAAGTCGAGCGACTGATCGCCATCGGAGAGCGCGTTCTCGGGGTTCGGGTGTACTTCGATGATCAGACCATCCGCACCCGCGGCGATCGCCGCGAAGGCCAGTGGCGCGACGAGGCCCGCCTCGCCGCCAGCGTGACTCGGATCGACGATCACGGGCAGGTGCGTCTCGCGCTGCAGCACGGGGATCGCCGAGACGTCGAGCGTGTTGCGCGTGGCGCGCTCGAAGGTGCGAATGCCGCGCTCGCAGAGGACGACCTGATGATTGCCGTGCGCCATGATGTACTCCGCCGACATCAGCAGCTCGCTGATCGTCCCCGACAGACCGCGCTTGAGCAGTACGGGGCGCTGCACGCGGCCGAGCTCGGAGAGCAGCGCGTAGTTCTGCATGTTGCGCGCGCCAACCTGCAACATGTCGGCGTGCTCGGCCACGAGATCGACGTCTCGTGTGTCCAGCACCTCGGTCACGACCGGCAGGCCGTACTCGGCCCGCGTCTCCACCAGGAGCTCGAGTGCTTCCTTGCCGAGGCCCTGGAACGAGTACGGTGACGAGCGCGGCTTGAAAGCGCCACCGCGAAGAATCGTCGCGCCGGCCGCGCACACGGCGACTGCTGTCTCGTTGAGCATGGCCCGGTTCTCGACGGAGCAGGGACCCGCGATGACCGTGAGTTCGTTGTTGCCGATCACCGCTTCCGCACCCACGTGCACCACGGTTCGATTCACGGCAAACTCGCGCGACGCGAGCTTGTACGGCTTGAGCACTGGCACCACCGACTCCACGCCCGGGATCGAGCGTAGCGGGAGTTCCATGAGCCGAGTCTCGTCGCCGATGCAGCCGATGATGGTGCGGTGCGCGCCGCGGGAGAGATGCGTGTGTAGTCCGGCGGCTTCGATCCGCTCGCGCAGATGATCGAGCTCGTCGTCGGTGATGTCGGGTCGGGTGATGATGATCATGGTGAAGCGCTCGAGTGAGAGAGTCGGACGTGGTTGATGCACAACAAAAAGGCCCGTGGAGTTTCCACGGGCCGGCGGGTGTCGTAGGCGGGGAGCTTCAGCTCCGTTCAGTCGCGCGTACGTCTCCATCCACGGCCCGTCGAGGGATAGCCGTAGTAATAGAAGGAGACGAAGTAAGAGCGCGTGCGCGGTGCCATGACACTCACGATAGGGCAGAGGGATGGATTCGTCAAGCGCACAATCCTCTCGACGCGTGATTCCCGGTCTGACGAAGACTGTCCGCCCGGGCCATCTTTGGCCGATGCACAATCGACGCAGTTTCGCACTCGCCTGTGTTGCCGCGGTGACGCTCGCGCCGCCGGCATGCGCACAGGCCAGAGTTCGCGCCCGCGACCTTGGCGTCGCACCCGGCATCTTCACGCCTGGCGTGAACAACGCCATCACGGACGTTGCCGGCGTGAAGGTCGGACACGCGACGATCGTCAGCGGCGACTCGATCCACACGGGCGTCACCGCCATCCTGCCGCACGGCGGCAATCTCTACTTCGATCGTGTGCCGGCCGCGGTGCACGTCGGCAACGCATTCGGGAAGCTCGTCGGCTCCACGCAGGTGAAGGAGCTTGGGGAGCTGGAGACGCCGATTCTCCTCACCTGCACGCTGTGTGTCTGGCGCGCCGCCGATGCGATGGTCGCCGAACTGCTCGCGCAGCCGGGCATGGAGCGCGTGAGCTCGATCAATCCGGTGGTCGGAGAGACGAACGACGCCAACCTCAACGCGATCCGCAACCGTCCTGTGTCGGCTGGCGACGTGCGCGCTGCGCTCGCGTCGGCATCCGGAGGTCCGGTGGCGGAAGGCAGCGTTGGCGCGGGCGCCGGGACCATTGCCTTCGAGTGGAAGGGCGGCATCGGAACGTCGTCGCGCGTGCTGCCGCACAGTCTCGGTGGCTGGACGGTGGGCGTGCTGGTGCAGAGCAACTTCGGCGGCGTGCTCCAGGTGCTCGGCGCGCCCGTGGGTCGCGAGCTTGGCAAGTATTCGTTCAAGGATGCCGTCGATCGCGAGCGCGGCGACGGCTCCGTGATGATCGTCGTCGCAACCGACGCGCCGATCTCGGATCGCAACCTCGAGCGGCTGGCGGCACGCGCGATCATGGGGCTGGCTCGCACCGGTTCGAGCGCGTCCAACGGGTCGGGCGACTTCGTCATCGCTTTTTCCACTGCGAAGGAGGTTCGTCGCATGCCGGCGAATCTCGTGCGGAGTGACAGCACGCGCCGGCTGCTCGCGACCGCGGAGCTGATGAACGACGACATGTCCGCGCTCTTCGAGGGCGTCGTCGAGGCGACGGAAGAGGCGATCTACAACTCGCTGTTCATGGCCACGAGCGTGACCCAGCGCGGGCGCACCGTGCAGGCGATTCCCCTCGACCGCGTGCGGGAGATTCTCGCGCGCTATAACGTCAGCCACCGGTGAGTCGGCCAAAGCATCGGCATCTCTCCGTCGTTCGGTAGTGCTCACCACGTCACGAGCCTTCACTATGCGTATTCGTTCAGTTGCCGTCGCCTGCGCAGCGGGTCTCCTGCTGCCCTCGTTCGCGCGTGCCCAATCGCGCGCCGTCCCCACACCAGCCTCCGTGATCGGCTTCGAGCCGGGCGCCGATCGCAAGCTCCCGGAGTGGCAGCAGGTCGTCGGCTACTTCAAGGCGCTCGACGCCGCGTCGCCGCGCGTCCAGCTTCGCGTCCTCGGGAAGACGACGCTCGGCCGGCCCTTCATCGCGGTCTTCATCTCCGACTCGGCCACGCTCGCCAATCTGCCAAAGGTTCACGACGCGCAGCGAAAGCTCGCCGATCCACGCCTCGCGACGGCGCAGGAGCGCGCGGCACTCGAGCGCGATGGCAAGGTGGTCGTGCTCGTGACGTCGAGCGTCCACTCGACTGAGGTCGGCGGCATTCTCACGCCGCTCTCTCTCGCATACCGGCTCGCGACATCGGAAGACGAAGAAGCGAGATCGATCCGCAGGAATACCGTCGTCATCATGGTGCCGTCGCTGAATCCCGATGGCGTGGACATCGTCGGCAACTGGTATCGCAGCTCGCTCGGCACGGCGTGGGAGGGCAGTCAGCCGCCAAGGCTCTATCACTACTACACCGGCCACGACAACAACCGCGACTGGTATGCGTTCACGCAGGTCGAGACGCAGATGGTCATCGACTCGCTCTACAGCCAGTGGCATCCGCAGATCGTCAACGACATTCACCAGCAGGGCGCGAACGGAACGCGCATCTTCATTCCACCCTACATGGATCCCATCGAGCCCAACATCGATCCGATCCTCGCGGCCGGCGTCGCGCAAATGGGCAAGTCGATGACCTGGCGTCTCACCATGCAGGGGCTCGTCGGCGTCGCGAACAACACGTCGTACGACGCGTGGACTCCGGCTCGCGCATATCAGCACTACCACGGCGCCATTCGCATTCTCACCGAGACGGCGAGCGCGTCGCTCGCCTCGCCGATCACCGTTCCGTTCGAGTCGCTGCGCGCCGGCTACAACGTCGATCCCAAGGTGACGGGCGTCGATTTCCTCACGCGCTGGCAGGGTGGGGTGTGGACGGTCGGCGACATCGTGAAGTATCAGATGGCGGCATCGTGGGCGCTGCTCGCACAGGCGGCCGACGATCGCGCGCTCTGGCTCTCGAGCTATAGCGCGGTGGAGCGGCATTCGGTGCAGGGCAAGGGCGCGATCGGACGCGGTGACTGGCCGGCAACGCTCGTGATCCCGGCGCAGCCCGCGCGCGACACGGCGGTGAACTTCGCACTGCGCATCCTGCAGCGCGGTCAGGTCGAGATCCGTCGCGCGTCGGCGCCGTTCACGGCGAGCGGCCGCACCTTTCCCGCCGGCAGCTACCTGATCTCCACGGCGCAGCCGTACGGTGGATTCGCGAAGACCCTCCTCGAGAATCAGCACTATCCCGATCTGCACGAATATCCCGGCGGTCCGCCGAAGCGCCCGTACGACGTCGTCGCACATACGCTGCCGCTGCTCTTCGGATTCGACGTCGCGTTTCTTCCCGATCCGGTCACCGTCGAAGCCACACCGCTCGCTCCCGTTCAAGCGACGCCCTGGGTCGCGAATGGTCTGTCGAACAGCAAGGCGCGCCGCATCGCGATCTTTGCAAACTCGTCACCGTCGATGGACGAAGGCTGGACGCGCTGGGTCTTCGACCAGTACAAGATTCCCTTCACGACCATCTCGGCCAGGGACATCCGTGCCGGCAACCTTGGCGCGCGATTCGATGCGATCATCATTCCCGATCAGCAGACGCGTGCCATCGCCGGTGGGCCGAACGGTGCGTATCCCGATTCGCTCAAGGGCGGCGTCGGTGCGCCGGGTGCCGCGGCGCTCGGCGCATTCGTCGATGAGGGCGGCACTGTGGTCGCGTTCAATGAAGCGAGCAACTACGCGATCGAAGCGCTCGCGCTTCCGGTGAAGAACGAGCTTGCGGGTGTTCGCTCGAACGACTTCTACGCGCCGGGCTCGATTTTGCGCGTCGTGCTCGACCGTTCCAATCCGCTCACCGCGGGCTACACCGCGCCGGAGCAGGCGGTGTGGTTCGAGGGCTCACCTGCCTTCACCGTCACGGACTCGACGCGCGCGTCCGTGGTCGCACGCTACCCCGCCGCGAGCGTCGATCCGCTGATGTCAGGCTGGCTGCTCGGCGCACCGAAGCTGGCGGGCAAGGCAGCGATGGTGGACGTGAAGCGAGGGAAGGGGCACGTCGTACTGTTCGGTTTCCGGCCGCAGTACCGTGGGCAGACGATGGCGACGTATCCGTTGCTGTGGAATGCGCTGCTCGGACGGCCCGTTCCCTAAGCGCGACGACGTGCACCCAAGTATCCCGTACGTTGCGCGTCACCGCTCCCGCGTCCAGAGCAGGAGCATTCCGCAGCCGGCGTCGGTGGCGTTGTACTCCGCCGGGCCGGTACCGCGGGGACCAGCTTTGCGAGCCGAGCAACGTCGAGACTCCACCGGATCGCCATGATGTCCGCTGTGGGATCGATCGTCACGAGCGTGTCCGAGAAGGGCGCGCGCAAATGACTCGCGGTGAGCAGGATCGCGCGGCCACGCGGGACACCGCACAGGGAGAAGCGGCCGAGGTCGTCGACGTTGACCGACTGCGTGTCCTGCCTGGCATAGAACAATGTCGACGTCGCACTCACGTGCCACCACGACGCTGAAACGTGCACGTCGCGCGGCATTGGCGTCGAGGCGACGCCATCGACGATTCTGCCGACGAGCGTCGCCGTGTTGAATGACGCTTCGGTCCTACCGCAGAACTGCCTCAGCGATGCAGCTCGCGCGGGGAGTTCCAGGTGCAGATCCACCGCCTGTCCGGACGCGATCTCGACGTCACGCTTCTCCGAGCGCTCGTGCGCGAAGTCGACGAACGTCGTGTCGGCAACGTGGACAGCGTACCGCCCCGGCAGAACCGGGAACAGCGTGAAGCGGCCGGCGCTGTCCGTGAGAGCGGAATCGACGGTGCCTTCCAGGCTGACGATCGTTCCGGGAAGCGGCGTCGGCGATCCGGCTTCGGTTACGATTCCCGTGAGTGGCTTCAGCGGACTCTCATAGCGAAGACCATCCGGCCAGGCCGCGGTCAACACCACGCCGCCCGACTCGCTCATTTGCACGATGCGTGGCTGATCCGGGGCCGCGATCGCCCGAAAGTCCGCTCCGCGAGCTACACGCCCGCTCGGCGCCTGTGCAGGCGACCGCTGCTGCGCGAAGATCGGAAGACGCACCTTCCATTCGTCGATGAAGACGACGCCGTTCGCCATTGCGCGGAAGTGGAGAACGCCCTGCGCGGAGTCGCTCGCCATGACCATGTTCGGCCCGGTGTAGCGAAACTCCAGCGAGCGAAGGGCGGGGACGCCGGACTCGAGCCAGAGCGTTCCGCGCACATCCACGAGCGTGTCGCGTCCGCGCGCCGGCTCGAACGCGAGACCGATGGCTCCAGGATGATTGCGGTCCGATGTCCGCACGCTGAAGCAGTGCGTTGCGGCGAAGCTCTCGTCGAGCAACACGTCGGCGTCGGGGGCCTTGAATCGCTGGACATCACCCTCCATCTCCAGGTAGCCGTGTTCTGCGAGCAGTCGCGGTGTATCTGGAGAAACGAACGGACGAGTTGTGCTGCCAGTCATGGCTCGCGTGGTCTGCCGGATTACTCGTCCGGGTTTGAGGTCCGTCACGCGGTCATAGCTCACGAGCATCGCACGCGCCGGTTGTGTCTCACGCGCGACGATGGTCGCCAACAAACCCGCGCGCGCCTGTTCCGACAGCGAGAGAGCGCCGGTTCGATCACGATCCGCCGAGCACAGTCTGTCATCACTGACGGTGACGGCCGACAGCAGCGTGGGCACCTTCGTCATCCATATATCTACAGGCTGACTCCCTTCGCGCCGAGCGGGCAACGAAATGTCTCGAGGCTGAAACCCGATGCGCACGACGCGGAGTCGCGTCGCAATCGTCGGCAATACCATCGAGTACCGCCCCGCTACATCCGAGATCGTGCGTCCGAGCGACTGCCGCAGAGAATCGAGCACGGTGACGACGGCTCCAGCGAGTGGAGCCGTCGTCCCCGTGTCGCGAACGACGCCGGACACGCGCATCGTCTGCGCTCGCGCCGACGAATGAGCAAGCGCGCACAGAGCGCTCAGTGCAACGACGCGAAGCGCGAGCCGCCGGAGTGTCATCGCACGGACTTCATTAGGTATCGATCAACCCTGTCGTCGGAGAGACGAACGACGCCACCCTCTGAAGTCTCCATCATTGTGTGCGGGATGGCCGCTGGCGCTCAGCGTCCGCTCGCGATGGATAAGTTCGAGGGAGTGGAATTTCAATCGTGGCCAGTGGAGTATGCGGTGGCCCCATGTCGTACGCAACGCGGCGAGAGGAGCTGAACGACAGCGGAGAGTGGCGGAAGCGGTGGCTCCGGCACACATTGGACGCCATCGAGGAGGATGTTCATGCGCACATTTCGCTGGCTGACCATCATTGCCGCTGTTCCCGCCGCACTCTTCGCGCAAGCGCCGTCGGCAGCGACTCTCGAGGCGACGATCCGCGCTCGTCTCGACTCACTGCCGGCGCACGCGACTTTCTACGCGAAGCAGATCTCCACCGGACGCGAGGTTGCCATTCGCGCCGACGAGCCGATGAACACGGCGAGCGTCATCAAGATCGCAGTGATGGTCCTTGCCTATCGCGATGCCGATGCCGGACGGTTGAACCTCGACGAGCGATACACCATCCGCCCGGAAGACGCGCGCCGCGGCACGGGACTGTTGCAGACGTTCGCGATGGGTCTGCAACCCACGGTGCGCGACCTGATCACCGAAATGATCATCACGAGCGACAACACCGCCACCGACGTCATGATCGGCAAGGTGGGCCTGCCGCGCGTCAATCGCATGCTCGACTCGCTCGGCTATCGCGAAACGCGGCTCCGCATGACCGTGGGACAGACATTCCGCGCGGTGTGGGAAGCGCTCGACCCGAAGTACGCATCGCTCACCGATCGCGAGGTGTTCGAGCGCGGCTCGCCCAACGACAGTGGCGCGGCGCGGCGAAACACGGCGTTCGTGCTCGACTCGACGAAATGGCTCGGCCGCACCACGGCGCGGGAAATTTCACGCTTGCTGGAGCAGCTCGAGCGCGGCCAGCTCGCGACGGCGCAGTCCACCGCCGAGATGCGGCGCATCCTGCGGCAACAGCTCTACACGTCGCGCCTGCCGCAGCGAGTGCGCTTTCGCGTCGGCATGGGGCACAAGACCGGCGACTGGCCGCCGCTGCTCGGGAATGACGTGGGGATCATGTACGCGCCGCCGCCGAGCGGGCCGATCGTGATGGCGGTGTTCACGAATGGAAATACCGGAAACTTTTTCGATCTCGAGGCAACGGAGGGGAGAGTGGCGGAAGACGTGTTGAGTGCGTGGGGGAAGTAGACATGCGTCCCTTCACCAGGATTGTGCTCGGCGCTGTCGCGATCACGTCGGTTGCGTGCGCGGGAAGGCAGCCTACCCCGTCGCCGTCGCCGGCCGTCGCGACGCTCGCGCAGGTGTACTTCTGGCGCGCGCGGCCCGCCAAGCTCGAGGAATACACTACGTACGTTCGCGATCACGCGGAACCGATCGATCACGAGGCGCAACGTGCCGGAGCATTCATATCCGTCACGACCTACCTGGCGAACGACAGCACGCTCTCGTGGACACACATGCGTGTTTTCCTGTTGCGTGATTCGACACAATTGCGCGGCTTGAGCGATGCACTGACCGCCGCCGGGGCGCGTATGCAGCCGGATTCCGTCACACGCCGACAACAGGGCGAATATTCCGCCACGCTGCGCGACCGCGTCGGCGCCACCGTCGTGCAAATCGTGCGCTGACCTGCAATCCGGTGTAACTCATGACGACATGCTTCTCTCACGCTCGTTGCTAGCCAGCAGGGCGAGTCCAAGACTGTGCCCGGTGAGACGATTGCCCATCGGTTCTAGCTCCCATGTCACGTTAGTTGTCGTCCGGTATACGATTGGCGCCGAGTCTCGTCGTTTTCTTGTCGCTCTTCTTGGGAGGAACGCTCCAATCGTGCTTGACGCTCTTCTTCGCACTCTTAGGCTTGCCTCCCGCGCGCGTGCTGGAGCTCTTGCGCCGACCCGATTTGCCGCCTTTCACCGCGTTGCTCCTCGTGAGGAAGATGACCGCCTCAACATTCTAGTGGACCGTAATTGAAATCGTGTTGGCGGATTGGATGTTGTCTTCACTGCGGAGGGCGCGGAGGCGCGCAGAGGAGCGATGTCATGCACCGCTGGTGCGCCGTCTCGCGTGCGCGGCGCGCTCCGTCGACGAGCGCGCGCGACACCGCCTCTTGGAGCGGCGCGAGGTTGGGAAAGTAGCCGCGCGCGTCTGGGCCCATGTTCTGGCGGTTCGTGAGCAGGACCACAGAGAGCCCATACCGAGGCACGCCGAGGACGTAGGTGCCGGTGAAACCGGTGTGCATGAAGCTCCCTTCCGGCAGATCTCGTGGGCGCATCCAGCCGAGATAGTTGTCGTACTGGTCACGCGTGAGAAACTGCTCGACAACCTCGGGACGGAGGTACCGGTGTCCTCCCAGCATGCCATGGGAGTTCAGCAAGTCCACGAGGACGCGGAGCTCGCCCGCGGTGGAAAAGAGGCCGGCGTGGCCCGCCACGCCGCCATTCGCGTACCAGGCATTCCCATCGTCCACCCCGCCGCGTAGCACGTCGTGCCGCCACCCGTTCCATGCAGCGGGGTCGCCGAGGTAGCGGTAGCCGAAGGTCGAGTCGTACACCATGTGCCGTTCGTAGACGTTCCCCGTCTCCGTGGCGGCGAAGTCGGTGAAGCCGCGGGCCTTCGGCTCGAAGAGCGTGGAGCGCAGGCCGAGCGGCCGATATAGCTCCCGCTCGACGAATGCGTCCAGCCGCTGGCCGCTGACCCGCTCCACGATCACGCCGAGCAGCATGAACCCGAGGTCGCTGTAGTGCCGGCCCGCACCCACGCCGAACCCGAGGGGCATGTCGCGGATGAGAGCGTATGTCTGGGCCGTGTTGGATGCGTGGTAGTACAGGGGCTGCCACTGCACGAGTCCGGCGGAGTGGGTGAGCAGGTGCCGGACCGTGATGCTGTCGAGGTGCGGCCCTCGGAAATCGGGGAGGTAGCGCGACACCGGGGCGTCCACGTCGACCTGCCCACGATCCACGAGCAGCATGATGGCGTTCGTAGTCGCCATCACCTTGGTCACGGACGCGAGGTCGAACAGCGTGGACGTTCGCATCGGAGGGGGCGAGACGAGGCGCTGCCCCGCGGAATCGAAGAGCTGGGCGTAGCCGAATGCTCGCTCGTGCAGCAGCACCCCGTCCATGGCGACGACGAACACCGCGCCGGGAAATTGCGTGCCGACCGCGGCCGCGATCAGGGAATCGGCGCGGGCGAGACCGCCCGTCAGTCCCGCGAGACTAGCCGCGGGTACGCCGGCGCCGGCACTGGGACGGGCGCACCCGACGACGGAGACGAGAAGGAGCACACCGATCGCGAATGTTTTCACGTATACGGGGTGGTCGTCGTGAATTGATTGATTAGGAGCGAACGGGTGAGCAGGAGAGCTTGCACTCTCTCCCGCTCGCCCGTTCGATCCGGAGTGCGCCGCGACGGAAAATCCCGCGCCGCGCTCCCCGTGCGTGCGACTGCCCTGCCAGTCAGGGGGCGCGGTCGGTGCACCCGTGGAAGTTCGGGTTGTTCAACTCGTCGCCCGGAACCGGGATGTTGTAGTCGGTGCCGTACTTCGCTGCCGTCTTGAACCACACGCCCCCCTCCCCGGGGAAGACGGCGGTGACTGGGAGCTTATAGGTGCGCACCATGCGACGCAGATCACCCAGGCGCTGGCCGCGGCCGAAGGTCCAGAAGGCACGCTCTCGGAACATCAGCTTGAGTCGCGCGTTCGGGTCGGGGGTGGTTCCCGGGTCGGTCAGGAGCTTCATGCCGCTGATCTTGAGCGTCGCGTCGGTCGTCGGGCCGGTGCGCAGGTCGTTCAGGATCTGCAGCCATCCCGTCATGTCACCGGCGGCGAGCTTCGCCTCGGCCTCGATGAGTCGCGCGTCGATCCCGTTGGTCACGGGAACCGCCGCGTCACGCACCTGCCAGATGAGCTGTGCCTGGAAAGGGGTGACGCCGTCGATGCCCGTCGCCGCCGTGGCGGACGTGGGCACACGGGGATCCTTGGCGGACACGAAGGGCAGTCCATTCGGGATCGTACCCGTGGCGTCTACCGAGTCCTGCACGGAGTAGCGCTTCAGGCTGTTGGCGATCGTCCAGATGTAGTTGTCTTCCTTGACCGGTGTGAAGGTCATGTCGTAGCTGAAGCTGGTCGGCACGCCGGCGACCGCCGCGGCGGCCTCGCCGATCTTCCCGAGTCCCAGCAGCGCCCGTGCCTTCCCAATTTTCGCAGAGTTGATGACCGTCGCGTCGCCGCCGGCATTGGCGAGCGCCGAGTCGAACGAGGCGCTCGCCATGGTGAAGGCTTCGGCACCGCTGATCGGATTGCCGACTGTCGGCGTCGCGCCGCTCAGGTCGGCGAAAGGGATGCCGTTGCAGAAGTCCGCCGCCGCCTGCATCTCGGCAAACCCCTTCACGAAGAACATCTGACCGACACTGGAGACCGCCGTGGGCCTGTACTGTCGGAGGGCGCCGATTGCCTGATACGATGCGACGCGGGCCCGGCTGATGCTGCGGAAAGCGGCCGCGACGAAGCTGTTCGCCGCGTCGATCGTGCGCGAGTCTGCCTGATCGCGCTGGATGAAGGTGTCCGACGACC
>Ga0208587_1000823_pt1 | contig 16949 bp, 14 predicted proteins | sample NGESurdeep092012_7_FD_184472 | JGI IMG/M metagenome (GOLD analysis project Ga0208587, IMG submission 184472) | Arctic peat soil microbial communities from Barrow, Alaska - NGEE Surface sample 210 deep-092012 (SPAdes) | ecosystem: Environmental > Terrestrial > Soil > Wetlands > Peat ...
TGCGCCGATCTTCTCGTACGGGTCCTCGAGCTCGATCTCCTTGGCGATGCTCACCCCATCGTTGGTGATGGTGGGCGCACCCCACTTCTTCTCAAGGACCACGTTGCGGCCCTTCGGACCGAGGGTCACCTTGACGGCGTCGGCGAGGATGTTCATTCCCCGCTCAAGACCGCGGCGAGCCTCTTCATCGAAAGCGATGATTTTGGCCATTCGGGTGGTTCCTCCCACGCGAAACGGATGAGTGACCGGCAGGCGCCCGCGACGGACGGACCGGATCCTGCGTACGCCGTTCGCACGCGTTCTCCGACCCTCACCTGACAGTCAGAATTATCACTCTCATGGTGAGAGTGCTAACCCAATGATTAGCACTCGACCCCCTTGAGTGCAAATGGCTCAGGTGAGCCGCGGGAGGTAACAGGACAACCTCGGGCAGCGGCGGCCTCGGCCAGCGTCAGCGCCTTGGGTCCGCAAGCACGACTGCCACGCTGCTGGGGCCTGTGCCAGATCGCCGCGAAAGGCCACAACAGTCGCGCGATCGGGCACCTCGTGCTGCGCCGGGGGCGTCGATGACGCTCTGGAGAGGGTCGCGGTGAGCCGCCGTCAGGTCAGCGGTGCCCAGCACACCTCAGTCATGGAGCGCACCGCCTCCGGGCGACATGGCTTATGCCTGGGCGCCCAGGTGTCGTGCTGAGCGCGCGCGCTGACGGGTTGCACGGAGGCGATTCAGGCGCTTGATCAGCATCGGGTCGGCCTCGAGCGCAGCCGGGTTGTCGATCAGCGCGTTGAGCACCTGGTAGTACCGGGTGGCACTCATGTCGAACAGCTCGCGAATGGCCTGTTCCTTGGCGCCGGCGTACTTCCACCACTGGCGCTCGAAGGCGATGATCTCGCGGTCGCGGTCGCTCAGCTCAACCGACGGCGTTGTCTCGATCTGTGTCGTGGCGTTCATATGGCCCTCCGGGTGGCGTGCGTGCAGGTCAATCGTACCGGCCGAATGACACCAATGTCATTCACCGCGCAGTCCGCTCGACGCGCCGCTCGCATTTGCCCCGCGGGCCCCAACGGCACTTGAGCTCAGGCCATGGTGTCCAGGATCGCGGCGATGTCATCCTCGGACGTTGTCGGATTGACGATGGCAAATCGGGCAACCGTCTCACCCTCGTGCGAGGTCGGCACGACGAAGGCGAACTCCTCTCGCAGCATCTGCGCACTCCACGCGTGGTAGTCCTCAGGTTCCCACCCATGGCGGCGGAAGACCACGACGGACAGGTCGGCTTCACGCAGCGCCTCCAGATAGGGGCGCCGTGCAATCTCAGCCTCGGCAAACCGCGTCACCTCAAGGGTGCGCTCGACCGAAGCCGTGTAGGCCTTGGTCCCATGGGTGGCCAGCGAGAACCACAGCGGGAGCCCACGAGCCCGACGGGTCAGCCCGATCGCATACTCGGTCGGGTTCCACGGCCCATCGTTGAGCACGTCCAGATACGACGCCTTCTGCGCGTGCGCCCCCCGCGCCAGGGCGGGCTCACGGTACAGCAGCGCGCAGCAGTCAAAAGGCGCGAACAACCACTTGTGCGGGTCGACGATGAAGGAGTCAGCACGCTCGATCCCGGCGAAAAGGTGACGCACCGTTGGTGCTGCCAGACCCGCCCCGCCGTAGGCGCCGTCAACGTGGAACCAGATGCCGTACTCGCTGCAGACCTGCGCAACGGAGTCGAGGTCGTCGACAATGCCAAAGTTCGTGGTGCCAGCCGTGGCGACGACGGCAAAGAAGGTCTCGGGTCCCTCGGCCTCCAGCACGGCCCGCAGGCGCTCGCCGCTGAGCCGCTGACGGTCGTTACCGGGAACCCCGACGAACTGTGCGTCCATGACCTCACACGCGGACCTGATCGAGGAGTGCGACCCTTGCTGGGCAGCCACCTTGGTGGGCCGCAGCGCGGTGGACCCTGACGCGCGGAGCCGTGCCCGCGCCGCCCAACGGGCGGTGACCAGTGCCGACAGGTTGCCGATCGTGCCTCCGGGGACGAAGACACCTCCGGCTTCAGCCGGCAGCCCGGCAAGGTCGGCGATCCAGCGCAGTGCGAGGTTCTCGGCATAGACGGCGCCCGAGCCCTCCAGCCAGGACCCCGCGTAGATCCCCGAGGCACCGACAATGAGCTCGAACATCACGGCGGCCTCCGTGGGCGCGCACGGAATGAAGGACAGGTAACGCGGGTGGTCGTTCGACAGGCAGGCCAGTGCGAGCTCGTCGCCAAACAGCTTCAGGGCTGCCAGACCACCCATGCCCTCGGCCGTGATGGTCTCGCCGGCGACAGCCTGGAGCTGCTCGAGCGTCTTGGGACCGTCCAGCGGCACCGGATGAAGCCGCATGCGGTTCTCCGCATACTGCAGGACCGCCTCGCCGAGGGCCTGGGTCTCTGCGTTGAATCCGTGCACGGGCGGAGTCTAACGGGCGGTCGAGTTCGGTAGGTTAGGCCCGTGCCCACCACTCGCGCACTGACCGACCTGGTTGATCCCTCATGGGCCAGCGCTCTGGCCCCCGTCACAGCGCAGATAGCTGCCCTCGGAGCCTTCCTGCATGCAGAGCGGGAGTCCGGTCGCGGATACCTGCCTGCCGGTGGGCACGTCCTGCGGGCCTTCGCCCAACCCGTGGACGCGGTGAGGGTCCTCATCGTGGGCCAGGACCCCTACCCGAGCCCGGGCCACGCGGTCGGGCTGGCGTTCTCGGTTCCGCCGAAGGTGCACCCGCTGCCCCGCAGCCTTCAGAACATCTACCAGGAGCTCGAGGACGATGTCGGCATCCGCCGACCCAAGAACGGAGACCTTTCCCGATGGGCCGACCGCGGCGTGCTGCTGCTCAACAAGGTGCTGACCGTCCGACCAGGGGCCAGCGGCAGTCATCGCGGCAAGGGCTGGGAAACCGTGACAGGACAGGCGATCTCGGCCCTGTCCGCCAGGGGAGGCCCTCTGGTGGCCATCTTGTGGGGACACGATGCGCAGTCCGTGGAGCCCTGGCTGGGGGATGTCCCATGCATCAAGAGCCCGCACCCGTCGCCGTTGTCCGCCCACACTGGATTCTTCGGATCCCGACCTTTCAGCCGTGCCAACGACCTGCTGGGCCAGCAGGGCGCCGACCACATCGACTGGAGCCTGCCGTGAACGACGAAGCCTGTGCCCCTGCGACGCCCTCCCAGGATCACGAGCCGGCGCCGTTCACCCGATATGTCGCGATCGGGGACTCCTTCACGGAGGGCCTGGCCGATGCTGATCCGGGGCGCCCCAACGCGTATATCGGATGGGCAGATCGCCTCGCCGCGCACCTGGCGCGGATGGCCGGCGACGGCGAACCCGCCTTCGGCTACGCCAACCTCGCCGTGCGCGGCCGGCTCCTGTCAGATATCGCCGGGCGCCAGGTCGACAGCGCCCTGGCCCTGGCCCCTGACCTGGTCAGCATCGTCGGCGGCGGCAACGACATCCTGCGGCCCAAGGCCGACATTGACGCGCTTGCCGACCGGCTCGAGGACGCTGTTGCCCGGCTGCGAGCCAGCGGGGCTGACGTCCTGCTCGCCACCCCCACCGACCCCCGTGAGGCGCCCCTGCTCAAAGCCAGTCGGGCCCGGTCCGCGACCTACGCCGCGCACATCTGGTCGATCGCCCAACGCCACGGGGCCCACGTCATCGACCTGTGGGGCATGGCCGCGCTGCGGGACTGGCGGATGTGGGCGCCCGACCGGATCCATCTGACCTCAGAGGGTCATCGGCGGGTCGCGCTGAATGCTTTGACCGCGCTGGGTTTCACGGCCCCGGACGCGGGTTGGGCCATTCCCCTACCAGCAGCCCCGCCGATCTCGCGGGCCGACGCGGCACGCGGCAACGCGCAGTGGGCCCGACAGTACCTCGGCCCGTGGGTGCACCGCCGCCTGCGAGGCCAGTCATCCGGGGACGCCATCTGCGCCAAGCGCCCCACCATCACCCCGCTGCAGGGCTGATAGCGCTCGCTCGAGGGTGCGCTGCAGGCCCGGGACCCCAGATGCTGCTCACCGTGGGTCGTGTCCGGCGCCTCCCGGGCCGGCTCGACCAGATGGCTTGCGGCCCGGCTCCAACGTCGCCCCTGATCGGTCCGTGCGCCCCGGCGGGCCCTACCGGCCCCTTCCCTGTCGCCGCCGAGGTCACCACCGCGACCGTGGCCAGGGGTGGTCTCAGGGATGTCCAGCAGCTGGCACCCTGAGGCCCCCGCCAGGTGCCTGTGTGTCACGGATGACGAGGACCAGTCCCGGCCGCCATCTCATCCCTGAGCGCAGCGGCAAACCCGTCAACATCGCCCTGCGTCGTGTCAAACGAGGTCATCCAGCGGACCTCGCCACGGTGCTCGTCCCACACATAGAACGGGTAGCGCCCCTGCAGCCGCCGGGTCACGTCGGCGGGCAGGATGGCGAACACCGAGTTGGCCTCAACGGGTCGCTGTACCTCGACCCCTTCAACGTCGCGGACGGCAGCCTCGAGCCGCACCGCCATGGTGTTGGCATGGCGCGCGTTGCGCAGCCAGAGGTCGCCGGAGAGCAGTGCGTCAAACTGGACGGACACGAACCGCATCTTGGACGCCAGCTGCATCGAGAGCTTGCGCAGGAACGCCATCCCGCGCACGGCTTCGGGGTTGAGCACCACGACGCACTCGCCGAGCATCATCCCGTTCTTGGTGCCACCGAACGAGACGACGTCGACGCCGACGTCGGTGGTGAACGCGCGCAGTGGAACGTCCAGGGCGGCAGCGGCATTGGCGATCCGGGCACCATCGAGATGGACGGCGAGGTCGCGGGCGTGGGCGTGCCTGACGACCGCCGCGACCTCGTCCACCGAGTACCGGGTGCCGAGCTCCGTGCTCTGGGTGATCGAGACCACCTTGGGCTGGGCCCGGTGCTCATCTCCCCAGCCTCGCGCCTGGGCCTCGACCAGCGCGGGAGTGAGCTTGCCCTGCGGGGTGGGCACCGCGAGCAGCTTCAGCCCGCCGACCCGCTCGGGGGCACCGCACTCGTCGACGTTGATGTGCGCGGACTCGGCGCAGATGACCGCATCCCAGCGCTCGGTCATCGCCTGCAGCGAGATGACGTTGGCGCCGGTCCCGTTGAAGACCGGATACGCGGTGGCGTCAGCACCGAAGTGCCGCTGGAAGACGCCCTGCAGATGCCGGGTGTAGACGTCGGCGCCGTAGGCCACCTGGTGCCCGCCGTTCGCCCGGGCGATGGCCTCCAGGATCTCGGGGTGGATGCCCGCGTAGTTGTCGCTGGCAAATCCTCGGGCGTGCGGATCATGCAGGGGCAGCGCGTCAGTCACAGGCGTTCCGTTCACGGGGTGGCAGGTCCGGGCCACCGGTCGTCAAGGGTGCCGACCACCGGCAGTGGCCCGAAAGGCTATCGCGGCCTGGAGGCAGTATCCTTCGCGCCATGCCAGCAGAGCGCCTGATGCCCACCGATGAATCCCAGGACCTTGTCGACCTGACACGGCAGATCTGTGCCGACCAGCTCGCACCCCTGGCCAGTGCCGCCGAGGAGGCCGCCCAGTTCCCACGCGACACCTTTGCGCTGTTGGGCCGCTCAGGTCTGCTCTCCCTGCCCTATCCCGAGGAGCACGGCGGCGGCGGGCAGCCGTATGAGGTCTACCTCCAGGTCGTCGAAGAGATCGCCTCGGCCTGGATGAGCGTGGCCGTGGGGGTCTCAGTGCACTCCCTGACCTGCTTCCCGGTAGCCGAGTACGGCAGCGACCAGCAACGGGCGGACCTGCTTCCGGCAATGCTCAGCGGCCAGACCCTCGGCGCCTACTGCCTTTCGGAGACGCAGGCAGGCAGCGACGTGTCTGCGATCGCCACCAGGGCCACACCCACCGAGGCCGGTTCGCAGTACACCGTGACCGGTACCAAGGCCTGGATCTCGCACGCCGGCCATGCCGACTTCTACACCGCGTTCGTGCGCACCGATGACCACCCCAGCAAGGGTCTGTCCTGCTTCGTCATCCCCGCCGGCACCGACGGCATCACCTTCGGCGCACCCGAGCGCAAGATGGGCCTGAGCTGCGACACCGTACGCCAGGTTCACTTCGACCATGCTGCGGTCAGCTCCGCGCGGATGATCGGCGCACCGGGCCTTGGCATGTCGATCGCTCTTCACGCCCTGGACTCTGGCCGTCTGGGGATCGCCGCCGCCGCCACGGGCCTGGCCCAGGCAGCACTAGATCTGGCCGCGGCATACAGCAAGGAACGCGAGCAGTTTGGCAAGGCCATCAGCGAGTTCCAGGGGATGTCGTTCCTGCTCGCTGACATGGAGGCCGCAGTCACGTCGGCGCGCGCGACCTACCTGCTGGCGGCGAGGCTCAAGGACGCCGGCAGACCGTTCACCAAGCAGGCGGCGGTGGCCAAGCTCATCTGCACGGACGCGGCCATGCGAGTGACCACCGATGCCGTCCAGGTGCTCGGTGGGGCCGGCTACACCCGTGACTTCCCCGCCGAGCGCTACATGCGCGAAGCCAAGGTCACCCAGATCTTTGAAGGCACCAACCAGATCCAACGGCTCGTCATCGCCCGTCAGCTGCTCCGCAGCTGAGCACCCTTCCAAGGAGAACCCCTTGCAGATCAACGTCTCCACGGTGGCGCTCGTCACCGGTGGCGCCTCAGGCCTCGGCGAGGCCACCACTCGCCGGCTACACGAAGGCGGCGCCGCTGTCGTCATCGTCGACCTTCCATCCTCCCCGGGCGAGGCTCTCGCCACCGAGCTCGGAGACCGGGCCCGCTTCTGTGCGGCCGACGTACGCAACCAGACCCAGGTGCAGGCCGCGATCGCTGCGGCCACCGAGCTGGGCGACCTGCGGATCGTGGTCACCTGCGCGGGGGTGGGTACGCCCGGCCGGGTCGTCGGCAGGGACGGGCCGATGGCCCTTGAGGACTTCCAGGACGTCATTGACATCAACCTGGTCGGGACCTTCAACGTCGTGCGTCTGGCCGCTGCGGCGATGCTGGAGAACCAGCCGATTGACGGTGACCGGGGAGTGATCGTCATGACGGCGTCCATCGCCGCCTACGACGGGCAGATCGGGCAGGCCGCGTATGCGGCATCCAAGGGCGGCATCGTCGCCCTGACCCTTTCGGCCGCCCGCGACCTGGCGGACAAGCTCATCCGGGTGGTGACCATCGCGCCCGGGACCTTCGCGACGCCCATGCTGGCCGGGCTGGCCGATGAGGTGACTGCCGCCCTGGAGGCTCAGGTGCCCCACCCGTCACGCCTGGGCCAGCCCCCCGAGTACGCCTCACTTGTTGCCCACATCGTCGACAACGGCATGCTCAACGGTGAGGTGATCCGGCTCGACGGTGCGCTGCGGATGCCTGCGCGCTGATGTCGAGGAAGAGGTGTCATCGCCAGGTCCGCTTGCTATAATTAGCGCCCCTTTTCTCTGGCCATTGATGTCCGATCTTTCCTAGAATGTGTGTTATAAGACCCACGCGCTCAGGGGGCGACGTTATGTATGAGGCTGGCATAGTTGACATCTTGGACCCCATCACCAAAAAGGTCATCAAGCACTGCTTTGGGCCGACGGGAGGGGGCGGTTGCCCGTTGGCAGGCCTGGACGGCATCGTGTTCTGTCACGGGTGCCGCATCGAGGCGCCGAGCGCGGGACCGGAGTACTGGGACCTCCTGGTCCCGCCGACATCGCAACAGTGCCCGCAGGCCTGGAACCTCGAGTCAATCGGCTACTGACACCGCGTCCGCCGCGCGACCATTGACCGGTTCGCACGGGGATCGGTGGTACCTGGGCAGGCGAGGGGCCCACTGGTGGGTCGGGAGGCCTTGATCACCGGGAACGGTGTGGGGCTTCGCAGGCTTCGGCGAACCTGCTGAAAGCCGCCATCCATCCCTCCCTGCACTGCCCGGCGCTGCGGCAGCCGGCCCAGCTTGCTGGAGTCGTCACCCGCCGGCCTGGGCCTGCCGAGGTGGCCCGGGCGCTGCGCCGGCGTCGATTGCGCCATCACAGCGCTCAGCGGCAGGGCGTGCGCAAGGGTGACACGGCTGCCATGCCAGTGGCTGGCGGGACCTCTTGCGCGGGCGCGTGACCCGGCGTAGAAAAGAAGGTACCCACCCGGTAACGGGCGGCGGCGACGGACAGTAAACGAGATCCTGTGCCGACGGGGACGGCCCGTTGGACTCGCCAGTGGCGGGGCGAGGGGATCCTGCCGCACTGCCCGTTCAGTCGGGGAACGTCACACCCACGACAGTGAGACCCCCCAACTCATACTTGGGGGGTCTCCTCATTATCGCGCCCCCCTGCGGCCAATCAGGCAACGGGGCGGATGGGCGTGTTGCTGCGTGCCCTGCCATGGTGCAGCTGAAGGGCACTGGTGATGAGGGCAAAGTGGCTGAAGGCCTGTGGCGTGTTCCCCAGCTGCCGACCAGCGAGGGGATCCCATTCCTCGCTCAGGAGCCCGACGTCGTTGCGCAGGCTCAGGAGCCTCTCGAACAACATCACTGCCTCGTCCCGTCGCCCGGCGCCGTCGAGGGCGTCGACCAGCCAGAAGGAGCACGCGAGAAAGACGCCTTCGCCCCCCGGAAGCCCGTCCCCGCTGCCCTCGGACCGGTAGCGCAGCACGAAACCGTCCTGCGTGAGGTCCCGCTGGATGGCCGCGATGGTGCCGACGACCCGACTGTCGGCTGGCGGGAGGAAGCCAACTCTCGGAATGAGCAGCAGACTCGCGTCCAGATCCGTGCTGTCGTAGCACTGAACGAAGGTGTTCAGCTCGGTGTTGAATCCGTGGGTCATCACCTCCGTTCGGATGGTTGCGGCCAGCGCGGCCCAGCGGTCAGCGGGGCCGGGGAACCCTGAATGGCGCACCGCAGTGACCATCCTGTCGGCGGCGACCCAGGCCATCACCTTCGAGTGGGTGAAGTGGCGCCGGGGCCCGCGCATCTCCCACAGCCCGTTGTCCGGCTGGTCCCAGGCCCCCTCGAGGTGCTCCATGAGGGCGAACTGCAGGTCCCAGGAGTCGTCAGCCGCCGTGAGCACGGCGTTGCGCGTCAGCGAAAGACCGTCCAGGACCTCACCCCAGACATCAAGCTGGAGCTGGCCGGCGGCGGCGTTGCCGGTTCGCACCGGTGAGGAGCCTTCGAAGCCAGCCAGCCAGCTCAGCTCGGTTTCAGGCAACCGGCGCTCACCGGTGATTCCGTACATGATCTGCAGCTCTGCCGGGTCCCCGGCAACGGCCCGCAGCAGCCATTCCCGCCAGGCCGCGGCCTCGTCCGTGTACCCGGCGGCCAGCAGGGACTGCAGGGTCAGGGTCGCGTCTCGGAGCCAGCAGTACCGGTAGTCCCAGTTACGCTGGCCGCCGATGTGTTCGGGCAAGGAGGTCGTGGCGGCGGCAACGATTCCGCCGGTAGGTGCGTAGGTGAGGGCTTTCAAGGTGACCAGGGAGCGCTGGACCGCGTCCTTGTACGGACCTGCAGCCTGGCTGCGGCCGGACCATTCGGCCCAGAACTCCTGGGTGTCCTGCAACGCTGTCTCGGGGTTCACCGGCCTGGGACGCGGCAGGTGGCTGGGCGTCCACGTCAGCACGAACGGTATCCGTTCACCAGCGCGCACCGTGAAGTCGCTGACCGTGTGCATGTCTTCGCCACGCACCGGGGCCCGGGTGGCGAGGTAGGCGGCATCCGGGCCGGCCACAGCCCGGATCCCCCTCTTGTCCCGGCGGACCCACGGCACCACGTGGCCGTAGTCGAAGCGCAAGGTCAGCTCACCGCGCATGCGGACGGACCCACGCAGCCCCTCGACGATCCGGACGAAGTCGACGACCTCGTCGCGTGGCGGCATGAAGTCCGTGACACGGACGCGGCCCTCGCGTGTCTGCCACTCGGTCTCAAGGATCAGTGTCCCGGGGCGGTAGTGCCGGGTGGTGCAGGTTCCTCCCGAGGCCGGCGCCAGCAGCCAGCGACCAGCCTCGGGTGAGTCGACCAGGGCGGCGAAGCAGGCCGGGGAGTCGAAGTGCGGCAGGCACAGCCAGTCGATGGAGCCGTCAGTGCCGATCAGGGCTGCGGTGTGCAGGTCCCCGACCATGGCGTAATCCTCGATCCTGGCCATGGTTACCGTCTCTTCACTGAAGGACAAGCGGGACTTTCGCCGTGTTGGTCTTCGAGCCGGAGGCGGGAATCGAACCCGCAATCTACCGCTTACAAGGCGGTTGCTTTGCCATTAAGCCACTCCGGCTTGCTCCAGAAAGGATAAAGGTGTCCCGGAGCCGCCTGCGGGCGGCCCTTGGTCCCAGACGGCCCCGGGTGAGGTTGCCCGAAGGAGCCATCGGGTCGGCGACCTCAACGGTGAGCCCAGCACGACGGCCCGGAGGGTGATCCCGCCGGGCCGTCGCGGTGAGCAGCGGCCATGCCAGCGCCGCCAGATGATCGGGCTCAGTGCCAGTTGAGGTACCTCTGCAGCGCGGCAACGGTGGCCGCGTTCATGGACCGGGCACCGTCGCGGCGAGCGCCGATCCTGGCCTGGAGCGAGCGCATGGTCAGCGGGCCGACCTCGCCGTCCGGCGAGGTGCCAACTGTGCGTTGCAGGTCCGTGACGGTCGTCGAGCCCCAGACACCGTTCTGGGCGGCGCCGACCCAGCGCTGGGTCGCGCCGGTCGTCCTGGGCCCCAGGATTCCATCGACCACGAGCTGGCCGTGAGCCGCGATGGCCACCCGCGTCCACGAGCGTGACACGGTCACCGACGGCGCGGGCCCGGCCCCACTGGCCCCGTTGCGTGCGGTCAGCCCGGCGCGCGGGCCGCACTGAGGCCAGGCACCAGGTCCCTGCCTCGCAAGGACTCGCTGGGCGATGGCGATCTGGGCGGCCTTGCTGGCCCGGTTGGCTGTGGACGCGTAGCGGGTGCCGCCGTACGCGTTCCAGGTCGAGGCGGAGAACTGCAGCCCGCCGTAGTAGCCGTTGCCGGTGTTGACGGCCCAGCTGCCACTGCTCTCGCAGGCCGCAACTCGGTCCCAGACCGAGCCCGCCGCCTGGGCAGGGGGGCTCAGGCTGACACCGGTGACCAGGGCCGCCGATGCGGTTAAGCCACATCCGATGAGGCGTTTGCGAAGTGGGTGGCTTTTTCGGGCAGCAGAGTGCTTCGGTGCGTACAAGAGGAGGTTCCTTTCCTGACTTGCGCCGGAGAGGTCAGCTGTCGGGTTCAGGCAGTCAGGTGCCTGGCCGGAGTTCCGGCTTCACCCCAAGAGCCGGCTCGTACCGGCTCACAAGTTGGGTCCCCCACCCTCGTCCAGCCCGGCGTCTGCCGGTTCGTGTCCGCCGACGAGGTTTGGCGCTGCGAACACACGTGCGTGTGATGGCGATATCCAGTTGTCCATCGCCAGGTCGGTGCTGAGGAGCTCCGGCCGGATATGGCATCGCCGCGAAGTGTTCACACGACGAGATGCAAACAATGCTTCCACGACCCGCCCTGATGCCGCAAGGCTTTGCAGATAACCGCCTCCCACCCCGCGGGAGCAGCGCTGGGCCAGCGAGCCGGTGGGCGCGTTACCAGAATGAGCGTGAGATGGCCTGGAACTGGCCGTAAGACCAGGGCCACCAGTCCGGCTGGCCGTTCCGGACCCAGGCCCACGCCCCGAGCCCAACCCCGATCAGGGCGACCGTTGCCACCAGGAGGTCGGTGGCCCCCTGGTTAGGCGCCAGGGCGCGGAGCAGACTCCGGGAGCCTCGCTGCAGCCTTGCCCCGCCGGGCCCCCACCAGCACATGAGCAGACCCAGGAAGCAGCCGGCGAGCAGGGGCATCGACCTGTCCGGCGCCGGGTCGCCACCGGTCACGGCCGCCGAGGCGAGCGCTACGGAGAACGTCGTGCCCACCGCGACGATCCCAGGGATGACCAGGGTGAGCACCGCCGTCAGGGCAGCCACAACGGCATGCCACGGGCTGGCCACGATCGCCAGCGGGACGTCGCTGCGCCGCGGCCCGCGACCGTGGCGTCGCACCGCCAGTGAGGTGATCGAACGGTCAGCGAAGCGCGCGAGCAAGGACCACACGGCCAACAGCCCAAGGGCGACCAGGGGCCAGATGGTCGCGACCCCGAGCACCCCCACTGCCAGGGCGAGCATCGTCCCGGTACGAGGCGACCACCCGGTTGCCGGGCCGCCTTGACCCGGCTCGCCTTGCCAGGGGACCCCCAGGGCCGGCGCGCTCGCCGGCTGCGGCTGGGTGTCCCGCTGCCGGTGCAGGTCGGGCACCGGCAGGGGCGCCGGGTCCGCCTGCCGCCCGGCGGACGTGGCGGAGGGCTGCCGGGCCGGTGAGGCGCCGGCCCTGGGGATGGCGAGCGTCGGGGGCGCGGCGGCGGCATACGAGTCCAGGGCCTGCACGACCTCGTCGGCCTGCGGGCGCCTGGCCGGAATCGGCGACAGCGCCGCGTGCAGCAGCGGCACCAGTCGCTGGTCCACACCCGTCAGGTCTGCCTGGCCACGACTGACCCGGTCCAGGACCACGCCCATGGGCCCCCGTCCGAACGGGGGTGCCCCGGATGCCGCAAACGCGAGGGTGGCCGCCCATCCCCACCAGTCCGTCGCCTCGGTGACCGGTGCCCCCTCGACGACCTCGGGGGACAGATAGCCCGGCGTGCCCATCACCAGGCCGGTCATCGTCAGCCGGATGTCATCGGCAACGTGGGCGATACCGAAGTCGATGACCACGGGGTCGCCGTCACGGAGGATGACGTTCGCGGGCTTGAGGTCCCGATGGACGACACCCGCACCGTGGATGGCATTGAGGGCGTCCCAGAGCCCGCGTCCCAGCCGCAGCAGGGCCTCACCGTGCATTGGCCCGTTCTCGGACACCACCCGGTCAAGGGTCGGACCGGGGATGTACCTGGTCACGATGTAGGGGCGCGGGCCCTCGGTGTCGGCGTCAAGGACAGCTGCCACCCGGGCGTCCTGCACCCGGGCCAGGGTCTGGACCTCCCGCTTCAACCGGCCACGCGCCTCGCTGTCGTGGGCGATGTGCTCTCGCAGGACCTTGATGGCCACCGCGCGCCCGTTCGGGTCGAGGGCAAGGTGCACCACACCCATGCCACCCTCGCCAAGGGGCTGGATCAGTCGATATGGGCCGATTTGCTGCCCCGGGCCTGGCACGACGGAGCCCGCCTCATCGTCGCGCCTCAGACCCGCCGTCATAGCCCCACGCTATGCCGCCAGGGCTGCGTTGCGGCGAAGGCGGGCCCGGGCGGGAGAACCTACTGCTGGATGTAGCCAACGAGATGGTCGCGTTCGGTCTGCAGCTCGTCGATGCGCCCTTTGACGATGTCCCCGATGCTGACGATGGCCACCACCTTGGCGTCGACCACGACCGGGATGTGACGGACGCGGTGCTCTGTCATGACCTGGGCCAGGTCCTCGATGCTGTCTTCGGGGGTGCAGGTCTGCACTTCGATGGTCATGATCATGGCAACCGTCTCGCCGAGGACCCCGACGCCGTCGGTATGAAGATGGCGCACCACGTCACGCTCGCTGACGATGCCTGACATCGTCGAGCCGTCATCGCTGACCACGACGGCACCGATACGGTGCTGCTCCAGGATCTCCAGGAGCTGGCGGACTGTCGCGTCCGAGCGAAGGGTCACCACACCGCCGCCTTTTCGGCGGATCACGTCTGAGATGCGCATGACATGACCGTAGTCCCTGCTCTTGGTCTGTCGCCAGCGGAAGGCAGACAAAAGACGGATTCGGCGCAGGTCGCCGTAGGCTGAGCCCATCCCCCGCTGAGGAGCTGATAGAGCGTGACCGTCGCTACACCGACGTTTGACCTGGTGGTTGCCGCAAACCGCCTCCCTCTGGACCGAGTGGTCGACGACAGCGGCGAGAGCAGCTGGCGGCGCAGTCCGGGCGGTCTGGTGACGGCCATGGAGTCGGTGATGCAGGGCCGCGACGCCGCCTGGGTCGGCTGGGCCGGCGAGCCTGGCCCAGCGCCCGAGCCGTTCAGCGACTCGGGGATGTACCTGCAGCCGGTGTGTCTGTCGCCCACCGAGATCCAGGAGTACTACGAGGGTTTCAGCAACGACACGCTCTGGCCGATCTTCCACGACGTCATCGTCCCCGCAACCTTCCACCGCAACTGGTGGAACACCTACCGGACGGTCAACCATCGCTTTGCCCAGGCCATCGCGCAGACAGCCGCGCCAGGGGCCACCGTCTGGGTGCACGACTACCAGCTGCAGCTGGTCCCGGCGATGGTCCGGGCGATGCGACCCGACGTGCGCATCGGGTGGTTCAACCACATCCCGTTCCCGCCGGTCGAGCTGTTCGCGCAGCTGCCGTGGCGTCGGGCCCTGCTGGAGGGGCTGCTGGGCGCAGACTTCCTGGGTTTTCAGCGCACCGCGGACGCCGAGAACTTCCTGCGCGCCTGCCGGCGGCTGCTGGGCATGGCGACCAAAGCCGACACTGTCACCTTCACGCCACCAGGTGACGACCCCTCGGCTCGGCGCACGGTCCGGGCCAGCGCGATACCGATCTCGGTGGACTTCCGCGCGCTGGACGAGCTGGCCCGCACTCCGGTAGTCATTGCCCGCGCGGCGCAGATCCGTGCCTCGCTCGGCGACCCCAAGATCCTCCTGCTCGGCATCGACCGGCTCGACTACACCAAGGGGATCCGGCACCGGCTGAAGGCCTACGAGGAGCTGCTGGGGGACAAGGCGATCGCCCCACCAGACGTGACCCTGATGCAGGTCGCGACGCCAAGCCGCGAGCGGGTGGACGCCTACCGCCACCTGCGCGAGGAGGTCGAGCGCACCGTCGGGAGCATCAACGGTGAGTACTCCGACATCGGCTCACCCGCAGTCTTCTACCTCTACCAGACCTACCCCCGCGACGAGATGGCCGCGATGTTCCTCGCCGCCGATGTCATGCTGGTGACCCCGCTGCGCGATGGGATGAACCTCATCGCCAAGGAGTACGTCGCCTGCCGGCACGACCTCGGCGGCGCCCTGGTCCTGTCGGAGTTCGCCGGCGCGTGGCACGAGCTGCACCAGGCGTTCATCTGCAACCCGCACGATGTCGAGGGCCTCAAGCAGACGATCATGCGGGCGATCACCGCCCCCCAGGACGAGCGACGCCGCCGCATGAAGGCGCTGAGAAAGCGTGTCTCGGACCACGACGTGCAGCGGTGGGCCACCCGGTACCTGGACGCACTTGCCTCCGCCCCGGCAAGACCGCACCGGCCGACCCGTGCCAGCGACGAGGAGAGGCGAGGTGCCGAGCGGGCCAACAGGTCCAACCGCAGGGCACTGGACAAGGCGTCGGAGCGGACTGGGCAGCGGTGACGGAGATGGGCGCCGAGCTGCGTACCGCCCTGGCCGCGTTCGCGGCCCGGTCGCGGGTGCTGATCGCGGTCGACTTCGACGGCACCCTGGCGCCCTTCGTCCTGGACCCGATGCAAGCCCGCGCGGTCCCCGGTGGCCTCGAGGCGTTGCGCGCGGCGGCGGCCTCAGGTGGCGTGAGCGTGGCCGTCGTGTCCGGGCGAGATCTGGCGACCCTGGCGGCGCTGACCGGCATCGGCCCGCGCGACGGCGTCACGCTGGTCGGAAGCCATGGCGCCCAGACGAACCTGGACCCAGCCCGCAGCGGGGCACTCCTGGACCAGGACGCCACGGCCCGGCTGAGCATCATCAGTGGCGAGCTCGAGGCGATCAAGAACCGCTACCCGGCAGTGCGACTGGAGCACAAGCCGTCCGCAGTCGCCCTGCACACCCGGGGGGTCGAGCCTTCGGTAGCCGCAGCCGCCACGGCCGCCACCTTGCAGGTGGGCCAGCGCCATCCGGACGTGCACGTCATGCCCGGCAAGAACGTGGTGGAGCTGAGCGTGCTCGAGGCGAACAAGGGCAAGGCGGTGCTCACCCTGGCCCAGGCGACCAGCTCACAGGCAACCCTCTACCTCGGTGACGACGTGACCGACGAGCGAGCCTTCGCCGCGCTCGACCCCGCATCCGGCGACCTGACGGTCAAGGTCGGTGACGGTGACAGTGCTGCGGCACACCGGGTCCCCGACCAACGCTCTGTCGTGGAGCTGCTTGAGCTCTTTGTTGACCTGCGGCGCGCGGGGCAGCAACCCGCCCTGGGCTGAGGGGCCGCAGCGACGGGTTGGGGACGGCACCACTGAGCCGGCGCCTCGCCGACCTCGGCCATGTTCGTCGATGGCCGCCTGCCGGCTCTCATCGACGTCCCTTCTGCGTCTGCCGCCCGTCGTCGCCTGTGCGGCGCAGCGCCCGCCAGCCCTGCTGGTCAGGCAGAGATGGCTGAAGACATCTCGCGCAGATGCAGCCAGCCGACCAGGGCGCCGGCCGGTGAGCCTCATCGTGATGGACGCGTGGGCAGCACCCGAGGCGCCGTCTGCCTCACGACGTTTCCGCCATCGCGGTACCGCCCTGCCACGGCCACCTTGCCGTTCCGGTAGAGTCACAGGTACAGCATGATGCGCGTCACACCTTGCCGCCTCACGCTCGACCAAGGGCGCTACACGGCGTTCATCACCTTTACAACGGATCGTCCGGCACGTTCCTGCCGGTGAAGGAAGCTGACACAGATGGCAACAGTCAAGTTCGAGAACGCCAGCCGGACCTACCCAGGCAACGACACACCCTCGGTCGACCGGCTCAACATCGACATCGCCGACGGCGAGTTCCTCGTTCTGGTGGGTCCCTCCGGCTGCGGCAAGTCCACCAGCCTGCGGATGCTCGCCGGACTCGAAGAGGTCAACGAGGGGGACATCTGGATCGGCGAACGCAACGTGACGGACCTGTCCCCCAAGGACCGCGACGTGGCGATGGTCTTCCAGAACTACGCGCTCTACCCGCACATGTCCGTCGCCGACAACATGGGCTTCGCACTCAAGATCGCGGGAATCAACAAGAGCGAGATCGCCAAGCGGGTCAGCGACGCTGCCAAGATTCTTG
>Ga0208587_1000828_pt1 | contig 16917 bp, 12 predicted proteins | sample NGESurdeep092012_7_FD_184472 | JGI IMG/M metagenome (GOLD analysis project Ga0208587, IMG submission 184472) | Arctic peat soil microbial communities from Barrow, Alaska - NGEE Surface sample 210 deep-092012 (SPAdes) | ecosystem: Environmental > Terrestrial > Soil > Wetlands > Peat ...
ACCGGTCCGGATGGAGTGCTGCGGCTGGGCCGCGGCACGCTGGCGCCCGGCGCGCCGGGCGACGTGACCGTGTTCAGCACGGACGTGGAGTGGACCTACGACGTGAATCAATCCGCCTCGCGCAGCCGGAACTCCCCCTTCCACGGCAGGACGTTCCACGGCGGCGCGATGGCGACGGTAGTCGATGGCCAGATGAAGTGGCGGCGGTAGCGGGCGCGCAAGAGCGAACGCAGGGCGGCCGGTCTACACTGCGGCGTCAGGGAGGACCTATCCCCCGATTGCTGGTGCGACGGGGATTTGGCGACAGGGCTCGTGCGACTATGGCCAGCGTTGGGCACCGTGGATGATGTTGGCGATTTCTACCGCATAGGACAGTGTCCGGTATACGACGATGAACGGCAGCGGTGGGAGCGGCAGTTCCCGTGTACCTTTCACGCGGCCCTGTCTGCCACGATGCGGGAAGGTCTTGAGCGCGCCAGCGCGCTCATAAATCTCTCTGGCAGTACGGTGCGCAGCGGCGGGATCATCCTTACGAATGTGTGCAACGATGGCGGCGAGATCTTCAGCGGCTTGCAGGGACCAGCGAACCTGCATTTTACGAACGAAACATCCGTTCGATCCTCTCTCCTACCGCTTCGTGCGTGAGGTATTCGCCCCGGTCGAGTTGCTCCAGCCCCTTCTTGACGTTCTGGCGAAACCATGCGTCATGGTCGAGATAATGCTCTACAAGCTGCTGAACATACCCGTCAGTATCGCTGCTGTTCTCGGCGGCGACGCGGTTCAGCTTGGTTTGCAGGTCGGGGCTGAAATGTACTTCCATGGTCTTGAGAATAGAGATTTCCAGGACTACTGTCAATATGACACGGCATGGCGAAGCCCCTCACGGACAACACTGGCTGTGCCATTCTGCTGCGTCCCCCAGCCGCCGCATTTCCGGATTGGGTTAAACGGGCTAGGCGAGCCGGCTGTCCCGGACCATCAGCGCCGGCCCGCGCCCACTGGCTCAAGAATAACGCCGTCCAGAATCGCCAGTTCATCCCCGGAAAAACCGGTGAACGCCGTTCGATAGTTTGCCAGAATCTGGTTACGCCGATGCCGGGCACTTTCGAGCCGCAGACCTGCTGCAACGACTTCGGAAATCACCGTGCTGAGGTTTACCTGTCTGGAATGGGCGATCTTTTGAGCCTGTAGCAGGGAATCGGACGGCAGCGTCAGGGTTGTGCGACGTTTGAGGGCCGCTGGCTTTCGGGGCACAGATTCAGTATGACATCGTTTCGCGCATCAAATCGTATCACTTCAGGCCGATGACGTGCTCATCGTGTGGAAGTTCGACCGGCTGTGGCGCAGCCTGCGCGACCTGACAACGATGCTGGACGACCCTCGCCGAAGGCGGAGGTGTTCGACGCCACCGGGATGATCGCGGCGCCGGGGACGATCAGCGCGATTGCCACGGACCACGCGCCGCATTCGGGGTTGGAGAAGATGCAGGAATTCGAGCGCTGGCGCTCGAAGAACTGGTGGCGGCGGGCAAGATCACGCTGGCGCGCCTGGTGGAGCTGTTCACCACCGGTCCGGACTCGGTACTGCGGCTAGGACGCGGCACGCTGTCGCCCGGCGCGCCGGGCGACGTGACGGTGTTCAGCACCGATATCGAGTGGACCTACGACGTGAATCAATCCGCCTCGCGCAGCCGGAATTCCCCGTTCCACGGAAGGACGTTCCACGGCGGCCCGATGGCGACGGTAGTGGACGGCGAACTGAAGTGGCGCCGGTAGGTGGCATAAGGCTTCGCCTTGTGCATCCGAGCGCAGCTCGGACGTCTCCGCGCGAACGGCGTCAATGCGGCAGGTCTGGGATCTTGACACCCATCTCAGTGAGCTTGTTTCTCGCCAACTGGTTCCGTGGGTTCTCTTTGAGCGATAAGAGATAGTACCGAATGGCCTGCTCGACATCGCCACGGTTCTCGTACGCCCTGGCGAGAGCATCCAGTTGATTCCAAGGTGGGGGGTAGCCGCTGGCATCGTGAAGCAGCACTTTGGCCGCCTCTTCCAGACGACCCGTATGGATCAGGTCGGCGACCACCAGCGAAACCGTGAAGGCCGGCGTTGTCCGGTCGTATCCAAATCTTCTGCCGCCGTCTCGAAAGCGCTTGTGTATGGCTTCGATGCCGCCCTTATCGAATAGCGCCAGTAGATCTGGAACGCGCCAGTCTTCGAAGATGGTTTCCAGTCCCCGGTAAATGCTGGGGAGCGGAATCGACGCATGATTCTCTTGCTTCATCAAATCGAAGTTCCATCGAAACCCGGCACTGGCGCTCTCACCGAAAGCGGCGGTCAATCTCCGAACATCAACCGGAGGCTTGCCGGAAGCGTCAGCCGCCGTCATGTAGAAGTCTGCCTGGAGATCTTTGGCGTTCGGAAAAAACGACTCCGCTCGGGCAACTACCGCCTCGTTATTCCAGTAAAGACTTGGATCGATGGCGATGTATCCGTTGAAAAGCTTCGGTTTCGCAATCAGCGTATAAATGCCGAACAGCCCGCCAAATGAGTGGCCGATCAGTAACTTGTAGGGCCGGGTGCGATAGGTGCGATCGACATAGGGAATCAGTTCGTCGGCGACAAATGACAGGAATCGATCCGCCCCCCCGTTGCCGGGGGAAAAGCGGTTGTCGATCTCGGCCATCGAGGGAGGCGTCAAATCGCGTGTGCGGCGTGCGGAACCACCGCTCACGATCCCCACCAGGAGCATCTTTGGGATCCGGTCGTTCCCGGCCAAAAAACTGACGATTCCACTGGTGTAGTGAAAATGCGTTTCACCGTCCAGGAGGTAGAGGACCGGATACCGGTCGGTACCGTTTTCGTATCCAGCAGGCTTCGAGATGAGCAGGGATCTCGATTCCTTGAGAATGCTGGATTGTATCGTGACGGTTTCACCAATCACGACCGGACTCCCTTGACTCTGAGCCCGTGCGCCGACTGTCACCATAGGTGGCGCCCACAGAAACGCCAGAAGAAAAAGAGCCCGTTCCTTTGTCATCCAGGTTGTCCTCATCGAAGTCCGCCAGTACACGTCTTCACATTTGCCACAATTCTAGTCCTCGCGGCTGGATGACGGGCATACCCGGAAGTAAGTGCGCCAGTTTGATTGACCCTCAGTTCGCCCGCAGCGCGATCGACGGATCGATCCGCGAAGCCCGGCGAGCCGGGAGATATCCCGCAACCACAGCCACCAACGTAAGTACCACGGGCATACCCACAAACGTCAGCGGATCGGTCGCCGTCACTCCGAAGAGCAATCCGCCGAGCGCTCGCGCCAGCAACCGGGACGCGACCGCCCCTATCAGAATGCCCACCGCGGCCATCCCCAGCGTCTGCCCGATAATGCCGGCCTGAAGCCGGGACGCGGAAGCGCCCAGCGCCATGCGAATGCCGATTTCCTGCGTGCGCTGGTTCACGCCATAGGAGACCACGCCGTAAATTCCCAGCGACGCCAGCAGCAGCGCGAACACCGCGAATCCGCCCAGCAGCAACACCACGAAGCGCCTGGGCGAGACTGATTTATCCACCAGTTGCTGCAGGGTTCGGAACTCTTTTCCAGGGAGGTTCGGAGCAATCGGTTTGAGCGCCGCGCGCACGCTGGCGGTTAGTTCCGCCGGGGGCAGCGAGCTCCGCACTACCAGGTCCACGGAGGAGATATCGCCGCACTGCCGCATGGGCAGGTACATCTCCATTCCCGAGCCCTGCTCGAGCGCGAGGTGCCGCACGTCGCCCACCACACCCACCACCCGCCGCTCGCCACAAGCGCGCATCAGTTGACCGATCGCATTCTGCCCCGGCCACAGCGTACGCGCCATGGTCTGGTTGATCACGATCACGGGTTCGACCGAAGGTGTATCTCTTTCGGAGATATCGCGCCCAGCGATCAGCGCGATGCCCAGGGCTTTCAGGTAGCCATCGCTCACGACGCGCACAAACGCGTTGGGGAACTTACCGCGCGGGTATACCTGTCCCTTGGCAGGCGCGCCCCAACTGCGATTTCGCCCCAGCGGAAGCGCATCGGTCAATCCGGCGGCCCCGATCCCCGGAGTGTCTCGCACCCGCCGCAGCACTTCGTCGAGGTACGCATTCAGTTGCGCCTGTGAAGTGTAATGTGCTTCCGGATCCACGCGGACCGTGGCGGCTTGTTCCGGCCGGAAGCCCAGGTTCACATCGAGCACGCGGAGAAAGCTTCGCACCAGCAACCCCGCGCTTACCAGCAGCACGCAGGCGAATGCGATCTCCGAAACCACCAGGGCGCCGCGAATCCAGTTCCGGCCCTTGCCCGCCGTGGAACCGCGCGCCGTGTCCTTCAGCACGTCGTGCAGCGCATTGGTAGGGACCTGAAGCGCGGGGGCCAGGCCAAACACCACGCCGGTCAGCACGGCGGCCAGCAGACAGAAAGACAGCACGGTCGCGTCCGTGCGCACGTTGCCGAGAAGCGGGATGCCGATCGACTCGATGCCTGCCAGCACATGCGTTCCAACGGCAGCCAGCAGCACGCCCAACGCCGCGCCACAACACGATAGCGTCACGCCTTCGGTCAGCATCTGGCGGATCAGCCGCCGCCGTCCCGCCCCCAGCGCCGTGCGGATGGCAATCTCCTTCTGCCGCGTCGCCGTCCGCGCCAGCAGCAGGTTGGAGAGATTGGCACACACAATCAGCATCACCACCCCCACCGCACAGGCCAGCACCAGGAGCGCCGGCCGGATTCGGCCGCTCACACGTTCCGCCAGCGGGGTGATCTTTCCTTCAAAATCGTTGCGCTCCGGGTGGGCGCGCGTGATCTGGCCGGCGAGGATCTTCAACTCGGCCTGGGCGCTGCCAATCGCCACACCGGGCTTCAGCCGGCCGATGATTGCCATGGTGTTTCCCCACCGGTTGGTCTCATTGCTCAGCGGAAACGGAAAATACAGATCGAAATGGCTGCCGGGGGCGAAGACTGAGGCCAGATCGAACGAGGCAGGCAGGACACCGGCTACGGTGACCGGCTCATCGTTGATGGTGAGCGCACGGCCGACCAGTCCGGCGTCGGAGGCGAACCTCCTGGCCCACAGACCATGGCTCAACAGCACCGCCTTGGGCCCGTGCCATTTGCATTCCTCCGCGGTAAACAGTCTGCCGAGCTGCGGTTGAATCCCCAGCACCTGGAAGAAATTCTCCGACACCGGGACCCCGCTGAGCCGCTCCGGCTCGCCGTGGCCGCTCAGCAGATTGTCGCCGACGCCGTAGAAAGCGAAGTAGCCGGCCATGTCGGAAAAGGACCGATTGCGTTCCCGGAGGTCCAGCAGATGGCCTACCTGGGTAGTCTGGCCCGAGAGGCCGCTGGTGTCGTGGTTGGCGATCCAGACCAGCCGCTCCGGTTCGTGAAACGGCAGCGGGCGAAGCAGCAGGGTGTTGACCACGCTGAATACCGTGGCGCTGGCGCCGATCCCGAACCCGACGATCAGCACGGCGAAGGTCGTGAATCCCCGGTCCCGGCACAGCGTGCGAAACGTGTAGCGCAGGTCCTGCAGGATGCTGTCCAGCACGGGCACGCGGCGAGTAGCGGACATGGCTGCCTCCCGATCTATATACTGCCGCGCGGCAATTTGGTTACGGCGATACTCCGGCCCCATTTCAAGCCACAGTCACTTCGGCGGCGCCGGCGGGGCGGGAAGCATGTTGCGGATGGCGGCGATGCGCCAGCCTTCGGGCGTACGGGTCATCAGGAACGTGCTCCACATGCGCCTCGCCGGGGCGCCGCCAAGCCCCGCGATTTCGTACCGCCCGTCGGCCAGCGCGGCGTCGGGTGTCACGAAGCGGACGGTTTCGACCGTAATGGTGCGCTTCCCTCCGGCGCTTTCCGAACTCGCCATAGTGCCGCGCACCACTGCGTCGCGGCCTTGGCGCCATTCGCCGGAGGAAACCAGTTGGTCGGCATCCGCCGTAAACAGGGCTTCGGTGGCCTTGGCGTCCTTGCGGTCGCGGGCATCGACGTAGCGGGCAACCACGTCTTTGATGGCGGCCGCGTCGCCGGCGGGAGCGGGCACGGTGACGGGTCGAGGGGTTTGCGCCGGGCAGGCAGCGCAGGCGATCAGGAGCAGTGAGAGACGGTTAAGGTGGAAGGCCATCTGTTCCATTTTAGTCTGCCGTTTCAGAAGTTCACCAACGTACCGGGAAACCGCTTGCTGACGGGGTGCCCTTTGGGCCCGGCTCCGGTCGGAGCCGCGACCGGGGTACCCGCTGGGTCGGGAGCGGTCGGCTTCCGCGGTTCGGCTGAGCACCCGGCCCCACTGCGTCAGGCCGCCGGACACCAGCGGTCGAGGATTTCGCCGAGGTTGTGCAGGCTGACCGGCTTGGCGAGATGATCGTCCATGCCGGCCTGCAGGCAGGCTTCGCGGTCGGCGGCAAAGGCGTTGGCGGTGAGGGCGATCACGGGGGTGTGGCGCGCGCCGTTTTCGCGGCGGCGCAGTTCGCGGGTGGCGGCGTAGCCGTCCATCCGCGGCATCTGGCAATCCATCAGGACCAGCACGTAGTTGAGACGCTCCAGTGCCGCCAGGGCTTCCTCGCCGTTGGCCACGACGTCGGTGTCGAAGCCGCAACGCTGCACCTGGAGACTGGCGACGCGCTGGTTGACCGGGTTGTCTTCGGCGATGAGAATGCGGCCGCGGCGGGCGCAGGGGCGCTGCTCGTTGAGCCGGATGCCCGGCGGCCCTTCAGTAGCGGCCGGGGCGGCGCCGGGCGACTGCTCCAGGACCCGCTTCAGACATTCGTAGAGCGCCTGGGGTTTGACCGGCTTGGAGACGTGGGCAAGAGCGCTGGCGGAGTCCGGCAAGCAGCCGATCGCCGTCAGGTGGATCATGCGGGTTGCGCACAGCATCGGGTCACCCGCGATCTCGCGGGCCAGCGCGGCGCCATCCATGCCCGGCATCCGCATATCCAGGATGGCGAGCCCGATCGGCTCGCCGGCCGCGTGGTGACGGCGCACGGCCTCGACCGCCTGCTCGCCGTTTTCGACGGTGTGCGGGTGCAATCCAAAGGCGGCCGTGTAGCGCTCCAGGATGGCGCGGCTGGTGGCGTTGTCGTCCACGATCAGGACGCGCGCGGGCGGCAGCGCGACCCAGGCGGCGACCGCCGGCGCCGCGGCGTCGGGTTCCAGGACGGCGGTAAACCAGAACCGGGAACCCCGGCCAGGCGCGCTCTCCACGCCGATTTGGCCCTGCATGAGATCGACGATGCTCTTGGCAATGGCCAGACCCAGTCCCGTGCCGCCGAACCGGCGTGTGGTAGAGCTATCGGCCTGCGTGAAGGACTGAAACAGACGACCGACCGCGTCTTCGGGGATGCCGATGCCAGTGTCGGTCACGCCGATGTGCAGGCAGGTCGTGCCGTTCGTCTTGCGCTCTGCCGAGACGCGGACGGCGATTTCGCCGTGCGCTGTGAATTTGACCGCATTGCCCACCAGGTTGAGCAATACCTGCCGCAGGCGGGCTTCATCGCCCAGAAGGCGCGTGGGGACGTCGGGTTCCAGCCAGTACGTCAGTTCGAGCCCCTTGGCGTGCGCGGCGGGCGCCATCAGCTCGACCGCGGCCTCCACCACGGCGCTCAGGTCGAGAGGCGCGTGTTCCAGTTCCAGCTTGCCGGATTCGATCTTGGAGAAATCGAGAATGTCGTTGATGATGGCCAGCAGATGCTCCCCGGACTGGCTCACGCTGCGGGCGAGCGACTCCTGCTCGGGCGAAAGGCCGGATTCGAGGAGCAGTTCGGCCATGCCGAGCACGCCGTTCATCGGCGTGCGGATTTCGTGGCTCATGTTAGCCAGGAACTGGCCCTTCAAGCGGGTGGCTTCCCGGGCCGATTCCAGGGCGAGGGCAAGCGCGGCGTTGTTCTCCTGTAACTGGAGGGCAAAGGCGTCGATGCGTTGCCGCGCTTCGTAGCGCTCCGTCAGATCCACCAGACAGGTACGCAAGCCCTGAATTGCGCCGTCCGCTCCGAAAATTGCGTTATCGTGTACCTCCACGCGAAGCAGGCGGCCATCTTTGCGCTGGAAAGATCGCTCCACCGGCGTCAGCGGTTGCACGCCGCTCAATTTGGCGCGCACCGCGGCGCGGGATTCCTCGCGTTGTTCGGGGTCGACGAATTCCGAGGCGTGGCGTCCGATGAGTTCCTCGCGGCTATAGCCGCCCAGAGCGCAGCCGGCCCGGTTGACGCGCGTCATGATACCGTGGCTATCGAGTTCGTGAATCGCCACCGGCGCCTCTTCGAACAGCAGGCGATAGCGCTCTTCGCTGCGCGCCACGCGATCGGCCGCGGCCTGCTGCTCGGTAATATCGACGGCGGTGACGCCGATCAGGGTCTGCCCCGCCTCGCCGGCTAAGGGAAACATCAGTACCAGGAAATGATGCCGTATGCCATCGGGGCCGGTGAGGGGCAGATCATATTGCACCGGGCGTCCAGTGCGCTCCACCTCCCGGTCGCGGGTCCGCACCGTGTCCGCGGAGGAGTGCCCCCAGAGGTCTTGATCGGTCTTGCCGAGGACTTCCTCCATCCGGCATCCGCGGAATTTCAGCAGCGCGTTGTTCGCATAAATGATGCGGCCGGAATCGTCTTTGATTAAGGCTACCGCCGGCGTGTGTGCCATGAAGGCCTCGAACCGGAGTTCGGCTTGGCGGGCGCGCGCCCAGGCCTCCTTGGCGGCGCGCCGCATGAGGAAACCGCGGCGACCGTACCACAGGCTGAGCAGAATGAACAGCAGGGTGCCGGCCGCGTAAAGCTGATTGAGCTGGCGCTGCTGGCGTTCGGCCAGGCGATCCCGCACATAGCGCTGTTGCGGGAGCGCGAACCACTGGTTGGCGAGTGTGGTGAGCGTGCCATCGAGGGCGATTTGTTCGATAGCGGCGAACAGGCGGCCGGCGGCGGCCTTCACCTGGGGACGCGCAAACGTGGCCATGGGCATCGAGGTTTCGGGCAGCGGAACCACCAGCAGCGGGTGATTGGCGCAAGCCGCCGGCTGATCGAGCAGTGCGCTGTAGATCAGACGGCCATCCAGCAGCACGCCGTCCACCTGGCCGCTGCAGAGATCGCCGATCATCTTCAGGGGACCGCGCGTTGGGATGGTGAGGGCGCCGGGCAATTGACTGGCCGCCACGGCAGCCCCGAAGGCGCGGTCGTGGACCGCGATGCGGCGCCCCACCGCCGCGGCGGGGTTTTTCAGCGGACGCTCGCGCAGCGAGAGCAGCGAGTGCGAGATCTCCCACCAGGGGACGCTGGTGTAGAATCTCCGTTGGCGTTCGGCGGAAACGGTCAGGATGGGGAAGAGATCGATCAATCCTTCGCGGAGGGCTTTCTCCCCGTCCTCCACCTCCACCCACTGCAACCGGATACCGGCACGTTGCGCCGCCTGCCGCACTACCTGCACCGCCAGCCCGGCGGGATTCCCGTTCTCATCCATGCCGACGTAAGGGAGGAACTCCGCGAAGCCGGCGCGCAGTGTGACAGACGGCGGGCGTCGGGTGAGCGCGAACAGGCAAACCGCCAGCGCCAGGGCGGCGGCGATAGCGGCAGCAATGTAACGTTTCGGACGGCGCAATCGCGTGTGGTCTCCTCTAAAGCCTTATCGGCAGGCCGGAGGAAATTCAATAGAGGGCGATCACAGAACCAAGGTGGGACAGACGATCGATTTATGTCGTCTGTCGCGCACCCTGCTTCAGCGAGGCACGACAGACCACGAAAGGCGATGGTCTGTCCCACCTGTTCCTGAGCAACTTATGCCACTATGAAGTTTGGCAAGGCGTAGATTCTTTGTGGACTCGATTCGCGGCGGCGCCGCGGAACTGCGTGGCGACGAGGCTCGCCACCTCACCCGCGTCCTGCGCGCCGCTCCTGGACAGCGCTTCGAAATCTCCGATAACCAGCAGGCTTACGTCGCCCAAATCACCGAGGCCCGCGGCGAACGCGTGGTGTTTCAGGTCATCGAAGCCCTTCCCGCCGTCTTGTCCCCGGTCTCCATCACCCTTTGCGCCAGCCTCATCAAGTTCGACCGCTTCGAATGGATCGTCGAAAAGGCCACCGAACTGGGCGTCGACCGCATCCTTCCCGTGGAGGCCACGCGCACCGAAAAGGGCCTCTTCGAAGCCTCCCGCAAACGCCGCGAACGCTGGGCGCGCATCGCCCGCGAAAGCAGCCAGCAATCGCGCCGCGTGCGCATTCCCGAAATCCTCCCCGCGGTGCGCTTGGAGTCCTGCCTCGCGGAAACCGCCGCCCACCGCTACTTCTTCGATGAATCCCTCGCCCCGCCCCTCCTCCGCGAGATTCCCGCCGAGCGCGCCGACTCCGCCGCCCTGCTGATCGGCCCCGAAGGCGGCTGGACCGATGCCGAGCGCCAGCTCGCTCGTGCCGCCGCCTGGCAGCCGGTTTCGCTTGGCCCCCTGGTGCTTCGTGCGGAAACCGCCGCTTGCGCCGCCCTGGCCGTAGTCCTGAATGCCTGGTTAACCTGAGAGCCAACCCAGGGACTGACAAGACTGCCATGGATTTCTGGCTGACTTTGCCGGAAATTCGCTGGCAGTCCTGTCTGTCCCCGGATCTCGAAGCGCCGCCGTGAGAAAATAGAAACCATACGTGGCCAACTTTCCCCTGGATCTTACCCTGATCGTGATCTTTGCTCTCGTGCAGTGGCGGATTACCCGCCTCCTGCTCGCGGCCACCTCCCATCGCTGGATTCGACCCGCCCTCTTCGTCTTCGCCGCCACCGTGGCCGTCAGTTACGCCTTCACGTTCTCCGTGGTGCTCGCGCGCGTCCGTATCCCCACCAACATCGCCAGCGTTCTGGGCGCCGGTTCGCTGACCTACTTCCTGACCGTGACCGGCGTGCTGGCGATTCACCAGGTGCTTGCCGGCGTTCGCAAACTCCTGCACGCCGACGTCAACCCGGACCGCCGCCGCGTGCTCAATGCCGCCGGCGGCGCGCTCATGGCCGCGCCCTTTGCCGCGGTCGGCTACGGCGCTTTCATCCAGCGCACCGATTTCCGCGTCCGCGAGGTGGATATCCCGCTGGCCGGCCTGCCGCCGGACCTGGATGGCCTGCGCATCCTGCAACTCAGCGACATTCACCTCAGCGCCTTCCTCAGTGAAGCCGAATTCGCCCGCGCGATCGATGCCGCGCTCCACCTCCACCCCCACCTTGCCGTGGTCACGGGCGACCTGATCAGCGGCCATAGCGATCCGCTGGATGCCTGCATCCGCCAGTTGGCGCGCGTCAAAGCCGATGCCGGCGTCTTCGCCTGCATGGGGAATCACGAACGCTATATCCGCGCGGAAAACTATACCGCCCGCCAATCCGCGCGCCTCGGCATCCGCTTCCTGCGCGGCCAGGCGCAGACCCTGCGCTTCGGCAATGCCACGCTCAATCTGGCCGGTCTCGACTTCGAGTCCCAACGCGACCGCAGCCGGTATCTGCGCGGCGCCGAGCGCCTGATCGTCCCCGGCGCAACCAATATTCTGCTGCAGCACAATCCCGACGTCTTTCCCGCGGCGGCCCGGCAGGGTTATAATCTGCTGCTTGCGGGACACACCCATGGCGGACAGGTCACCGTCGAGATTCTGGATCGATCGATCAACCCGGCGCGCTTCTTTACCCCCTACGTTTACGGCCTGTATCGTCAAGGAAATGCCGCGGCGTATGTCACCCGCGGTATCGGAACCATCGGCATCCCCGCTCGTATCGGAGCGAGGCCAGAGATCTCGCTCCTGCGGCTCAGAAAGGCTTAACTCAACCTCCCCGTGCGCTATCTCATTGTCAGCGACCTTCATGCCAACCTCGAGGCTCTCCATGCCGTCCTCGCCCAGTCCGCCGGCGGATACGACCGCGCCCTCTGCTGCGGCGACCTCGTCGGCTACGGCGCCGACCCCAACCCGGTCTGCGATTGGGTCCGTCTGAACTGCGCCGCCGTGGTGCGCGGCAATCACGACCGCGCCTCCACCGGCCAGGACGATCTCGAGTGGTTCAACCCCGTGGCGCGCAATGCCGCCATATGGACCCTCGAAGCTCTCACGCCCGAAAACGCCGGCTACATCATGGCTCTCCCCCGCGGCCCGCTGACCGTCGAAACTTTCCAGTTGTTCCACGGATCCCCCTGCGACGAAGACGAGTACGTCATCGCCGCCGGCGAGGCCGACCAGGCATTCGGCTACCTGGAAACCCGCGTCGCCTTCTTCGGCCACACCCACGTGCAGGGCGGATTCATCTGGAACCAATCGCGCGTGGAGACCATCCTCCGCACGCCCGCCCGCGGCGATTCGCAATCCCTGCCCATCGACCCGGAGTGCGCCTACATGATCAACCCCGGGTCCGCCGGCCAGCCCCGCGACGGCGACCCGCGGGCGGCCTACGCCCTCTACGATACCGAGGCGAACGAAGTGACCTACCGCCGCGTGGTCTACGACGTTGCCGCGGCCCAGAAGAAGATTCACGCCGCGGGGCTGCCGCCGATACTGGCCGACCGCCTGTCGGTGGGCCGGTAGCGCACACGTCATGAAGCTGAACCGCGAAAACCTGCCGGCCCTGGCCGAGAACGCCATTGCCAAGGAGATCGCCGACGCCGCTTTCCCCATTCATACGACGCTTGGCCCGGGCGTCTCAATTGTTTGCCCGCAAGGTTCGTTGGATGTTCCTACCATGCCAATGCTGCGCCTCAGCGCCGCAAGGCGCGGAATTGCCGTACAGGCGGCCTACAAGCGTCCCGTGGTCCGCGCCAGCGTCGCCGCGTGCGCGATCTCTTTGCCGCCGGCGAAAATGCGCAGGCCCGCACCCTTCTGGAAGTGCTCGCCCGTGCGGTCCCACAAAATGGCAAGCTCGCGGCCGTGATACGGCACGCGGTCGAGCGCGAACCAGTCCCATTCGGGCGGCGCGAGCGGGTTCACCTCCACCACGTCATCGGCGCGCGGGCGCAGGCCCACCAGTCCCGTGATCACCAGGTCGGCGTACGACGAATGGTTGTAGTGGTCGCCGCGGCCGTAGTAAGTCTTCTTGCGCAGCTTGAGTTCGCGGGCCCACCACACGCCGGTCAGCGGATTCAGATTCTCGTCGACCCACGGGACCACCTGGCCGTTATCCAGTTTGAGGCGCTGGCTCCGCGTGTAGATGCCTAACGTCTTCCGGTAGTCATTGGCGGACACCGAATTCTGCGCATAACCGTTCAGCACGTTGGCCAGCGCGCGCAGCGTGATGCTGGTAGCGAAGGGCCAACTCGGGCCGTTCCACTGGCAATCGTCGCCCTGGGCCGCGATAGCGAATTCGGGGTGGCGCCGTTCCGCCGTGGTGGGGCCGTACGGAGCGTAAAAGCCTTGCGGGTCCATGAGCTGTTGCCACGCGACTTCGAAGCCCTTGCCTTTTTCGGGCAGATCGAAATACCAGGGGGTGTAGCCGATCTGCTCGCGCACGTTGGCGGACTTTCCATCCTCCAGTACGGTCTCGAAGAACTGGTCTTTGGGATTCCAGCAGCGTTCCTGCGTCAGCTTGCGGAGTGCCGCGGCCTTGCGATCGTATTCGGCGCGCGCTCTCGCGTCCCCCGCCATGCCGGCGATAGCGGCCAGCGCGCGCGCATTGGCGTACATGTAGCTGTTGATGGTGGGGCGCAGGTTCTTCACATTGCGTCCGCCGCTGATGGAAGATTCCATGCCGTCGGAGACGTCGCGCTGCCAGAAGAGTCCGCTGGCGGTGAGCCGCTCCTTTTCCCAGGCGGCGTAGTCTTGGCGCAGCGCGGCGAATTGCGCCAGCAGGCGCGGACGGTTGCCGTCGGCGAGCCAGCGGTCGTAGAGAGCGTCGGCGAGCCATCCGCTGAACTGGTGAAAGTGCTCCTCGAAGCCGCCGCCTTCGCCCGAGTGCAGCCAGAAATCGACGTACCCATCCAGGTAGCGTGCGTCGTGCAGCCAGCGGCCCTCGGCGATGTGCAGGCCCAGCGCGCAACTGATGGCGTTGTAATCCGTGGAGTGCTTCACCGGCCGCAGGAATTCCGTGATCACATAGCCCGCGCCGGTCTTCTCGATGTGCTTGCGGTAGGCCCACCAGCGGTAATAGTAAGTCAACTCCAGATCGGAATCCGGGCACGCGAGGTACGGGACGTTGCGGGTCATCCACGCCCAGGCTTCGGCGTTGGAGATGCCGCCGTTGACGTCTTCGGGATCGCTCCGGTTGAGCGCGTCCACGTAGTGGCGGAAGTCCTCGGCGCGCAACAGACCGGGCGCGTCGGCGGCGCGCGCCAGGGCGGGGAAGAGCACGCCCGCGCACAGCAGCAGTGCCGCGGTGGATCGGCCGGTCACACGTTCCCCGGCGTGGGATGGACCCACGGATTGCGGTAGGGGCGCAGCAGCAGGCGGTTGGCCTCGTCGTCGCCGGTCACGCGCCCTGTCTTTTCGTCCCATGCGAGGGTGCGGCCCAGCTTCATCGACAGGTTGGCCAAAATGCAGCTTGCGGTGGAGATATGGCCCTGCTCGATATCGGCCACCGGCCGGCCGCCAGTGGCGATGGCGTGCAACATGTCTTTCATGTGGCCGCGAATGGCGGGGGCGCACTGCTTTTCCAGGTCCTTCTCGGTCTTGTCCTCGGGATACTGCTCCAGCTCGTAGGTGACGTCCTTGTGAATCGCCGGTTCGCTTCTGCCCGCGGGTGTGAAATCGTAGCTATACACGCTCGCCTTCAGCGTGCCCTTGTCTCCGTAGAAGGTGGCGCCCCAGGGATACTTGAGGTCGGGCTCCGCGCCCCACGTGCGGTGCTGCCAGACCACCTTGAGATCGCCGTAGTCGAAGGTGGCGATCTGGGTGTCGGTGATGTTCGCCTTGCTGCCCTTGGACACCAGGATGCCGCCGCTCGATGCGATGCGCTTCGGCCAGCCGAGGTCCATCATCCAGCGCGTCATGTCGAACATGTGGACGCACATGTCGCCCACGATGCCGTTGCCGTACTCCATGAAGGCGCGCCAGCCGCGCGGATGCACGATGCTGTTGTACGGGCGCATGGGCGCGGGGCCGGTCCACATGTTGTAGTCGAGATACTCGGGCGGCGCGCTGTCGGGCGGATTGGTCTCGTTGCGCATGTGGTAGTAGCAGTAGATTTCCACCAACCCGATCTTGCCGAGCTTGCCTTCGCGCACGATGCGGTCGCGCGCTTCCATCAGGTGCGGTGTGCTGCGCCGCTGCGTGCCGATCTGCACCACGCGTTGGTACTTGCGCGCGGCGGCGAGCATGGCCTGACCTTCGACCACGTCGACGCTGACCGGCTTCTGGCAGTAGACATGCGCGCCGGCCTTGACGGCGGCGATCATGGCCAGCGCGTGCCAGTGGTCGGGTGTGCCCACCAGGACGATATCGAGATCCTTCCCGGCGAGCATGGTGCGGTAGTCGCTGAAGGTGCGCGGCTTCTTATGGGAAGTCTGGCGCACGGACACCAGGTCCGCGGCTTCCGAAAGCATGCGGCGGTCCACGTCGCAGAGCGAGACCACCTCCACCGGCGCGACCTGAATCAGCCGCAGGATGTCGGATTTCCCGTACCATCCACAGCCGATCAAGCCGACGCGCAGCGGTTTCGAGCTGCCGGCCTGCCCGGCGAATCCCAGTGCGGCGGCCCCGAGGCCCGCGGCCCCGGTACGAAGAAATTGGCGGCGATTCATGCGAGTGGTTCTCCTTTACGTGGCATAAGTTGCTCGTGACACCTGATGCTGCCTCTCAGGAAAGAGCGGCGGCGCGGAGGCAGAATGCCCCCACGAATGGGGGCATGGCAGCCTGAAAGGCTACGCTACGGTGCCGCGCAGCGCGCGGCGGCCGCCACTGGTTGATTAACTCCATGCCCTACAAACCCAGCAGCTTTCGGGTATATTCGATGCTGGCTTCCAGGTCTTCGCGCTCGCGCTGGCGGGCGCTCTCCGCATTGGCCGGCCGGGGTTCGGCGGCGTGCGGCTGGCCGCGTTCGGCGATTTCCAGGAAGCGGGCGAATGCCCACGCCGGAACGTCGCGATACGCGTCCCAGAACTTGGGATCGCGGAAAGCGAAAACCCGCGGATTGGTGACGATGGATTCGAGCGAGAGCGCGCGTCCGGGGCAGAGTTCCGCGTACTTGCGGCAGTACTCGTCAATGGCGACGTTGCCTTGCCCCATGCGCACCCACGAGACGGCCGCGCCCTCCGGCACCCGCCACACGGCAGAGTCGCGCACGTGGCTGGTGAGCACGTAGGGGTGCAGCGTCTCTAGCGTGACGTGCGGGTCTTCCAGGGTCCACAACGGGTTGCCCGAATCCAGGCAGGCGCCGACGAAATCCTTGCCGGATTCTTCGATCAACTGCTTCAATTCGTGCGCCTGCATGTCGCCGGAGTGGTTCTCGATGGCGATCTTGAGGTTGTGGTCCTGCACCTTCGCACGCACATTGCGGAGAACCTTGATGGTGCTTTCGATATGCTTTTCGATGGGCCCGGGGCGGCGGTCCTCGGAGCTGCCCAACACCGCGCGCACAATGTGCGAACCGGCCAGCGTGGCGGCGTCCAGCATGCGGCCGATCTGCTCCTCCGCGGTGCCCGCCTTGGCATCGAACATTTTCGAAGTGGGGCAGATCGACTTCATGCCGATCTCGATTTCGATTCCGCGCTCTTCGGCGTAGCGCCGGACGGCCCGCAAATTCTCCGGTTCCAGGTTGCCGATGAAGCGGATTTCGGAAAAGTGGACCACCTTGGCCGCGAGTTTGGCACTGTAGTCGAGGAGTTGGAACGGGGTCCAGTTCTGCGAGCGCAGGCTGAACAGGTCGATGCCGAGTTTGACGGCGGGCGCGGGGGCGGCCATGGCGAGCGGGGCCGCGGCCGCCATTCCCAGAAGGCTGCGTCGGGTGAGGTTCATTTTGCCAGAAGTATACAACAGGCCG
>Ga0208587_1000829_pt1 | contig 16914 bp, 19 predicted proteins | sample NGESurdeep092012_7_FD_184472 | JGI IMG/M metagenome (GOLD analysis project Ga0208587, IMG submission 184472) | Arctic peat soil microbial communities from Barrow, Alaska - NGEE Surface sample 210 deep-092012 (SPAdes) | ecosystem: Environmental > Terrestrial > Soil > Wetlands > Peat ...
GCCAGTCTTGTCAGTCCCGGGGGCGCTCGTGGGTGGCGATGAAGTCAGCATGGCAGTTTTTCATGAGCTTTCGCGGGCCGAAGGCCCATCCCAACAGACGACAAAAGGCGATGGTCAGTCCCACATCCCTGTTCAATTTCGAACAGACAGTCTGTCTGCCTTCGTCCTAGACTGGACGCGGAGATTTGCTTCAGCCATGGCTGCAACCAAAACGAAGGCAACGGAACCGGCTTTTAATGCCCAGGCATTCCTGGCCAAAGTAGGTAGTGGAAGAACCCTCGCCAACCGCTCCGCGGGCGAAATCGTCTTCTCTCAGGGTGATGCGGCGGATTCGATCTTTTATGTTCGCAAGGGCAAGGTGAAACTGACCGTGATCTCCAGACAAGGAAAGGAAGCGGTGATCGCGATGCTGGGCGCCGGCGATTTCTTCGGCGAAGGTTGCCTCGCCGGGCAGACCAGGCGCATGGCAACCTGCAGAACCATGTCCCCCAGCTCCCTCGCGCGGCTGGAGAAAGTGGCCGCCATTCGCGTGCTCCACGAAGAGCCTGTCTTTTCGGAGTTGTTCCTCCGGCACCTGCTCGCCCGCAGCATCCGCATTGAGGAAGACCTGGTGGACCAGTTGTTCAACTCCAGCGAAAAACGCCTGGCGCGGGTGCTCCTGCTGCTGGCCAACTTCGGCAAGGAGGGAGAACCCCAAACCGTCATCGCCAAGATCAGCCAGGAAACCCTCGCCGGGATCGTTGGAACCACCCGGTCCCGCGTAAGCTTCTTCATGAACAAGTTCCGCAAACTGGGATTCATTGCCTATAACGGCCACCTCGAAGTGCACAGTTCCCTGCTCAGCGTGGTGCTGCACGATTAGTTTCCTGTCCGGCAGGAAGTGTGCAATTTGGTACAGATAGCCGCCGCGCTTGTCTGATAACTTCAGGGCGACTACCTCACGTGAATGCCTTATGTGGACCGCTTCGAGAGCAGGCCAGAGACCCGCCACCAGTTCAGGCATTCCGTGGGATTCTCCGCGGCGCGCGGAACGGCGTAAGTCGATACGCTACCCCATCCGGATGAAACTGCGTTTCACTGTGCCGCGCCCCCAGGGCGGCGGCCCACGGGTAATCCGCTCCGGAAGCTCCATCGACATTAGCCGCCACGGAATTCTCTTCACTTCCCCCGAGCCTCTGGCGGTAGGGCAAATGATGGAAGGATCCATCGTTTGGCCCGTACCCCAGGCAGGCGGTATTCCCGTGAAACTGGTGTTGAAGGGCGCCGTGGTGCGCAGCGAGAGCGGACGGGTCGCTCTCGAAATCGCTCGCTACGAGTTTCGCACCGCCTGCGCTACCGGCGCTCCGCCAGCCAGGGCAGAAGGCTCATCGCAATAGTCTCGATGCATTGCGAGAGGACCGGATCCCGATCGCTCGGCCAAAGCCCGGTACACAGCGAAAACACCATCGAATCCGCGGCCGAGGATTCCTCGATCGCCGCGGCAATCCGGTCCTGGACGGTGATCGCGGCGGACTCGCCGATGCCCCCCAGGAAGCTGGCGAAGGCCAGGAATTCGAAGGCGAACTCGGGCCTCAAACGGGAACGAAACTCGGCTGGGATGACGGCCAGCACTTCGGCGGGCCCGGCTTTGGAATCGCCGCAGTAGACCATCGCCACGGCGCAATCCTCCAGATGGTGGACGGTGACGAAGAAGCGGGCCGGCGGTTCACCGGGCGACGCAAATTGCAGCGGTCCGAACCAGGACCTGCCCTGCACGGTCCTGAGGGTGTTCAGAAGGCGAGTGGAAGCGCGCCCCGCCGAGTCCAAACCGGTGGGACCGCTCCAGGTTCCGGTCCGCGAATCCCAGCCATATAACCGAATGCTGCGTTTGGCGCCTGTGTCGGTGTGGGTGAGAGCACCCATGGGCAGTCTTCCTCCCGTATGGAATAGACCATATCATACTTTGAGGTCTACTACTCATTTGGCCACCGGCGCCACCTGCGCCAGGCGGCGGGAAGGCGAACTCGCGGAGCGCCATCGCCCGATGGAATGGTCCAAATCGAGAGGCGCCCACACCATGTGTAACGCCCTCTGGGGGCAGACGGAGACGCAGGATGCCTCGCTGGTGCAGGCTTCCGGCCGGACCAGAACGCCGAGTCCCTCCACCACGAGCAGGCAACCGTGCGGGCAAATCGCGCCGCAAGCGCCGCAGCCATTACAACACTCCTGCCGCACCCAAGGAACCTGCTTGTAAGCCACGCGCATCCCCGATCTCCGGTCCGCAGTGCCGAATTCGCTTCCCCAGCGGCATTGCCGACAGGTATTGATGTACCACCTTTCGGCGCCGGTAACAAGTATCTTTGGGATACGCGACAGTTCAGGCCCCGTAGTAGCCTTCGCGGGTCTGCACGATGAGGCCCTTCTGTTTGGTGGTGAGACGAATCCTGTGGTAGGCGCCGGCGGTATCGGTGCGATCCGGCGAGTATCCCAAACTGTACTGGTGCCGCAGGTCCTCATCGATCTCGTCGTACACCTTGGCCAGGGGTTGTTTCTTCGAGACCTCGAAGAGACGGCCGCCGGTCTCGCGCGAGATCTGCTCCAGGACTCTCTTGCCGTTGGGCGTATTCATCGGGACGCGGCCTATGCGCCCCATTCCGATGCCGCCGCCGTACATTTCCGGGTCTTCGAAGAGGATGGAGTAGACCAGCGTATCCGCCCGTTGCGCGGCTTCCACGGCGGAGGAGAGCGAAACCTTGCTGCCCGTGTCCACTCCGTCGGTGAGCAGGACCAGGGCCTTGCGGCCACTCTGTTTGCGCATGAGCTCGTCGGCCGCCAACAGGACCGCATCGTACAGCATGGTTCCGCCGCCAGAGCGCCCGCCACCGCCGGAGGGCCCCGTGCGCCCGCCGCGCCCGCGGCGTCCGCCACCGCCCGGAAAGGGGAACGGCATCGGCTGCTGGGTGGGCTGACGCTGCTGTTGCCGCTGCTGCGCGGGCGCTTCCAGATTCTCCAGCGCTTTTTCCAGCAGCCGGCGGGACGAGGTGATGTCTTGCAGCAGTTCCACGTCGAAATCGAAGTGAATCACAAACGCCACGTCCTTCTCGGGACGCAGCACCTGTTCGAAGAAGCGGTAGCTGGCCGCCCGCTCTTCTTCGATCAGGCGGCGCTGGCTCCCGCTGGTATCCACCAGGAGGCCGAGCGTGAGCGGCAAATCGCTTTCCTGCGAGAAATAGCGGATTTCCTGCGCGCGGCCGTCCTCATCCAGCAGAAAATCGTCCTTGGTGAGGTCCTTGACGATCGCACCCGCCTTGTTGCGCACGTTGGCAAACAGGTTGACTACCTTGACGGCGGCGGAAAACGTGGGTTTATCCGGCTGCTGCGCGCCCTGTTGCGCGCCCTGCTGCTGTTGCGCGCCGAGCAGGCGGAGGGCCGGGATGAGCCCGAGGGCGGAAAACAGGCTGCGCCGCGAGATGGTTTGGTCGAGTGCCATGGGTTGTGTTGAAAGATGCGCGAAACGGCGGTCGGGTTACTTGCAAAGCTGCCACCGGTGAAGTACGGCGCACCGAAGAACGTCGGCAAGGACGCCGACGTGGCAGCCTAAAAGGCTACGCTACGGACGATCTATTCGTCGTGGTGATTGCCGCCGGCGGCTTCGTGAATGATGTCTTCCACCACTTCGGGGGCGCGGGGGGACTCCAGCTCGGCGGCCATGCGGCGCAGGGCGACGCCCAGAATATCGCGGTGATGCAGTTTCGATCCGGGACCGCGGGCGCTCAGTTCCAGCCAGAGGCGGTGCACCAGGTCGATGTCTTCGGGCCAGAGGCGCGGAGGATGTGGCCCCAGGTTGAAGAACACCACGTCCTTCTGATTTTCGAGCACGAGTTCAAGGGATAGGGATGGACGCGGCTCGGGGAGCTTCTCCCAATACGCGCCGACCTGGGCGCCCTGTTCGGTAGGCGTCAGTTTGGGCGAGAGGCCCATCACGATGCGCGAGGATTGCAGGCGGGCGGCGGTCTGCACGACGGCGTCATAGGGATCGGTGCCGAGGACCACCATCAGTTCGACGTGTTTGCCAGCCTTTTCCGCCAGGTTGACGACTTTGGAGAAGACCTGGGTCTCGGCATCGGCGAACATCTGGCCGGGTTCCAGGCCATCCTCGGAGGCGCCGGCCTTGAGGATGCGCACGGAGAGCACCACGATGTCCATCTTGCGGGTGTCGGTCTTACGCAGGATGCGCTCCAGGTGCTGCATGCGGTTGGGATTGCGCACGGCAACCAGCAGGTTGCCGGGACGCACGTGGACGGCCTCTTTGGTGACTTCCGAATGGGGATCCAGGCGGAACTTCTCGGTCTCCGGCCCGTGCGCGAGCTTGCGTTTGCGATTGTAGATGTCGCTGAGCTCGAAGACGATGAAGAAGGCGATGGTGAAGAGGGTCCCGGCAATGGTCGCCGTCTTTTTGGTGAGCACATTGATCACGGCGAGGGAGAAGAGCGTGACGGTGATCATCATCAGGCCGAGCGGGATTTCGGTTTTGCCGATGTGGAAATTGAGCGGCACTTTCCAATCGCGCGGGCCCGGCTGCTTGTAGCGCAGCATGAGCACGCTGAGCGACTTCATGGCGAAACTCCAGACCACGCCGAAGGCGTAGGCCTCGCCGAGCATCACCACGTCGCCCCGGCTGATCGCAATGGTGAGCAGTTGCAGCCCGACGATGGTATTGATCAGCCGCGAGGTGGTGCCGAAGGTCTTGTGCGGGTGGCGGAACCACTCGGGGAGCACGCCATCCTCGGCCACCCGGTTGAGCACGCCGTTGGAGCCGATGATGGCGGTGTTGACCGCGCCAGAGAGGATCAGGGTGCCGACCAGTACGACGAATCCGTGGAACAGCAGGCGGAGCGGGACCGGGCCGATCAGGTACATGGAAAGGCCGCCGATCAGGTTGTCGAGGTACTGGGGCCGCGCGGAATCGGGGATGAGCATCACGGCGAAGAAAGAAACCAGCGAGGTAAAGATCATACTGTAGGCGAAGATCACAAAGCCGGCGCGCTCCAGGTTCAACAGCTTGGGGTGGGCGATTTCGCGGTTGACCTGCGCCAGGGTCTCCTCGCCGCTCATGGCGAGGAGGGCGTGGCCCAAGCCGATCATGATGGCGATGGCGGTGATGGAGGGACCGATGGTGCCCTTGAGCCAGCCGACGGACTCGTCGGTGAAGCGAATGTTTTGCAGGGTTGGAAACGGCACCGGCTGGTAGCCGTTCTTGAGAATCGTGACCACGCACCATACGAGCAGGATCACCACCATGACGGTGGTGATCTGCATGATGCGCAGCGCCTTCTCGCTGGATTCGTGCATGCCGATGATGTTCTTGCGCCAGAAGTAGACGGTGACTATGGCGGCGAACACTGCCGCGAAATAAGGAGGGTAAACCTTCAGCGAGGCGAAGTGCCCGTATACACCGATCTCGTTGACGAGGCCGCCGAGGTAGAGGCCCGCGCTGACGGCGCTGATGGGGCCGGTGAGCACGTAATCGAACATCAGGGCGGAAACGGAGAACTTGGCAAGCATGGCGCCCATGGCCTCGTGGACCACCTTGTAGACGCCGCCGCGCACGAACATGGAGCAGCTCTCGATGTAGACGGCGCGCACCGCATAGGAAAACAGCATGATCCCGAGGATGAACCAGGGGGCGGACTTGCCGACGGCGGTCTCGGCGATGCCGCCGGCGTAGTAGGCGCTGGAGGCAAGATCGCTCAGCACGATGGCGGCGGCGCGCCAGAAAGAAATGAAGGACAGCATCACCGTGGTCGCGACGACGACCTTCACGGTGGCTGCCCGTTGCTCGGGTTGCACGGAAATTTCTCCTCGATCGCCCATGCGGCGGCGACTCTCAAATTGGCGTACGAGGTTAGCTGACGGGCTAGAGCTTGAAAGTACTCCGTCCTTGCGGACTGCGCCCCGTGTTAGTGGGTCCCCCGTCTCCAGGTGGAGTTCGGCAAGTTCATATTAGCATAGGAAGGTGGACTCGGAAGCGCTGGCACGACAGGTGATCGCCAAGCTGCGCGGCATGGGACACCAGGCGTTCCTGGTGGGCGGGTGTGTGCGCGACCTGCTGCTGGGGGTGAAGCCCAGGGATTTCGACATCGCGACGGACGCGCGGCCGGACCGCATCATGGATCTATTCCCGCGCTCGGGGCGGGTGGGGGCGCATTTCGGAGTGGTGCTGGTGCGCGACGTGTTCGACCAGGTGGAGGTGGCCACTTTCCGCAGCGATCACGATTACCTGGACGGGCGGCATCCGGAGCAGGTCCGCTTCGAGAGCGATCCGCGCGAGGACGTGCTGCGGCGCGATTTCACCATCAACGGGCTGATGATGGACCCGGACACGGGGACGGTGCTGGATTTCGTGGATGGGCGCGGCGATCTGGCGCGCGGCGTGATCCGGGCGATCGGCGACCCGTACGCGCGATTCCGCGAGGATCATCTGCGGTTGCTGCGCGGCGTGCGGTTTGCGGCGCGCTTCGGGTTCGAGATCGAGGCGGCGACGTTCGATGCCATGCGGCGCGATCACGCCTTGATTCTCAATGTGGCGATGGAGCGCGTGCGCGAAGAGCTGGTGCGCATTCTGACCGAGGGCGGGGCGCGGCGCGGCTTCGAGTTGCTGGACGCGAGCGGCATGCTGGCGGACCTGCTGCCGGAGGTGGCGGCGATGAAGGGGGTGGCGCAGCCGCCGGAGTACCATCCCGAGGGGGACGTCTGGCGGCACACGCTGCTCCTGCTGGAGCAGTTGCACCTGCCGACGCCGACCCTGGCGCTGGGGGCGCTGCTGCACGATGTGGGCAAGCCGCCGACGTTTCGGGTGGCGGAGCGGATCCGCTTCGACGGCCACGTGGAGGAAGGCGTCCGGCTGGCGCGCGGCATCCTGACGCGATTGCGCTGCTCGCGCGAGGAGATCGAACAGGTGGAGGCGCTGATCGACAATCACATGAGGTTTAAGGACGTAAACCGCATGAAAGAAAGCACATTGAAACGCTTTCTGCGCCTGCCACAATTCGCGGAGCACCTGGAACTGCACCGTTTGGACGCGATGAGCAGCAATCAGCGGCTGGACAACTACGCCATGGCCAAGGGGAAGTTCGAAGAATACAGCGTCGAACACTTGCGGCCCGAACCCCTGGTGACGGGGGCGGACCTGATTGGGATGGGGTACCAGCCCGGGCCGCGATTCTCGGAGATGCTGGCGGTGCTGGAAGACGCGCAACTGGAAGGCCGCATCCTGAGCCAGGAGGAGGCGATGGAATTGGTGCGCGAAATGTTTCCACGGGAAGGGTGAAGAAAAAGAACATTCATCGGTGGCCAGATTCTTTTTTAAGGAATCTATGGATTGCATGGGATTTCTTCAACCGATTTCCGGGCGCGGCGGAAGACGTCGGCCAGCATCTTCTCGGTCAGCTTACCGGTTGCGGTATTTTGCTGGCTGGGGTGGTAGGAGCCGATCAGGACGGGGTAACCGGGGGCGGGACGGTACTCGCAATCGTGGCCGAAGACGAAGGGTGTGCGGCTGGCGATGGCGCCACGGGATTTCAGGCTGTCCAGGTAGACGTCGAAGGCGATTTTGCCGAGAGCGACGATCACCTTCAAGTTGGGCAGGAGTTCCAGTTCGCGCTCGAAGTAGGGGCGGCAGTTGCGCAGTTCCTCGGGGGTGGGCTTGTTGCCGGGCGGGGCGCAGTGGGCGGCGGCGGTGATGTAGAGGTCGTGCAGGGTCAGCCCGTCCTCCCGCGACAGGCTGGTGGGGTGGGAGGCGAAACCGGTCTGGTGGAGGACCTTATAGAGGATGTCGCCGGAGCGGTCGCCGGTGAACATGCGGCCGGTGCGGTTGGAACCGTGCGCGCCCGGGGCGAGTCCCAGGATCAGGACGCGGGCGGCCGGGTCGCCGAAGGACGGCACGGGGAGTCCCCAATAGGTCTGGTCGCGGTAGGCGCGGCGCTTGAGTTGCGCGACTTGTGCCGAATGCTGGCGCAGGCGGGGGCAGTATCCGCAGGATATGATCTCTTTGTTTAGTATTTCGAGCAAGGAATGTCCTAAATGGTACAATAAGAGAGAATTTGCTTGACGGACCCAGGTTCCAGTGTACAGAATTGAGTATTCGGCTGCTCCGGTCGAATATTGCAACACCTGCTCTGGCCAACAATCCTTCCCGTTTTCACCGATGAGGTGAATGGTAGCATTCTATGATCAGGTCATTCTTAGCCACAGCACCCCGAATTATCGCTTTCACTTTGGTTCTCGATCTCCTAGCTGCAATTGGTTTTGCCGGCATGGTTCCAGCCAGGCACCAGCATCGGCGGGTAAGCACGGCGCATAAAAGAGCGGCGAAACGGCCCGTGAAGGCAACGGCAAGGACGCCGGTCCATCGGGCGGTCCTGGTTGCGTCGCGGACTCCCGTGCGGGTGACGACGGTCCGGGCGCAGAAGGAGGAGGCGGCGGGACCGCGGCTGGTGGCGCCGGCGCCTGCGATCATCGCGGGTGGGCCGTGGACCAGCCCGACTTTTGCCGATTCGACGGACGGGGACAACATCGATGGCGAAGACCTGGACATCCGGCGCGCGGCGGTGGAATCGCTGGGCCAGTACAACGGATCGGTGGTGGTGGTGGACCCGAGCAATGGGCGCGTGCTCACCATGGTGAACCAGAAGGTGGCGCTGAGTACGGGATTCCAGCCGTGCTCCACGGTGAAGGTATCCGTGGCGCTGGCGGCGCTGAGCGAGAAGGTGATCCAGCCGGCCACCAAGTATCGCCTGGGCGGGCTGAGGATGGACCTGACCTATGCGCTGGCGCACTCCAACAACTACTACTTCGCGACGTTGGGCGAGAAGCTGGGGTTTGAGCGGGTTGCCTATTACGCGCGCCTGTTCGGGTACGGCGAGAAGGCCGGGCTGAACATCGCGGGCGAGCAACCGGGGCACTATCCGATGGCGGCGCCGAAGAACGGCGGGGTGGGGATGCTGACCAGCTTCGGCGAGGAAATCCAGCAGACGCCGCTGCAACTGGCGGCGCTGATGAGTGCGATTGCCAATGGCGGGACACTGAACTACCTGCAATATCCGCGCAACCAGGCGGAAGTGCAGAGTTACGTGCCGCGGGTGAAGCGGCGGTTGGATATCGCGAGCGTGATTCCGATGGTGAAGCCGGGGATGCGCGGCGCGGTGGAATTCGGCACGGCGCACCGCGCGCGCGAAGATGGAGCGATCGCGGGCAAGACGGGAACGTGCAGCGAGAATCATACGCACCTGGGATGGTTCGGGTCATTCAACGACGTGGGCGACCGGAAGCTGGTGGTGGTGGTGCTGCTGACGGGCGGGCGTCCGGCGATCGGGCCGCTGGCGGCGGGGATCGCGGGTGATGTCTACCGGCGGTTGGGCGAGAAAAACTACTTCCGCACCGCGCAAGCGATGACGCCGGCAAGCCTGGTGTCCAGCCAGATCTGCTGCGCGCGGTAGGGGCGCGCGGGTGTCAGGACATTGTCTGGCTAATATGTTATCCTGACGTCGTGAGAGGAAGGCCCCGACATGCCGGCCACCGAAACCCGTAATGAGAAACTCGACCTCCGCCTGACGCCGTCGGCCAAGCGCACCCTGCAGACTGCCGCCCGGGCCGCGCACCGGTCTGTCAGTGAGTTTGTCCTGGAGAGCGCTCTCACCCGTGCCGAGGAAACGCTGCCAGATCGCCAGCGATTCGGCTTGAGCACCGAGCAGTGGGCCGCCTTCCAATCCGCTCTGGATGCTCCTTCGCTGCCCGCCCCGCGCCTGACCAAGCTCTTGCGCGAGCCGAGCGTCTTCGAGCGCGGCCGCAAAAAATGAATCTCCGCATTGAAAAGCTTCAGCGCGGACACGCGGTGGAAGGTTTCGACTGCGGACGCGAAGTGCTCAACCGCTTCCTGATCCGCCACGCACTCCAGAACGAGCAGGCCGGCGCGTCTCGGACATACGTGGCGCTGGCGGATGCGGAAATCGCCGGTTACTACACGTTGGTTGTGGGTCAAGTGGAACACGCCGCCGCGCCGGAGCGCCTGAAAAAGGGTCTGGCCAGGCATCCCGTGCCCATCATGCTCCTGGCCCGCCTTGCCATCGCAACCGACTGGCAGGGGAAAGGTCTCGGTGGGGGTCTAATGAAGGACGCGATGCTCCGCACACTGCAAGCCGCCGATATTGCGGGCATACGAGCTTTCGCCGTCCATGCGAAGGACGACGCAGCCAGGGCGTTCTATGAGCGATTCGACTTCGTCCCTTCACCGAGCGATCCATACCACTTGTTCCGCCTGCTGAAAGACATCCGCGCCGTTCTGGATGCCTCACCGCGAGCCGGCCACTAAAAGTACCGTTGGTAGGCGCGTTCCCACTCGGGGCTGGGGTGCGGATCCACGGTGGTCAACTCGAAGGAGTTGCGCACCACGGCGCGCGCCTCTGCAAGATTCGCCAGTTCGCCCGCGCCCATGGCTTGCACGAGGATGTTGCCGATCGCGGTGGCCTCGCTCGGGCCAGCGACGACGCGGCGGCCGGTGCAATCGGCCACGAACCGATTGAGCAGCGTGTTGCGCGAGCCGCCGCCCACAATGTGAACGACGTCGATCTTGCGCCCAGTGAGCGCTTGCAGGTTCTCCAGCACGTTGCGGTAGCGCAGGGCGAGGCTTTCCAGGATGGCGCGTGCGAATTCCCCATGCGTCGCGGGCGGCGCTTGCCCGGTGCGGCGGCAGTAAGCGGCAATCTGCGCCGGCATGCCGCCGGGCTCCAGGAAAGCGTCGGGATCGATGGCGGCGCTGAACGGCCGCGCTTCGGACGCCAGGCGCGTGAGGTGCTCGTAGCTGTATTCCGTGCCCTCCAGGATCCAGGCTTTGCGGCATTCCTGGAGCAGCCACAGGCCGGCGATGTTTTTCAGGAAGCGGATCTTGCCGGAGACGCCGACCTCGTTGGTATAGTTGGCGGCTAGCGTGTGGGCGTTGATCACCGGCCGGTCGAGTTCGAGGCCCATGAGGGACCAGGTTCCCGAACTGATGTAGCACCAGTTCGTGCCGCTCCCGTTCCCGCCTCCAGCGGGAACGGCGACCACGGCGGCGGCGGTATCGTGGCCCGCGGTGGCGTAGACCGGCGTGTGCGGCGGCTCGATCGTCTTGCCGAGCAGCGTGCCCGGCGGGACGATCGGGCACAGCATTTCGGTGGGGATCTTCAGCCGTTGGAGCAACTCCGTGGCCCACGTCATGGATTCGGGATTGAAGAACTGGGTAGTGCTGGCGATGGTAGTTTCGGACTTGGCCACGCCGGTGAGCCAGTAGTTGAAGAGATCCGGAATGTTCAGCATCCGCGCCGCCACGCCCAGCGCGGGGGCTGCGGAGAGCCGCATGGAATACAACTGATACAGCGTGTTGATCTGTATGAACTGGATGCCGGTGTAGCCGAAGACCTGGTCGCGCGGCACGACTTCGAAGAGCTTCTCCATCACGCCGTTGTTGCGCGCGTCGCGGTAGTGGCGCGGGTTATCGAGGAGCAGGCCGTCAGAGCCGAGCAGTGCGCAATCGACGCCCCAGGTATCGACGCCGATGCCGTCGAGGGTGAGTTTGCGCTCGCGGGTGGCGACGGCGATGCCGTGCTGGATCTCGTGCCAGAGGCGCAAGATGTCCCAGTAGAGCGCGCCGGGCACGCGGACCGGGGTATTGGGGAAGCGGTGGAGTTCCTCCACGGAAAGCTTGCCGCCGGAGAGGCTGCCGAGCAGAGCGCGTCCGCTCTCGGCGCCGAGATCAATGGCTAGATAATGACTCATGAAAACGCAAGTATAGTACGCCGCACGGAAGCGGGGGTGGGATGGGCAGGCGCTTTCGCGTGTGCAAGCTTGAACGAGGCCTGACTTGGCCAGCCGGAACTTGTTATGCGCCACTTTTCTTTCGGTCGCCTGGATGGCGGCCCAGTCCACCGCGCCGGTGGCGGACTGACTCAACGATCGCCGCATGACGCGCAGTATCGGCGCCGTACACCCGGACGGCCGGCGAAAATACCGTAGTGCCTTGAGTCCATGTGATCAGCCTAGTGGTGTGCGCCCAAATAGCGCGCCTTATCCAGCGCACCGTAGCGCGAGCGTCGCGCCTGCCATGCCGGTAATCGTACAGGTATTCTTCGAAGAACGCCGGCAAGGACGCCGGCGTGGCAGCCTGAAAGGCTACGCTACGGATGCAGCAAAGATAGGGTGCACTATTTGCGCCGCACTACACTCAATTTGCCAGGTGCGCTTCTCGCAATGCGGCCAGCTTCCGCCGCGCTTCCTCCGGTCCGTAAACCCGGCCGGCGGCGACCTGTTCCAAGGCGCGGTCGATTTTTTCATCAAGCGCGCGGCGTTCTTCGCCGGTGCAACTCTCTTCAGCGGGCATCAGTATTTATTGTCCTCGTGGATCAGGTTTCAACTACTTCGCCGCCGTCAGCCCCAACCCTGGGCCTTTGGGGAGAATCAGCTTCCCCTTCTCCACGCGGACGCCGTGGAAGGGGTCGTTAGAGATCAGGAGATTGCCGTCCAGATCGGAATAATCGACCAGCGGGGAGAGGTGCGCGGCCGCAGTCACCGTCACGGAACTGGAGATCATGCAGCCCAGCATGGTTTTCATGCCGAGCGCTTTGGCGATTTCGAGCATGCGGTAGGCTTCCAGCATGCCGCCGCTTTTATCCAGCTTCACGTTGACGCCATCAAAGCATTCCCTGAGCTTCGGAATGTCGGCGGCGTGCTGGCAGGCTTCGTCGGCAATGATGGGGATGTGGACTTTGCCGCGCACCCAGCGCGTCTCCTCCAGCATTTCGGCGGGCATGGGCTGCTCAATGAACTCGACGCCCATCTTTTCCAGCCAGTTGATCTTGCGGACGGCCTCTTCCTTATCCTTCCAGCCTTCGTTGGCGTCCACCCGCAGGGGCTTCTTGGTGACCGAGCGCACGGCCTCAATGGTCGGCTCGTCGGTGGCCAGTCCCACTTTCACTTTGAGCACCGGATAATCCGCGGCTTCCAGGGTTTTCTGTTTGGTGATCTCCGGGGTGTCGATGCCGATGGAAAAAGTGGTGAGCGGCGCGTCCTTGGGGTCGAGTCCGAAATAGGAATAGAGCGGAATGCCCAGCTTCTTGCCGACCCAGTCCATCAGGGCGATATCGATGGCGGCCTTCGCCGCCCATTCGCCGGGCACGCGTTGGAAGACCTCGGCCATGATCTTGGCGAACTGCATGGGGTCGGCGGCGATCAGCAGGCCGCGCACGCTCTCCACGGCCTTTTGCGCGCTGACCGCGTCCTCGTGGTAGCGCACGATGGGCGCGCCTTCGCCGTGTCCGGTGATGCCGCCGCGCGTGTAGGTGGTGTGCAGCGTGTCGCGGTACGCACTAGAGGACATGGTGGTCGTCCAGGTGTGCTGCAAGTTGAGGCGGACGATTTTGGTGGTGAGGGTGGCGGCGGCGGGCGCGGCCAAGGCCACGGAAGCGGCGGCGGGCGCCACGGACGCGGTTTTCAGAAAGTTGCGGCGGTTCATTTCAGCTCCGATTTATTTTAGTCTTCGGGCGGCCACCAGCAGTTTGGTCCAATGTTCATCGCTGAGGTCGTCGATGCGCACCATCGGGGTCAGGTGGGTGGTGGCGTTGATGAATTTTCCGCCTCCCAGGTAGATGCCGGTATGGGTGATCTTTTTCTCGGAAGCGCCGAAATAGAGCAGATCGCCGGGCTGCAAATTCTGGCGATCCACGCTAGAGACGCCGCTCCATTCGGCCTGCGGCTGGGCGTCGCGCGGCATGGTGACGCCGCGGCGGCGCCCCAGCATCTGCGCGAAGCCGGAGCAATCGTAGCCGTAGCTCGAAGTGCCGCCCCAGGTGTAGGGCAAGCCGAGGAAGCGCTTGGAAAACTCCAGGGTTTCGGCGATGGAGAGCGGCTTCGGGTCGAGCGAGACATCGCCCGCCTGCACCCAACCGGCATGGTCGTCGGGCAGGCGCACCTGGAACCAGCGCGCGGCTTCGGTGGGCTCGGCGACCACTTCGAGCCGGCTCTCAAAGGGCACGGTGATCAGGGGGGCGTGTCTGGTGACGCTACTCTCGCGGTAGATGTGGGCAAAGAGGCTCTGCACGCTGGCGACGCGCCCACTGGCGGCATACGGTTTGCCGGGGAGCAAAGCGGAGAGGGGGGTCCAGCCCAGGTAATCGTCGGCCGTGCGGATGTGGGCCCATCCGTCTTTTTGTTCCAGAATGCCGACATTGGCGCCGTAGATGGCCTGCGAGACCACGTCGGCATCGGTGCTGGGACGCGAGTACATGTTGGCCACGGGTTGGAGCACGACGGCGGTGGGGAGGGCCGCGGCGAAGAGCGCAAGCGCTGCGAATCCTGGCATACGGTAACTTTAGCAGCCTGACGCAGCCGATTTGAACCAGCCGCGCCGATGTAGTACACTGGTTCTTTACTCCAGCGGTTCCGACGCACTCCGTGTGTTCCGGCTCCCAAGAGCGAGGTTTGCATGCACGCGATTATCGAGACAGGCGGAAAACAGTATCGGGTAGCCCCCGGTGATGTGATCCGCGTCGAAAAACTGGCCGGCGACATCGGCTCGGAAGTCGAGCTTGCCGTCAAGGCATCTTTCAAAGAAGGCGGCGAACTGGTTTCCGGCGGCAAAGTGACGGGCACCATCGTCGGCGCAGACCGGGCAGCCAAGATCCTGGTCTTCAAGTTCAAGCGCAAGAAACAGTACAAGAAAACCATCGGGCACCGTCAATCCTATACGGAAGTGAAGATTGGCGAAGTGGTGGTGTAGGTAACGTATGGCACACAAAAAAGGTCTAGGCAGTTCCAAAAACGGGCGCGATTCGAATGCGCAGCGGCTCGGCATTAAGGTCTTCGGCGGCCAGTTGGTACCGGGCGGCAGCATCATCGTGCGCCAGCGGGGCACCAAGTTGAAGCCGGGCGCCAACGTCGGTTGGGGCAAGGACGACACCCTGTTCGCCAAGGTCACGGGCGTGGTGGAGTTCAAAGATCGCGGACGGATGGGCAAGTTCGTCAACATCCAGGCAAGCGCAACCGCATAACTCTCCTTTGGTTCGAACGGGCCGCCGGCAAGAGCGCAATGCCGGCGGCTTTTCCATGTTTGGCGTTCTATGTTTATTGACGAAGTCAGAATACTCGTGAAGGCCGGCGATGGCGGCAACGGTTGCCTCGCCTTCCGCAGGGAGAAGTACGTCCCACGGGGCGGCCCGAGCGGCGGCGATGGCGGCCGCGGCGGCGACGTCGTCATGGTTGCAAGCGAGCACGCCAACACGCTGCTGCAGTTCCGCTTCAACCCGGAACACAAGGCGGAGCGCGGACGCCACGGCGAAGGCAGCCAGCGCACCGGCGCCGAGGGCGAATCGCTCGAAGTCAAGGTGCCCGTGGGCACGGTGGTCTACGATGAAGCCACCGGCGAGCGCGTCTACGACTTCACCCATCCGGGCGAGAAATTCCGTGTCGCCAAGGGGGGCAAAGGCGGCCGGGGCAACCAGCACTTCGCCACCCCCGTCCATCAGGCGCCCACCGAGCACGAACCCGGTAAGCCGGGAGAAGAAAAACGCCTGCGGCTGGAATTGAAGCTACTGGCCGACGTCGGCCTGGTGGGCTTTCCCAATGCCGGCAAGAGCACGCTGATTTCGCGCATTTCGGCGGCCCGCCCGAAGATCGCCGATTACCCGTTCACCACCTTGGAACCGAGCCTGGGCGTGGTGCAGATGCCGCAGTTCCGCAGCTACGTGGTGGCGGACATTCCGGGCATTATCGAAGGCGCGCACGAAGGGCACGGCCTGGGCATCCAGTTCCTGCGCCATATCGAGCGCACGCGCCTCTTGGCGCACCTGGTGGACGTATCGGAATCGAGCGGCCGCGACCCGGTGGAAGACTTCGAAATCATCCTGCGGGAACTGGCGAGTTACAGCGAGACGCTGGCGGCCAAGCCGATGATCGTCCTGGCGACCAAGATGGACGTGGCGCAGGACCGCTCGCGAGTGGACGCGCTACGCCAACTGGCGCAAGAGCGCGGCCTGGCATTCTTCGAGATTTCCAGCGCCACGGGTCTGGGCATCGAGGAGTTGAAGTTCGCCATGGGCGAGCGCGTGCTGGTCCCCCTCGCCGCGGCGGAGTGATACTGTAGGCAAAAGCCTATGGACGCCTACCCGCTACTGGCGCGCATCGCTCGACTCCTGGAGCGCCATAACCTCGAAGTGGTGCTGATCGGCAACGCCGCCGCCGCGCTGCAAGGCGCGCCGGTGACCACGATCGATTTCGACTTCCTGTTTCGGCGAACTCCGGCGAACGTCCGAAAACTGAGCGCGATCGCCGCCGAACTCCAGGCCGTCCTCATGAAGCCTCACTATCCCGTAAGCGGCCTACTCCGCATCTCGCGCGACGACGACGGACTGCAGCTCGACTTCATGGGCGAAATCGACGGCATACGCTCCTTCGAAGGACTGCGCAAACGCGCCCTGGAAGTGCCTCTAGGCGATGCGCGGATTCTGGTGGCGGCCCTGGCTGATATCATTAAGAGCAAGAAGGCAGCCGGCCGTCCACGCGACCTTGCCGTGCTTCCGGTTTTGGAGAAAGTGCTTGAAGAAGCCACGCGTCAACAGAAAGGCCCGGCTGGAAGCTCTCAAGAAAGAGAGTGATCTCGCCGAGCGCGACCTGATCCGCCGCCTGCTCGCCCTGCCCCCGGAGAAGCGCACGCACTTCCTGCGTAAGCGCGTGGCCATTCGCATGTCCTGCCTCTGAGGGGGACGCCCCAGGGACCGGCGAATGCAAAAGGAACGGCGGCGCGGCTAAACTCCGCCCGTTTCCGCGGCCCAGTAAGATCGTACCGCATTGATCACTTGTTGAACCTCGGGGCAGGCATGGACCGAGACCAGTTCGATCTCGGGGTGACTT
>Ga0208587_1000833_pt1 | contig 16883 bp, 17 predicted proteins | sample NGESurdeep092012_7_FD_184472 | JGI IMG/M metagenome (GOLD analysis project Ga0208587, IMG submission 184472) | Arctic peat soil microbial communities from Barrow, Alaska - NGEE Surface sample 210 deep-092012 (SPAdes) | ecosystem: Environmental > Terrestrial > Soil > Wetlands > Peat ...
AACAGATCTGGTGCAACGAATCGCAGGAGCGTTATGTGCTGGCTATCGCACCTGAGCGGCTGGAAGAATTTCGCGCGCTGTGCGAGCGTGAACGCTGCCCTTTTGAGGTGGTCGGCGTAGCGACGGCAGAAGACCAGCTTACCGTGCATGACAAGGAGTTCGGCGATTATCCGGTGGACATGCCGTTGTCGGTGTTGTTCGGCAAGCCGCCCAAGATGACGCGCAATGTGGTGCGCGAAATCCCGCGGCTGACCTCCTGCGATATAACAAAGATCAAGTTGCGCGAGGCGGTCGAGCGCGTGTTGCGTTTGCCTTCGGTGGCGAACAAGACATTTTTGATCAGCATCGGCGACCGCACCGTGGGCGGCATGACCGCGCGCGACCAGATGGTCGGCCCGTGGCAAGTGCCGGTGGCCGATGTCGCCGTCACGCTGATGGGTTTCAACACCCATCGCGCCGAAGCGTTCGCGCTCGGCGAGCGCACCCCGCTGGCACTGGTGAATGCACCGGCCTCGGGGCGCATGGCGGTGGGCGAGGCGCTCACCAACATCGCGGCGGCGCGCATCGAAAAGATCGGTGACATCAAGCTCTCGGCAAACTGGATGGCGGCGGCCGGGCATCATGGCGAAGATGCCGCGCTATTCGACACGGTGCGTGCGGTGGGCATGGAGTTGTGCCCGCAGCTCGGCATCGGCATCCCGGTCGGCAAGGATTCGATGTCGATGAAGACGGTATGGCAGGACGGCAATGAAAAGAAATCCGTCACTGCGCCGCTGTCGCTGATCGTCACCGCGTTCGCACCCTGTCCCGATGCGCGCGACACGGTCACCCCGCAGCTGGCCGCTTATCAGGATACGACGTTGTTGCTGATCGATCTGGGACAGGGCAAGAATCGCATGGGCGGTTCGGCATTGGCGCAGGTGTACAAGCAAGTCGGTGATGTCGCGCCGGATGTGGACGATGCGCTGCTACTCAAGTCATTTTTCAAACTGATACAGCAGATGAATGAAGAGGGCAAGCTGTTCAGCTATCACGACCGCTCCGATGGCGGCGTGTTCGTGACGCTATGCGAAATGGCCTTTGCTGGCCACATCGGCCTGACCATCCAGCTTGACGAACTGCACGGCGACACGCTGCGCGCCTTGTTCAATGAAGAACTCGGCGCGGTGATACAGGTGCGCAACCGGGATGTGCAGCACGTGATCGAACTGGCGCATGGCGCGGGGCTGAAAAGCGTGCAGAAGATTGCCACGCTGAACCAGACCGGCATGATCGAGATCTCGCGCCACAATGAGAAGTTGTTCAGCGAAAGCGGCGTGAACCTGCAACGCATCTGGTCCGAGACCACTTACCAGATGCAGAAGCTGCGTGACAATCCGGCCTGCGCGCAACAGGAATTCGACCGCCTGCTGGATGCTGCCGATCCGGGTCTGCACGTCAAACTGACTTACGACTTGAACGAAAATATCGGGAAAAGATTTCTCCTCGGTCGTCCCAGAATCGCCATCCTGCGCGAGCAGGGCGTGAACGGCCAGGTGGAGATGGCGGCGGCGTTCGACCGCGCCGGATTCGCCACGGTGGACGTGCACATGAGCGACATCATCAGCGGCCGCGTCAAGCTGGCAGACTTCATGGGCTTCGCGGCGTGCGGCGGATTCTCTTACGGTGACGTGCTGGGTGCGGGTGAGGGCTGGGCTAAATCCATCCTGTTCAACTCGCGTGCGCGCGACGAGTTTGCCGCCTTCTTCCAGCGCAGCGACACCTTCGCATTGGGCGTGTGCAACGGTTGCCAGATGATGAGCAACCTGCACGACATCATTCCGGGAGCGGACAACTGGGCGCACTTCACGCGCAATCAGTCCGAGCAATTCGAGGCGCGTTTCGTGATGGTCGAGGTGCTACCTTCGCCGTCGATCTTCTTCAACGGCATGGCAGGCAGCCGCATGCCCATCGTGGTGTCACATGGCGAGGGTTATGCCGATTTCGGCGACAGCAAACGCCTGGAGGCGGCGCAGAAACTGGTCATGCTGCGCTATGTGGATCATCGCGGCAATGCGACCGAAACCTATCCGCTCAACCCGAACGGCTCGCCGCAAGGCATCACCGGTCTGACCACCCCTGACGGGCGCTTTTCTATCATGATGCCGCACCCCGAACGTGTGTTCCGCGCCGTGCAAAACTCCTGGTATCCGTCGGATTGGCAGGAGAATGGCGCATGGCTGAAAATGTTCCAGAACGCACGGAAGTGGGTAGGGTAGCAGTTTCTACGTGAAAAAAATGGCGACCGGATGGTCGCCTTTTTTGTGAATCGCGGTCTGTCCCCGGTTGTTCGTGTCATACCCTCTTTTCAAGGCAATAATATCAAGCAGCGAAACTTGTTTCAGGCAAAGGGCGTCGCGTAAATCTGTTTCGTTTTAACCGGGCAGATAACGCCTATGGCTGTGACACTAACCGGTAATCCTCGGGCACTGTAAATACGCTGTCGTGAAGCGGTTCAATTTTGAGCGTCTTTACCTCGACGGTAAACGACAATATCGGTTCGCCCCCGGCCTCTTTCATCGTATCTTCAGTTTTCTTCTCAGCGAACATTCCGGCGAGGCCGGAGACGAGTCCTCCCGGACTGGTGGGGTTCGACTTGCCGGAGGATTTATCTTTTGTATCCTTTGTTTCCTTGGGCGCACAGGCATTGCCCTCCATGACCCACGCAAGATGGGTTGAAATGGGGTACCCCTTGATCTTTTCCATTTGCTTGCCTGCTTCGAGGAATGCGTTAAGGTCACCCGGCTTCAAGGAACTGGCAAGATAAGCCGAGATCAACTTGGCTGCATCCGCTGGCAGTATCTTCTGCTTGCCTATGTCGGCAACAGTTCCGGCAAAAGCCCGGGCATAGCTCTCTTCCACCCCCAACGTATCACGCATAGCGCGAGTCATCGGCGTAGTCCAGATATCCATATTCAATGTGCTGGTCGTATTCCGTGCCGCCTTATCGCGCAGGTTGACCACCCAGGCAACCTTATATTCATCGGTGTCAAAACCGTTAATGGTTTTTTTCTGGCCTGTCGCTTTGACAGTGAAGCTGGTGTGCGCAATGTGCATGGTGCAGCCGGATTCATGCTTTGCCTCCGGAGGCTTGGCTTCGTTTTGTTTGGCAGGCGGACGCTTTGACGGTTTGAGGCATCCCTTCAAGGGACATTCGGTGTACTCCTCCTTTTCCGTGTTGAGCGCCCATTGCAGCTTGCGGTCAATTCGCGTTATTTCCGTTCCGGATCGTGTGCCGACCAGGTAGCCTGAGAATGTGCCGGTACCTTTGAAAGTCGATTCGTCACGGCGCATGTTGGCACGCACATAATGCCGTTCAGTGCTTTCAAAGGGGAAGAAACCCTTGATGCCGTTGCTGACTACCTGTTGCTCGATCACCGCCGTGGGGTTGAGCGGTGTGTCGTCGGCCACGCTAACCGGTTTTGTGGCGCACCCTGCAATGCCGACCGAAATAACAATGACGCCCAGAAGATTGCGCAGCATACATACCTCCACGTTAATCGTTTGAACCGTATTATAGATAGAGTTAATGGGTCAGGCTCGATTCTTTGCTTCAAGGAGATAGACGGCTGGCCGTTCCGTCAGGCGCTGCCCTTCTCTGTCCTACACCGCACCCTCCAGGCTCATTTCCATCTCCAGCCAGCTTTCCTCCAGTTCCGCGATTCTGGCATCCAGGCTTTCACGCCTGGCATTCAGATGGGCGATGAAATCGCTGCTGCAATCGGTATAGGTTGCCGGATCGCCCAGCTGGCGGTTGATTTCGCCCAGCTCGGTCTGCGCTTTGCCCAACTCGGTTTCGAGTTTGGTCTTCTTCGACAGCAGTGCCTTTTTGTTCGGCTTGGGCGCGGCGGGGCGCGGCTTTTCTTTCTGCACCTGTACCGCCTCGCGCGGACGGCGGGTCTCGATCCAATCCCGGTAATCTTCCAGATCGCCGTCGAACAGTTTCGCTGTGCCGTCCGCTACCAGCCAAAGTTCGTCGGCCACGGCGCGGATCAGGCTGCGGTCGTGGGAAACCAGCACCACCGCGCCGGTGTATTCCTCCAGCGCCAGCGTGAGCGCATCGCGCATGTCCAGATCGAGATGGTTGGTGGGTTCGTCGAGCAGCAGCAGATGGGGCTTTTGCCAGGCCAGCAGGGCGAGCGCCAGGCGGCTTTTTTCTCCGCCGGAAAAGCTGGCCACCGGCCGGTCTTCGCTGTTGCCTGCCAGGCCGAAGCGGCCGAGGAAGGTGCGCAGCGCCAGCGTGGTTTCCTTGGGCGCGATCCGTTCCATATGCTGCAGCGGGGTGGCCGCGCTGTCGAGGTTTTCCAGCTGGTGCTGGGCGAAGTAGCCGATGCGGATGTCCGGGGTGATTTCCAGCTTGCCCGAGGTGGGCGCAAGTTCGCCCACCAGCAGCTTGATCAGCGTGGATTTGCCGGCGCCGTTCGGCCCGAGCAGCGCGATGCGCGCACCGGCACGCAGAATCAGATCGACGTTCTGGAACAGCTTCTTGTCGCCATAGGCGAAGCCCATTTTTTCCGCGCGCAGCAACAAGTCCGGGCTGCGTTCCGGGGCTTCGATCTCCAGCTCGAAATGGCCGTCGGCGACATGCGCCGGGGCGATGCGCGTGAGCCGCTCCAGCGCCTTGACGCGGCTTTGCGCCTGCTTGGCCTTGGTCGCCTTGGCGCGGAAGCGCCGCACGAAATCTTCCAGATGCGCGATCTTCGCCTGTTGTGTCTGGAACGCCTGATTCTGTTGTGCGATTTTTTCGGCACGGGTGCGTTCGAAGTCGTCGTAATCGCCGGCATAGCTGTCGATGACGCAGTCGTGGACATGGGCGATTCGGTTGACTGTGGCGTTGAGGAATTCGCGGTCATGCGAAACCAGCAGAATGCTGCCGGGGTAGCGCGACAGATATTGCTCGAGCCAGAGTATCGCTTCCAGATCGAGGTGATTGGTAGGCTCGTCGAGCAGCAGCAGATCGGCCCTGTGCATCAGCGCGCGGGCAAGATTCAGGCGCATGCGCCAGCCGCCGGAGAAGCTGGTTACCGGGCGTTCCAGCGAGTCGCTGGCAAAGCCCAATCCGCTCAGCAGTTGCGCGGCACGCGCCTTGGCACCGTAACCATCGATAGCCTCAAACTGCTGCTGGGCTTCAAACCACGCGGCGTCATGCTGTTCCTGCGACAGGATCATCTCCAGTTCGCGCAACCGGGCATCGCCGTCCAGCACAAACTCCAGCGCGGGCTGCGCGGAGTTGACGATCTCCTGTTCGACATAGGCCAGTGTCTTGCCGCTTTGCAGCGAGACTTCGCCGCTGTCGGGTCTGAGTTCGCCGCGTATCAGGCGGAACAGGGTGGATTTGCCGCAGCCATTCTTGCCCACCAGACCGATGCGCTGGTTGGCGAAAGCCTGCAAATTCGCCTGCTGGAACAGCGGTATCCCGCCTTGCAGGAAAGTTAAATTCTGGATGTTGAGCATGGCGCAATGATAACAGGCAGGGTCGGTTTTCGAGATGGCTATTGCAATGAACGACAGGCAATACTGTGCCAATTACAGTCATTCGGGAATCCGCATATGAGGTACTGGTTGGCGAACTGCGCCGATATCTGATTACCGGTTTTCGCATGACGCCGGATGTGATTGTAGAGCACCCCGATATATTCGAACACGAACTGCCTGGCCTGCTCACGAATGTTGAAACGATAGCGTCGCAGACACCCCAGTTTTCAATATTCCGAAGCAACTTTTCATCGGGGTATGGGAGTCCTGGTAGCTACGCTTAAGGTTCGCTTTGTTAACGACATGGACTCACTGATTGTAAATTTGCATTCCCAAGCTGGCATATCAAATGCCGCTTGATTAGGGAATTCCATGTCATTATAAAAAAGGCCGTCTCACGACGGCCTTTTATTAACAGCTTCACATCCTATAAAGCAGCGTTGCGAGCCGATCCACTAGAAGCAGACGCCGTTGGTCGTATCGCAGACCGTGATGTTGCTGAACACGACCGTCATCGGCGGACTGCATTCCGGCTGGAATGTCGCCGTCACGGTGAGATCGAAGAGGGCCTTGCCGTTCTGCACGGGGAAGTAATCCCCGGCCGACACTGACATTTTGTTCGCCGCCTTCGGATGATTGCCACCGGGGTTGATGCACTCCGCATCCGCAGTGACCACAATGTGCACAGACGCCTCGTTGCCGAGCCCGGCTTCCTTGCCGGACACGGTCAGCGTGTTGTCGGTCTGAGTCACATTGACCACCACGAAGTGCGGACTTCCCGCCCATGCCCCCTGAATCGGGGCCAAGGAAAGTAACGCGGCCAGTGCAATCAGGCACGCGGAGAGATATTTTTGACGATGATTCATAATGAGTCTCCTTAAAAATTAAAAATATTTTTGCCGAAACAAATCAGGAAAGAATCCCATATGGATATGAGTCTTGAGTGAGTGCACTCCCAACCCCAATGTTGGTGTACTTTTTTCAGGACGATAGCAAAGTCGCATGCAGGCATTCCCTAAGCCAAAGCCGGAAACCGACCGTGAGGCCGCTAACCGACGATACATTTATAGCTCTTGCGCCCGAGGCGCACCGTGTGCCGGCACACATAAAGCGAACTATTTTCCACGGCCGGCGCCGGATGATTACCGCATCCTCGATTCAAGCGCGATGACGCGCATCAACCCATTTCACTTAAGGCATTCTCGAGTGGATCGGATTCATAGAACTTGCGGATGAGCCGCAATGACACCGTTGTGTGCAGGGTTCCGTTGTCCCCCTGGGCGTCTGCCAAGTGTTGCGTGCTGTACGTCACCAGTGACTGCTTCAAGGCGATTCAAATAATATGCAGATTTTATTATCAGTGATGGCTTTCGGGCCGTTCACCCTTCGATACCCCAGGGCGAACGCGCTACTTGATTCGTGCCGGATCAATAGGGCATCCGTACGTCAATAAATCCTACAGCGCGCGCACTTTTACCGTCTTGCCCTTCACCTTGCCTGCCGACAATTTTCGCACGGCTTCGCGGGCGATGTCGCGCACGACGGCGACATAGGCGGACTGATCGGTCACCGTGATCTTGCCGACCTGCTCGCGCGCGTATCCCGCTTCGCCGGTGAGCGCGCCCAGCACGTCGCCGGGGCGGATCTTCTCCTTGCGCCCGCCGAGTATCTGCAGCGTCACCATCGGCGGCACCAGCGGTGATTCATCATCGTTGTGCAGTGCGCCCAGTTCATGCCATTCCGGCACGATGTGCATCATCTGTGCGATGCTGATAATGCGGTGCCGGTCGGTCGGGCCGCACAGGCTCAGCGCCCAACCGTTCTCGTCTGCACGGCCTGTGCGTCCTATGCGATGGATATGGATTTCCGGGTCGGGCGTGACATCGACATTGATCACCGCCTCGAGTTGCGCGATGTCCAATCCCCGCGCGGCCACGTCGGTGGCCACCAGCACCGAGCAACTGCGATTGGCGAACTGGATCAGCACCTGATCGCGTTCGCGCTGTTCCATATCGCCATTCAGGGTCAGCGCTTTGATGCCCTGGGCATGCAGCACTTCCAGCAGTGAGCGGCATTGCTGCTTGGTGTTGCAGAAGGCCAGCGTGCTGACCGGGCGATAGTGCTTGAGCAAGGTGGCTACGGCCTGCAAACGTTCCTCGTTTTCTATTTTATAAAATCGCTGGCGTATCTTGCTTTCCTCGTGCTGTTCAAGCAGCTTCACTTCCTGCGGATCGCGCATGAACTGGCGCGCCAGCCGAGCGATGCCGTCGGGATAGGTCGCCGAGAACATCAGCGTCTGGCGCTCAGCCGGGCAACGCTTTGCGACAAACGCGATGTCGTCGTAGAAGCCCATGTCCAGCATGCGATCCGCTTCGTCGAGCACCAGCGTGTTGAGCGCCTCGAGGTTCAAGGTGCCGCGCTCCATATGATCCATGATGCGGCCCGGTGTGCCGACGACGATGTGCGCGCCGTGCTCCAGGCTGGCCATCTGCGGGCGCATCGTGCTGCCGCCACACAGCGTCAATATCTTGATGTTGTCTGCGGACCGAGCCAGACGGCGGATCTCCTGCGTCACCTGGTCGGCCAGCTCGCGCGTCGGGCATAGCACCATCGCTTGCACCGCAAAGCGGCGCGGGTTTAGTTTTGTGAGCAGCGCCAGCGCGAACGCCGCCGTCTTGCCGCTGCCGGTCTTCGCCTGCGCGATCAGGTCGTGGCCTGCCAACGCAATCGGCAGGCTGGCCGCCTGAATCGGTGTCATCGTCAGGTAGCCGAGCTGCTGCAAGGTCGCCAGCATGCCCGGCGACAGCGGCAGCTCGTTGAAAGAGCGCCCGGTGGTGATGGCTGCGGGCGGGGATGAGGGATGGGTAATATCGGTCATACGTAATTCCAATTCAATTTAAAAGTTTCAGGGATCTTGTAGGAGCGGGCCATGCGGGTGCCCGGACATGAGTTTTTCGTACCCGCGATCAGTCAATTCGCGGGTCGCTTCGACAGGCTCAGGACAGGCATGGCCCGCTCCTACAAGAGCGCACTGTCGATCGACCAATTGGTTTTTCTAAATCATCCTTCCTTGCGCCTGCGTGTAGCAAAAGACTTGTAAGGCTTGCGCTGCCCCGGACGTTTGAGGTCCTCTGCCGGTTTGGGCTTGGGTATCAGCAGGTTTTTCCCTGTGCTTTTTTTGGTAGTCTGATGTGCTGCTATAGCTTCTGCGATTTGTTCTACCGTCAACAGTATGATCGCGTGTTCGCCGTTAAGGTGGAAGTCGGCGAGATGCTCCTTGATGTCATAGATGCGTTCCGGGGTTTTGGCTTTCTTGGCCTGACCGGTCAGTATCAGTTGCGCATCCGGTGTCAGCGTGTAGCCGCCATCCTGCGCGCAGATCAACCCGTATTCGGAGAGCCGGTAAAACGCATCGGATAATTTGGTTTCGGGAGGAATAGCGCCTTGCGTCAGCTCGGCCGCAGCGATGATCTCGACCAGTTCGGCCGGACGCCGCTTGGCAGCAAGGGACATGGCCAGCAAAAGGATTGCATCAATATCGTGGACTGGGTACATCGGATAACCTTTGAATAAATATGTAAGAAGAGCCAACAGGCAGGGGCATCAAACGCGCCGCGGCGGCAGAAAGCTTTGCATAGCCAATCGGCTGATGAACTAACTGATATGACTACTAGCCATCTGACTGGTGGAACCACTAGCCATTCCACTAGGTTGTCAAAAGACGACAACCAAGTGGCTGGTTATAACCCAGCAAAAGACGCTGGGCAAGTCATTGGTTATAGCCATTCGACTAGGCTACCAACAGCCTTGCATAGCCATCTGACTGATGAAACAACTGGTAAAACAACTAGCCATCCCACTAAGCAACCAGAGGACGGTTGCCAAGTGGTTGGTTATAGCCAATCCACTGATGGAACTACTAAGTATTGACTAAGCACGATAACCCTGTGCCAAGTCACTACTTATAAGCCACCAAAGAACGGTGGCAAAGTGTTTGGTTATAACCTGGCAAACTACGCCAGCCAAGTCGCCAGTCAACGCCAGTCAACGCCAGTCAGGTGACTCTTTGCCCCTCGCGAGGATGAGAGTGTAATGGTTTACGGCGCAAAACCAAGCCTTAACGTGAAACTCGCGTAGCAAGACCGCTCCCCGAGTGCGTGTTCTGCGCTGTGCATAACCCGGTATCCGCGCAAGTGGAAAGTGAACGGCTCATGGCTGCACGCATGGCTTTGCCGTGGGGGATGGCACATGCTGCGGCGCGGCATGCCACGGCGAAGGTATAATGCGCGCCTTTGTTGTGGCTGATTTTCACTTGATATTCATTCTGGAGTTGTCTTGTTCAAGCTCATTGGCTTCATTGCGGGTTATTACTTTTTCGGATTCTTCGGGGCGCTGCTCGGCCTGTTCGTCGGGTCATTTATCGATCGCATGATGGCGTATGGCGCCGGCGCGATTAACCCGCTGCAGAATGCCCTGCGCCAGGCCGTGTTTCTCGAGACGGTGTTCATCTCGATGGGCAAGCTGGCCAAGGCCGACGGGCATGTGTCCCAGGACGAGATCGATCATGTCGAGCAGTTCATGCAAAAACTGAACATGACTGCGCAGCATCGCGAGCAGGCAATCAAATTGTTCAAGCAAGGTGCCGATCCGGCGTTTGACATCGTGCCGACTTACACAAGGTTCATGGCCGTTTGCGGGCACACTAGGTATTTGAAGCAGGTGTTGCTGGTTTATCTGATCGTGATGGCGCTGGCGGACGGACATTTCCATCCGGCTGAAGAAGCATTGCTCACCGAGATCGCCGCTCGTCTCGGCTTTGACCAGGCCGCGTTCAAGCACATGCTGGATATGGTGCTGAATCAATCGCACTTCGCCGGAGGACAAGCCAGCGCAGTCACCGCATTGGACGACGCATATAAAGCGTTAGGCGTAACCAAAGACAGCAGCGACCATGAGATAAAACGCGCCTATCGCAAACTGATGAGCCAATACCACCCGGACAAATTGATGGGGCAGGGCGTGCCGGAAGACATGATTGCAATGGCAACCGAACAGGCAAAAGAGATCCAGTTGGCTCATGACCTGATCAAGAAAACCAGGAATATTTGAGCGGTTGCGGGGGAGGATTTGCCGGTGTAGGAGCGGGCCATGCCCGCGACCAAAAGATTCGCGGGCATGGCCCGCTCCTACAATTAATATTTTTGGAATTGTAGTACGTGCGAATAAATTCGCACTTACAAACCGATTAACTATTTTTTTCCGGGATTAACGATGTCAACCACACTTCCCATCCTCTCACTCCTTGAAACCCGCGTCCTTGGCGTGCTCGCCGAGAAGCAGCGCACGGTGCCGGACAGTTATCCGTTGACGCTGAATTCGCTGGTGTCCGGTTGCAACCAGAAGAGCAGCCGCGATCCGGTTATCGAGGCTTCCGAATCGGAAGTGCAGGCGGCGCTGGATAGCCTGCGGGGCTTGTCGCTGATCGTGGAAACCAGCGGGGGCAGGGCGTCTCGTTACGGGCACAACATCGAAAAGGTGCTGCACATCCCCGCGCAATCCACCGCCTTGCTGGCCATGCTGATGTTGCGCGGCCCGCAGACGGCGGGGGAGTTGCGCATCAATTGCGAGCGGCTGCACAAGTTTGCGGACATATCTTCTGTAGAGAGTTTTCTGGTCGAGCTGGCCGAACATGCGACGGGCGGCCTGGTGATGGAGCTGCCGCGCCAGCCCGGCTCGCGCGAAAACCGCTGGATGCATTTGCTCTGCGGTGCACCGGTCATCGACGCGCACGTGCCCGCCGGAGCGGCATCTGCCATTCCCTCAGGCGATGTGACGGTGGGTGAGATCGCCGCGCTCAAGGCCAACGTCGCGAAGCTTGAAGCGGAGGTCAGCGAGTTGCGGGCGATGGTGGTCAGGCTGTGCGCAGAGCTGGGCGTTACTGCCGAGTAGCAGCATCATTAGCGCGTGTTCCATAATGCGCGTAAGCGGGGATTTTGAATAAAAAAAGGGGATGCCGTCGGCATCCCCTTTTTACTGCGGTGCGTTTCTAATTACTCGATCTTGGCTTTGCTGCGCAATGCGGTAATCAAGTCCTGAATGGTTTGCTGTTGCAGGCGTTGTTGCATTTGCGGTTTGAGTTCTTCAAACGAAGGCACTTTCAGGCTGCGCACGTCGTCCAGCTTGATGACATGCCAGCCGAATTGGGATTTCACCGGCTCTTTGGTATATGTGCCCTTTTTCAGGCTGAGCAGTGCGTTGGCAAACGGTGGGACGAAGTTGCTCGGGACTGCCCAGCCCAATGAGCCGCCTTTTTCTGCGGAACCGGCATCTTTGGATTTTGCTTTGGCGATCTTGTCGAACTTACCCTTTTTGCCGAGTTGCGCGATGATCGCTTTAGCCTCATCTTCAGTATCAACCAGGATATGGCTCACGTTATATTCATTGCTTCCGAGAGTGGTTTTCAGCTTGTCATATTCCTGCTTGAGCTGATCTTCAGTGATCGGGTGGCTTTTGGCATAGTCTTGCACGTATGCGCCGACCAGTACCGATCCTTTGGCAAGTTCCATTTGTTCAATGACCTCAGGGTTTTTGTCCAGGCCATTCTTTTTTGCTTCCTGGGCCACTACCTCGAGGTTGATCATGTCTTCACGGATCGCCTTGCGCAGTTCCGGACTGTCCGGCTGACCTTGTGCGGCGGCGGCTTTGACACGCAGATCAATACGCGCTTGCGGTATGGAGATGCCATTCACCATGGCGGCGGACTTGTCTTCGGCAAAAGCAGGGTTGATCGCGAGTATGCCAATTATTGCCAGTGCTGCAATTTTTACAGTTTTTAACATTGCTATTCCTCTTAAGAATTATCAAAGTGTGACGGTTAAATCTCGTTCGGCGCAAGCGCCTGTATGGTGAGTGCGTGGATTTCGCGCTTCATTAACTCCCCCATTGCGGAATATATCATACGGTGGCGGGCTACCGTGTTTTTGCCGACAAACTGTGCCGAAACGATACGCACTACATAATGCCCGCCGCCATCGCGCGCACCGGCATGACCGGCGTGCTTATGGCTTTCGTCGATGATTTCCAGCTGCACCGGTTCAAGCACAGCAAGACGGGCGCGCATTTTCGACATGCGGTCATTCATTGCGGAAAGGTTTTTCTGAACGGCTGCACACGAACCTCTGCATATACCCCGGCTGTTACGTAAGGGTCGGCATTCGCCCACTCTTGTGCGGACGCCAGCGTAGGGAATTCGGCCACGATCAGGCTGCCGGTGAATCCTGCCGCGCCGGGGTCAAGCGCGTCCGCAGCGGGAAATGGCCCGGCCAGCAGCAGGCGCCCCCGGCTCTGCAGTTCTTGCAAGCGGGCAACATGCCCGGGGCGGGCAGTCATGCGTTTGTCCAAGCTGTTGGGGACATCCTGCCCGATGATTGCGTACCACATTTATGCCACCTCCATTAGTTGTCCTCTTTCTTCTCGTCCGCATATTTCGCCAGCCATACGCCTTGCGCCAGGATGAACACCAGCATCAAACTGGTGAAGCCGAACAGTTTGAAATTTACCCAAGTATCGGTGGAGTAGTTGAACGCCACATACAGGTTGATAAAACCGAGTACCGCAAAGAACAGGCTCCAGCTCAGGTTGAGGCGATTCCATGCATGCAGCGGCATGGCGATCTTCTCCTGCAGCAACGTGCGCATCAGGTTCTTGTGAAACAGCAGATTCGAGAACAGCAAAATGACGGAAAACACCCAATACAGCACGGTAGGTTTCCACTTGATGAAGCTTTCGTTATGCAGCAACAGTGTTGCACCGCCGAACACCGCGATGATGGCAAAGCTTACCCATAGCATCGTGTCTACTTTGCCGTGCCGATATTTTGTCCAGATGATCTGCAAGATTGTGGCGACTATTGCTACCGCCGTGGCGACGTAAATGCCCTGGAACTTGAAGGCGATGAAAAACAGGATGATGGGGAACAGATCAAATAGCAGTTTCATGACGATAGCGGTATCAAGTTAATTTTTGTCCAGCACAAGTGCGACGGAATTGATGCAAAAGCGTAACCCGGTGGGTTGCGGCCCGTCCGGGAATATATGGCCGAGATGCGCGCCGCATTGTTTGCAGCATACTTCAACTCGCGCCATGCCGTGACTGGTATCGGTGCGCGATATGACGTTTTCGGGTTTATAGGGTTGCCAAAAGCTCGGCCAGCCGCTGCCGGAATCGAACTTGGTTGCAGAATCAAACAAGGGGTTGCCGCAACATACGCAGCGATAAATCCCGGCATCATGGCAATCCCAATAGCCCCCGGTGAATGGCGGTTCGGTGCCGCACTGGCGGCACACCTGATATTGCTCGGGAGTAAGTTCATCGCGCCAGTCGGTATCTGATTTTTCGATTTCGTTCATTTTAAAAACCATTGCCCGCGGATTGTCCATCGGGCTTGGAAAGCCAATATCTCCGGCGTAGGAGCCCGACTTGTCGGGCGATTGGATTGCTTCATCGCGCAATAAATTGCGCTCCTACAATTCATATCCCTACAATACCTCACCTGCATAATCCGCCAGCCGCGAACGTTCGCCGCGCATCAGCGTGACGTGTCCGCCGTGTGGCCAGCCCTTGAAGCGATCCACCACATAGGTCAGGCCGGAGCTTCCTTCGGTCAGATAAGGTGTGTCGATCTGCGCGATGTTACCCATGCACACCACCTTGGTGCCGGGGCCGGCGCGGGTGACCAGCGTCTTCATTTGTTTGGGCGTAAGGTTCTGTGCCTCGTCGATGATCACATACTTGTTGAGAAAGGTGCGTCCGCGCATGAAATTGAGCGATTTGACCTTGATTCGCGAGCGTATCAGGTCGCGCGTTGCGGCACGTCCCCAATCGCCGCCTTCTTCGTCGGATTTGTTCAGCACATCGAGGTTGTCTTCCAGCGCGCCCATCCATGGGGTCATTTTCTCTTCTTCGGTACCGGGCAGGAAGCCGATGTCTTCGCCGACCGGAACCGTCACGCGGGTGATGATGATTTCGGAATACAGCTTGGTTTCCAGAGTCTGCAACAAGCCGGCCGCCAGGGTCAGCAGGGTTTTACCAGTGCCTGCCTGCCCCAATAGGGTGACGAAATCGATCTCCGGATTTAACAGCAGATTGAGCACAAAGTTCTGTTCGCGATTGCGCGCAGTGATGCCCCAAACGTTGTTCTTGCTGTGGGTGTAATCGGTCAGGGTGCGCAGCAGGGCGGTCTGGTCGTTCTGTTCCAGCACCACGGCATAAAACGGCGCGGCACCATTTTCCTGGTAGACGAATTGATTGACGAAAAATGCCCCGCACAGCGGGCCCTGTATCTGGTAATAAGTGTGGCCTTCCTTCTGCCACGACTTCATGTCTTTGTCATGGCTCTCCCAAAAATCAGCCGGTAACGGCAGCACGCCGGTGTAGAGCAGGTCGCTGTCTTCCAGCACCTTGTCATTGAAATAGTCCTGGGCTTCCAAGCCCAACGCGCGCGCCTTGATGCGCATGTTGATGTCCTTGCTGACCAGGATCACCGAACGTTGCGGCTGCTGTTTTTGCAGGCCGATGACGACACCGAGAATCGCGTTGTCCGCTTTGCCCAGTTCCAGGTTTTGCGGCAACTCGTATTTGACGAAGCTGGTTTGCAGGAACAGGCGCCCCGTACAATTCTTGTGCGCGGACGATTCGAGCGCGATGCCTTCCTCGATCTTGTGCGGCGCATCGCTGACGATCTGATCCAGGAAGCGGCTGGCTTGACGGGCATTTCTGGCGACTTCGGTCATGCCCTTTTTCTTGTTGTCCAGTTCTTCCAGCACGAACATCGGCAGGCAAATATCATGTTCCTCGAAGCGGAACAAGCTGGTCGGGTCGTGCAATAACACGTTGGTGTCCAGAACGAACAACTTGATTTCGGAATCCTTCTCCGTGTTGGCCGTTTTGTTGCGTGGTGGTGGGGACATTACGTTCCTTTAGTTTAGGGTTGTGACGAAATCGAGCACTTCCTGCGCGTGGCCATCGGCCTTGAGCCCGCGCCATTCACGGCGAAGTATGCCATCTTTATCGAAGACAAAAGTGCTGCGCTCAATGCCGCGCACTTGTTTGCCGTACATGTTCTTCAGCTTGATCACGCCGAACAGGTTGCACGCGGTTTCATCGGGATCCGAAAGCAACTCGAACGGCAGCGTGAACTTGGCCTTGAAGTTTTCATGCGACTTGAGGCTGTCACGCGAAATGCCGACGACTTCGCAATGCGCCTTTTGGAATTTTTCATACACGTCGCGGAACTGCTGCGCCTCGGTGGTGCAACCCGGTGTATCGTCCTTGGGATAAAAATAAACCACCAGATGCTTGCCGCGCGCGCCGGACAGGGTGAAGGTCTGATTGCCCGTGGCAGGCAGGGAAAAATCTGTAACTGTGTTTTCTGACATAAGTGAATTCGCTAAAGAGGGTGACATTCTTGTCAAAAAACGCACTAAAGGCAAGCATCTTCGCGCCCTCGTCAAACCGGCGCGGTTGTGCTACGGTTGCTGCCCGCTTTACCAGAGTTGCCTGTTTTCACAAAATCGACCGTTATGACTGATTCAGATTACATGCTCCTCGCGCTCGAGCTGGCAAGCCTGGCGCAGGCTGCCGGCGAAGTGCCGGTGGGTGCGGTGGTGGTGCTGGACGGCAAGATCATCGGCCGCGGTTACAATGCGCCGATCTCGCGCAATGACCCTACTGCACATGCGGAGATGATGGCTTTGCGCGATGCCGCGCAAAATATCGGCAATTACCGGCTGGTCGGCTGCGAGTTGTTCGTCACGCTGGAGCCGTGTTTGATGTGTGCCGGCGCGATCATGCACGCGCGCATCGCGCGGCTAGTGTACGGGGCGCGTGACCCCAAGACCGGCGCGTGCGGTAGTGTGCTGAACGCGTTCGCTGATCCACGCTTGAATCACCACACCGAAGTGAAGGTTGGCGTGCTCGCGGACGAGTGTGGTTTAATGCTCAGCGATTTTTTCGCGATGCGTCGCGCGCAACAAAAGGCATCGTGAAAATAAACGTCAACATTGCGAAGCAACAACTCGAATTGCAGGATGACTCGGGCCAAGTGCTGCGACGCTACGCAGTCTCAACTGCCGCGAATGGCGTGGGCGAGATATCCGGCAGTTATTGCACGCCGCGCGGCAAACATATCATTCGTGCCAAGATAGGCGCAGGGCAACCCGAAAATGCCGTTTTCGTTGGTCGCCGCACGACAGGAGAAATCTATACGCCAAAATTGGGCGCGCAGTTTCCCGGACGTGACTGGATATTGACGCGTATCCTGTGGTTGTCCGGATGCGAAGTGGGCTTCAATCGGCTTGGAAAAAGCGACA
>Ga0208587_1000834_pt1 | contig 16880 bp, 15 predicted proteins | sample NGESurdeep092012_7_FD_184472 | JGI IMG/M metagenome (GOLD analysis project Ga0208587, IMG submission 184472) | Arctic peat soil microbial communities from Barrow, Alaska - NGEE Surface sample 210 deep-092012 (SPAdes) | ecosystem: Environmental > Terrestrial > Soil > Wetlands > Peat ...
CCGCCTCCTGCTCTCCGCCATCGACGATTGCGGCTACCCGGCGTCGGGCAATCTGGATAAGTTCTTGGCACAAGCCCGCGACGCCGCCTCGCGCATGTCGCTCGATGAGTTTGTCGCCGAACTGGCGCTGGTGCGCCAGGAGAATCCGCGCGAACCCGATGCCCCGCCGGAAGATTCGTCCAACGCGGTGAAGATCATGACCGTGCATTCGGCCAAGGGTCTGGAGTTCCCCGTGGTCTTCGTGGCCGCTATCCACAAGGGCGTGAACACCAGCGTGCCCGTGGTGGCCTTCTCGCGCCATCACGGGCTCGGCGCCCGCTGGCGCAATCCGGCCGGTGGGCTCGATAGCGGCGGCGCCATAGACGATCTCTTCCAGCACGCCTTGCGCCAGGAATGGAGCCTGCGCGAACAGGAAGAAAGCAGCCGTCTGCTGTACGTGGCCATGACGCGCGCGGAGCATCACCTGGTGCTCAGCTTCTCGGTCACCGGCCGCAAGCCCGCCAATTGGGACAAACTCGTGACCGGGCGCCTGGCGCTCGACCTGAGCGCGCCACGCGACCAAGTGGTGGTCTACCACGCCCCGGATGGCCAGCCGTGGAAAGCGCGCATTCGCATCGTGCAGGAAGCGCCGGAGCAAGCCGCGCCGGAACTGCTCACGCGGCCGCGTGCCCCCCAGCAGGAGTCCCCCGTGATGCAGGTCTCCCTACCCGTGGTGGAGGAGCAGCAGGATAGCAACGCCACCGTGACCGCGCTCTCCGTGTTTGCCAGTTGCCCGCGGAAATACTACCTGTCGCATTACCTCGGTTTCGTTGGCCGTCCTCGCAAACCGGGAGAAGCCGCGATCGCTTCCGGCGCGCCCGAAGATCTTTCCGCCGGGGAGTTCGGCACCCAGGTGCACGCCCTGCTGGCCGGCAATCCTGTACCCGAACCCGCCCCCGACGCGCTCCGCCTGGCCGAAGTCTTCCGCCAAAGCCCGCTCGCTCGGCGTGCCGCCCGAGCCACCCGCATCGCCCGTGAGTTCGATTTTCTGATGGCCATGGAAGATCTGGTGATTCGCGGGCAGGTGGATTTGTGGTTCGAGGAGGGCGGGGAATTGGTGGTGGTGGACTACAAAACCGATGAGGTCTCTACAGCCGAAGCCCATCATCGCGCCCGGGATTACGGGCTGCAACTACGCCTCTACGCACTCGCCGTGGAGCGCGTGGCGGGTCGCGCCCCCGATCGGGCCTGGCTCCACTTCCTGCGCCCCGACACCCTGGTGGAAGTGGACCTGACTCCTACCCTAATAGAAAGTCCCGAACAGACTGTTCGGGACTTTCAGGAAGCACAATCCAAACTCGACTTTCCGCTAAACGAAGGCGAGCAGTGCAAGCGCTGTCCCTACTTCCGGGACCTCTGCCCGGCCGGGACCGTAGCGTAGTATACCGATACCGTTCCAGAAGTTCACTAACGTATCGGGAGCGTTCTTGTCACGACCGGCGCTCGGACTACCTCTTGCGCTGGACTCCCATCCCTATCTTTTTCTGGGGATGCAGCATCTGTTGGAAAACATCCTGCGGTAAACTCGCCGCGATGTTCACTACGTTGCCGCTGGTGGTCACACTCACCGATTTGATCAGCGCCGCGGCGGTGGGGTCCTGGCCGGCCTGCATCTGCGCGAGGTTGATCAGCAGCTTGACCACATCGCCGAGCGTTGTGGCGTTCTGTGCGGTATCGCACTGCGCTTCGCCGGTGAACACCACCTGCGCGCCGAACTTGACGCCGCCCGCCGCCGACTGGACGTTCTGCCCGGCGTTCAACATGGGGTTGTTCGCCGCGCCGGCCTTGGCAGGGGGAGCCAGGCTGGCCGGCGGTACCGTCGTGATGCCCCAGGCATCCTGGGAATTGCTCCACTGGTTCACCTTGACGGCCACCGTCGCGGACAGGGATTGCTTAGTGCTCAAACGGTCGATGGCGCCCTTGACGCTGGCGATATCGCCGGCCGCCACCGTGGTCGCGTCCAGAAAAGCCATGCCCGCTTCTTGCTTCTTGGGATCTTTCAGAATGGTGACGCCGTTATAAACTTCGGTGACCACGCCTTGCAGGGTAGCTGCCGCCGTGATCTTGGCAGCATCGAAATTGCCCTTCGCCAGCGCCAGCCCGGTCTGGCTTCCCGGCACGCCATCGGAGGCCACCAGCAGTTCGCGGACGTCGCGCCGCGGGTCGAAGCCGGTCAGCGCCACCAGTTGCTGCAGTTGGGCGTCCTGGGTCTGCATTTGGTTCAGCACGTACTGGCCGAACTGCGTGCTTTTGGCCCGTTCCACGTTGACGCCGGCCAGAACCTTGGCGTCCGGCATCACCAGATTCAAAAGCTGAGGATCGGCGGCTGACAGCGCGCCGGAAAACGCCGTGAGCAGCGTCGCGGTAAGGATTTGTGCCTTCATACCAATCATGACGGGTGGCCCCCTACATTATTAACGCACCCGGCTGGGGGAAGTTCCGGGGGTGGCGAACCCGCGCCCCGCTAGTGCCCCAGCGGAATCTGGTCCACCACCTCGATGCCGAAGCCTTCGAGCGCCACGATCTTCCTGGGATGGTTGGTCAGCAGGCGGATGGTGTGCAGCCCCAGGTCGGAGAGAATCTGCGCGCCGATCCCGTGCTCGTGCTGCAACTGCCGCTGGCCATCTACACCCTGGTAGTGCATAAACTCGCGCCCGTGGCCGAGCATCTTCGGCGTGCCCGTGACCTCGCGGTCGATGCGGAAACCGGGGCCGGTCTCGTGCAAGTAAACCAGCACTCCCAGCCCCGCTTCGGCGATGGCGCCCAGGGAGTTCCGCACCAGGCGCGCGCACTCGCACTGGTTGGAATCGAAAACATCGCCGAAAACGCACCGCGAGTGCATCCGCACCAGTACGTTTTCCTTGCCGGACACATCGCCGCGGACCAGCGCCAGATGGTACTCGGGGTTCAAATCGCTGGCGTAGGCGATGGTGCGGAACTCGCCGAAATCGGTCGGGATGGCGCCTTCCGCCACGCGGCGTATGAACTTCTCGTGCTTCATCCGGTGGCGGATCAGGTCGGCCACCGAAAGCATCTTCAGATTGTGGAGCTTCGAGAACTCCACCAGTTGCGGCACCCGCGCCATGGTGCCATCGTCGTTCATGATTTCGCAGATCACGCCGGCGGGGGTGAGGCCGGCCAGGCGGGCCAGATCGACGCTGGCCTCGGTCTGCCCCGCGCGCACCAGCACGCCGCCTTCGCGGGCGCGCAACGGGAACATGTGCCCCGGACGCGCCAGGTCGGCCGCCAGGCACGCCGGATCGACGGTTTGCAGGATGGTGCGCGTGCGATCGGCCGCCGAGATCCCCGTGGTGACCCCGGCGCGGGCGTCGATCGATTCGCAGAACGCCGTCCCGAACATGGAAGTGTTGGTTGGGCTCATCAGCGGCAGGCGGAGGTAGTCGCAGCGCTCCGCGGTGAGCGCCAGGCAGATCAGCCCGCGTCCCTGGACCGCCATGAAATTGACGATCTCCGGCGTGACCTTCTCCGCCGCGATGGTGAGGTCGCCTTCGTTTTCCCGGTCTTCATCGTCCACCACCACCACGATGCGCCCGGCGCGGATCTCCTGGATGGCGTCTGGTACCGAAACGAAAGGCATAATTCATTGTATCCACAGGGACTTGATAATCGCTCTAGGTGTGCCGCTCGGCCATCTTGGCGGGTTAAGATAGTCGCAGGATCGTTGATGCCCAACCTGGCGCGTTTCATCCCGTCGCTGCCTACCCTGGACCTGACCGGCGCGCTCGACATTCTGCTGGTCGCCTTCGTGGTGTACGAGGCGCTGATGGTGGTGCGCGGGACGCGCGCCGGACACATCCTGATCGGCATCCTGACCATGGTTTCGATCTACGCCCTCGCCAGTTGGGCCGGCCTGGAGGCGCTGCGCTGGCTGCTTTCCAACATCGTTCCCTATATTGGACTGGCCATCATCGTGCTCTTCCAATCCGAGATTCGGCGCACCCTGGCGCGCATCGGGCGCAAGAACTGGTTCGGCTTGGCCAGAGGCTTCCGCGCTCCCGAAGCGCTCAGCGAAATCATGATGGCGGCGGAGCACTTCTCCCACGAGAAGATCGGCGCGCTCGTTGTGCTGGAGCGCGACATCGGGCTGCGCACGTTTGTGGAAAGCGGCGTGCCTCTGGAATCGCGCATTTCGCGCGATATTCTGCTCTCCATCTTCCAGCCCGGACTGCCGCTGCACGATGGCGCGGTGATTATCCAGAGGGACCGCATCTCGGCGGCGGCGTGCTTCCTCCCGCTGACCACCAATCCGGCGCTGGCGCGCCAGTTGGGCACGCGGCATCGCGCGGCCATCGGTATTACCGAGGAAACCGATTGTCTCTCGCTGGTGGTTTCCGAAGAGACCGGGCGGATTTCGGTGGCGGCGTTCGGCGAATTGTCCCCGGGGCTCTCCGTCACCGAAGTGGTGGAGCGCATCAACCGGCATTTCGGCGTGCAGCAGCCCCCCGCGCCGCAGATCGAGGATTTCGCCGGCGATATCCCGCTGACCACGGAAGCCAACCGCAAACCGCCGGCGGAGCGGGTGCATCCGTGATCCGCCCTTTCAAGTGGATCCGCGATCTGTTGTTTCAGAATCTCGGCTGGAAGCTGCTCTCCCTGGCGATCGCCGTGGTGATCTGGGCGTTGGTCGCCACCGAGCCCGAACTCACCACCATGGCCAACGTCCGCCTGGAGTACAAGAATCTGCCCGAGGGACTGGAGATCAGCTCCGAACCGTCGGCGAGTTCCATCGAGCTCGAACTGAGCGGCCCTGCCGGCGCCCTGCGCGGCATGGGAGAGGCGAATCATCCCGCGGTAGTGATCGATATGTCGGGCGCGGCCAGCGGGGAGCATACCTTCAGCATTGGCGATCGTAACGTCAAGGTCATGCGCGGTGTGCGCCTGGTGCGCGCCATCCCCTCCGGAGTGCGCTTTCATTTCGAGCCGCGGCGGATGAACACGGTGCCGGTTCATGTCCGCTTCCTCGGCGAGGGGCATAACGGCTATGCCGTCGCGGAGTACCACGTGGACCCGCCGGAAATGGAAATCACCGGACCGGCCAGTCGCGTGGCCCGCATCGCCGCGGTGGTTGCCGATCCCATCGATGTAGCGAACACGACGGGCACGGCGCAGTTTCATGTGAACGTGTTCACGGAAGATTCCTTTGTGCGTTTCCAGAACACTCCGGAAGTGGTGGTCATCGTTACGATGAAGAAAAAGTGAGTAATGTGTGCGGCTCTCCACACCTATTGTAGAGGAAGGTAGGGCGGACCCCATGCGAGCCGGTCAAGGAGAAGGTTTGGGCAAACAGTTATTCGGAACCGATGGAATTCGCGGGGTGGCGGGAGAGTATCCGCTGGACCCGCGGACGGCCTATGCCTTCGGAGTCGCGCTGGGCAAAGACGCTGCCGCGCATGCCGGGCATCCTGAGATCCTGATCGGCGCGGACACGCGCGAGAGCGGTCCGTGGATCGCGGAAATGGTGGCCGGAGGCCTGGCCAGCCAGGGCGCGCGCGTGCGCTACGCCGGAGTCATCACCACCCCCGGGGTGGCCTACCTCACGCGCACGGGCGCGTTCGTCGCGGGCGTGGTGATTTCGGCGTCGCACAATCCATATCGGGACAACGGTCTGAAAGTATTTGGCCACAACGGCTTCAAGCTGCCGGATGCCGAAGAGCACCTGATCGAACAGGAAATCCTCGGCTTGCTGGCCGGACCTGTGGCGCCTGCGCCGCTGGCGCTTTCGGTGGAAGAGGACCTGGACCGGCAGTATCTCAATTTTCTGCTGGGGGTTTCGTCGCTGCGGCTGGACGGCGTAAAAATTGTCGTCGATTGCGGCAATGGCGCGGCCTACCGGCTGGCGCCGGAACTGTTCCAGACACTGGGCGCCGAGGTGGTTGCCATCGGCTGCGCGCCCGACGGCCGCAACATCAATCTGAACTGCGGCGCGCTCCACCTGGAAGGCTTGCAGGAGGCGGTGGTGGCCCATGGCGCGGCGTTCGGCGCGGCGTTCGACGGCGATGCCGACCGCGCCATCTTCGTTTCGGCCGGCGGCAAAGTGGTCAACGGGGACGCCGTGCTGCTGGCCACGGGCCGCGCCTTGAAGGCGGCGGGGCGCCTGCCGGGAAATACCGTGGTATCCACCGTAATGTCCAACCTCGGCCTGGAGAAGGCGTTCGAGGCGAACGGTATCCGCATGGTGCGCACGCCGGTGGGCGATAAGTACGTGCTGGAGGAAATGGTGCGCCTGGGCGCGGCGCTGGGCGGCGAACAATCGGGCCACGTAATCTTTCGCGAGTACGCCACCACCGGCGACGGCATGCTCACCGCCCTGCGCCTGTTCGAAATCGCTCACCACGCGGGCGTGGGCCTGGACCAGTTGACGGCGGATTTCGAGATCTATCCGCAGTTGCTGGTCAACATCCGGGTGCGCGAAAAGAAGGGGCTCCTGGAGTTGCCCGCGGTGGCGCGGGAGATCCGCTTGGCGGAGGAGGCGTTCGCCGGTACGGGCCGCGTGCTGGTGCGCTTCTCGGGCACCGAACCGCTGGCGCGCGTTATGGTGGAAGGCCCCGACATGGAACAGGTGGAGACTCTCAGCGGCAATATCGCCGACGCCATCCGCCGCGCCATGGGCGCATGATGGGCCGCGCGGAGGGGTGCCGCCGGTTCGGGCGGGGCTGGGGGATATACCCCAGTCTGCAACCTTTCCGGATATTCCAACGTCATATAGAGTGTAAGAAGTTCTTACGACTTGGTCCGGCGGAGAGATTTGGATTTCCGCTGGCCAGACGGGCGGGCGCTTTCCTCCGAGCGTCCGCCGTTTTTTTGTCCCCCGGCCGTGTAGACTTTCAATAGGACGATGAGCATCACGCTGACAGTTTCGGATTCGGTCGCCCGAAGCCTCCGCTTGCCCGAAGGCGAGGTGGAGGAGCGACTGCGGCGTGAACTAGCCCTTTCGCTGTACGCGCAAGGCATTCTGTCCTTCGGCAAGGCCACGGAGTTGTCGGCGACTTCGCGGTGGCAGTTTGCCGACCTTGTAGCCCGCCGCGGCATCCCTCGCCATTACGGTCCTGACGAACTGGCGGAAGACCTCGCTTATGGTCGCGGTGAGTAACACCTCGCCGATCTCGAACTTGTCAATCACAGGGCGCCTCGACCTTCTGCGGCCTCAGTTCAGCCATCTCCCGATCCCGGAAGGCCAGTGCCGTTCCTCAGGGTTCTTCACCAGGGCAAGGAGCCTGACATTGTGGCCCCAGAGCAATTGTGCAGCAGGCTGCTGCACAATTGGCCAAGCCTCGGCGAAGGCCCGCCTGTATTTGAGATTCTCCGGCGAAAGCCCCTTCACCTCCAGGGCGAGACTATTTCGCCGTTGGCCCGCACCCTCGCTGCAAGACAGTCTATGGTCCGAAGAGGTTCATAAAAGGATTTCTTCCCAGTGCTTGGCGGTGATGAACTGGGCCAGGTGCTTGGGGTTCGTAGTCGCAATGACCACCTCTGTGGGAGCGGCCCCGAATGAAAGAGCTTGCGCTGCCATCAGGACATCGATGTCGAGCGCTTTTGATTCGGCGGTTGGACGCCCCTCTTGTCGGGACTGTGCCCACAGCTCGGCGGCCAGCCGTAGCGCTTCATCAGAGAGCGGAAGGTAGCGCCTCGGGGCGGCGTTGACGAACGCGTCAAGCCGACCGACACTGAATGTCTTCTTGGCCCGCAGAAGCTCTCGTTTGAGCTCGTAGTAGACGATGGCGGGCACGATTGCGCGGGTGCCGCTCAGCAGACAACGCGAGAGCCACTGCGTAACGGCGATGACCTCAGCGCTGCGCTGCGGATGAGTGAGCAGCCCAAGGGGCCCGGAGTCGAGGAAAATAAACTGGCTCACGGATAGAGGAGAGGCTCTCCGAGAAGAGTCCGGTTTTCATTCATCGCTTTCTTGAATTCGGTTAGCTCTTGCTGCGCGGCGCGAAGCTGTTCCGGATCGTCCGTGGCATCTTGAAGCCGCCATGTTTCAAGAAGTTCCAGCGTGGCAGTATCGATGGAACCATTGGCTGAGGGATGCGCGCCGGGCGGCCTTGAAGTCGTTTCCGATGTGGTGAGGTGCTTCATGGATTTCGCTCTCCCGTCATTTTCATCGTACCAGGAACACCTGGAACATATTTGCCTTTCGCTGTGCTGCAGGGTTATCTGCTGGAGGGGGGCGTCCTGCCCTATTCGGCGCACCACCTACACGCGGCGCAGAAGCATGGCGGAGTTCTTGCTGCCGAAGGCGATGCAGTTGGCGATGGCATGCTCGACGTGCAGCTTGCGCCCTATGTCGGGCACGTAATCCAGATCGCAGTTGGGGTCGGGCTCGTCCACGTTGATGGTGGGCGGCACCACGCCGTCGCGCATGGCCAGCAGCGTGGCGGCGATGCCGGCGGCTCCGCAGGCGCCCTGCGGATGGCCGATCATGCTCTTCAACGACGAGCCCGCCAGTTTGTAGGCGTGCCCCTCGAAGGCGAGCTTCACGGCGCGCGTCTCGATCCGGTCGTTGAGTTCCGTCGAGGTGCCGTGATAGGCGATGTACTGCACGTCGCTGGGCGCAATGCCGCCCTCTTTGAGCGAGATACCGATGGCGCGCGCCGGCTCTTCGCCGCACTCTTCCAGACGCACCCGATGATAGGCTTCGCAGGTGGAACCGTAGCCGGCGATCTCGCCGTAAATGTGCGCGCCGCGCGCCTTGGCCCGCTCCATCTCTTCCATCACGAAGAACCACGAGCCCTCGGCCAGCACGAAGCCGTCGCGATCCTTGGAGAAGGGCCGCGAGGCGCGCGTCGGCTCATGGTTCCAACGCGTCGACATGATGCGCATCAACTGGAAGCCGCGCAGGATCAGCGGCGCGATCGGCGAATCCACGCCGCCCGTCACCACGGTATCCAGCACGCCCATCTGAATGTTGCGGTAGGCATAGCCCATGGCGTCGGTGGAGGACGTGCAGCCGGTGGAAACGATGTGGCTCAGCCCGCGAAACCCGAAGCGCATGGAGACTTCGCTGGCCAGCGTGCCGATGGTGCCGGTGGGGATGGTGTACACGCTGCACTGCTTGATCAGGCCGGCGTAAAAGAGCCGGTACTGCTCTTCGGTGAAATCCTGGCTGCCGCCGCCGGAGCCCACGATGACGCCGATGCCGCGCAGTTCGTCGCGGGACATGGCTTTGACGTCGAGCCCGGCATCGGCCACGGCCTCGGCGACGCTGGCCACGGCCAGGGGGACGGCGCGCGAAACGTGCGGGCGGTCCTTGATCTCCACGTACTTTTTCTCGTCGAACTCGTCGGGGATTTCGCCGGCTATCTGCACCTGATATGCCGAAGGGTCGAAGCGGGTGATCCGGCGGACCCCGCTCACGCCGTTCCGCGTAGCTTCCCAAAAACGTTCGCGCCCGATTCCGTTCGGGCTGACCGCGCCAATCCCTGTAATGACTACACGCCGCATGGATTTTACTTTGCCTTTAGTCTTCTGGTCAGTATAGGCTGAAACTTATGAATAGCACGGCACACCGGCCGGCGGACCCGTTGGCAGTTTTCCTGGCGGGACTCCAGGCGGGCATGATCGGTATTTGCTGGATGCTGGCATGGCTGGGCCTGAGCGCGATGGGGCAGCGCCGCAGTTTCTGGACAGCGGAGAACCTGATGGCCAGCGTATTTCACGGCGACGCCGCCATTCGCCGCGGATTCGGCTTCAGCACGCTGAGCGGTATCGCGCTCTACCTGCTGATCTATAGCCTGCTGGGCGCTCTGTTCGCCGTGACCGCGCGCACTCGCTTCACCGGCTTGGGCGCGGTTCTGCTGGGCGTGCTCTTTTCGGTGGGCTGGTACTGCCTGTGGTTTCGCGCGCTCGGCCAAACCGTGATGCCGCTGGTGTGGCTGCTGCACGCCGAAAACAGCACCGCCGTCGGCCACGTGATCTTCGGAGCTTTGCTGGCCCGCTTCCCGGCATATCTGCCCAAACCGGAGCAGGCGGCCGCCGATGGGCCCGCCGCTGAGCAGCGGAATCCGCTCCCTAACGGGGTGCCCTCCGGGCCCGGCTCTGATTGGGAGCAGCCGGCCGCCGCAGCGCCCGCGCCGGAACAACCCGGCGAGCCGGCCCCGCCCGATCCCGACTTGAGTTGAGCGGGGCAGGTCGGTGACCCGCCCCACTTACACGAGCTCCAATTCGATTTTTTTCGTCGCCGGGTCGAGCTTGCCGATGCGGAAGCTGCGGATCTGGCCGCTGCGCGGGCCTTCGCCCTTGGATCCGCCGCCGCCGCCGCCCTGGCCGCCTTTCCAGCGGGCCTGCAACATGGACGTCAAGGAAGACAGATCGACACTTTCCTGGCTCGATTTCTCTTCTTCCTGGGGAGCGTCCGCACTCAACCGGCAAGTGGCGTGGACGCCTTCGCCCAGTTCCACCTTGGCGCGCGAACCGGAAACATCGGTCATCCGGCCGGTCACCACGTCGCCTTCCTTGTGCTCGGCGATATATTCATCGAGACTGGTCGGAATCAGTTGCCTCATGCCGAGACGCAAACGGCGCTTCTCGATATCGAGTTCCAGCACTTGCGCCTTGACCACCTGGCCGGTGTGCAGCACATCCTGGGGATGATTGATGCGCTTCTCCGCGCTGACATCGCCCACGTGGACCATGCCCTCGACGCCCTCGGCCACCTGCACGAACGCGCCGAACTTCTGGATGCTGGTCACCGGACCTTCCACCACCGAACCCACCGGGAATTTCTGCGCCGCGTCGGCCCAGGGATCGCCCAGCGCCTGTTTGAGACCGAGCGAAATGCGCCGGTCCGCGGCATGCACGCCGAGCACGACCACGTCCACCGAATCGCCGGGATTGACCACATCGGAGGGCTTGCGCACCTTCTTGGACCAGGACATCTCGGAGAGATGCACCAGACCTTCGATGCCCTTTTCCAGTTCGACGAAGGCGCCAAAATCGGTGACGCGCGTCACGCTGCCTTTGACGCGCTCGCCCACCTTGTACCGGTCGGCGACCAGATCCCAGGGGTGCGGCTGGAGCTGCTTGAGCCCGAGCGATATGCGTTTCTTGGCGGGATCCACCTTGAGGATCCGCGCCTCCACCTTGTCGCCGACCTTGAGGACGTCGGCGGGCTTGTTGACGCGGCCCCAGGAGATGTCGGCCACGTGCAACAGGGCATCCACTCCGCCAATATCGACGAAGGCGCCGTAATCGGTCAGGCTGCGCACCGTGCCCTGCACGGTCTCGCCTTCCTTGACTTCGGTGTAACGCTTGTCCTTGCTGGCGCGCTCTTCCTCTTCGAGGACGGCGCGGCGGTCCACCACCACGTCTTCATCGGCGACATCGAGCTTGATGATGCGGCAGCGGATTTCCTGGCCGACCAGCTTTTCCATTTCGGCGGCATCGCGGGCGCCGCTACGCGACGCCGGCATGAAGGCTCGAACGCCCACATCCACGCTGACGCCGCCTTTGACCACGGCGGAGACCACGCCGGCAATGGCCGTCTTGTCGGCGAACACTTTCTCCAGCGCGGACCAGTCCTTGGGACGCTCCACCTTGAGGCGGGAAAGCTCGTAGTAGCCTTCCGGGTCGCGGCCTTTGATGGAAACCGGCATCTTGTCGCCGGTCTTCAGCGAGTCGCCGGTGGCCTGGAACTCCGCCAGGGGAATGATGCCTTCGGTCTTGTAGCCGATGTCGAGGAACACCGATTCGCCGGTGATGGCAACTACCGTGCCTTCCAGCCCGCGCTTGCCCTCTTCGCGTATGCGATGGGTGTGCGACTGTTCGTACTCGGAGAGAATATCGCCAAAAGACTCGTCAGGCTCGTTGGTGGTTGGGGACTTCGGATCGGCAGGCCGATCCTGATCCAGCATGCTTGGGTTGGACATGGGACGTTACTTAAACATTGTGGCATAATCCCGACTGGGATATCTCGCGTGCCAGCAAGTCCATTCTCCAGGTGGTTCCGGCTGATCCGTCCGCAGGATTTCGTCTGGGTGCTGCTGTTCCTCACCCTGGCGGCCACCAGCGAGATTCTGGACTCGCTGGCGATGGCGCCTCTGGCCACCCTGGGGCTGGTGCAATTGCTGGAACCGAAGATCCCGGCGCTCGCTTCCAGGCGCGGACGGATCGGGAGTATCTTGTTGAAACTGGTGCTGGGGTACATGGTGATCGGCTATACCGGTGGCATCGAGAGTCATTTCTGGCTGCTGCTGCTGCTGCCGGTAGTCACAGCCGCGGCAACGTTCGGTCTGGTGGGAACGCTGGTTTTCTCGATTGTCGCCAGCGGCTTCTATCTCTCCTTCCTGCTGTACATCAATTGGTCGCAAATGACGGTAGAAGGCCAGGACCTCAGTGAGTTGGTTGCCCGCGTGGCCTTTCTGGCGATGGCGGGAAACCTGGCCAACTCGTTGGCCGAAGATCTGCGCGTGCAATCGGAGAAGCACCGGCGCACCGCGGAGCATCTGGCGGAAGCCAACCGTCAGGTGCTAGTGGCGCACGAAGCCGTGCGGCGCTCCGACAAGTTGGCGGCGCTGGGGCAACTCACAGCGGGGCTGGCCCACGAACTGCGCAATCCGCTGGGCACCATCAAGGCGTCGGCGGAAATGTTGAACCTGCAACTCAGCGCGGAGAACGAAGTGGCGCGCGAAGTGGCCGGGTTCATCTCGACCGAAGTGGACCGCACCAATTCGCTGGTCACGCGATTTCTGCAATTCGCGCGCCCGCTGCGGCTGCGCCTGGAAACCGCGGACCTGGCGCACTTGCTGGATCGGGCGATCGCGGAAGCCGAGCGCGAGGCGCCGGGGATCGCGGTCTACCGCAATTACGCGCCGGAGATTCCGCCCTTTGCCTTCGATGCGGAGTTGATGGAACGGGTGTTCTACAACCTGGTGCTGAACGCGGCGCAGGCCACTGCCCACGGAGGCACGGTCACGGTGAAGACGCGCGCCGAAGGGCGCATCGCCGAGATCGCGGTGATCGACCGCGGAGCGGGGATCGGCGCGGCGCAAATGAAGGACATTTTCAACCCATTCTTCACCACCAAACCGGAGGGAGTGGGGCTTGGCCTGGCGATTGTCGCCAAGATCGTGGACGAGCACGGCGGTAAGATAGCAGTGGAGAGCGAACCCGGCAAAGGCAGCATCTTCTGCGTCTCCCTGCCCATGGATCCGGCGCCCTCCAAACCCACCGAATGAAGAAACGCGGCGCATGAAGAAACGCATTCTGGTTGTCGAAGACGAAGAGAAACTCCGCCGCGTACTCGAACTGCAACTCATGTCCGCCGGGTTTGAGGTCGACAAAGCGGCCAGCGCCGAAGAGGGACTGAAGCTGGTGGACCGCGCCGCCATGGTGCTGACCGATCTGAAGCTGCCGCATATGGATGGGCAGGAGTTCCTGGCGCTGATCCGCCGCCAGAACGCGCAGGTGCCGGTGGTCATGATGACGGCGTACGGCAGCGTGGAAACGGCGGTGGAAGCCATGAAGGCCGGCGCCACCGATTTCCTGCTCAAGCCGTTTTCGCTGGAGCACCTGATGCAGGTGGTCCATAAGGCGCTGGAGGTGCGCGCGCTGCGCGACGAGAATCGCCAGCTCAAGGCGGAACTGGGGCGGCGCTACGAGTTCGACAACATCATCGGGCGGAGCGAGGCGATGCAGGAGATTTTCGCCGCCATCGAGCGCGTGGGTCCGACGCGCGCCACCGTGCTATTGACGGGAGAAAGCGGCGTGGGCAAGGATCTGATCGCGCGCGCGATTCACTTTCATTCGCCGCGCAAGGACCGGCCGCTGGTCAAGATCAACTGCTCGGCCCTCCCGGAGAACCTGATGGAAAGCGAGCTCTTCGGCTACGAGAAGGGCGCGTTCACGGGCGCGCAAATGACCAAGCCGGGCAAGTTCGAGCAGGCGGACACGGGAACCGTATTTCTGGACGAGATCGGCGACGTGCCGGCGGCGATTCAGGTGAAGCTGCTGCGGGTTTTGCAGGAGCGCGAGTTCGAGCGCTTGGGGAGCAATGTGACGCGCCACATCGACATACGCCTGGTGGCGGCCACCAACCAGGATCTGCGCGCCGCGCTCGAACAGGGAACGTTTCGCGAGGACCTCTACTACCGGCTGAACGTGGTGCCGCTCAATATTCCGCCGTTGCGCGAACGCAAGGTGGACATCCCGTCGCTGGCCAATCACTTCGTCCGCAAACTGGCGCCGGAGACGGGGTGCCGGGTGGAAACGATCACCGAGGCGGCGATGGAAAAATTGGTGGCGTACCACTGGCCGGGCAATGTGAGAGAGCTGGAGAACGTGATCGAGCGCAGCCTGGTGATGGCGGCGGGGACCGAGTTGGATGCCGGCGACATCAAACTGGAGAGCGCGCCGCGGCCGCGAGGGCAGGGCGATGCGCATTTCCTGCCGGAAGGCCTGAGCCTGGATCAATTCGAGCAGGACATCATTCGGGAAGCGCTGCGGCGGGCGGACGGGAACAAAAGTCAGGCGGCGCGGCTGTTGGGGTTGACGCGGAATGCTCTGCGGTATCGATTGACGCAGATGGGGCTGGAGAGTTAATCGGCTAAGGGCGGGCTGCCGCGGCGTTTAGGGCTTCCCGTTCCCGCCACGCTCCAGAAACGCCTTCAGCAATTGTTCGTTTGCTCGTTGAGTACTGGCGATCTGGGCCATAATTTCTTCGATCTCGTGATTCCACTTGCGCTGCCTGCGGGCATCGTGAACGGCTAACCGGATGGCCCTACGCAGAGTATTCTCGGTCTTTGCCTGGTTTACTCGCAGTTCCGCCATCTCGCGGTCGTGGAGCGCTATGGCCTCATGGTGGCGCGCCATCATCATCTCGTGGTCGGCCATCATGCGGTCGTGCTGTTCCAGCCACTTCTCGTGGTCCATCACCCAATCCCCAATTTCGCTTCTACCTTCGACAGCCGGCTGTCCAGTTCCATTATGCCACGCGATAAGATGACCATTATGCTCACTGATCGCCCCTCGTTCCAGGCGCTGGAAGCGCACTATCGACAGATTCATCAGCGGCACCTGCGCGATCTCTTTGCGGAAGATCCGGCGCGCGGCGAGCGCATGCACGCGGAAGCCGCGGGACTGTATCTGGACTACGCCAAGAACCGGATCACCGATGAGACGCTGCGCCTGCTGGTGGCGCTGGCGGAAGACTGCGGCTTGCGGAAGCGCATCGACGCGATGTTCCGGGGTGACAAGATCAACCTCACCGAGGAACGAAGCGTGCTGCACACGGCGCTGCGCGCGCCGCGGGGCAAATGTCTGGCGGCGGCCGCGGTCCCCGATGCGGGCAAACCGGTCCAGCGGGTGCTGGGGCACATGGCGAAGTTCGCCAACCAGTTGCGCGCCGGCGAATGGCTCGGGTTTACGGGGAAGCCGATCTGCAACATCGTGAACATCGGTATCGGCGGCAGCGATCTGGGACCGGTGATGGCCTACGAGGCGCTGCGTCGCTACAGCAAACGCCAGCTCAACTTCCGCTTTGTATCGAACGTGGACGGCACGGACTTCAAAGAAGCCACGCGCGGTCTGTCGCCCGAGAAGACGCTGTTCATCGTGGCCTCGAAGACCTTCACCACTTTAGAGACGCTCGCCAACGCGGAGTCGGCGAAACAGTGGGCGTTGAAGAAGCTGCGCGACCCGGCGGCGGTGGCGCGGCACTTCGTGGCGGTCTCGACGGCGGCCGAAGAGGTGACGGCGTTCGGCATCGACACAAAGAACATGTTCGGCTTCTGGGACTGGGTGGGCGGGCGCTACTCGATGGATTCGGCGATCGGGCTGTCCACGATGATCGCCATCGGACCGAAGCATTTCCTCGAGATGTTGGACGGATTCCACGCCATGGACGAGCATTTCCGGACGGCGCCCTTCGATCGGAATCTGCCCGTGCTGATGGGCCTCTTGACGGTCTGGTACAACAACTTCTTCGGCGCGCAGACGGTGGCGGTGCTGCCCTACGATCAGTACCTCAAGCGCTTCCCGGCGTACCTGCAGCAGCTCACGATGGAGAGCAGCGGCAAAGGGGTGACGCTGGATGGAGAGGCGATCGCTACGTACCAGACGGGGCCGATTTTCTGGGGCGAGCCGGGCACCAATGGGCAGCACTCGTTCTACCAGTTGCTTCACCAGGGGACGAAGCTGGTGCCCTGCGACTTCATCGGCTTCCGCCAGGCGCTGAACCCGCTGGGGAGGCATCACGATCTGCTGATGGCCAACGTGTTCGCGCAGAGCAAAGCGCTGGCCTTCGGGCAGGAGGCGCCGGCGGGGGAGCCTTACCGGAACTTCGCAGGCAACCGGCCGAGCAATACGATTCTGGCGGAACGGCTGACGCCGGCGATTCTGGGCGCGCTGGTGGCGCTGTACGAGCACAGCGTGTTCACCCAGGGCGTGGTGTGGAACATCAATCCCTTCGACCAGTTCGGCGTGCAGTTGGGGAAGGTGCTGGCGCAGGAGATTCTGCCTTCGCTGGCCAGGGACGCGCCCCTGCCGGAGGATGACAGCTCGACGGTGGCGTTGCTGCGGTGGTACCGGGCCGGGTGAGGTTGGTGTCACTGACTGCGGGATCGCTGGGAGGTTGAGGGATGCGCTTCACCGCGGCGACACAGAGACGCGGAGGAAGCGGAGAAGAGAGCTGTCAGTGCTTCGCCAACCCGCCACGCCCTCGCACCAGGCCGAGCCTTCCTCGAAAATAAATGTTCGCCCGAGGAAACCGCTGCCCGAGAAGCTGTGAAAAAATCGCGCCCGCCAGCGGCCGTGGCAGGCTGAATACCTAATGCCGCATACTTTTTGCCAAAGCTGCGAATCCTGCCGAAATTGTGGGGCGGACCCCC
>Ga0208587_1000837_pt1 | contig 16858 bp, 15 predicted proteins | sample NGESurdeep092012_7_FD_184472 | JGI IMG/M metagenome (GOLD analysis project Ga0208587, IMG submission 184472) | Arctic peat soil microbial communities from Barrow, Alaska - NGEE Surface sample 210 deep-092012 (SPAdes) | ecosystem: Environmental > Terrestrial > Soil > Wetlands > Peat ...
CGCAGAATTCGTGCAGGGCATTGGCTGGGATAAAAATGATGGAGCCCGTTGGAGCGCGGACTTTCAGCTTATCGATCGATCCTTCGATCGTTCCCTCCACCTCGTGGAAAGGAACGGGGCAGCGGTAGCGTTCAAGTAGGGCGCGAACCTCTTCTTCGGTCGCGGTCGGGGGAATGGGCAGCTTGGCCATCGGCTCGCAGACTTAATCGTGATCGTTCGCACGACGATGCTGTCTACAGCCTGTTTAGTCCAGCGTTCTCAGCTTCGGAGAATGCGTAAACGGCTTCATCAAAACTTCCAGCGTCATCTCGGCTGGCTGCCGCCCATCCAGTATGGCCTCGACGATCTCCGGCGCCAGCAGGGTCAGTCGCAGCACGCGACTGACGTAGGACGCGTTGATAATTTCTGCCGCGGCGAGGGTTCCGTATGCAATCAATCTAGCGGGGAATTATGCCCCCGGAGCATGTCGGCCGAGCCGATCGGGGCCGTGCGGTGATGTCCGGTATTATGCGGGATATGCTTGCCCAGCGTGTGTCGGACCATGGCCTTCACGGCTTTGACGAAGTCTCGCCGCGAGTTGATGGCCCAAGCCTTATCGAAACGGACCGCTTCATAGGCCGCGTCAATCATGGCGTCGGTTGGCTTTGCGAGCTCCGCGATGTCGGCATCGCCCATGTGAGTATAGCGGTCTGCGTTATAGCGCTCATACCAGCTCCGCTCCCGCCGCTCTTGAATCTCACCCCCTGCCGGGCGATGTAGAGGGGCTCGCCGTAGTGATGAGCACGCAATGACCTCTGCCAAAACCGCCGCCGACACCGCTGCCGCCCATAGCCGCTGGCAGGGGCACAAGCCGCTCTCGCATGTGGAAATCCGCAAGATCGTCTTTGGCATCATGCTGGCGATTTATCTGGGCGCGCTCGACCAGACCATCGTGGCCACCGCTTTGCCCACTATCGGCCGCCGCTTCGGCGAGATCGAGAATCTGTCCTGGGTGGTCACCGCGTATCTGCTGACCTCAACCGCGGTCACGCCGCTCTACGGCAAGCTGAGCGACATGCATGGCCGGCGGGCGATGATGTTGATCGGCATCGGCGTGTTCATGGTGGGGTCGCTCGCCTGCGCGGTAGCGCCCAACATGCTGATGCTCATTCTCGGCCGCGCCGTGCAGGGGATGGGCGCCGGCGGGCTGCTGCCGCTGGCGCAGACCATCATCGGCGACGTGGTGTTGCCGAAGGAACGGGGCCGCTACCAGGCCTATCTCGGTAGCATGTGGATGATGGCCTCAATCACCGGCCCGCTGCTCGGCGGCGTGCTGTCGGAATATCTGAACTGGTCGCTGATTTTCTGGATCAACATCCCGCTCGGTTTTTTGGCCTTTCTGGCAAGCCGCGAGGCGCTCAAGCGGCTGCCGCGCCACGAGCGCCCGCATAAGCTCGACATACTCGGAAGCCTTTTGATGGTGGCGGCGGCGATTGCGTTGTTGCTCGCGCTCACCTCGGGCGGCACGCGCTTTCCCTGGAGCTCGGCGCAGATTCTCGGGCTGTTCGCGCTCTCCGCGGCGCTGTGGGTCGTGTTCGCGACGCGGCTGTTGTGGGCGCCGGAGCCATTTTTGCCGCTGAACATTCTTGCTAATCAAGTCGTGCGTACGGGAACGCTGGCCGCGGCCTGCAATGTGGGGACGATGATCGGGTTGACCATCTTCGTGCCGCTGTATTTCGAGTCGGTGCTCGGCCTTTCCTCGAGCCTCTCGGGCCTGTTCCTGATCCCGCTGATGGTGGTCTCCAATTTGGGATCGATCGTCGCCGGCCGCGGCTTGGCGGTGTTTCGCCACTACAAGCGGGTGCCGATGCTGGGCCTTTGCATATCGATTGCGAGTCTAGTGTTGCTCGCCTGGCATCCCTACCAGCCTCTGGAGATCGTGGTTCTGCATCTCGCCGCGGTGGGCATCGGTATCGGCACGGTTTATCCAGTATGCACCGTGGCGGTGCAAAACGCGGTGCCGCGCCATCAGCTCGGGATCGCCACCGGCACCATGAATTTCTTCCGCGCGCTGCTCAGCGCCATCATCGTCGCATTGTTGGGCGCGATCGTGCTCGGCGGCATCAATCTGCGATCCGGCGGCGGCCTAAGTGTTGAAACCTTGCGGGCCAGCGCGGGCGGCGCCGATCTCGCGCTGCTATTCCGCTGGGTATTCGTGGTGGCGGCGGGGTTTCTCGCCGCCTGCCTGTTCTGCATCATCCGGATGGAGGAGAGGTCGCTTCCGGGCCGCGCCGATATCGCGGCGGCAGCCTCCTCCGGCGCGCCGGTCTCGGCGGAATAAGGCGCGGGCGGAGGCAGTTTTTGATGTTAACCCGATCACTTGGAAAAAATGGTCCGACGAGCTCAGCCATTGGCTTGGGCTGCATGGGTATGTCTGACTTCTATGGCCCGTCAGATCGCGCCGAGAGCATAGCCACTCTCTGCGCAGCGCTCGATGCAAATGTGACGCTGCTCGACACAGGCGACTTTTATGGCATGGGCCATAATGAGATGCTTATCTCAGAGGCAATTCAGAACAGACCGCGTGATCAGATCATATTGAGTGTCAAGTTTGGCGCACAGCGCGATCCGGGAGGGAAGTGGGTAGGATTTGATGGGCGTCCTGCTGCTGTCAAAACTGCGTTAGCGTACACGCTGAAACGACTAGGCACAGACCACATCGATATCTACCGCCCTGCACGGCTTGATCCTAACGTCCCCATCGAGGATACAGTCGGCGCCATCGCAGAGATGGTGAAGGCCGGCTATGTTCGCCATATTGGTTTATCGGAAGTTGGAAGCGAAACGATTCAACGGGCCGCTTCGGTCCATCCCATTTGCGACCTGCAGATCGAATATTCGCTGTTCTCACGGGGCATCGAGGCATCAATATTGCCAACTTGCCGGACGCTTGGCATTGGCATCACAGCATATGGCGTGCTCTCGCGTGGACTTATCAGCGATCGCTGGTCAAAGGATAAGATAACGCCTGGCGATTTTCGGAGTTACAGCCCGCGATTCAAAGGTGAGAACTTGGAGAAAAATTTAAAACTCCTTGAACCTATTCGGATGATCGCAGCGGCAAAAGGTGCGACGTTGGCACAGATTGCAATCGCTTGGGTATTATCGCGTGGCAAAGACATCGTACCGATTATTGGCGCTCGTCATCGACAAAGCCTCGCCGAGTCTCTTGCTGCGCTGGACGTGATCCTTTTGCCTGAAGATTTGCTCGCGATTGAAAGAGCCCTGCCTAAAGGGATTGCGGCCGGTTCCAGATACGCAGAAGCTCAAATGGCGCATTTGGATAGCGAGCGGGGATAATTTTTGACTTGCTTGCTCGAAGCAGATGACACGACAGATCAGCTTTGGTTATCGTACTAATATGTAGTCGTACCAAAGGGGGTTCAAATGGCACCGCGTGATCCAGCCGAAACAATGGTGATCGAACGAGACGTTCCCATTAAGATGGACGACGGACTTGTAATCCGCGCGGATGTCTACCGACCAAAGACAAAAGGTCCAGTTCCGGTAATCATGACATCTGGTCCTTACGGCAAGGGTGTGAAGTACCAAGAGCATTACAAACTGATGTGGGACTGGCTGGTCGAGCAACATCCCGACGTTCTTGCCGGCTCGACGAAAAGCTTCCTGGCATGGGAAACGGTTGACCCAGAAATATGGGTGCCATGGGGTTATGCTGTCATCCGCGTTGACTCGAGAGGAGCCGCTCGTTCACCCGGTTATCTGGATATCTTCTCCCCGCGTGAAACGCGCGACTACTACCATGCGATCGAGTGGGCCGGCACTCAGCCCTGGTCAAATGGCAAGGTCGGTTTAAACGGCATCTCCTATTACGCGATCAACCAATGGCATGTAGCGGCACTGCAACCGCCGCATCTAAGCGCCATGGTTCCATGGGAGGGTGCTGCCGACATGTACCGCGATTGGTACCGACATGGCGGCATCCTCTCGAACAAGTTCATGGAAACTTGGTATCCCCGTCAGGTACAAACGGTGCAACACGGCAATCCGGAGGCTCCCAAAGACCATTGGATGAACGAGGCTTCAACGGGTCCTGAAAAATTGTCGAAGGAGGAACTGGCCGCAAACCGCGCCGACAACCTCGCCAATGCGCGCGCCCGCGAGATGGACGACGATTGGTACCGAAATCAATCGCCCGACTGGTCGAAGGTCGTCGTTCCATTCGTCAGCCCTGCCAACTGGGCAGGTTTCGGCCTGCACCCTCGTGGAAATTTCGAGGCCTTCACCCAGGCAGCCTCCAAACAAAAGTGGCTGGAGGGGCATCCCGGTCGCCATGAGGAGTGGTTCTACCTTCCCTTTGGGATGGCGCTGCAGAAGCGCTTCTTCGATTACTACCTTAAGGGCGAGCAGAACGGCTGGGATAAGGAGCCGCGCGTTTGGCTCAACCTGCGCCGACCGTTCAGCAAGGAATTTCAGCTGCGCAAAGAGAACGAATGGCCGCTTGCGGGAACACGGTGGACCAAGCTGTTCCTTGACGCCAAGACCGGCAGCCTGGACTGGCGAGCGCCGGCGGCCGAGGGTACCGCCTCGTTCGCCGCATTGGGCGACGGTGTGAAATGGATGTCGCCACCGCTCGAGCACGAGACCGAGATCACCGGTCCAATGGCGCTGAAACTCTACGTCTCTTCGTCAACCACCGACGCTGATCTTTTCGTCACTGTACAGGCCTTTTCGCCCGACGGACGTGAGGTAGAATTCCAGGGAACGGTCGATCCACACACACCGTTAGCCCAAGGATGGCTGCGTGCCTCGCACCGTAAACTTGATCTGAAAAAGTCACGGCCATATCGGCCCTACCACACGCACGACGACAAGCAACCGCTCGTCCCGGGTCAGGCCTATGAACTTGACGTCGAAATCTGGCCAATGTGCATCGTGCTTCCGGCTGGCTTCCGGATCGCAGTGAATATTACGGGCAAGGACTTCGAGCGTGCGGGCCCGGACAGCAACCCGGCATTTCGCTCACGCGGCTCCGGACCATGGTTGCACGATGATCGTTATGATCGGCCAGCAGATATCTTTGGAGGCCATACGACGCTGCACACCGGTCCAAAACGTGAAGCGTTTCTGTTGTTGCCAATCGTGCCGACCGATCGATCTGGTGTGCAGGTCCTCGCTACTCATAATGGCAAGAACTGGGACATCGCACGATGAAAGTATAATAACCCAGGCATCAAAGCGCACGGCGCGCACGCGATCTCATCGGCCGAGACGCCTTGGCTCGTCGATCTCCTCAGCTTCCCGCATCTCACCGTGAACCTCTTCTCGGATGAGCTTCTCGGTGATTTCGGCGAGATAGGTGGTGAGTGCGCTGCTCAGTTCTTGGAACTCGGGCCAGAGAACCCCATCGACAAAGCTACGTGGCGCTTTGACGATGACTGTTTGCATGTGCATCCGATGATATCGAAAGGGCCTGATCCCGTACCGACGACAGAGCGCGATAAAAAGCTTTCGGGACCAAATGTCTGGGACCGAGAATCTGATCTCCTGCGGCGCCTCGCTGCCGGCGGCATTTCCCAAGAGTGCGCGAATGCGGTCGGCTGCAGCACCAGCTGCGGATCTGAATTCGTGCTGCTGCGGTCAAAGAGCGCGAACGCAAGTGGGACTGAGAGTAGAGTTGGTAGGTGCAAAGAGTATGTAGTGCCAATGGCGTGATCGAGCGTATAGCCTTCAGGAGGCCGCAGTGCGCTCAGATAGATCTCGCGCGTGTTGGGACCAAGAAAACTCATGGCTCCTTCCCAAGACCACGTCGGACGTCACCAACGATTGCCCGAACGCGATGCCAGCGAAAATTAAGCTGCGACGCACCCGTAGCACCTCTCCAACGTTCCAGAGCGCGTCGGTTGTGAAGGCGTGCTCGATTTTGTTTGGTATCCCATTCCCTTTCCCTGATCAGCTTACGAGCTTCATTATTTTCGAGTATCAGGCTCGGGTCAGCGCTTTTGAGCGTGATTGCTAGCCATTTGTCGATGAAGGGACGCGATCGATCTGAGCGTGACTCAGACTCGTTGACGAAGTCCCAGAATTTTAGTTGGTCCCAGCCCATAATTGCAGCTCGTCTCGCCGACAAATCCTGGGCCCATTCGGTGAATGCGGTGCGATATTGTTCGATGTACTCTTTGCTTCCAAGCGCTTCGGCGAGCATCAGATTGTAGAGAAGCGACGCACCATGAAGTGTTTCAGAGAAGTTGCGCGCGTGCTCCAGCTGTGATCGGTATGGTTCACCAAGAGCGCCTACGTCAGGATGAAGCCAAGGGACGGCCGCATTACCGAAAGGCCCAAGTTTTCGGATCAATAAGGAAAATAATGGACGTGGCTGCAATGCGTCGATGCGCATCGCAAGATACTCAGCCTCGTTGCTAGTCAGCGCGAGTTCCGCCGTGTTCGGAAAGTCTTGTGGAGCTGCCGGAAGATTCGGATCCCAATTTCGTCGTATGGGCTTGGGGGCATCTTCGTCGTCGCCATCTACCGCGTCGGCAACAAGGCGCAGACGCGATGAGAAGCCGCGATGATACTCGTCCTGCGAGCCATCGAATCGCCGAATGTCAAATCGCCCCAACCCAGCCCAATAGATGTTGCTCGGCAATGTTTGAAGCGCTGAGCGCGCATCCTTTCCGATGACACCGTCTGTGTCACTGGTATTCAGTAGCACCTCGATCAGCTTAATCTCGTCGTTGTGGGCTCTATTCGAAATCTCATTCGATAGTGTTTTTCGCTTCTCGTGACGTAGGTATATCCAAGGCACGAAGAAGAAGTAACGTGCCCTGGTTTGGATCGTGCTCGTCCCTGGAAATAGATGATCTGCTATCGCATCACGAACGGCTCCTATGCCGAGTTCGTCGAGGGTATCCTTCTCAGCAAATAGCCGCATGATCTTATTCATGCGGTCGCGATCATCCTCAGAAAAATCAACCCACGCAAAAGACGAGGTCATAGCTTTCTCTTTCGAACTGATTTGAGAATGACAATTCACCTAATAGATGTGTCCTTTTTTCATCGCACTGCCAATACGTCTGCCTGGGCTGAATGAACGTAGCGTATTAGTGAACTATTCGAATGTTGAACAGGCCTTTCGTGTTGGTGCAAGTGGGCGGATGTAAATCCTGACTATTTTGAAGACGTGATATCAATTAGTTCTGGTAGAAGCGATCTAACGGTCATTGGATTTCCGTAGGACGTCGAAATCAGGGTCGAAGATGAACGATCAATTTGCAAAAATCACCGCACAAATACCTGCGACTTACCAATGCTCTTTCGCGTCAAAGCGTCACACCAGTTCGGAAGTCATCTGGGAATTCCGGGTTCAATTTGCATTCTTTCCTTTGCCGTTTCTTTTGCGTGAAAATAGAATCTTGTATAAGCCGGGATAATCACCGTTGAGCCGTTCAGATAGATCATAGTAGAACTTCTCCCACTCATCTTCGGTCATCGTGTTTGCCGCCTTTCCAGTTTCTACAGAAATGGCGCAACCACTACGAAGGTTTATAGGAAGGCCGATCTTTTTTTCTGTTTTCATACGTCGCACTGTCGAATAAGTGCGACTGGCATCCGTGTACAGCTCCAGGGGGTATTCAGTATCAAGTATTTCAAGTTTATCTTTTAATGTTTGCTTATCCAAAGCGAGCCATTCATCCCGCGTGAATGTTTTAAGCTCCAATATCTTGACAGGCATTTTGATATCTCCGTTTATTTGCGGTGCCGAAGCGCCGCCTCGTCTTTGCGATCCACCTTGCTCGGAGAAGCAGGCTGGCATCGGGCCGATTTCGCAGAAGCCCGAACTCTGGACGATAAGCTGAGCCTATGATGACAGCTCGGAGAGTGCAAGATTCAGCCGAACGCGACGAGCGAGCGATCAATCCAAGCGGTTAACGCGGTGTCGCCAGCGCTGGGGGCTTTTTTTCAGCGGTGTCTTTCTTATTTTTCGAGCAAGGCTTTTCTTTTTCTGGATTTCTTTTTTTTCTTTTTCGGGAAAGCGAGGGGAGCGAAGCCCCCATCACGTTTTGCGAATTGCCCCCGCTCGGTCGATCGTACCCCCTACCTCGTCGAGATCCGGAGGCGGCGCGCCTGCGGGTATCCGCCGCGTCTAGGGCTTCTTCATGAGTCGGCAGGGTATCTAGCCAACGCCGCGCGTCCTCAAAAAGGATGATCGTCCTGCGGCCGACTTTGCGGGCCTTGAGGCGGCCCCGACCAATCTCTTCATAGACGGCGGTGCGGCCCAAACTTGACCAGCGGCAAAAATCTCTTACGGAAAGTGCTCCACCTGGGGGCACTGAAAGGATCGGGTCGGTCATGTTACTCTCCAAACGAAACCGGCTTGTTCGCAGCCGTCCGCGATATAGAGAGTCGGTCGCTCGTCGAACTCCGACCGAGTCGCGGCTGCCGTAGGGCCCGAATCGTGCGCAGGGTGTAGACTGGCGACATGTCCCAGAAAAAGAACCAACCGACCCTCGAAGATTTGTTCGAACTCCCCGACGACTATCTCCAGGGGCCGCAAGCGGCGACCCTGCGCCCAGCGCTGATCGAAGCCACCGAACGTGCCAACGGCCAAGATAGGATTCTGAAGTATTGGCTGAAAACAGGCACCGAGGCCGACGGCGACCTACGCGAGCTTTGGAGGCATGAGAGACGGCAGGTCGACAGGGTGATGAGCTATCCTGGCGCCGACGAAGTGATGGTCGGCATTGTGGATATGATCGAAACTGCGGATGCGTTTTGCGTCGTTCACGAGCCGGGCACCGTGACTCTGCATGCGAAGCTCCGAACCTCGTCTGCCCGAAACTGGCTTCGCTCGTTGGGGGTGCCGTTAAATCGGACCGTTCTTTGGGGGAATTTGGCGCGCTTGACGCGCGCCCTTGCGATCCTTCACACGCACGGGCTCGTGCATGGCAGACTTGATGCGTTCTCTGTGTTCACGAGCGGCGCACACTCGCCGGACTTTCGACTCGGAGGATTCGAGTGGAGCCTGATCTTAGGCGAGCCTAGGCCAACCGAGCCTTCCCTCCATGAAACCCGCAGAAGAATAGACCGTCTCATCTACTCCTATGCCGAAGATTGGAAGGCTTTGGGGTGCATGTTTGCTGACTTGGCTGGTCTTGATCCGACCCGTCTCCGAGAAAATGATCCGTACAAGCCGAATGCTGGGATCGAACTTAACGACGGTGAAATTGGATTTCTGCGGCGGCTCATCGACCCAATGCGGGACGAGGTGCTGGAGGCTAAGGAAATCCTTCGGAGCATCGAAGTGCTCCTTAAAGAGCTTTCAGGGCATCCCAAAATTCGAAGCGGCTGCCACATTCTTTTGTTTCGTCCCAATCAAAAGATGCAGGAGACGATCTACGCGATGAGCGAGGGGGAAATCGCCACCACCGCCTTCGACAGCCAGGCGGCGTTTATCGAAGCCGACATCGCCGGCGGAGCGAAGCTCGCGTCTGTCGTAGCCGGCGGCGAAATCGACAGAATGTTTCTCCTGACAGAGATGGCTTCCTACCAGCTCGTGCCGCTCAGCGACGACGGAACGCCGACCTGGCAGATTGCCGTCGTAACTTCCATCTTGCAGCGCTCAGAAGCGCGGCTGGCGCCTGGCCGCGAGGTCTACCCGCTGCGGCACCCCGTCGAGTTGGTCCCTAATAAACACAATGCCACCGCACTTCTCACCCGATTGGGCGGCGATGCTTTGGAGTGGACAATTCCGGTGACACCAGACGCTGCTCCCCCGGAGGATCCGGAGATCCGAACGGTCCGCCAGGCGATGCTCCTGGTGCAGACCGTTGATGCCGTTTTGAAGTGCCTGCAAATCCTGCCGGTCCGCATCTCTTCGACGTCGGTTCGCGAAGGCCTCATGTATGTACAACTCGCTGCTCGTGAGGACAAAAGAGATGCGATCGCCAAGTCCATCGGCGAGAAGCCGACGATCGACATCATGGAACGACTGTTCGATCAGGACGATCTCGGCGTGGACGTCGAATGGCGGCTGAGCACGTCCGGTGGACTTTCTTCGCGGAGCGCAAACGACACGCCGGTAAGATTTCAAACCGTTGCGCACGATGCCGCCGGGCAGACCGTCTTCGAGTTTCAGTCTTTCGGGCTGCTTCCGAGCGAGGACGCGGCGCTGTTTCTCAGGAGAAAGGGCGACCACGGTACCGAGAGTCTGATCAAACGGCGCCTCCGGCTTACCAATGCTCTTTCGCGTCAAAGCGACCTAGCAGCGATGTTCGTTGACCCGCGGCGCAAGCTGCGCCCTTCCGGCGATGCGCTTGCGAAGGACAGGTTCTATCTCGACTTGGATGAGCCGAAACAGGAAGCTTTGGAATTCTTGTGGACCACAACCCCGACCTACTTCGTCGTCGGTCCGCCCGGCGTTGGAAAGACGCGCCTCATAAGCGAGGTCGTCAGACGTAAGCTTGCCACCGATCCGACCGTCAGAATCCTGTTGAGTTCGCAGAGCCACCAAGCACTCGATCATGTGCTGCGTTCGGTCCGGATGTTACTCGGCGAAGCAAGCGGCGATGCGATTCTTGTGCGCTCTCCGGGGCGGGAAGGCGTCATCTCCACCGACGACGACGTACGCAAGACCGCACTTTCGTACCTCGCGAGAGTTGGGGACTCCAGCCTCCTCAAGGGAGCGCCGCAATCATTCTCTATCGCCATGGCAGCGCTCAACAACGCCTGCGAGGCTGAGGACGACTTCTCCGAAAACGCGCGGGAGACCGAAGGCGCAAGGGCTCTTAGCGCGCTGGTATTGGAATCGGCCAATCTCGTCTTTTCAACGAGCACGTCCTCGGACATCGAGCAGTTAAGCGACGACGACGCCCAATTCGATTGGGTCGTCGTGGACGAAGCAGCCAAGGCTAGCGGACCAGACCTGTTAGGTCCTCTTTCCTTGTCGGGCAGAAGACTATTCATCGGCGACCACAACCAGCTCCCGCCATTCGACGCCGACCGCATCGCCGCCATAATTTCGGACGCCGCCAAAGCTCGCGACGCCGTCGAGCAAGCTGCAGCCGAGCTTGCTTCCACTTTCTTTGAAAGCGGACTCGATGACCTGCGGCATGAGATGGCGGACGATGATGCTTTGCAGCGGATTTCCGCCATGGCGGCGCGTGCCCTGGAGCCGTTCCGCGTATTGGTGGAAGAAGATAAAGCACGACGTCCCGCTGCTGGCGGCGTTCGGAGGTCCGTATCGAGCGAATTGCTGTCGCAGCATCGGATGGACCCTGCCATCGCCGAACTTATCTCTGAGTGCTTCTACGACCACCGCCTCGGCACCGCCGCAAAGCGTACCAAAGAGGCAGCAGAGAAGCTGCTCTTCACATTTGGTCCATCATTTCCAGAGTCGCCGATTGTCTTCGTGGATATGCCTTTTGCGCCTCGTACGGGAACGGCCGCCGCAGCTGAATCAGGGCGTCCCCGCTGGCATAATCCCGCGGAGGCCAAGACGGTCTTGACGTTACTGAAGTCGCTACGCGTCCTCGGGAAGAAAAAGGATGGCACAGCGCCGACGCTCGCAGTTTTGGCACCCTATCGGGCACAGGCGGAAAGGCTGACAAGGCAAGTCGATGTGCTGCGGTCGACGAAGGGGAGTGAGCTGTCTAAGTTCGGCGGGTTCACTCACGACAATAGGATTTGCGGAACAGTCGACTCCGCGCAGGGCAGCGAAGCGAATCTCGTCGTCGTTTCTTTGGTTAGAAACAATCACCGGACAGGCACGCCGGCGCTCGGATTTTTGCGTGACCCGCGACGCATGAATGTCCTTTTAAGCCGCGCCGAACAGCAATTGATCTTCGTTGGATCGCTTGAATTCTTGAAGGAGAGCACGCGTTTTGTATCGTCGCCCGACGACGAAGAGCTGGGATTCGTCCTGAAATTTCTAACGACGATAAAACGCCTCGAGAGTCAGAAGTCTGCCCGCGGCGCGCCAGCAGTCACCGTGATTCCCGTCGACCAGATCAAGGTGGGCGGAACATGAGCACAATCGTCGCGATTCCGATCAGGAGGATGTCGGCCAAATTCGTACTCGAAAAGGGCAGAGGATGGAGTGCCGTCGACGAGTTGGTGCTGTGGGCGCTGTCACGAAAGCCAATGGCGGCAACTTTGCTGGCGCAGGAGATTGACCTTCCGCGCCGCGTCGTCCTGGAGGTGATAATCCGGATGATGCGTTTCCGGCTCGTAGAGGCCGTGCTGGTCGACGGAATGCCGGCCTTTCAAACGACGGAGTATGGCTCGCACGTCGTGAGCAGCGGCTCCGAGATCCCGACGTCGAAACTGCGGATGTCTAGAAACGTCGCATTTGTCACCGATTTAATAACCGACACCGTATTTGCCCGGGTTGACGTCAAGACGGACAATGCGTCGGGCCTCAAATACTACCGTGACAGGGGTGTCGATGTCCGCGACGTCAAGGTCACCGGCGCGGCTCTCAAGACGACACCGAGAGAGAACGCCATCCGCTTTCAGAAGGTGTTGAGAAGGGACGAGACGTTCCTATTTTTTGACGGCGACACAGTGGTCGACCGGGGTGACGAATACATCGTTGCCACCGTCGACGGCGAAGAAATAAGGGGCCTCCCTGGGAAGGCACCGCAGACTTTGCTCGACCAGATTTCGATGGTGGCGAAGTCGAAGGAAGCAGCGCGTCCGATCGTGGTGCCGTCGCTTCTGCCGGCAGAAGATGGACGTCCGTTGCCTCCGCTAACTTCCGTCACGATCGAAGATGGGGACTTCATTTTCGGCGATGAAGCACACCGCCAGGCATTCGCCGAGGTGATTGGGGCGGCCAATCGCAGGGTTTTCCTTCACTCGACATTTCTGCGCCGCGACGGGTTTTTGGCTTGGAAGGAGGAGATCAAGGCCGCCGTCCGCAGAGGTGCACGCTTCGAGATATTCTGGGGCTCCGGTACCTCCGACAACCCCAATGAGAAGACATTCACCCAGGCAACCGCGTTGGCAGCCAAGATCGCGAAGGACGAGATTCTGAATGGCCACGTCCGGATTCATCTCCGCTCCACGGGTTCTCATTCGAAGCTACTGATCGCGGACGACGGCAAGGGCGGATACGCAGCGTTGATCGGGTCGTGCAATTGGCTCTACACCGGATTCAACAGATTGGAGCTGTCGTTTCGTTGTCGCGACCCGAGGCTAGTGGCTGATGCCTTAGATCTCTTCGCTGCTCTCGTAGCGCGCCCCGGCTTCAAGCCCGAGATCGGAACGGAGATGTTCATCCTGTCTAAGAACCTTCGTGCCCGACCGGTCTTAGAGGGACCTCACGGCGTTCGGCTAATCGCCGGCGGATCACACGAGGCAGTCCTCAGAGAGGCAAGCGGCTCGTCGCCGTCGAGGTTCTTGATAGCTAGCGACAAGCTGGGCAATTCGGTCTTTCCGAATGCCATCATTCCAGCTGAGGTCGCCGCCGCCGCGACGCGCACTGTTCCCGTTGTCGTTTACGGCGATACTACGGGGCTTGTCAGTGGGGACACGGTCCCGACAATACTACACGACGCACAGGGGCGCGGCGTCCGCCTCCTTCGGATATCCGAAGGCTTCCATGCCAAGTTCCTCTTGTGGGGCGAAGACGATCTCGTGATCACCAGCTTGAATTGGTGCTCGTGGAGCACTGATCCTGACGCACCGCGGGCGGAAATCGGAATTCACATCAGACGCGGCGGCATCGCCCGGGACACCGAACTCAAGCTGAAAATGATATGGCCCGAGCTTTGATAAAAATGGCCCATTCACTACCCAACACTATGCGCACGTCTCGGACGATCCGATCTAGAACGCGAGGTAAAGTCGCTCGAACCCCAGTATAAACTCCGCAGCTGAGACGTGCGGAGCCGCACAACCTCGGCCTCTTTTTGTTGCTCATTCTCTTTGAGATGGCGTGTCATGCCGTGCGCACCTCAATCACCTGTTCGGTTATAACAAGAACTTGTTTTGGATAAGCGACCTAAATTGTAGAACTTTAAGGTGCCAACCATCCTTCTGCCCGCGCAAGCGCGACCATCCGGCGGGCGTCGGCTACAGAAATTATTTTCCCGTTTCCAACAACCATGCTCATGCTGCGGCCTGTTCTCAACTCGAAGTCGAGGTTATGATAAAATTTACGTCGGCAGAATTCTCCCAACGGGCTCAAGAACTGTAATGGCAAGCGGCGCACCGGCATCAGACCTGCGGCCCGAACTATCGCAGGCGCGCACATCAGAGAAGCAGCCGCACCAATAAAGATGCTTCTGCGTGTCATTCGGTTGTCAGTTGCGGTCATTGTAAGTCTCCGATTTAGCCAGTTCTGCGATATGCACGGGCTGGCAAGTTGGAACTAAATCTCCCGTCCGCGTAAGGCGTGGTTCCTTAGCTGGTCAGTTCAAGGTTCTTCTTCTTATGACTTCGGCAGCTGTACTCCTTCTCTGGGCAACGAACTCGTCGAGTTTGTCTATGCCGCCTCCGGCCTTGCAGTAGCCGCAGTAGAACAGGATTTTGCTTTGGCTGCAGTTCGAGGCTATGGTTTGTCCCGGGACAACAGGCGATCCAAGTTTCTCTGCTGAAATTTGAGGCCTCCAGCGCAAGTCCTAAGTGGGCAGCCTTGGTTACGATTTCTGCTTCCCGCCACACCTCGTTCTCTTTCTTAATTTCCTCCCGCTCGAAACAAACGCTGTTGATTATCGCCTCAACGTGTTTCTTGCTGAGCAATCCGGCACGGACATCCACCGGATAGCCGACATAGCGTAGGCACATCGAGATGATACTGAACAAAAGGGTGTCGATAGAATAAGTTAACGTGGATACACTTGGTCTTTCAGCACGTAACCAGTCCATGCCCATGGAGGTTGAAAAAACCCGATCAACTCCATCGGTTCGTGATAGCAGATCTCGACTTCAATTTCCGGCGGCTTTCTTGGGCGCGTGTTCGTTTAGGAACTTTCGGCAGATCGATATCGACGTCTTGTAGCCGGGCGGAGGCTTGATGCCCTTCTGCAGCGCGAGACTGTCGGCAAAGCGCTTCATCGCCGGCGTTGGCGGATACGCTCCGGCGCCGTTGCCAATTACAGCACCAAGCAAGGGAGGCCCTCCGGCGGCGGCGCCATCCTTCAGCTTGCCGATGATGCGTTGGGCGACATCGCACACGGCGTCGATCGCACCGATCATTTCCTGCTTGCCAACAACGACATCGTCGAGCAGGCATTCTAGTTGTGCCGTCACGCCCGGATCAACGAGCGCCGGATCGGCCTGTTGGAGAACGCCGAACAGCGACAAGCCGGTCTCGGTCGGCACGATGTTCTTTCCCTGAGCGATCAGAAAACCCTGTTTCTTCAGCCCGCCGATGATCTCGGCTCGCGTTGCGGGCGTGCCAATGCCCTTGGCTTCCTTCAGGCGCTCCCGCAGAACTTCATCGTCAACAAAACGCCTGTGTGTACCGAAAACCTCATCCGGCGACGATTTCGGTTTTCGCAGGCGAAATTCCCTGTTCCTGCGCCAGAATTCCCTGTTTCGCCGAAATAATTCCCTGTTCTGTTGCGTAGGGAATTTCGCTGCAAGCCTTTGAATTTGCTCGTGTGTGAGCTTTCAAAATCGCACTAAGGGGGCGGATTCGACGAAATTCCCTGTTCTTTTCCCTGTTAGCAGGGAATTTGAGAGTAGAGACGGGTTCGTATGTGACTGCGTCCGCCACCACGCATTCTCGCGCTACCAGAGATTTCCTGAAACTGCGCGAATGGCCGCGATTTGGCGGCATTTCGTCTGGCGTTCGGTCTCTGCAGAAGGGCCGTCAGATTTGGAGCCCAGTTTTGCGCTTTTGTCTCTGGCGTCTAAATCCCGTTGCCCGGCAACTGAGACTGGCGCGGGCAGAGACCGGTTCGACTTAGGACCTTATTGGGGGATGAGGCCCAGCATTTGGCTTTGACGAGACCATTCGGCTGACAGATCGCAAAGACGGACGACGCCGATTCCGTGGGGCAGCCTACCTTCAATCGCGGCTTTGACGAGATGGGGTGCGAGGAAGGCGAGCGAGATCATCATATTAACCTTCCGTACGCTGCAGCTTTCTCTCGCCGCGATTGTTTCTGCATTTGCTGATGGATCAGAGATAATTTCATCAAGCCAGCGGCGCCCTCGCGCGATTGATGCGACCAGCGTCGCACGGGTCTCGGAGCGGATGGGACGAGCGTTTTGGCCATTGGACGACTCGGAACAGGGCAGAAGAAGCTCACGGCGCCGCGTTGAAGGTGTCTTCTGCCACGGAACAAGAAGGGTGCCTTCGGCTCCGGCCCGCCTACGATTGGATTCTTGTGCTGGCGTGAACTGGATGACCAGTTGACTCGCCTGGACCTCGACACGCACGACGTGGGTGTTGACGAGGCTCTGGTCGTCAAACGACGCTGAGAGTTTGAGATGTTCGCGTACTGACTTTATGACCAGTGCCTCTACGTTAGCTGCTGGCACTCGACGTATTGATCCGGCCCGCTCAGCACAGCCCTGGATGAGGGCTGCCGACAAATAGTAGCGATACTTGATACCCCGCTTGCGAGCGTGACTCGGGCTCATGCGGTTGCCGCGGTCATCAAAGATGCGGCCGGCCAACAATGCTTCGGACTTCATCCTTGCGGCATTATGATTGTTAAGTTGTTCATCTAACTTAGCCTGGACGGGATCGAATAAGTTTCGGTCGACGATGGCCAGTTGCTCGCCTGCCAAGATCTCACCCTTAAATGCCACCTGTCTATGGCGAATTCGTAAATCCTCGCATAAATGCATCGGCGCGGGCAGTCTTGTGAGATACCGACATCGTGCTACCGTCGGTATCGATGAT
>Ga0208587_1000841_pt1 | contig 16797 bp, 10 predicted proteins | sample NGESurdeep092012_7_FD_184472 | JGI IMG/M metagenome (GOLD analysis project Ga0208587, IMG submission 184472) | Arctic peat soil microbial communities from Barrow, Alaska - NGEE Surface sample 210 deep-092012 (SPAdes) | ecosystem: Environmental > Terrestrial > Soil > Wetlands > Peat ...
CCATTCGTTGACCGGCTTCAGTGGCGCGAAGAACTCGGCGTTGAACAGGCCGGCGGCGTCGGTGCCATCGTCGGGCCGGCCATGCTGCGACACCACCGCTTCCACTTCGGGTCGGCTGCGGATCAGCCTGCGCATCTCGTTGACATAGGCGTTGCCTTCCTGCAGCGAAATGGTCGGCGGCAGGGTGGCGCGAATCCAGAGATTGCCCTCCTCGAGCTTGGGCAGGAATTCCAGCCCCAGCAGGCGGCCGAATACAACGGTCATGACCACAAGCCCGATGGCCCCCGCCATCACCAGTTTCCGGTTGCCCACGGCCCAGTTCAACGCCGGAACATAGAGCCGATGCACGAACGCCATGATCCAGGTCTCGGTTTCGTGCACGTGCGAGGGCAGGATGATCGCGCTCAAGGCCGGGGTGATCGTTAAGGTCGCAAGCAGGCCGCCGGCCAGCGCATAGGCATAGGTGCGCGCCATCGGCCCGAAAATGTTGCCTTCGACGCCGCTTAGAGTGAACAGCGGCAGGAACGCCGCGATGATGATGGCGGCGGCAAAAAAGATCGACCGCGACACGTCGGCGGCAGCGGAGAGAATGGCATGGCTTTTCATGCCCATCGTGGTGTCGGTCGAAATATGGCTCTGCTCGGCTTCCGAGAGCGCCGTCGTCTGCGACAGCCGGCGGAAGATCGCCTCCACCATGATCACGGTAGCGTCCACGATCAGCCCGAAGTCGATCGCGCCCACCGACAACAGGTTCGCGGATTCACCGCGCAGCACCAGAATGATGACGGCGAAAAACAGCGCGAACGGAATCGTGGCGCCGACGATCAGCGCGCTTCTGAGATCGCCCAGGAAAATCCATTGCAGCAGCACGATCAGCAGAATGCCGAGCACCATGTTGTGCAGCACGGTCGCGGTCGTGATGTCGATCAGATCCTTGCGGTCGTAGATGCGCTCGATGTGCACACCGGGCGGCAGGATGCTGGAATTGTTGATCGCTGCCACCAGCTGTTCGACGCGCAGAATCGTCGGCGAGCTCTGTTCGCCGCGGCGCATCAGCACGATGCCCTGCACGATGTCGTCGTCCTGATCGAGGCCGGCGATGCCGAGCCGCGGTTTCTCGCCGACGGTCACGGTGGCGATATCCTTGACCAGCACCGGGTTGCCGCCGCTCTGCGACACCATGGTGCTGGCAAGATCATCGATCGAACGGATCAGGCCGACGCCGCGCACCACGGCGGATTGGGTTCCGATATCGACGGTATTGCCGCCGACATTGATGTTGGAATTGCTGACGGCCTGCAGCAGTTGCGGCAGCGTCAGGCCGTTGGCGACGAGCTTGTTGAAGTCGACCTGCAGCTCGTAGGTCTTGGTCTTGCCGCCCCACCCGGTGACGTCGATCACGCCGGGCACGGCGCGAAAGCGGCGCTGCAAGACCCAGTCCTGCAGGGTTTTAAGGTCGAGCACGCTGTAGTTCGGCGGCCCGGCCAGCCGATAACGGTAGATTTCGCCGATCGCGCTGAGCGGCGAAATTCCCGGCTGCACGTTGCCGGGCAAGGGCGCCAGCTGCGACAGCCGGTTCAGCACCTGCTGCAGCGCCTCGTCATAGGTGTAGTCGAACGAGAACTGCAGTTTGACGTCGGACAGTCCGTACAGCGAAATCGTCCGGATCGTGCGCAGGTTCTTGATGCCCGCGACCTGGGTCTCGATCGGGATCGTGATGTAGCGTTCGATCTCCTCCGACGACAATCCCGGACTTTGCGTCACGATGTCGACCATCGGCGGCGTCGGATCGGGATAGGCTTCGATATTGAGCTGCTTGAACGCGATCAGGCCGCCGATCATCACGACGGCGAGCAGGCCCACCATCAGATAGCGGCGGCTGACGGCAATGGCGACAAGACGATCCATTCAGACCGAAGCTTTCAATGGGCTGAGTTAAGTTAGCTGCCGGATGCGGCGCGGTCGATGAACAGGCTGCCCTTGGTAACGATCTGCTCGCCGGGTTTCAGATTACCCTCGACCTCGACGAGGTCGCCATTGGTGAGACCGGTCTTGATCTGGCGGAGTTCGATCGACTTGTCCTCGTGCGCGACCCAGACGCGGACCTGATTGCCCTCATAGATCAAGGCCTGCTTCGGCACGCCCACGGCGGGGTGATCGCCGGCGGAATAGATCGTGACATTCGCGAACATTTCCGGCTTCAAGCGACCGTCCTTGTTATCGATCGTGGCGCGGACCAGAAGCCGGCGGGTCGCGGGATCGATCGCCGCGGACACATAGTCGATGCGCGCCGTCAGTGGGCGCCCGGGCAGCGCCAGCACATTGAAAGCGATCTCCTGCCCCACCGACACCTTCGATGCATCGGTTTCGCGGACGAAGGCCGTGAGCCAGACCGCTGAGAGATCGCCGATCACAAATACCGGATCACTGGCGCCGGAGTTCACATATTGGCCGGGGCCGACCTTTCGCTGCACGACCGTGCCCGTGATCGGCGAGAAGATGGTGGTTTCCGGATTGATGCGGCCCTTTTCCTGAAAGGCCGATATGGCCTCGTCGGTCAGGCCGAGGATTCGCAATTTGTTGCGCGCCGCTTCCAGCGCTGTTTGCGATGAGCGCAAATCGTTTTGCGCCTGAATAAGGGTTGCCTGGGTCTGCTGATAATCCTTCAGCGGCACGGCCTTGCCCTCGAACAGATCCTTGGCGCGTTTGTCCTGCAGCTGCGCGAGATCGAGCGCCGACCTGGCCTTGTTCAACCCGGTCATGGCCGTAATGAAATCGTTCTGCGCCTGCACGGTGTCGGCGGCTTCGATGACGAACAGCGGCTGCCCTTGCATGACGCTGTCGCCCGGCCGGACCATCAGTTTGGTGACCCGGCCCGCATAGGGTGAAAACACCGGCGTCGAGCGATCCTCATCGACCGCGATCTTGCCTTCGGTCACGGTCTCCGCCCGGAAGGTCCGCTCGGTCACCGGCTCAATGGTCAGGCTGGCCCATTCGGCCGGGGTCGGGGTGTAGCGTTGCAATCCCTTGCGGGATTGGCTCGACATCTCGGAGGACCCGTGCGCTGCCCCACCGTTATGCACAAGCCCATACCCGGCAGCGCCGGCAAGGGCCAGCAGGGCTGCGCCAACGGCCAACCGTTGTCCGGCAAGTCTCTGTAATTCCTTGATAAATTGCGACAGCATAGGGCCCGGTCAAATCGGTGATGATTCCGGCAATGACTGCCTCATCGGTGCGCTAATAGTGCCAAATTGATGTTTCAAACAACCTAAAAACGCGATTAGCCATAGCGTTTAAAGTTAAATTTTTAGAGGCGAGCCCCGACCTTAGTTGCGCGCCGGCCATTGCGGCGGGTGACTGCCGAGCGGCATCGCCGGGCGCGCCCAGAATGCCGGCGTTTTCGACAGCACGGCCGAGTGCTTGACCGACCGCAGCGGACCGAAGCCCGAGGGGATTTCTTCGATAAAGCGCTCCACCGTTTCGCCCTTCAAATCTTCGGTCTTAAATCCATCGGCCACGCGGCCGAGATTCCACAGCCATCGTCCGGTCTGCGCCAGGGACACGCGGACATGCCAGCTGCCCCCTTGGCGCGACTGGCGCGTCCGCGCCATCATCGCGCCGAACGCCATCAGGTAGCCGGTGGCGTGATCGAGCATTTGCGCCGGCAGTTCCTTCGGCCCGTCGACACCGGCGGCCTGGCCCTCGGCGTGATTGAAACCGGTCGCGGTCTGCACCAGCGAGTCGAAACCGCGGCGCTCCGCCCACGGACCGACATGGCCATAGGCCGACAGCGACACGTAGACGATGCCGGGGCTGAGCCGCGCCGCGTCCTCCGGAGAGAAACCGAGCGCTGCGAGCGCGCGTGGACGATAGCCTTGCGAGAAAATATCCGCCTGCGCCAAGAGATCGCGCAGCACACCCCGCCCCTGTTCGTTCTTGAGTTCGACGAAGCTGGTCAGCTTGCCGCGGCCTGTGTCGATCGTAAGCCATGGGATCGCCGGCAGATCGGGACCGGAAATCAGCAGCACATCGGCGCCATGCACGGCCAGCGTGCGGCCCGCGACGGGACCGGCGATCACCCGCGACAGATCGAGTACGCGCAGTCCGGCAAGCGGGCGGTCGCCCGCGGGCCATGGTCTTGGGGCGGCCTCGCCGATTTTCTCAATCGAGATCGGCAGTGCAGCTAGCGCTTTGGCGTGGGGCAGCGCCGACCATTCAGGATACGAGCGCATCATCGCCACCACGCAGCCGCCGGCATAGGCCGCGGTCTCGAATACCTCGCCGTCCCACTGCATCAGCGCGGCCTGAACATCGTCGCGCTCCGGCCTGCAGTTCAGGACCTTGCAGACGGCGGCGCGGTGATGCGAGAAATTAGTGTGCAGCCGCACGAAGCGTTGATCGCGGGTTTTGTAGATCCCGGCGATGGCGTCCCAGGTCGGACCCGGCGGCTTGCCATCGACGCGCAGGTAGCGCTCGGAGCGGCATTCGACGACGGCATGACGCATATCGACCGCGACATCCTGCGGTTGCCCGCTGCGCAATTTCCATATCTGCGCGGCAGCAAGTCCGGCCGCGGCAATGCTGGCTTGGGCCGCGGCGGCAACCCGAAACGACGACGGCAGTTGCGGTTCTTGTCCCGTCAGCGTGACGGCGTTAAGCGCGGCAAGATCGCCGCCGGCCAGTGTCCACAGATCGGCCAGAATTTCTCCAGGACTTTGCATGACCGTCACTCTTCCCTACGTTCAAAGCACTGGCTTACCATGGAAGGAGTTGCAATGGCTGCCATCGATCCATTGACCGCCGGGGGCGTTCTGCTTGCGACTGCCGCAACCGATGCGGTCTACGTCATGTTCACCTCGGCCGTAGTGGCGCGCAGGCGCGTGCCTGCGGCAACGTGGAGCAGCGTATGGTATTTGCTCTCCTCTTACGCTGTGATCAGCTATACGGAGAACTGGGTTTATGTCGCCTTCGCGGCTGTCGGTTCGTGGCTTGGCGCGTTTGCATCGATCACATTCCTGCACCGGCCACCCGGCGGTCCGCCGATCGGCGCCGCGCCTGAGTAGCAAATCGTTACTTTGAGCATGATCTGATCCGAAAAACCGGCGCCACTTTTCGGGATCATATGTTAGTGAAAATCCCGCGAGCGCGGCAGGATGCGCACATTGCGCGGATGGCGGATTTTTCGGGCCGGATTGTCCGGATGCTGGCGCCGGTCGTCATGCAGCGGCTCGATCAGCGCCGGGCCGGCCGGCAACGCATGTTTCCGGCGGAGCGTGTCATTGGCAAGATCGACGAGATCGCGCGAGCGGTCGAACAATCGCCCGGCGACGAGATGCACTACCTTTTCCGGGCTGCTTTGAATATACCCTTCGACCAGCACCAGCCGCGCGTCCATCACCTCCTTGCGAAACCGCTCCATGACCTTCGGCCACACCACGATATTGGCGATGCCGGTTTCGTCCTCAAGCGTCATGAAGACGACCCCCTTGGCGCTGCCCGGACGCTGCCGCACCAGCACCACCCCGGCGCACCGGATATAACGCTTGTCATTGTCATGACAGACGTCTTCGCAGGCTATGACGCGTTCTTTCGCAAACATCGGCCGCAGAAATTCCATCGGATGGCCCTTCAGCGACAGCCGGATGGTCTGATAGTCGGCCACCACCTGCTCCGGCAGCGGCATGTCAGGCAATGCTTGCGCATTCTCGTCCGGCTGCTCGCGTGCGACAGCGGCGATGAACAGCGGCAGCGGCACGTCATCGGGCAGACGCCGCACCGCCCATAGCGCGGCGCGGCGATCAAGACCGATGGAGCGAAACGCATCGGCATCCGCCAGCAGGATCAGCGCGCGCTTGGGCAGCGCGGTGTCGCGGGCGAAATCTTCCAGCGAGGTGAAAGGGCGGCGTTGCCGCGCGGCGACGATGCGCTGGCACCACTCATCTCCCGACCAGCTTTCCGGGTCGTCCAGATCGCGGACCCTGAAGCCGTCGATCTGGCGAAAGCCGAGCCGCAGCGCGTGATATTTCCCGCAGCGCTCCTCCAGCATGTTGTCGCCATGGCTGAAGGAAATATCGATCTCGCGCACGACGACGCCATTCTTGCGGGCGTCGCCCACGATCTGCGCCGGCGCGTAGAACCCCATCGGCTGCGAATTCAATAGTCCGCAACAAAACACATCGGGATGAAAATGCTTCAGCCATGACGAGACATAGACGAGCTGCGCGAAAGCGGCGGCGTGGCTCTCGGGAAACCCGTATTCGCCAAAGCCCTTGATCTGGTTGAAGCAGTTTTTCGCGAATTCCTCCGGATAGCCGCGCCTGATCAGATTGCCGACCATCTTCTCTTCGAATTTATGGATGGTGCCGACATGGCGGAACGTGGCCATCGCGCGGCGCAACTGGTTGGCTTCGTCCGGCGTGAATTTCGCGGCCTCGATGGCTATCCGCATCGCCTGTTCCTGAAACAAGGGAACGCCGAGGGTTTTTCCCAGGATATCCCTGAGTTCATTTTTGTCGCCGTATTTCGGATAGGGATATTCGATGTCCTCCGGCTTCATCCCCCTCCGCTTCAGATAGGGATGCACCATATTGCCCTGGATCGGCCCGGGGCGGACGATCGCGACCTCGATCACCAGGTCATAAAACGTGCGCGGCTTCAGGCGCGGCAGCATGTTCATCTGCGCGCGGCTCTCGACCTGGAACACGCCGAGCGATTCGCCCCGGCACAGCATGTCATAGACTTCCGGGACCTTGCGCGGGATGGTCGCAAGCTCCCAGCGTTCGTTCTTGTGCAGCTCGATCAAATCGAAGCATTTGCGGATGCAGCTCAACATGCCCAAGGCCAGCACATCGACCTTCATCATCCTGATTTCGTCGATGTCGTCCTTGTCCCATTCGATGAAGGTGCGGTCGTCCATCGCGGCGTTGCCGATCGGCACATATTCGTCGAGCCGGTCCTGCGTCAGCACGAAGCCGCCGACATGCTGCGACAGATGACGTGGAAATTCGATCAGTTCGGCCGCCAGCTTCACCGCGCGATAAATCATGGGATTGTGCGGATCGAGACCGGCCTGCCGCACCTGCATCTCGTCGAGGCCATCACCCCAGCTTCCCCATACCGTATCGGCCAGCAAGGCGGTGACGTCTTCGGTCAGGCCCAGCGCCTTGCCGACATCGCGGATCGCGCTGCGCGGACGGTAATGAATCACGGTGGCAACAATCGCGGCGCGGTGGCGGCCATAGCGATTGAATACATATTGCATCACCTCTTCGCGGCGCGAATGCTCGAAATCGACATCGATGTCGGGCGGCTCGCGGCGCTCTTCGGAGAGAAACCGCTCGAACAGAAGATCGACCTCGACCGGATTGACGGAGGTGACCCCCAACATGAAACACACGGCCGAATTGGCCGCCGATCCCCTGCCCTGACACAGGATGTGCTGCGACCGCGCGTAGTGAACAATATCGTGCACGGTAAGGAAATAATGCGCGTAATCGAGTTTTTTGATCAGCGCCAATTCCTTTTGCAGGGTTGCGCGCAGTCTGTCATCGATGCCAGCGGGAAAATATTTCGCAACGCCTTGCCATGTCAGAAATTCCAGATGCTGCTGCGCGGTCTTGCCCGGCGACACCGGCTCATCCGGATAGCGGTATTTCAATTCGTCGAGCGTAAAGGCGATCCGCCCGGCAAAGCGAAGCGTCTCAGTGATCGCATCGGGATAATCGCGAAACAGCCGGACCATTTCCGCAGCCGGTTTCAGATGCCGCTCGGCGTTGGCTTCCAGCAGACGGCCCGCGGTTTCAATGGTGGTCTTCTCGCGGATGCAACTGACGACATCCTGCAGCACCCGGCGCTCGTGAACGTGGTAAAGTACGTCATTGGTGGCGAGCAACGGCACGCCGGCTGATGTGGCGATGCGCTGTAATCCGGCAAAACGGCGCTTGTCGTCGCCGCGATGAAACAGACTGGCGGCGAGCCACACGCCATCTGCTGATGTGCCGCGCATCGTCTCCAGCATCCGCGTCAGAGCGTCGGCCTTAAACCGGTACGGCGGCATCAGCACCAGCAGCAGCCCTTCGCTGAATTCCCTCAAGTCCTCGAAGCGCAGATGGCACTCGCCTTTGTCAGCGGCGAGTTTGCCCTTGCTCAGCAGACGGCAGAGCCGGCCATAGCCGGCGCGGTCGCGCGGATAGGCCAGAATGTCCGGCGTGCCGTCGATGAAGACGAGACGCGATCCGATCAGCAGTTTCGGCCTGGACGTCAGTTCCGGATTTTTCAGTTCGGCATAGGCCCGCACCACGCCGGCCAGCGTATTGCGGTCGGCGATGCCGATGGCATGCAGGCCGTATTCGCCGGCCTGATGCACATATTCCTGCGGATGCGAGGCGCCGCGCAAAAACGAGAAATTGGTGGTGACGCCGATCTCCGCATAGTCAGGCGTTGGCTCAACGCCGCCATGAATGGTCATGCGAACAATCCATGCATGAACCAGTTCGGCTGAACGGCCTTGCCTTCTTCCTGCTCGATCTCGCGGTCATAAAGTCCGTCGCGATACAGCCAGAACCGCAGGCCGGCCTCGTCCTCGACCCGGAAATAATCGCGCGTCAGCATCTCGTTTTGCGATCGCCACCACTCCATGGCGACGCGCTCGGGGCCTTCGGCGCGGACCACGGCATGGGTGGCGCGGCGCCAGACGAATCGGGCTGGCGGGCCATCCGGCACCTGCGCGATGACCTTGATTTCCTCCGGCCGCTCAAACAGCCGCAGCGGCCGCAACGGCGGCTCCCCCTCCGCGCGCGCCGGCCAGACTGCCCGCGCCGCGGCAGCAAGATGATGCTGCGCCGGCGCTGCCATCACCGCGCGCTCCGGCATATGCGTATCCTGCGGCAGATGCACGACCACGCGCCGTCCGCCGATGCGCGCGGCGATGCGGTCGATCAGGGCGGCCAGTTCGTCATTGTCGTGCACATTGGCATCGAGATCGCGCTGCTGCTGCACGACGATTTCCGTGCGGCTGGCGGACAGCCGAATGAGATCGAATCCGAAACCGGGATCGAGCGGATCGCTCAATGCATCGAGCCGCTCGCGAAACAGGCGGTCGATCACCTCGCTTCTGGTCACGGGTTGTCCGGTGTCGACAACGATCGTGCGCACCGCGCCATCGGTGCGGAAGAAATTGGCTTCCAGCCGCCGCGCGCCCTTGCCTTGCTGCGTCATCGCCCCGACCAGCATCTGCGCCAGCCTGGATAATGTCGCTGAGATCACCGCATCGGTCGCCACCGGCTCGGCGAAACGCTTCTCCACGATGTAATCCGGCAGCGGCTTGCGGGGGCTGATCGGCGCATCGCTTTGCCCCAGCGCCTGTTCCAGCAGGGTCGTAAATTCAGCGCCGAATCTTGCTGTGATTTCGTGACGCGCGCGGGAGGCGACATCGCCGATGGTTTTCAGCCCGGCGCGGCGCAGGCCAATGGTTATCGCATCGTCGGCGCCGAGCGCGAACACCGGCAGCGGCTTGACCGCATCGGCTTCCTCGCCATCCCTGACGATGCGGCCATGGACATGACGCGTAATCGTCCGCGCGCACACCGAGGTGCCGGCGATGGCGGCGCTGACGGCAAAACCTTGCGCGGTCAACACGTCACACACCAGCCGCATCATCGCGGCTTCGCCGCCGAACAAATGGACACAGCCGGTGATGTCGAGAAACAGGCCATGCGGGGAATCCAGCGCCACCAGCGGCGTGAAGCGGTCGCACCACTCGGCAATGGCGTTCAGTGCCTTGGCATCGGCGGCTTCATCGGCATCGAATACCTTTAATTGCGGACAGATGGCGCGGGCGTTGGCGAGCGGCAGGCCTATATCAAGGCCGAGGCGCGCGGCCGCGTCGTCGAGCGCAAAGATTTGCAGCGCGTTGTTTTGTTTGGCGACGACAATGCAAGGAACATTTGAAGGATCATCGCTAGGGTTTTGTTTTGACGCGTTTTCTACCGCAGATAAGCAATCTGCGTAAACTTGATTGCTATGCGAGCCGGTGCCCGCTTCGCTCGAAAACGCTTTAGCCGGTGCGGCGTTGCTGCGCTGACGTTTGATACGATCGATGGGCAGGCGCGGCAGCCACAGGCTGAGGATACGCCGCCGGTTTCTCGAAAAGGCACTCATCACATTTCCATTCCATGATCCACCGCCCAACAGGGCCATGACGGTTGCGGACAAGTTGCGCGTCGAACACCGGCGCGCCCCACGCGCTCCAAGACGCCGCAGGCACTGAAGACGCCGCAGGCATTAAAGGCGCCGCAGGCACTAAATGCGCAGCCGGCGGCGAATGCGCCGCGCGCACGATCCATCTTGTCTCCGCCGTTGAGGGCTGTGGCTCGGCCGCCACCCGCAGCAGCAGGCCGGTGACTCCAGACGCCTGCGCGGCCAGCGTCAGCTTGCGGCTGGCGACGAGATCGAACTGACGGACTTCGCCCCAGACTTCCAGCACGACGACGCCAAGCGCCTCGCAGGCCAGCGCGTCAGCGGCCGTCCGCAACGCGGTGTCCACATCCGCCGCGCGCACCGTCACCAAAAGGCGCGGATCGAGACCGAGTTCGGCCAATCCGCTCATCGACAGCGCGCCCGATTCAATTTCGGTGAAATCCTGCCGTACCCAAACCAGCGGCCGCCGTGCCGTCACCCGCCCGGCAAGGCCTGCGACAAAACCGGTCGCCGCGGCACTTTGCCGGCCTGCCTCAGTGAATACCTCGTGCACCGCGCCGATAGCGAGGCCACCCTGCAGCGTCGCATCGGCGTCAGCATGCCCGAGCGCCACCCTGTCAGGCCTGTACGCATCGCCGTGCGCCTCGATGCGCTCGATGCTGCCGCGCAAAGTCGCAAGCGTGTTCGTGCGGACGCCGGTCATGCGCCGCTCCTTAAGGTTGGGCCGTCACAGGTTCTTTAGAATGAACCCGCGGCCGGCTCATTTGTTCATGATATGTTCTAATATAAAGCTAAGATGGCCCGGGGAGTCAATCGTGTCATGCGTTTATGTTTTTCGTGAGCAATCCCAATGGGATCGAAGGAACCTAGGGCGGCCTGCTCGCATTGAGCCTCGCTCGCAGCAATGATATTCTCCAAAGGAAGCGGAAAATGCCCATGGCGACTGCGTTACACAGCCTCGAAACCCTGAGCGAGGAAGCCAGCGGTTGCCGCGCCTGTCCCCTCTGGAAAGATGCGACGCAGACCGTGTTCGGCGAAAGCCCGCAGCATGCATCGTTGATGCTTGTCGGCGAGCAGCCCGGCGACAAGGAAGACCTTGCCGGCAAACCCTTCGTCGGACCGGCGGGGCTGATGCTCGACCGCGCGCTGAAAGAGGCCGGCATTGAACGGCCGAAGGTTTACGTCACCAATGCGGTGAAACATTTCAAATTCGTGAGGCGCGGAAAAATCCGCCTGCATCAGAAGCCGAATACGCCGGAGATCAAAGCGTGCCGGCAATGGTACGAACGCGAACTGGCCTCGATCAAGCCAGCGCTGGTGGTGGCGATGGGCGCTACCGCGGCGCAAAGCGTGTTCGGAAAAATCACGCCGATCAACAAAACTCGCGGGCGCCTGATCGATCTCGACGACGGGATCAAGGCGCTGGTGACGGTGCATCCGTCCTATCTGTTGCGGCTGCCCGATGCCGAGACCAAGGCGCGGGAATACCAGCGCTTCGTCGATGACTTGAAAATTGCAGCGCAGCTTTTGCGAAAATCGGCGCACATGGCTTAGTGGCGTGCCCCGGATGCTGCGCTGCTGATCCGGGGCCTTCAGGCCGCCAGCGTGTTCTCGACCAGCTTGATCCAGTACGACGTGCCGAACACGATCGCGTCGTCGTTGAAATTGTAGGCGGGATGATGCAGCCCGGCGCTATTACCGTTGCCGCAGAAAATAAACGCACCGGGACGGGATTCCAGCATATAGGCGAAGTCCTCCGCGCCCATCAGCGGCGGCATCTCATGAACGTTGGCGTCGCCGACGATTTCCTTGGCCACCTGCGTCGCGACATCGGTCTGCGAGGCGTGATTGACCGTCACCGGATAGCCGCGCTCATAAACCAGGTCGACCTTCGCGCCTGTCATTTGCGCCACGCCCGCGACGACCTCGTGCACGCGTTTTTCGACCAACTCCCTCACTTCCGCGGTCAGGGTACGGACGGTACCTCTCAGTTCGGCGGTTTGCGGGATCACGTTGCGCGCGTTGCCGGCGTGGAATTCGCACATCGAAATCACAGCCGATTCCAGTGGATCGACGCTGCGCGAGACGATGGACTGCAAGGCCGTGATCAGCTGCGCGCCGACTAGAACGGAATCGAGGCATTTGTGCGGACGCGCCGCATGCCCGCCATGCCCTTCGATCCGGATGTCGATGGCATCCGTCGCCGCCATGATCGGACCGGACCGGATCGCGAACGAGCCGATCGGTATCCCCGGACCATTATGCATTCCATAGACCTGGTCGATGGCGAAACGATCCATCAGACCGTCCTTGATCATCGCGGCAGCACCGGCGCCGCCCTCTTCCGCCGGCTGAAAGATCACGACCGCATCACCGGCGAAATTCCTGGTTTCCGCGAGATAACGGGCGGCGCCGAGCAGCATCGCGGTGTGCCCGTCATGGCCGCAGGCGTGCATCAGGCCCGGGGTCTTGGATGCGTAAGCAAGATCCGTGTCCTCCTCGATCGGCAACGCATCCATATCGGCGCGAAGTCCGATCACCTTGATATCGCCTCGGCCGGCCGGCTTGCGGCCCTTGATGACGCCGACGACGCCGGTGCGGCCGAGACCGGTCGCGACTTCGTCGCAACCAAATTCCCGCAACCGCTCCGCGACGAATGCCGCAGTGCGATGCACGTCGTACAGCAATTCGGGATGTTCATGGATATCCCGGCGCCAGGCCTGAATGTCGGGTTGCAGATCGGCGACGCGATTGACGATGGGCATGGGAAATCTCGGTTGCGGGTTTGGGTGCTTTGCCTGTCTAGCATGCACCCGCGATCCGCCCAACACTCTCCAGACGCTGTACAGCGGGCGGCAGCGACGCTATGGCCTTTGATGCCCAGGGCTTTGGTGCCAAAGCGGCTGCACGGTGAACAGTTATGAAGCGGCTTGAAGGTGATTTTGACTACATCGTCGTCGGCGCGGGTACCGCCGGCTGCATCGTCGCCAACCGGCTGTCGGCCAATCCGGCCAACCGTGTGCTGATCCTGGAGGCCGGGGGCAACGACAACTGGATCTGGTTTCACATCCCGGTCGGCTATCTCTTCGCCATCGGCAACCCCCGTTCGGACTGGATGTTCAGGACCGAGCCCGAAGCCGGTCTCAACGGCCGCTCGCTGGCCTATCCCCGCGGCAAGGTGATCGGCGGTTCATCCGCCATCAACGCCATGATCTCGATGCGCGGGCAAGCCGCCGACTACGATCACTGGCGTCAGCTTGGCCTCAGCGGTTGGGGCTGGGATGACGTAAAGCCCGCGTTCCGGCGGCTGGAGGATCATTTTCTTGGGCCCAGCGAACAGCATGGCACCGGCGGCGGCTGGCGGATCGAAGCGCCGCGGCTGTCCTGGGACATTCTGGACGCGGTTGGGGACGCGGCGGCAGAAATGGGGATCCGGAAAATCTCTGATTTCAACACCGGCGACAATGAGGGCGTCGGCTATTTCCACGTCAACCAGAAGCGCGGCCGCCGCTGGTCTTCCGCGCGAGGCTTCCTGAAGCCTGCGCTGAAGCGTTCCAATCTGCGTCTCGAAAAGGACGTGCTGGTCGACCGCCTGATCGTCGAGGATGGCCGCGCCGTTGGCGTGCGTTTCACCAGCGGCGGCGAAGTCCTCGAGGCCCGCGCCAGGGGCGAAGTGATCCTGTGCGCCGGATCGATCGGATCGACCCAGGTGCTGCACCGTTCCGGCATCGGGCCGGCGGAATGGCTGGCGCCGCTCGGGATCGAGACGGTGCTCGACCGGCAAGGCGTCGGGCGCAATCTGCAGGACCATCTGCAGCAACGCGCGATCTACAAGGTCGAAGGCATTCGCACGCTGAACGAGACCTACTATTCGCTGGTAAGGCGCGGCCTGATGGGCCTCGACTATGCGTTTCGCCGCCGTGGGCCGCTGACCATGGCGCCGTCGCAGCTCGGCATTTTCACCCGTTCGGATCCGCACCGCGACCGCGCCAACATCCAGTTTCACGTGCAGCCGCTGTCGCTCGACAAGTTCGGCGATCCCTTGCACCGCTTCCCGGCCATCACGGTGAGCGCATGCAATCTGCAACCGACGTCTCGCGGCACCGTGCGCATTCGCTCGGCGCTGGCGGATCAGGCGCCCGCGATCGCGCCGAACTATCTGTCGACCGGCGAAGACCGTCAGGTCGCCGCCGACGCCATCCGCACCACGCGGCGTCTGATGAAGCAGCCGGCGCTTGCGCCTTATCATCCCGAGGAATTTCTGCCGGGCCCATCGGTCGGCGACGACGACGTGTCGCTGGCGAAAGCCGCCGGCGATATCGGCACCACGATTTTTCACCCCGTCGGAACCGCGAAGATGGGCACGGCAAGCGATCCCTTGTCCGTCGTCGATGAACGGCTGCGCTTTCACGGACTTGCGGGACTTCGCGTCGCCGACGCCTCTGTCATGCCGACGATCACCTCGGGAAATACCAACACCCCGACCGCGATGATCGCCGAAAAAGGCGCCGCGATGATCCTCGAGGATTCGCGATAAGGTCACAGAAACGTTATCCCTACGCCGCCGGCCCGGTCCGCTCTATCGGCAAATCCGGGAATAAACCCAGCCTCGCCCGATCACGTCCATGGAAACCCAATCAAGGGTCCATGGAGATTGGCGATGAGCGAGTTCGATCACGACCACAATGATAACCCGGGTGTCAGCCGCCGCCGGGTGCTGGAATGCATGACCTGGGCCGGCACCGGCGTACTCTGGACCATTTCGGGCGGCGTGCCCCGTTCGCTGGGACTGGTCGGTTCCGCGCAGGCCGCCGAGCCGGCCGGCATGACGTTCCTGCAGATCAGCGACAGCCATGTCGGCTTCGACAAGCCGGCCAATCCCAACGCGCTCGGCACCCTCGAGGAGGCGATCAACAAGATCAACGCGATGCCGGTAAAGCCGTCGTTCATGATTCACACCGGCGATATCACCCATTTGTCGAAGGCGGCCGAGTTCGACAACGCCGACCGCATCATCTCGCAGGCCAAGCTCGATGTGCATTATGTGCCGGGCGAGCACGATTTCCTCGACGAAGAGGTCAAGTTCTATCGCGAGCGCTACGGGCGCGGCGCAAAGGGCGCCGGCTGGTACTCGTTCGACGCCAGCGGCGTTCACTTCATCGGCCTCGTCAATGTGGTGGACCTCAAGGCCGGCGGTCTCGGCAATCTCGGCGCCGAACAGCTTGAATGGCTTGAAGCGGACCTCAAGGGGCGCTCGAAATCCACGCCCATCGTGGTGTTTGCGCGGCGCGCGAGTTCGCCCACCGATACCATCGAAGACGTAGCTGACAACGCCGGGCAAACGCCGCTGTGGCACGAAGCGCAGGAAACGCCGGAGGCGCAGATGTTGCGCCGCCGGGACGCGACCACGATCCGGCGGATCGTGACCGCGCTTGCCGAACCCTTCCGGGAGACATTTGTGCTGCGTGAAATTCACAATCTTTCGTATCGCGAAATCGCCGATGTCGTCGAGGCGCCGGTAGGCACCGTAATGTCCCGTCTCGCGCGCGCCCGCGCCATGCTGCGGTCAGCATGGATGGCGGAAGAGGAGCAACCGAAATGACCTGCGACGAGGCTGAAATTCTTCTTCACGCGCTGATCGACGGCGAGCTTGACGCCGGGCACGCGCGTGAGGTCGAAGACCATATCGCTGGCTGCCCGCGCTGCGCCGCGCAGCTTGATGCCTGGCGCCAGATGAGCAAGGCCGTGGCCGGCGCCGATTTGCGTTATACGGCTCCGCTTCAGCTTCGCCGGCGCATCGACGCGGCGCTGCCGCAAGCCCAGGCGCCGAACCGGCGTGCGGTGCTCAGGGGCTTTGCCATGGGATCGGCTGTCTCGGCGATCGCCGCGACCGGCCTCGTCGCGATTATCCTGCGTAACGATGACGCGCAGCGCATCGAGTCCGAAATCGTCTCCGCGCATCTGCGTTCCCTGCAGGCCGGACATCTCACCGATGTGATTTCGACCGACCAGCACACCGTAAAACCGTGGTTCAACGGCAAACTGGGCGTGGCGCCGCCGGTGGTCGACCTCACCGCGCAGGGTTTTACGCTGATCGGCGGCCGGCTCGATTACGTCGACGCCCGCGCCATCGGCGCCATCGTGTACCGCCGGCGCGCGCACGTGATCAATTTGTTCGTCGCCCAGGCCGCCAGCGCCGAACCCCATACCGCCAGGATCGAAACCATTCAGGGATTCAATATCAGGCGCTGGAGCGAGCGGGGATTGAACTACTGGGCGGTCAGCGATCTCGCCGCCGACGAACTCGCCGAGTTCGGCGAGAAATTCGAAGCGGCAATGCGGACCAGCACCACGGGCTGAGAAGAATGCGCGCCCGATACCAGGCTCCGCGAAGTATCCGAAGCCGTCATTCCGGGGCGCGCGTAGCGCGAGCCCGGAATGACGAGCGTGGAATCAATCCGCGCAAGCCTCACGCGGCCCTTCGCACACACCGACTTCACTTTTCAAACAGCCGCATTGCTCGCAGCCACGGCTTCGCGATCTCGCCGCGTGTTCGCACGAGTTTTGCTTTGACATCCTGTCCCCTGAAGATCAGAGGGC
>Ga0208587_1000842_pt1 | contig 16771 bp, 14 predicted proteins | sample NGESurdeep092012_7_FD_184472 | JGI IMG/M metagenome (GOLD analysis project Ga0208587, IMG submission 184472) | Arctic peat soil microbial communities from Barrow, Alaska - NGEE Surface sample 210 deep-092012 (SPAdes) | ecosystem: Environmental > Terrestrial > Soil > Wetlands > Peat ...
CGTCCACCTGGTGGATGGCGGGGCGCACTTCGATGATCGGATCGACCAGCCCGGTGGGGCGCACCAGTTGATCGACCACCTGGCCGGCGTGCTCGGCCTCGTACACGGAGGGCGTGGCGGAAACGAACACGCTCTGGCGCATCACCTTCTCGAATTCGTCGAAACGCAGCGGGCGGTTGTCCATCGCGGAGGGCAGGCGGAAGCCGTAGTTGACCAGATTCTCCTTGCGCGCGCGGTCGCCTTTGTACATGCCGCCGATCTGCGGCATCATCACATGGCTCTCGTCCAGGAACATCAGCGCGTTGGGCGGAAGGTAATCGATCAGCGTCGGCGGCGGCGCTCCTGCCGGACGCCCGGACAGGTGGCGCGAATAGTTTTCGATGCCCTTGCAGAAGCCGATCTCGTTGAGCATCTCCAGGTCGTGGCGGGTGCGCTGCTCGATGCGCTGCGCCTCGACCAGTTTGTTTTCGCGCTGATAGAACAAGATGCGCTCGGCCAGCTCGACCTTGATGGTTTCAAGCGCGGACAGCACGGTGGCGCGCGGCGTGACGTAATGGCTGGAGGGATAGACGGTGTAGCGCGGCACTTTTTGCAGGATGTGGCCGGTGAGCGGATCGAACAGCGACAGGGTTTCCACTTCGTCGTCAAACAGCGTGATGCGCAGCGCGAATTCGTTGCTCTCTGCCGGAAAGATGTCGATCACGTCGCCGCGCACGCGGAATTTGCCGCGCGAGAAATCGATCTCGTTGCGCTCGTACTGCATCTCGATCAGGCGCTTGATCACGTCGCGCTGGTGCATCTTTTCGTTATGGCGCAGATGCAGGACCATGCCGTGGTAATCCACCGGATCGCCGATGCCGTAGATCGCCGAGACGGTCGCGACGATCACGCAGTCTTCGCGCTCCAGCAGCGCCTTGGTGGCGGACAGGCGCATCTGCTCGATCTGCTCGTTGATGCTGGAATCCTTCTCGATGTACACGTCGCGCGACGGCACATAGGCCTCGGGCTGGTAATAGTCGTAGTAGGAGACGAAATACTCGACCGCGTTCTCCGGAAAGAAATCGCGCAGCTCGGAATACAGCTGCGCCGCCAGCGTCTTGTTCGGCGCCATGACCATCGCCGGACGGCCGAGCTGCGCGATGACATTGGCCATCGTGAAGGTCTTGCCCGAGCCGGTCACGCCCAGCAAAGTCTGGAACGACAGGCCGTCGCGGATGCCCTCGACCAGCTGCGCGATGGCCGCAGGCTGGTCGCCCGCCGGCTCGAACGGCTGGTGCAGGATGTAGGGGCTGTTGGGGAAGGTTTTGATGATCATGGTTAGCCGCGTATTGTACGTGGAAAGAGGCGATTACCAAACGGGGATGCGCGAGTGAACTTGGACGCGACGGTCGCGTAACGGTAAGATTCAAACATGGCAAAAGAAACCGGCAATAATCCACGTGCGGCAAAATGGCGCGGCTATGCAGTCAACGTGCTGGTATTGGTGATAGTCGTTGCGGGCATACGCTGGTGGCAGCATCGCGACATGGTCAGCGGCGCAGCGCCCGCTTTGCAGGGCCTCACACTCGCAGGTCAACCCTACACTTTGGCTGCACGCCCGGGAAAGCCGGTGCTGGTGCACTTCTGGGCGACCTGGTGCCCGATCTGCCGTGCCGAACAGGGTTCCATCGCCGCCATCGCACATGATTACCCGAACGTCATCACCGTCGCGATGCAGAGCGGCACGCCGCAAGAAGTTTCCCGGCATATGCATGAACAGGGAATCGACTTTCCGGTGGTGAACGATCAGGACGGCATGCTCTCCGGCGCATGGGGCGTGCATGCAGTGCCAGTCAGTTTCATCATCGCGCCCGATGGACAGGTACGCTTCATCGAGGTCGGCTACACCACCGGCATCGGCCTCCGATTGAGGCTTTGGTTGGCGGGGATTTGATTCACAAGGGCAGCGCAGACGAAGACTGTCATGTGCCGGAGAAATTAAAATTTCAATTAAAGAAGTCAGCTTCACATTAACTTTTGAGGCGCAGACTTATGAAGACGCAAATTCCAGGTCCCGGGGGCTAAAATGAAATTATGCAGCAATTGATGACGCATGAACCTGAAAATAATTTCCCTGTGCTGACAGATCAGAAGATTCTGGCCGGTATCTTCAACGCCGCACTGGCGGCGGCCGATCCTTACAACGCGGTGCTCAAGGCGGCCAGCGTCGAGCACGATCGATTGCATGTCGCCGGCGCGAACTACGACCTCGCATCATTCGAGCGCATCATCGTGGTCGGCGCGGGCAAGGCCACGGCGCGCATGGCATTGGCCGTCGAATCCCTGCTCGGCAACAGGATCGCCGCGGGGTTGATCGTGGTCAAGGAAGAACACACGGCTCCGCTGAAAATCATCGAGCAGGTGGAGGCCGCCCACCCGGTTCCGAACGAGGCCGGGATAGCGGGCGCACAGCGCATCCTGCAAATGGTGCGCGCCGCCGATGAAAAGACGCTGGTCATCTGCCTGCTCTCGGGCGGCGCATCCGCGCTGCTGGTTGCGCCGGTCGCAGGCGTGACGCTGCAGGACAAGCAGGAAGCGACCCGGCTGCTGCTGAATGCGGGCGCATCGATAACCGAGCTGAACGCGGTGCGCAAACATCTCTCGTCGGTGAAGGGCGGCAGGCTGGCGCAGGCGGTCTGGCCGGCGCAACTGGTGACGCTGATCGTTTCCGACGTGATCGGCGACCCGCTGGCCGTGATCGCGTCGGGGCCGACATCACCGGACAACTCGACCTTCGCCGAGGCGTGGGCGGTGATCGCGAAATACGGTTTGCAGGAAAAACTGCCTCCGCGCGTCGCGGACTATCTGCAACGCGGCATCGCCGCAAAGGTGCCGGAAACCGTGAAGGCAAATGATCCCTGCCTGGAGAAGACGCACAACGCGATCATCGCCGGCATCCGCCAGGCGCTGGATGCGGCAAAAGATATGGCCGCTCAGCTCGGATATTCCGCGAAGACGGTTTCCGATACGCTGCAGGGCGAGGCGCGCGATGCGGCGCGTTTTTTGGCACAAGCCGCGCGCGACGATCTGGCCGGGATGCAAGTGAACGAGCGGCGCTGTCTGCTCTGCGGCGGCGAGACCACCGTCACGGTGCGCGGCAACGGCAAGGGCGGCAGGAATCAGGAGTTCGCGCTGGCGTTTGCGTTGGAAATCGAAGGCTGGCGTGGCGTGTCGCTGTTATCCGCAGGCACCGATGGCAGCGATGGTCCGACCGATGCCGCAGGCGCAATGGTCGATGGCGATACCGTATCGCATGCGAGGAAGCTGGGGATAGACCCGCTCCGCTATCTGGGCAACAACGATTCCTACGCATTCTTTCAGCAGCTCGATGCCGCGACAGGCGCGCATAGTCATTTCAAAACTGGTCCGACCGGCACCAATGTGATGGATATCCAGATCGTGCTGTTGAATACAGGGGATCAGCCGGCCACACAACAGAGTGTATAGCGCCGCGATTCGCTCTTGCCCCGGCAGGAGTATAATTCGCACTCACTTTTAAACCTCAAGGAAATATCTTGGAACTCTCGTCCCGCGTACAAGCCATCAAGCCCTCCCCCACTCTCGCAGTCACCGCCCGAGCGGCGAAGCTGAAAGCCGAAGGAAAAGACATCATCGGGCTGGGCGCGGGCGAACCGGATTTCGACACGCCGCAGCACATCAAGGATGCGGCGATCGGCGCGATCAACAGGGGCTTCACCAAATACACCGCAGTCGGCGGCATGCCGTCGCTCAAACAGGCCGTGATCGCAAAGTTCAAGCGCGACAACGGGCTGGATTACACCGCGAAACAGATACTGGTTTCGTGCGGCGGCAAGCAGAGCTTTTTCAACCTGACGCTGGCGGTGATCAATCGCGGCGACGAGGTGATCATCCCCGCGCCTTACTGGGTCTCCTATCCTGACATCGTGCTGATCGCGGAAGGCAAGCCGGTGATCGTGCAGGCGGGCATCGAGCAGGGCTTCAAGATGACGCCCGCTCAACTGGAAGCGGCGATCACGCCCAAGACCCGGATGGTGGTGATCAACAGCCCGAGCAATCCGTCCGGCGCGGTGTACACGCTCGAAGATCTGCAGGCGCTCGGCGCGGTGCTGCGCAAGCATCCGCAGGTGCTGATCTCGACCGACGATATGTACGAGCACATCGCGCTGACCGATGCGAAGTTCGTCAATATCCTGAACGCCTGCCCCGACTTGTATCCGCGCACGATGGTGTTGAACGGTGTTTCCAAAGCGTACGCGATGACCGGTTGGCGCATCGGCTACGCGGCGGGGCCGGAGAACATCATCACCGCGATGGAAAACGTGCAGTCGCAGAGCACTTCGAACCCGACTTCGATCTCGCAGGTGGCCGCAGAGGCCGCACTGAATGGCGATCAGGGTTGCATCGCACCGATGCTGAAGGCGTTCCGCGAGCGGCATGTGTTCGTGGTGAATGCGCTGAACAAGATCCCGGGGGTGAAGTGCATCATGGCTGGCGGCGCGTTCTATGCCTTCCCGGATACGCGTCAGGCGATTGCCAAGCTGCATCAGCGCGGCACGATCAAGGCAGCGACGGATATTGCGTTTTCTGAATACTTGCTGGAACATGCAGAGATTGCCGTGGTGCCCGGCTCGGCATTCGGCAGCGAGGGTTACATCCGGCTATCGTTCGCCACTTCGATGGACAATCTGCAGAAGGCACTGGAGCGGCTGGCCAAGGCTCTGGCTTGATGGTGTTAATAAACCAGACTGACCCGGCGCATTCTGCCGGATAGTCTGGTCTGCTTTATATGCTCGCGTGCCGCTTGCTTACGGGGCGTAACGTAAAGTCGGGCTGTCAGCCGTTCCGCCGATCTGCAGATCGACAGACCCGTCGGTACCTTTCAGCGACAAATTAACGTTCATCTTTCCCGACAACTGTTGACTGGCGGCATCGACATCAAATGTGGCAGATGAAGTTAACGCAATGGTGGTGACTTTTGTCTGTTTAAAGTGATAGACACCGTCAGCGTAGGAAACCACACCGCTAAGTCCGTCGTAGTGTGTCCTGCCGCCGGGCAAATTTTCCATGCTGCGTTTGCGCGCTGTTTCGACGATGTCCATACCGCTGATCGTCCCGTCTTTGGAGGTGAAACTGCCATCCAGCGACACTGAGTCGGCCAGGCCACCCAAATCCATGGACGTCATTTTGAAGCGCGCCGAGCCTTCGACATTTCCATCCAGCAACTTGCTCAACATTTGCATATTGATCGTTTTTGCGGTCAGAACCCCTTGTGTGCGCCAGCCTGAATGCCAATTGATGATGGCATTTCCTTGCAAAACGCCGCCGAATATCCGGGCATCGAAATCGCTGATCACCAGCTCATTGTTGCTGAGTTCGCCCTTTGCGTTCAGATCATCAAACTTCCAATGCGGCAACAATGGCAATGCACTGCCGCGCACTGCTATCGCGGCTTGCAGTTTGCCTTCCGGAGTGGTGTTGATCACCAGGTTATATTTTCCGGCGTTCGCGCGCAGATTGGTCTGGCTGAATTTTCCAGCCGGATTGAAATCCAATGTGCCCTCGATGCCGGTCAGTTGAACTGCATCCGCATCCAGTGTGCCCTGACTGATCACGATGCGCCTCACCGGATATTTTTCTTCATTGGCCATTTTTTGCAACCATTCGGACACATCCCTCAACCAGGCAGCTCTGACTTTGACACCTTGAAATTCGATACTGTTGATCGGTTTTTCGTCGGTGAGCACCCCCATGAAAGAAAAGTTTATTTGCGCAACCTCAGCCTGAAATTGCTTCGCGTCTCCAATATATATCTCGCCCAATTCCAGGCGCGGCATCGGCAAAATACGTCCGGACAAGCGGCCTATATGCACCTTCTGCTGCAATTTTGCGGACAGCAACTGCTCGGCCTTGGGCATGTAATCCCTCATCGGCACTGCATATGGGATGACAAACAATGCGCCCACCAGCAATATCAACAAAAACACGCCCAGCTTGAACAGGAACCCCGACAGCTTGCCCCAGGAAAATGACTTGCGCCTTGCCCGTGAAACCGGGGCTGGTTTGGCGGAAGCGGCATCGGCAACCGTAAACGAAACTTGCTTGGTGGCTTGCTCTGCTTCGGCTACTTTATGTGCGCGTTTTTCCGCTTCAGCCCAAACCCTGGCTTGAGCTTCGGCCATTTTTTTGGCCTCCAGTGCTTCTGCTGCCATCCGCTCTTCCACCGCGATACGCTCTTGATTTGCACGCCGGATCTGTTCCTGGTTTGGCTTGCCATCGATGAAAGGTTTACTCGCGACAGGCGGCGGAACCGGTTGATGTTTATCAGGCCGCTTGTCTTCTGCAGGCCGGGCTGTTTTCGCAACAGTGGCTGGTTGTTGCGCTGGGCTGGGTTGTTGCGCTGGACTGGCTTGTTGCGCAGGCCGTTTTTCTATATGCGACTCGGATGTGTACAGTGGGTTATCGACCTGAAACGAGTCGAAAGAAAATTTACTCGGCTTTTCCGCGGGAGTTTCAGAAATTCGTGCGGCTTGTTCACCGGCTGCAGCTTCACGTGCCCTGGCAGTTTCCTGCTCCTGCCTGATAATGCGCTCGGTCTCTTCGCGCACTCTTTGCTCATGCTTAACAATGCGCTCTGCCTCTTCGCGCGCTTTGGCGGTTTCCTGTTCCTGCCGGATGATGTGCTCGGTCTCTTCGCGCACTCTTTGCTCTTGCTTAACAATGCGCTCTGCCTCTTCGCGCACTTTGGCGGTTTCCTGCTCCTGCCGGATGATGCGCTCGGTCTCTTCACGCACTCTTTGCTCTTGTTTGGCTATGCGCTCCGCCTCCTCGCGCGTTTTGGCGGCTTCCTGATCTTGCCTGCTTATGCGCTCTGCGTCCTCGCGCGCTTTGGCGGCATCATCCTCGGCTCGTATGCGCGCATGCGCTTTGGCGGTCGCGTCAAGGCGTATCCTGGCCTCTTGCTCAGCCCTCATCTTGGCGGCATCGAGCTCAATGCGCATCTGCTCAGCTTCCTGTTCTGCTTTTATGCGTGCAGCTTCGGCTTGTTGACGCGTCCTGGCTGCCTCCTCAAGGCGCAGCCTGGCCTCTTGCTCGGCCTTTAATTTGGCGGCGGCCAACTCGTCGCGAACTCTCTTGGCTTCTTGTTCGGTTTTTATACGGGTAGCTTCCGCCTCTGCCTTGGCACGACGCACTGTCTCTTCACGTATCCTGGCGGCTTCCTGCTCGGCTTTATGAAGTATGGCTTCTGCATCCAGTTGGGCACTAAATTTCGCCGCTGCAATTTCCCTTATGGATTTATCTTCAGCCGCCTCTCTCAACTTCGCAGACTCGTTGGCAACCGGTTTTTCTGCGGCCGGTTTTTCTGAAGAGCGCGCACCAAGCCCTGACATAAAATTCAATTCGCCATTATTTCCAGACACCGGTTGTCTTTTCTGCGGGGTGGCCGTCTTGAGCGGGACCGACATCTTGGGGATGTTGTATTTCCTGGCTGTGTCTTGTGCTTTGTCCTGGGCTTTCTCCTGGATAAAACCGTCCTTTTCCAACTCTTGCATCATCTCGCCAAGGCTGGAGCGCAAACTGGGTGCGGCGCGCTTGCTGATCTCGCCGAAGGTTGCGTTGCCATCCACCATCAGCAGGGCACGCTTGAGATCATCGGGAAGATGCGCAGTCCTGCCATGCATCTCATCCTCGCCCTTGCTGGTCTTGATAAAAATGGTCTTATTGTCCATATTCCATTCTAACTGTTAGCACGCTTGTTGACATTGACATCAATGGAAACATATACACACAATCACCAGCATCAGCAAGGCCGGCAATGGCCAATCCGGCAACTCGATAAAAACCAATTTGAGGTTGACCGGGCAAGGCAAAATCACTATCATGCGCACCTCTTCATTCCCTGATAGCTCAGTTGGTAGAGCGACGGACTGTTAATCCGCAGGTCCCTGGTTCGAGTCCAGGTCGGGGAGCCAGACAAAATAAGGGTTAGCATAACTTGCTAACCTTTTTTTTATTGTGAACGTGACCATAAAAAAGTAACGACGAAACCACTCCCCCTGCCTTCACTTTCTGCCCCCGCTTCGTTTCGAAATATTGTAACTGCCAGTTCGTTACCTGCCGATCTCTTTTAACGGTTTACCATGCTACGCGGCGTCCAACCTGACAAGCCCCGGGTTCATCGCACTTTTGCCTGCCTGCCGACTTCATAAGAACAAAGTGTAACTCAAACGAAAAAAAACGAGAATCATCTGTTCCATCTTTTTCAAAGCTCGGCGTGCTTCCCTGTTTAAATTATCTCCTTCAGATCAAAACCATGAAAACGGGGTCGATTCCGGTCATAAAACGAAAACGGCATCCGATCGTTCAATCGGATGCCGCAAACATGGAGCAGTCAGGCAGTTACGGTACGACTGAATCAATTACGATATTCAATCCTTTGACGCCCGGTTTGACGGTTCCCGTCAAGCCTTGCAGGTCGCCCGGTTGCGCCATCGGCGTACCCGACTTTGACACTCGTGCCACCACCACGACTTGTTCGAAACCGGACAGTTTCAATTGCGGCTGCATCGCCATGCTGTCGTCGAGCGAGAATTTAAACGGCAAGTCTTTCACCTGTTTGCGCAACACGGCCAGCGGCATCTTCGGGCCTTGTGCGGCACGCGCAAGGATGAACACAATATCGGTCGGTGCAACTTTGCCAACCAAAGCCGGACTCAGAGAGACTTTACCGGTAATGGCCGCAGCCGAGTTTGTCGCTGCTTTTTCAGGGACTTTGCCTGTCGACAGTTTTGCTAGCTTTTCCTTGCCGCCGGGCTGCGCGGCAAGAAGTTCGCGCGCCCGCTTGATGCCGCCAAGGTACATCTGTGCATCCTGTGAACTCGGTTGTGCTTGGTCAACCAGTTGCTGCCAGGAAGTGATTGCCGCAACATAGTCGCCACGCTCCATGGCTGCCGAGCCGGACAATGCGAGCGCAGTAGGATTGTTGGCATCGATTTCCAACGCTTTTCCCAGCAGTTTGGTAACTTCATCATTTTGCAGGGTTTGGCCATGTGCCATCGCATAGACATCGGCATAATTTGCCCAGAGTTGGGCCTCATCCGGCACCAGAACGACGAGGTGCTCATATGCCCTTACCGCATCATCGTAACGCTTCAATTCAGTATAAGACTGGGCCAGTGTCCACCAGTCATTCGGGTTCTTGGGAAGCCGCTTCACTTTCTTTTCCAGCATTTGCAGCCCTTCTTCCGAATGGATGATGCCATTGGCGTCAGCCACAATCATTTCCTGTGGCGTCAGGGCATCGGTATTACCCAACGTCAGATAGAGCAGCACACTGAATAACGGAAGCAATACTGCCAATACGATCGCCAGCACTTTAGCCGGATTGCGCGGCGGCCTTGCGGGCTGTTCGGTGATTTTGACTTCTTCCATCAGGCGTGATTGCAATTCGCTCTTGCCTTGTTCGTAAGCGTCTTGAGTCAATAAGCCGTTGTGCAAATCGACTTCGAGTTCAGTCGCCTGGTCGCGCAAAATTCCCAGATTTGCAGCATCACTCAACACCTCGTTATTGGATTGAGCCTTACGCCACAACGGCAAAGCAATAAAAAGTACCGCAACAAGCAGCATTGCTGCGCAGAGCGTCCAGAATAAAATCATGTTTGCGAGTCTTTCGGTGGATTTAACAATGCTTCGGCACGATGCGCTTCTTCGGCGGACAGCTGATTTTCAGGGGGTGCATTTTTACGTTTGCGCAGTTGATATACCAAACTGGCCAGTCCGATCAGCAGCAAGGCAAACGGGCCATACCAGAGCAGTATCGTGTAACTTTTCATCGGCGGGTCGAACAGCACGAAATCGCCATATTTTGAAACCAGAAAATCAATAATTTCCTGATCGCTCATGCCCTGCTTCATTTTTTCGCGCACTTCCTGGCGCAGATCCTTGGCAAGATCTGCGTGCGAACTGGCCAGCGACTCATTCTGGCAAACCAGGCAACGCAGATTTTCCGCCAGACCGATCATGCGTTTTTCCAACACCGGATCTTCGGCCAGATCTTTCGCTTCGCCGGCATAAGAAAATGCCGGCAACAAACAAATCAGCAATATCAATAAATATTTCATTTCGCTTGCAACTCCGCAATCAGGGGAAGAATTTTATTCTGCAGGTTTTCGTGGGTGATCGCGCCGATCTGTTTGTAGCGGATCACACCCTGTTTGTCGATAACATAGGTTTCAGGAACGCCGTACACGCCGTAATCGATCCCGACACGGCCGTCGGCATCCGTGGAGACCAGGGTGTAAGGGTCGCCACCGTTGCGCAACCACGCTTCGCCATCTGCGTTCTTGTCCTTGTAATCCAGGCCATAGATGGGAACGATGTTCTTGCGTGCCAGCGCCATCAGAACCGGGTGCTCTTCCCTGCATGAAACACACCAGGATGCCCAGACGTTGAGCATCCAGACTTGCCCCTTCATGTCCTGCGACGAGAATCGCTTGGCAGGATCGTGCAACTGGGGCAGAGTGAAAGCCGGTGCAGGCTTGTTTATCAGCGGCGAGGGTACTTCACGCGGATTCAGTCCCAGTCCGATATACAGAAAAACCGCCAATACCACGAAAACCACAAACGGCCAGAAACGCATCATGATGCTTTGCCCCCAGCCGCCAATACTCCGCTTGCACTGTTTTCACTCCTTATGCGCGAGGAGTTTTTGCTGTAGATGCGGTATCTCCTATCGCTGATGGCCAGCGCACCACCCAAGGCCATCAACAGACAGCCCCCCCAGATCCAGACCACGAACGGCTTGTAATATACGCGCACCGCCCAAGCTCCATCCGATCCGGCAATCGGTTCGCCCATCGAGACGTACAAATCGCGGAACAGGTTCTTGTCGATCGCAGCTTTTGTCATCGGCATCCCTGACGCGTTGTAAACGCGTTTCTGCGGCAACAACTCGTTAATCAGCTTGCCATCCTTGGTAACCGTGAAGTGTGCTTCCGTCGCCATATAATTCGGACCTTCGGTGCTGCGCACGCCGTCAAAACGGAACATGTAGCCTCCCGAATCGACTGTGTCGCCCACGTTCATGCGCACGTCACGCTCGGTTTCATAGCCCTTCACCACGGTCACCCCGATGATGAACACTGCCACGCCGAGATGCGCCAATTGCATACCGTAATAGCTCAAACTTTGATTGCGCACGCGTTGTATGAAGGATCCCTGCCCGCTCCAGCGTTGCTGCAAGCTCACCACCAGCGAGGCAATGATCCAGAACGACAGCAACAACCCGAGCGAGATCATCGGTGTCCAATGGTGAAAAATAAAGGGCAACAACACAGCCAGGGCAAGTGCTGAAACAAATCCCCAACGCAAGCGCTTGACCAATTCAGGTACGCTGGATTGTTTCCAGCGCGCCAATGCCCCCAACCCCATCATCAATACTGCCAGCGCCATCAATGGAACGAACACCGCATCGAAATAGGGCGGCCCTACCGAGAGTTTGCCCATACCCAATGCATCCATGAACAGCGGATACAAAGTGCCAATGAACACTGCGGCGGCGGCAACCGACAGCAGCACATTATTCGACAACAGCATCGATTCACGCGAGACCATATCGAACTTGCCGCCCAGCCCGATCTTGGGCGCGCGCCAGGCAAACAACAGCAACGACGAACCGATCACGGTCGCCAGGAAAGCCAGAATGAACACACCGCGCTTGGGATCGGTCGCAAACGAGTGCACCGAAGACAGCACGCCGGAACGCACCAGGAATGTTCCGAGCAGACTGAGGGAAAATGCAGCGATCGCCAGCAACACCGTCCAGCTCTTGAATGCGCCGCGCTTTTCCGTGACGGCCAGCGAATGGATCAGCGCCGTGCCCACCAGCCAGGGCATGAAGGAGGCGTTCTCCACCGGATCCCAGAACCACCAGCCGCCCCAGCCGAGTTCATAGTAAGCCCACCAGCTGCCCAGCATGACTCCCGTGGTCAGGAACGTCCAAGCCACGGTAGTCCAGGGACGCGACCAGCGCGCCCAGGTGGCATCCAGTTTCCCGCCCAGCAGTGCGGCAATGGCAAACGCAAACGCCACCGAGAATCCCACATAGCCCATGTAAAGCATCGGCGGATGGATTACCAAACCCGGGTCTTGTAACAAGGGTGTCAGCTCTTGTCCTTCGGCCGCAGCAGGCAACAAACGATCGAACGGATTCGAGGTCATCAGCATGAATAACAGGAAGCCTACAGAGATCAGACCCATCACACCCAGAACGCGCGCAACCATTTCTTCCGGCAGGTGTTTGCTGAACGTGGCGACTGCAGCAGTCCAGACTGACAATATGGTTGCCCATAACAGCAGCGAACCTTCGTGCCCGCCCCATATTGCGGCAAAGCGGTAATGCATGGGTAATTGCGAGTTGGAGTGTTCCGCGACATACAGCACAGAAAAATCATTGTGGAGAAAGGCATTGGCCAGGATTGCAAATGCCAACGCGATAAATATGAATTGTCCAAACGCCAACGGGCGCGCAAGGTTCATCAATACCGAGTTGTTTCGGGCAGCACCGAGTATTGGCAACACGCCCAGGGATATCGCCAAGAAAAGTGCGATGATTAAAGAAAAATGACCAAGTTCTGGAATCATATCAAACCCCTCAGGTAATTATTTAGCAACAGGAACAACTACAGGCGCGTTGGATGGTATGGCGGCTGCATCAGCAGTATTCGCTGCTTTAGCTTTTTTCAATGCATCGGCCGCTTCAGGTGGCATGTAATTTTCATCATGCTTGGCGAGCACCTCTTCAGCGCGCATCACACCATTTTCCACCTTGCCCTGCGCGACCACGCCTTTGCCTTCCTTGAACAAATCCGGAAGAATGCCTTTATATACGACCGGAATACTTTTGTGCGTGTCGGTAATCACGAAATTTACCGTCAAGCCGTCCTTTTCGCGCTTAACACTACCCTCTTCGACCAAACCGCCGATACGGAAGCTGCGACCCTTTGGAACCTCGTTATTGAACACTTGGGTCGGCGTGAAATATAGGTTGACGTTACCCCTCAATGCATACAATACCAAGCCGACTGCCAAGGCCACTCCGACTAAGGCGACTGCGATGAACACAAATCTTTTCTGGCGCGGTTTCATTTATTCCTCTTCTCCTGCATCATGCATCATGCGAACCTGCTGCAAAGTAATTTTCCTTCTATGCACAACCATCGCAATCTCAATCGCAAAAATAAGCAATGCAACGGCATATGAACCAAACCAAACATAGGTAAGCGGATTCTCTCTCATCCAGACATCCAAACTGATCATTGTTTCACCTCCGGCAATTCAGCAATCCAAACGGTATTTCGTTCGCGCTCGAGAATGATGCTGCGCACCCGCGCCAAAGCGACCGCGATCGCATACAGCCAACAGGCTGCCAGCATGGTGAACATGGCCTGCTGCATCGCGATGTGCATGCTGGTGCCGCTGAATTTGATAGTCGCGCCCTGATGTAACGTATTCCACCACTTTACCGAAAAATAAATGATCGGTACGTTCACCGAACCGACGATGGCTAACAATGCCGCAGCACGGTCGGCACGGCGCGGTTCGTCGATCGAGGCGTGCAACGCGATGAACCCCAAATACAGGAACAGCAGGATGAGTTCGGAAGTCATGCGCGCATCCCACATCCACCATGTGCCCCACATCGGCTTGCCCCACAGCGCACCGGTCCACAATGAAACCACGGTGAACAGTGCGCCGGTCGGCGCGATCGCACTGGCCATCATGGCCGACAATCGGGTATTGAAAATCAATCCCAGCGCCGCATAGCCTGCCATGACCATATACAGGAACATGGACATCATGGAGGCCGGCACATGGATGAAAATGATGCGGTAAAACTCACCTTGCTGGGCATCCATCGGCGCGATGAAAAACCCGATATACAAGCCAACAGCAAACAGAATCGCGGCGGAAAATGCGAACCACGGAATCATCTTTCCGGCCAGGCCGTAAAAGGTGGTGGGGGCGGAATATTTGAACCAGTTAATTGCCAAATCATCACTCCATCGAAATACGCAACGCCTGTGCTGTCACCCACGGCGTGAACACAAAGGACAGCACCAACAAAGCGCCCAACAAAGACAGATGGGACACCACGCTTAATCCACTCGATATTGCTTCGACCGCGCCCGTGCCAAAAATCAGTACCGGTATGCACAGCGGCAACACCAGCAACGACAGTAATACACCGCCACCGCGCAGTCCCAGCGTCAACGCCGCTCCGATCGCACCAATCATGCTGAGTATCGGCGTTCCCAACAACAGGCCAACGATCAACACGCCGAGTGCCTGCACTGACATGTCGAACTGCAAGCCCAGTACCGGCGCCATCAGCACCAGCGGTAAACCGGACACCATCCAGTGCGCCGCCATCTTGCCCAGCACCAGCATGGACAACGACTGCGGTGCCAACATCATCTGTTCCAGCGTACCATCCAGATAGTCGGCTGAGAACAATCTCCCCAGCGACAACATCGAAGCCAGCAACGCCGCCACCCACAACACGCCTGGAGCCATTTTGCGTAACATGGACAGTTCCGGGCCGACGCCCAACGGAAACAAGCTGACCACCATCACGAAAAAAACCAGCGTGGTGAGCACGTCAGCGCGGCGACGCATCGCCAACACCAGATCACGCCGTATAACCAGCACCAGCAAGTCAAGCATCGAGGATTTTTTCATGAGCCAAATACCTTCATGAAAGGGTCAAACTGCGCATTTCTATCCCCGCCACTTGCAGAGGTTGATGCGTGGTAAAAATCACCATTCCCTGCTGTGCCAAATGTTCTGAAATCAACTCCTGAACCAATGCCACTGCTCCGACATCAAGCGCAGTCAAAGGTTCGTCGAGTATCCACAATTTTGCATCGCTGACCAACAAGCGCGCCAGCGCCACGCGCCGACGCTGGCCTTGGGAAAGTACTTTGGTTGGCAGCATCTCGCGGCCGCGCAAGCCCATGCGCCGCAAAGCGGAAATCGCTTCCTGCTCCTCGAGGACAACCCCCGAGAGACCCGCCGAAATGCGCAAGTTCTCCAGCGCACTCAACTCATCCTTAATGGCATTCAAATGTCCGAGATACAGCATCTCGGCGTAGTAATCCTCATCCAGATCACGAATACTTTCACCGCGCCAGACGATATCGCCCTCATCCGGCATCATGAAGCCGCACAAGGTACGCAACAAGCTGGTTTTTCCGCTGCCATTCGCGCCTTGTACTTGCATGATCTGCCCAAGGTTCAGCGAGAAATTCAATCCGCAAAACAAACGATGATCGCCGCGACTACAAGCAAGATTGCTGACTTCCAGCATTAAGGGAAACCTAGAATTTAATAATCAAAAGATTATATACGATTGCGTCAGATGGTGACAACGCAAAATGCCGGAACCGGGCTGCCAAGACCCTCTGTTCATAAGTGGCATTATTCAGTGAACGCAAACAAAGTGGCAGACTGCCTGATTGCATTAGAATTCTGCGAGTATTTTTTATAAATCCAACATACCCATGCCGGAGTTATAACCGCCGCAGTTTATGACAAAACCATTTGCAGAAGAACAACATGGGATTAAGTAAACACTGCTGGATTTAGCCAAGGAATTTGACAGGCTACCGATCTACCGATGCGATGACAGCAGTGATCATGAGATCAACCAACTACTCTGTCGATGTAGACAAGCGTTGGGTGGCTTTGATGGTATTGTTCATGCCATTGATTTACTCCCCGAAAAGCTTTCCGCATCGCACTCGACATCAGTGCCTAAAGCTTTCCGGCCATGGCCAAATCAGCATCACCGATGATGGAAGGCCTCAAGGCATCGCTACTAACTTTGAACGATGTAGGCGTGGGTTGCACAGCATGCCGCATACAGCGCGATGGATCTTGGCCAAGTCCGGTCTGGAAGCCAGCGTGCGTTATCTGGCGATGCGACTGGGTCGCTCTGGCATACGTGAAAGGCATTTGCGGGGCCGGTCAAAATGCCCGAAACAAAAGGAGTCGCCGATTGCAGTTGATTGTCAGATTCAACGCCACCTCACTGGGCACAGCCGGGGCTTAACGGGGCCACCACCCAATAAAAAAGCCACCCTGGGATGGCTTTTTGTTGGGTTGTGCAAAATCAAGGCTGTACTGTCACTTTTTCGGGCAAATTCACCTTGATTGACGCGTGCTGTTTAGCGTCCGAAAGATAAGCACGTGACATTTCCTCACCTGTCAGTTGGCGCAATTTCTGTATATAACTCGAGCGTTTCTCGTCGCTGATTGCCTCGCCCTCTTTGATCGCATCAATACGCACCAGCAAATAGCCCTGCCCCACTTCGGCTCCGACGAATTGCGGCAATTTGGCCGGATTCGCTTGAAATATTTGCCGCACCAATCCCGCATCCAGGGAACCATGCTTATCACGTGTTACGCTCTGGGCGACACCCCAACTTAATGCCGTCTTGCTTCCGCCCTGCAATTGCTCCAGCATCGTCTTTCCTTGTTTAGCAGCCAGCTCCAAAGCCTGCTGCTGTAAAAGTTTTTGACGGATCATTTCCTGCACTTCGCTAAACGCGCGCGCACTGGCTGGTTTATATTCCAAAATACGCGCAGCAACCAGCGTATTCGTGGCGACCTCTATCGCAGCCGTGTTGCGCTTATTCTTCACAACTTCGTCGTTGAAAATAGCCTGCAACATTTTTGCCGACCAAGGCTCGCC
>Ga0208587_1000843_pt1 | contig 16771 bp, 16 predicted proteins | sample NGESurdeep092012_7_FD_184472 | JGI IMG/M metagenome (GOLD analysis project Ga0208587, IMG submission 184472) | Arctic peat soil microbial communities from Barrow, Alaska - NGEE Surface sample 210 deep-092012 (SPAdes) | ecosystem: Environmental > Terrestrial > Soil > Wetlands > Peat ...
ACAGATTCAGTTTATCGACAGCCTTTTCGACTTGGCAGCCTAAGAACGCACGACAGACGCTCGGCGACAAACTTGTCTGCATTTGAAACTTGCAACACTCAAGACCGGGGAAAAGGTCCACTTCGCGCTGTTGGAGTGGAGTTAGCGCGACAACGCATTCCAGCGCGTCCAGAGTTTGGCAAGAAATATGATTTGGTATGATTAAGTCATACAGGTGGATACCATGCGGAATGCGAAGGTGCTTTCGATAACCCTTCCTTCTCCAATGCTTCAGGAGGCGAAGGAGCTTGCGAGGCAGGAGAACCGGACGATGAGTGAGCTAGTCAGGGAGGCACTGCGTCAATATCAACGGCAGAAGCGATGGGAGAGCATCGCGGCCTTTGGCCAGGCCAGCGCTGAGAAGATCGGTGTGCGTAATGAGGAAGACGTGGTGCAGGCGATACATAACTACCGCCGGGAAAAACGCCTGCGCCAAAGCAAATCGAAAGGGTCAAAGCGCACGGCGTGACAGTCCGCGTTGTCGTAGATACGAACGTTTTCATTTCAGCCTTACTTTTTCAAGGAAAACCAGCGAGAGTGCTCCAGCTCGCAGAGGATCGGGCGTTCACGCTGATCGTCTCTGCTCCCCTCCGCTTAGAGGTGGAACAAGTGCTGGGCGAGAAATTCAAATGGCCTGCGCCCCTGATAGTGCAAGCCTGCACTCCATTCTGGGACGTTGCGGTGTGTGTCGCTCCAACCCTGGAGATCGATGATTGTCCAGATCCTGACGACAACCGTGTCCTCGAATGCGCAGTGGAGGGCAAGGCGCATTGCATTGTTACGGGCGATCATCATCTGCTGGATATGAGGCGGTTCCGGGGGATTACGATCCTCAGTGTGGATGAGTTCCTACGCATTGCATGCGGGCGGCGCACTACTTCGACAACGCACCCAATGCCGCCCTGAACATGGCGTCGAAGTTCTCCCGTCCGGCCGATTGCACGGCGCGTTCCACGGCCTTCTCTGCAACTGCGCGCTGGTAGCCCAGGTTCGACAGCGCCGAGATCACGTCTTCCTCCACCGCGGAATGTGTCACCGCGGGTTGCGCCGCGCCAAACCCTTCCAGCTTGTCGCGCAGCTCCACGCACATACGCTCGGCGGTTTTCTTGCCGATCCCTGGAATTCGAGTGAGCCGCGCGAAATCGTTGCCGCGAATCGCGCCGACCATGTCCGCCGCAGCCATGCCGCTGAGGATGGTGATCGCCAGCTTGGGCCCGATGCCGCTCACTGTGATGAGCTTCTCGAAGAGCTGCTTCTCTTCCCGCCGCAGAAAGCCGAAGAGCGCAAGGGCATCTTCACGCACATGAGTGTGAATGTGCAGCGCGACCTCACTGCCCGGCGCGGGCAGTTCGGAGAACGTAGGCACGGTGATGGTGACGTCGTAACCGACGCCACCGGCCTCAACAATGGCCTGGTTGGGGTGCTTGGCGATGAGCCGTCCGCGAAGATGCGCGATCATGCAGGATGATTGTAAATTGATCGCGAACATCGGATGCTAAATGCGATGCCAAAACGCCGCGTGCCCACCAACACGCTCGATCACACGAACGCTTCCCCGCCAGCCGGCCGCCTTACGGCCACGATGCTGAGGCATGCTCCGATCCTTCCCCGTGAATTCTTCAATCGCGATCCGGTCACCGTGGGACGCGAGTTGCTGGGTAAGCTACTCATTCGGCGCGAAGGGAGGAGGCTGCTCGCTGGCCGCATCGTCGAAGATGAAGCCTACCTCGGAGTTGAGGACCCAGCGGCGCATGCTTATTCCGGGCGCACTCCTCGTAATTCAGTTCTCTTCGGGCCGCCCGGGCATGCCTATGTCTACTTCATTTACGGCAATCACTACTGCCTGAATGTTTCCTGCATGCCGGAAGGATATGCCGGCTGCGTGCTGCTGCGGGCCATGGAGCCAGGGTTTGGACTTTCAGCGATGGCTCGGGCTCGCGGCCTCGAGCTGACGGCCACGCCGCGACCTGCGCAATTGCGGCTGATTTCCAGCGGCCCCGGACGCATGTCGCAAGCGCTCGGCATTACGCGTCTCCGCGACAATGACAAGGACCTCACCGCACCCGCATCGGACCTTTCGTTTGCGGACGACGGCTATCGTCCCGAGCGCGTTGCGGCCACGCCGCGTGTCGGGATTACCAAAGCCGTCGAGCAGCCGCTGCGATTTGTGATTGCCGGGAGTCCGTTCGTGTCGGCGACGCGGGCGTGATCCCAATCTCGGCTATTGCGGATCGTGCCAGCCGCCGATGTCGGCGGCGAGCTCGCGCGAGTCGGGTGGACCCCAGGTGCCCGGCTCGTACGAATCGGTCGGGCAGCACTCGCCAAGGATGGGATCGACGATCGCCCAAGCCGCCTCGACTGCATCCTGCCGCACAAACAGCAACTGGTCGCCCTTCATGGCGTCGGTAAGCAGACGCTCGTAGGCATCCATCTCGTCGCTGGTGGTGTACTTCACCGCCGACAGCTCCACCGGCATGGGCACCATCAGCGGCCCGGGCCGCTTCACGCGTCCGCCAAGACTCAGCTCGATATCGGGACCCAGGCGGAAGCGAAAATAGTTGCGGCCATCGGCGCCCATTTTGCTCAGCGGTGGCTTGCGCAACTTCACGAACACTTCCGTCGCGGTGGTGGGCAGGCGCTTGCCCGCGCGGATGAGAAATGGAACGCCCGCCCAGCGCCACGAATCGACCTCCAGGCGCAACGCGGCAAAGGTTTCCACGTCGGAGTTGGGCGAGACACCCGGCTCGTCGCGATAGCCGCGAAACTGTCCGCGAACAATGTTGGCTGGGCTGAGCGGCGGAATGGTGCGGAAGATTTTTACCTGCTCATCGCGCACCGAATCCACGTACATCGTCGTAGGCGGCTCCATGGCCAGGAACGCGACCACCTGCAGCATGTGGTTCTGCACTACGTCGCGAATGGCGCCCGCCTCTTCGTAGAACTTACCGCGGCCCTCAACGCCGAACGACTCGGCCATGGTGATCTGCACGCTGTGTACGTAGTTGCGGTTCCAGATGGGCTCCAGGAAGCTATTGGCGAAGCGAAAAATCAACAGGTTCTCGACCGCCTCCTTGCCGAGATAATGATCAATGCGGAAGATGCGCTCTTCGGGGAAAGCCGTGTGCAGCGTCTCGTTCAGCTTGCGGGCCGAGACCAGGTCGCGGCCGAAAGGCTTCTCCAGGATCACCCGCGCGTTCTTGGCGGATCCGGAATTCGCCAGCCCCTGCACCACGACGGGAAACATGCTGGGCGGAATCGCCAGGTAATGCGTAGGCGATTGCGCATCGCCAAGCGTGGTGCGGAGGGTGGCGTAGGTCTTATCGTCCTGGTAATCGCCATCGATGTAGCTCATTAGCTCGCAAAGCTTTTGAAAGGCTGCTTCGTCCACACCGCCGCCGAACTTCGTCAGGCTATCGCGGGCCCGTTCGCGCAACTGCTCGAGGGTCCAACCGGACTTGGCCACGCCGATTACTGGCACGTTGAGCGTGCCGTGCTTCACCATGCTCTGCAGTGCGGGAAAGATTTTCTTGTGGGCCAAATCGCCGGTGGCGCCGAAAAAAACGAACGCGTCGGAAGTTAACGGTGCCATGACGCTCCTCTCGCCTGGTAAACAAAATCAGATGAACCGGGAATGCTCTTAAGCTTTAGGTTAACGCATCAATCCGCCCGCAACAGTGTATCCGGCAAGCGCCGGGAACGGTAGTTGGGTTACACCCGGCTGGGTAAGTAACGATGCTATCTCATAAATCGGTTTTGAAAGGGCACGGCTTCAGCCGTGCCGCAAATGGCCATTTACAGACTGGGCTTTAGCCCCTGACGTACTTCGGGTTGGCCCGTTCCGGTATTTATATTAGATGGCTTCTCGTGAATGCGTCCGTCAATCGAGGCTGCCCTGCTCGATCACCACGTTTTCACGGACGATGAGCCGATGAGCCGCCATCTCTCGCAGCTTGGGAAGAACGCGAGAGACGTGCTCGTCGGTATCGACGAAGGTAATCACCACCGGCAGGTCTCCTCCTGCCTCGACAAGATGGGCGATTTGGACGCTGCTTCGGCCTTGGAAACCCGCGACCGAGTGGAAGGCCACGGCGCCGGCAACGTTTTCCTGACGTAGATACTTCAGCACTTCCAAGTGCAGCGGACGATGATGCCAGGAATCGCCCTCCGTGAGATACATGGTTACCTGCACAGCCATAGCAGGTGCCATTTTACAACCCCCGCGCGATTGCTGCGCCCGCTACGACTGCCGCCAGGCAGAGCGCGTTACTGGCCACAATATTTATCGCCATCAGCATCCACTGTCCCTGCTCCATGTAGGCGAACGTTTCGAAGGCATAGCTGGAAAATGTTGTGTACGAGCCGCAGAAGCCAATGGCTACCAGGAGCCGCCAGCGAGGATCGAGCAGCATGCGTTCTCCGGCAAGAACAAGGAAGAAGCCAATCAAAAGGCTGCCGGTGACGTTGATGAGGAGCGTCCCGTAGGGGAAGGTGGTTGAGAAAACGCGGGCGATATATCCGCTGAGAAAGTAACGCGCGCTGGCGCCTACGATCGCGCCTAAGGCGATCCACAGATAGTTCACGATGGAGCTCTCCTGCTTATTTGGTAGGAGTTATCAGCCCGCGGGCGGTTAACGGCGAACTCCATCGCCACGAGTTAGTTTAACCCGAGGGCTAACCTCACCTCAAGCAAGTATGGTCGCTGACTCGGGGCGGCTGATCCCACCTTTGGCTGCTGTACCATAGACGCAGCCCTGATGAGTTCTCCCAGCCCAATCCATCACTCCAGCGAGCGCGTGCTCGAATTCGATCAGCTTCGTCAACTGCTCGCCATTTACACCGGCTCGCCGCTTGGACATGAACGCGTGATGCAGCTCACGCCCTCGTGTGACCGCCAATGGATCGAACGCCAGCAGCAACTGGTCGCGGAGCTGCGCGGGTATCTACGCGCCGGCGGTCATTTCGATTTTCATGGACTGCTCGATCCCACGACGATGGTGAACAAGTCGCGCATCCGCGGCGCTGCCCTGGAGATCACCGAGATACGCGACTTGCTCCTGGTAGCCGACCGCTCCGCCGAGTGGCGGGAGATCGCGCTGCATCCGCCAGTCGAAGTGCAGGACAAGTGGCAGACGCTCCTCGAGCTTTCCCAGACCCTCGCTGACTTCACGCTTCTGTTGCGTTACTTCCGCAACAAAATCCTGCCAGACGGCACGCTCGACGATAAGGCGTCGTCGGAGCTGGCGCGAATTCGTCGCGACATGGAGAAGCAAAAACGCGCCATCCAGGAGTCGCTGCGCGCATATCTGCGGCGTCTTTCCGAGGACGGCGCAGTCCAGGACGAGCTGGTCACCATTCGTGGCGAACGCTTCGTGATTCCGGTAAAGGTGGAGCAGCGCCGCCGGGTGCAAGGGGTGGCGCACGGCGCCTCTTCCAGCGGTCAAACGGTATTCATCGAGCCGCTGGAAACCATCGAGCAGAACAACGACCTGGTGCGGTTACTGGAAGATGAGCAGGCGGAGATCCATCGCATTCTGCTGGAGATGACGGCGCGACTGGGCGAACATGCCGACGCCCTCAACAACGCGGTGTACGTCCTTTCCGAACTCGAGTTGCAATTCGCCAAGGCGCGATTTGCCGAGGACTATGACTGCGTAACCGTAAAGCTGCTGGCGGATGGCGACGCCGCAGCCGAATCAGTGCCATCACAACCCGAGGTGCCTCCGGTCACCGAATCACCGGTCGGTGGGTCATCGGTTACAGGCTCGTGTGATGCGCTGGTCGTGCGCAAGGCCCGCCATCCCCTGATGGAGCGGACCCTGAAGGCCAGGGGCGTCGCCGTGGTTCCCCTCACCGTCGAACTTGACGCCGAGCATCGCCAATTGATCATCAGCGGTCCCAACACCGGCGGAAAAACTGTGGCACTCAAGACCATCGGGCTGCTGGCGCTGATGGCGCAATCGGGTATTCCGGTCCCGGCGGAGCGCGCCGAGTTGCCCATCTTCGATTCGGTGTTCGCCGACATTGGCGATTACCAGTCCATCGAGCAGAACCTATCGACCTTCTCGGCGCACGTCACCAACATCGATCTGATTTCCCACCAGGCCACGTCGGACTCGCTGGTTCTGCTCGACGAGTTGGGTTCCGCTACCGATCCCGAAGAAGGCGCCGCGCTGGCAGTGGCCATTGCCGACCACTTCCGGCGCGCCGGATGCATCAGCATCGTCTCCACCCATCACACCGCTCTAAAGGTCTACGCGGCGAACACGCCGGGCGTGCTCAACGCGGCCGTTGGCTTCGATGAGGACACGTTCGCTCCCACGTTCGAGCTGCGTATTGGTGTGCCCGGCGCCTCGTCCGGCATTAACATCGCGCAAAAGCTCGGGCTGAATCCGGAGATCGTTGCCCAGGCGCGGCAGCGGATGACCTCACAGGCGCAGGACGTGTCGCGCTTTCTCGACCGCCTCCACTCCGAGCTGCGACAAATTGACACCGAGCGGGCCGAGCTTGGCGCACGCGAGCAGGAGGTGGCACGCGAGCGCCAGCATCTCGCCGTCGAAGGCCGCAAGGAACAGCGTGAGAAGCTGCGCGAAATGGAGAAGAAGCTGGAAAGCGTGTTGCGCGATTTCGAGTATCGCGCCCGCGAAACCGTCAATGCCGTGCAGGACCGCGCTCAGGCGCTAAAGCTTTCGAAAGACGCGGAGCGCCGCATCGCCAAGATGCGCCGGGAATTCCGCGAGCAGTTCGATTCCACGGTGGTGGCGCACACCACCGGCGCCGATACGGGCGATCCGCACGCGCAGCAGCATGTCGTCAAGCAGGTCGGCATTGGCGATACCGTGCGGCTGAAATCGTTGGGTCGCGATGCCAAGGTGCTGCGCTATTTCGACGATGACAGCTTCGAGGTGGCGGTCGGTCCCATGAAGATGAAAGTGGCACGCGACGATTTCGCCAGCGTGATCGCGCGAGCCGGAGTTAACCCGGTGGAATCGGCGCGCGCCCGCGGTATCAACGTTACCCTGGTGCGGGAAGACGACAACGTCGCCACCGAGATCAACGTGATCGGCCAGACCGTGGACGAAGCCACTCGCGCGGTGGAGAAGTTCGTGGATCGCGCATTCCTGGCGGGCGCGGTGCGTCTCCGCGTGGTGCATGGCAGCGGCATGGGAATTCTGCGCAAGGCGCTTCGCCAGTACCTGCAAAGTCATCCGCACGTCGCCAGCGTGAGCGAGCCTCCGCAGAACGAAGGCGGCGGCGGCGCGACGGTGGTGGAGCTGAGGACGTAAGGCAGGGGCTAGGGGTCAGGGGTTAGGAGTCAGTCAAAGCAACTTTCACGGTGCCGCAATCGCCTCCGCGTTCGCCACGAGCCGGTTTGGCGAAGCCTAACTGCCAAGTGCCAATTGCTAACTGCTGCCAGCGGCTTCCTTGCGCTTCGTCCTGCGCCTCTCTAGACTAAATGCAGCGATGAGCAAGTTTGGTCAAACCTTGAGAGGCTACTTCTGGTGGACGTCGCCGCGCGGCAGCGTCCAATACGATGTCATGGTCACCCTCATCCTGGCCTTCATCTTCCTGACGCCGCACTGGGTCAATTTCCGCGACAAACCGGTGGAGCGCTCTCCGCATCAAACTGAAGTTGTCGTACAGCAAGAGGGAGACGGCTTCCTCTATAAGGTGGACGCCTCGGCAGTTAAAGGGGACAACGATGCCGATATCAGAGAGTCGCTGGCCCGCATCATCGAGCCGGTCGCGGGCTACGTCACCATCGACCGCTACGAAGTAGTGCGCGACAGTCAACACAATGTGGTTGCATATAAAGTCTGGGGACATCGCTAAGCAAGATCGGCTGAATCTCGCCGGGAAATTGCGTCCCGAACAACTTCGCAGGTCCGTCCGGGGTTAAGTCTGTAATAAGAGCCAGTATGAAGACCATGAAATCGATCGCGGTGTTGGCTTGGATTCTGTGTTGCGCCGCGGGCGGGTTGCAAGCCCAAAACCTGGAAGCGGCGTTGAACGCCATGGACCAGGCAGCGGCCAACTTTCGCACCGCGCAGTGCGATTTCGTCTGGGACCAGTATCAGAAGGTGGTTGACGACCACGACTACCAGAAGGGCACAATGTACTTTCGCCGCCAGGGCAATGACGTGCAAATGGCGGCCGACATTACCTCGCCCGACAAGAAGTACGTGCTCTTCACCGGAAACCTGGTCAGCATGTATCAGCCCTCAATCGATCAGGTCACCGAGTACAACCCGGGCAAGAACAAGGCCGATTTCGCAAGCTTTCTGGTGCTGGGTTTCGGCGGGCGGGGGCACGACCTGGAGAAATCGTTCGACGTAAACTATGCCGGCATGGAGCCGGTGCAGGGTGTGAACGCCGCGAAGCTGGAGCTGACGCCGAAGTCACAAAGGGTGAAAAGCATGTTCCAGACGATTACGCTGTGGATCGACCCGGCGCTGGGTGTGAGTGTGCAGCAGAAGTTTTCGGAACCCTCAGGCGACTATCGGGTGGCCAAGTACAGCAATATTCAAATGAACCACAAGATCCCGGGCGATGTTTTCAAGTTGAAGACGACAGGGCACACGAAGGTGATCAAGCCGAACGGATAGGGGAGGCAGGGGCTAGGGGTCAGGTGTTAGTGAAGCAGGTAAAAGTCCATCTCATTAGTAGAAGCCTTTTGTCATCTCGAGCGGGCTTCAGCGCACGCCTAACTCCTAGCCCCTGACCCCTAATCCCTAACCCCTGCCTTCCGCAATTTCTCCACGCGTTCGGCCATCGCCCACTTTAGGTCGTCAATTCCCGCGCCCGTCACCGCCGAGATGGGAAACAGCTCCAGCTTCTTGCGCTTGCAGTACCGCTTCAGCTTGGCAAGCTTGTCTTTGTTCACCACATCCATTTTCGATGCGATGACGATCATCGGTTTCGAGTCCAGTCCGGCGCCGAAGTTCGCCAGTTCCCTGGTGATCGCCTCGTAATCGTGTACCGGATCAGGACGTCCGCTGGCGTCGGAGACATCCACCAGGTGCGCGAGCAGGCGGGTGCGCTCAATGTGCCGCAGAAATTGTGTGCCCAGCCCCGCGCCTTGGCTGGCGCCTTCGATGAGTCCAGGTATGTCGGCGACCACAAAGCTGGCCTCTCCCGGCGCTTCCCCGACAACCACTACGCCGAGGTTGGGCTGCAACGTGGTGAAGGGATAATCGGCGATCTTGGGCCGCGCCGCCGAGATGCGCGAGATCAGCGTGCTCTTGCCGGCGTTGGGATAGCCGACCAGTCCGACATCGGCGAGCAGCTTCAGCTCAAGTCGTAGCGCGCGCTCTTCTCCGGGGTGTCCCTCCTCGTGCTCGCGAGGGGCCTGATGCGTCGACGTGGCGAAGCGGGCATTGCCGCGACCGCCGCGACCGCCGTGCGCCACCACGATGCGTTCGTCGGGATGGGAGAAGTCATGCACCACTTCTCCCGTCATCTCGTCGTAAACGATGGTGCCGACGGGAACCTTCAGGACGATGCTTTCGCCCTCGCGTCCCGTTTTGTTGGAGCCTTCGCCGTGGCGTCCGCGCTCGCCCTTGTATTCGGGATTGAAGCGGAAGTGTACGAGGGTGTTGTGGCGTTCACTCGATTCCATCACCACGTCGCCGCCATGGCCGCCATCGCCGCCAGACGGACCGCCACGCGGTACGAACTTCTCGCGCCGGAAGGCCATGCAGCCGTTGCCGCCATCGCCCGCCTTCACCCGAATTTTTGCTTCGTCAACGAACATGGGAAAACAGTGGCTAGTGATTAGGGGCTAGTGAAACAGCCGTCAGCTTTCAGCCATCAGCTTTCAGCTTCGAGCAAACGCGGCGGTCGCGGAAGTCCTACCGGGGGACCGCTGTATGAACCTGGCGACCCCTATTATCCCGCGGGCTAGCTGATGACTGATAGCTGACGGGCTGACAGCTATCCAAGCAAAAAGGCCTCGCCGTGACGAGACCTGTCCTCACATCTAGTTGCTGGTCGCTAGTTGCTAGTTGCTTCCTGCGGCGTGACCGACACGAACTTGCCCATCTGCCCGCGGTCCTTGAACGCCACCACGCCCGTCACCTTGGCGAACAAGGTGTCGTCTTTGCCACGGCCAACGTTGACGCCCGGCTTGATACGGGTGCCGCGCTGCCGCACGATGATGGAGCCGCCCGAAACAAGCTGGCCTCCGAACGATTTCACGCCCAGTCGCTGCGCATTCGAGTCGCGGCCATTCCGGGAGCTACCTAAACCTTTTTTGTGTGCCATAAATAATCTCTCCGCGAACTATGCCGTGTGGTCCGTTCCGTCCACGTTGATGCCGGTGATCTTCACGGCGGTGTACGGTTGACGGTGTCCGTTCAGCTTCTTGTATTGCTTCTTGCGCTTGAAGTGGAAGACCAGGATCTTATCGGCGCGTCCCTGTTCGATCACCTGGGCGCTGACGAAGGCCTTCGACGGCTTGCCGAGTTCACCCTCGGAGCCGCTGACGGCCAGCACTTCGTCGAACTGAATGTTTTCGCCGCTGGTCTGCGGCAGCTTCTCGATCTTAATCACGTCTCCGGGTGCGACGCGATATTGCTTTCCCCCGGCGCGGATCACCGCGTACATGGCAATGCCTCCAATGAACTTTTCCGCGCACACGATGGCGCGAGCGACCCTAAACTCTTTGTGCGCTTGCACTTCCCCGAGCCAGGAAGGAGACCTTCACGGAAGGGCGGGGTGTCCCTGACGGGACCTGCTAGTACAGGCAAACCATAAAAGTGTAACGTGTTTCGGCAGGGCAGGTCAAACTACAGTCTTTTCACGGAGGGGTAATAGTTGACGTGGGTTCCTCACGCGCATATCATTCCGGTTTCGTGCATCCAATTTTCGCCTGGGACTGGGGGCCTGAGCGCGAGGGATCGGCAGGGTACGAACCTATGGACAAGAAGAAGCTGGAAGTTTTCAAAAATCGCCTGGAGGAACGCCAGCAGGAATTGCGGCAGGCCATGACGCGCACCGCCCAGGATGGGCGCGAGGCCGATGTGGAGCCGGCACAGGACATCGCCGATCGGGCTGCCAACTCGTACAACAAGGAATTTCTGTTTCATCAGAGCAACAACGAACGACAGCTCCTGCAAATGGTAGACGGCGCCCTCGACCGGATCCGGGAGGGTACCTTCGGCCAGTGCATCTCTTGCGGCGCCGAGATCAACCCCAAGCGTCTGGAAGCCGTACCGTGGACGCGGTACTGCATCGCGTGCCAGGAGAAGCTGGAGAAGGGGTCGCTGGAAACTACCAGCACGTAGTGCTCGGGGCCATTCTGTGCTCGGAAAAATGAGGACGCCCATGGAGCTTGAGGGCGGCTGCAAGAGCCCGGAAAGTAGGTCCCTCCACTCGGACTGAAGTCCTCGGTCGGGATGACAACAATAAAGAATTTGGACGCGGACCCTGGAGAGGGTGCTACGAATCTGGTGTCGCCGCACCGCGGCTCCGAGAAGGCTTCCTCTTTTCCCGGGGCTTGCGCCCCGGGCTAGTCTAACATCATCCCGCCGCTTCGCGGCTAGTCCTTTGACGCACTATACAATCTCGCGAACCGCGCCGTCGTTTTGAAACAGCCTAATGGAGCGCGGCTTTTCTCCGGCGTCCAAGTTACTTCTTCTTCTTGCCGCCCAGCAATTGGTCGAGCGCGTTCCCCAGGGGATTGTTCTGCTGCTGGTTCTTTTGCGCAGGCTGGCCGGGTTTCGCCGGTTGCTGTTGTGGCTGGCCGCCTAGCAAGCCACCCACAAGGCTACCGAGATCGTTCCCGCCTTTCCCGTTCAGCAGCCCTCCCGCCGTCGGCAACAGGTTCTTCAACTTCATCTGGGCGATCTGCTGGATATCGGGAGCCACAATCGGGTGGTTCATGTTGCCGGTGATGATGACGGGCAGGACCAACTCGCCGTTCTTATTAGCCAGCGCCGTGTTGAGATAGCCTCCCACCCCGGTGCCGCCTACCGACTGGCTGAATCCTTTGTTGAGAACGGCGGTCACGTGCATGTTCAGGTCCTGGTTGACCAGGTTTACGATTCCGTTGGCCGCCATCGTGCCTACATCCAGCGCGGCTTTCAGGTCGTTGGTCTGGGCGACGCCACTGTGTACGTTAAACGTTCCGCTCATCTGGGAGACAGCGGTATAGCCCTTGGCGGCGCCACCTCCGAACTTGCCGATCTTCGATAATTCGTTCAGCAGGTCAAGCTTGGCGATCTTTCCGTTGGCCAGGTTCATGGCGATCACCCCATTCAAGGTCTGGACGACGTCGCCCGATTGCGGAGTGGAGAAGGTCACGTTCGCATTTGCGCCGAGCGTGCCGTAAACCGTGTCCTTCACCGACGAGATCGAGGACAGCAGCCGGTTTGCATCCAGTCCAATAAACTTGGCATTCACCGCGAAGGTCATGGCCGCCGGCCGGGTGTCCACGGTGATGCTGCCGTTTTCCTGTCCACCATCAATCAGTGCGGTCAGCGGGTTGAGCTGGATGACTCCATGGTTGAGCGTCACGTTGGAGTGCACGTTGGTCAACTGGATTTGCTGGTAGAAAATGGTGCCCACTGCGATGGTACCTGTGCCGGTCGCATTGGCGAGCAAACCCGGCTGGGCTGCGGGAGCAGGCGCTGCATCGGCTGTGGGGACGAGGCTCCAGGCGGCTTCGGCTTTCTTCTTGGCTGGAGCTTTTGGTTCGGGCGTGGAACTGCTGGTGATCTTCTGGAGTTCGACGACATTCAGTTTGTCGGCGGCGAGTGCAAACGTCAGCCTAGGAGCCTGGAAGTTGGCCACGCTAAGGTTGCCACTTGCGTTGGTGGAACCCAGCGACGCTACCAGATTTGTCAGGTTCACGGAATTCTGCGTGAACTGCAGGTTCGCGTTTTTGACATTGAGCGGTTGGGTGAGGGATGGCATCTTCAGCGAAGCATTCTGTAAAAAGCCGCTGCCGCTGAAGGTCATGGCATCGGTGTTCTTGATAGGACCGGTGGCACGGACATCGAGGGTTATATTGCCAGTGCCAGTAAAGCCCTCGACGGCGGTAACGCCGTAGGCTTTAGCGATGCCGAGTAGCTCATTCACCTTGCCGTTGACGGTCTTGAGCGTCGCGTCCACGTTGGGTGAATTGCCGGTGTACTGCGACAGCGTCATCTGAGCGGCCAGGGTGGTCCCGCCAGAAGTTGCCGTGAAATTGTTGGACTGGATCTGCTGCAGATTCATCGTCAGGTCGATCGCAGGCACATGCACGGGCTGAGGAATATCGCTGCCGGTGACTTCAAGGTTGCGTCCATTGATGTTGCCGTTGAGCGACAAGTGATCGGTCGGGCCCTGGGCATGCACGTTGAGGGTCAATTGTCCGGAGATTTTGGTATTGGGACTGAAGGCCACGCCGAACGCCGACGCCAGTCTTGCCACCTCTTGAATGGAGGCATTCGAGGCGTTTACGTTCACGTCCACCACGGACGGATTGGGCCGGGTGTTCAGCGTGCCATTCACGGCGAGTGGGGTCGAACCCAGCTTGAGAGACGCTTTCCTGATCTGGATGACATCGCTGGTGAGGTCGTCGGTCACGTCGAAATCGGCGGAGATGGGATAGCCGGCCTGAACTCCATGAATGACCGCCTTCTCCAGCTTCAGCGAGCCATCGGCGGTCATTTTTCCATTCGAATTTGTGAGGTTGGTAGACCCGGAGATCACCGCGTCCGTGCCTTCCAGGGCGGTGGCGTTCAGGAACTTCTGCGCGCCGAAGAGAGAGACTTGATCCAGCTTGACGGTGCCCTTGAAAGGCGTAGCGGTGAAATCGGCATTGTTGACCGGGCCTCCGTCTCCACTCAGGCGAAGCGTTTGCGCGCCGCTGCCCGGCAGGTGCGCCGTGGCATCAATGGAGAACGGCTGGCCGGGAGCATAATCCTTAAGACTTACGTCGATGTGGTCGTAAACCGCGCGCGACTGGCGCTTCTGATAATCCGTGATTGCGATTTGGCTGTCGGTAATCTTCAGTTCGCCGAGGGTGAACTGCTTCTGCTCGGAGGGAGCATTCTGGACCGACCGCTTGGCAGGCTGCGATGGAGGCGCCGGCTTCGCCGCAGGAGCGGCCGCCGGGGCATTCCCGGCGGTCGAGAAGTTCCACACGCCCTGTGCATTGCGGATCAACTCGATCTTCGCCTGCTTCATCTCCAGACTGTTCACCTCAACGTTGCCGCTCAGTAGCGGGAACAGTTTCACGCTAACGTTGAGTTGGCCAACCTGGGCGAAGGGCACGTTGCTGCGGTAACTTGGATCTTCCCCGATGGTGACGCTATTCACCTCCACCCGGAGAGGGAGCACACTAAGCGACATCTGTCCCAGTTGCGCCGGACGGTTGAGCCGTTGCTGCAACTGGGCCTGGATTTGCCCGCGGTATTTGTTGACGTCGATCAGGTGAGGCAGCGCCAACAGCAAGGCAACTAGGATAACGACGATGACTCCGATTACGATAACGAGCTTTCGCATGGGTCCTCCTCGGTTCGAAGTGGCGGGGCTGGATTAATTGTAGTGAAATTCGCCTACGGTAGATAGAAGGCGGTTGTCGAGGGTTTGTTGCATTGATTGCGGGAATGCGCGGTATGATCCTAAGACCGCAGGGCGACATAATCGAAGCCCAGGACGTAAGAGTTTGTGTAAGAACTGTGCCGTCCCTAAAGGGACTCGGTTCATTTACAACTCTTACCCAGCACTCACGTGCTGGGCTAGGATTATGTCGCCCTGCGGGCTCAGGATGACAGAACGTTACAGATTCGCTCCCACCCTTTCGCAAAAGCGGCGAAAGGATGGGGCACCCGCCCCATGGCCGGTGAAGCGCAGATCCTTCGCGGGCTGAACTTCACCCCAACAAGCGCAAAAACGGCGCTCGTTGGGGACTCCGGTTCGCCCGCTCGTGATGACAAAAATTAGAGAGCTTGGACGTGAGACTGAAGGCCCGCACTACCCGAACTTCGCTTTCTACGATGCGGCGGTGGTGGGCTCGTCTTCTTCGGCGTGGATGAGGCCGAACTTCTTCAGCTTGTAGCGCAGTGCGTCGCGGCTGATGTCGAGCAGGCGGGCGGCATGGGTCTGGTTGCCATTGGCTTGCGTCATGGCCATGTCCACTAACTCGCGCTCCACCTCTTCCAGCGAAGTGCCACCCTGGGGAATCTCCAGCTTGGGCAGGCTGCGGCCATCCGGCAACTGCTTGCCGGCAACGCTGCTGTTGTTGGCCGAGGAGATCTCAAAGGCGGTATAGGCGGACTGCTGTTGGGCCACGGCGAACGGCATGTATTCCGGATGCAGTTCGTTGCTGTCTTCCAGGATCATGGCGCGTTCCACTGCATTCTTCAATTCACGCACATTGCCCGGCCAGTCGTACTTGAGCATCAGCCTGCGAGTCTCGTCGGTGATGCCCGTCACCGTCTTGCGGAACTTCCGGTTGTAGCGGGCGATGAAGAAATCCACCAGCGGCAGAACGTCGTCTTTGCGTTCGCGCAGTGTCGGCAGAAAAATGGAGATGATCGCCAGCCGGTAGTACAGGTCCTGGCGGAACTGACCATCGCGCACCGCCCGTTCCAGGTCGCGGTTGGACGCCGCGATCACGCGCACATCGACCTGCATATCGCGCACGCCACCGACGCGGCGAATGACCTGGTCCTCCAGCACGCGCAGTAACTTTGCCTGCAACAGCGGCGACAGCTCACCAATTTCGTCGAGGAAAAGCGTGCCGCCATCGGCCATCTCGAACAGGCCCTTCTTCATGGCCTTGGCGTCGGTGAAGGCGCCGCGCTCGTGACCGAAGAGTTCGGCCTCCATCAGGGTCTCGGGAATGGCCGAGCAGTTGATGGCGACGAAAGGCTTGTCCTGGCGGCGGCTCTGATAATGGATGGCCTTGGCGATGAGATCTTTGCCGGTGCCGCTCTCGCCTTGCACCAGAATCGTGGTCGCCTCGCTGATGGCGATCTTGCTGACGAAACCCAGCAGCTCAGACATCTTCTGGGAGACGCCGATCACATTATGGTAGCCGGCACGACGGCGGACCTCGCCGCGCAGCGACTCAACCTCGGAACGCAGGCGCGTGGTCTCCAGCGCGTTCTTCACCGCCACCGCCAGCTCGTCGAAGTCCAGCGGCTTGCCGACGAAGTCGTAGGCTCCCAGCTTGAGCGCTGTCTTCACGTCCTCAAGCTGCGGATCGGCGGTGATCATGATAATGGCGCGCGTATCGTTCGATTTTTTCAGTTGCTCCAGAATTTCAATGCCGCTGGCATCGGGCAGGCGCACGTCAAGCAGCACGAGATCGGGAGACTCGTTGTGGGCCACGCGCAGCGCAGCCGAACCGTTGTCAGCCTCCAGTACGTGATAACCCCACTCTTCGCACTTTTGCCGCAGCGACCAGCGAACCAGCTTCTCGTCGTCGACAATTAAGACTTTTTCCGAGGGCATCTAGTTGTTATTAGATTACTACGAGAGGGGGAAAGAGGAAATTTTGGGCGGATCCAGAATTGGCGCAGACGGGGTTGAGACAGCCTCCAGGCGAATGCTCACTGGAGTAAGCGCAAAAGCCTCGATGTTTCAACTTCCGGATGCCGACAAACCGGAAACTACTCCATTCGTGGACACAAGGGCGTCTCCCGGGTAGTGTTGCAAGTTTCAAATGCAGACAAGTTTGTCGCCGAGCGTCTGTCGTGCGTTCTTAGGCTGCCAAGTCGAAAAGGCTGTCGATAAACTGAAT
>Ga0208587_1000844_pt1 | contig 16768 bp, 19 predicted proteins | sample NGESurdeep092012_7_FD_184472 | JGI IMG/M metagenome (GOLD analysis project Ga0208587, IMG submission 184472) | Arctic peat soil microbial communities from Barrow, Alaska - NGEE Surface sample 210 deep-092012 (SPAdes) | ecosystem: Environmental > Terrestrial > Soil > Wetlands > Peat ...
CGACGTGGTCTCCAAAGCCATCCACCAGTACGGGATTGACGCCTCCAGCGGCGACCCCTGGTCCCGCTGAACCGACCAGATTGCCTCCACCGGGGCTAACTCTGCGATTCCCATGCCAGAATCCCAGGTATGCCCAAAGGCACGCAATCTCCGCCCGCGCCGTCGAAGACCTCCCTCGCCCTCACGGGCAACGACGAGGCTGACGCCCTTCTGGCAACCGATCCCCTGGCGCTGGTCATCGGAATGGTCTTGGATCAGCAGATCCCGTTGGAGCGGGCGTTCAGATCGCCATTCGAACTAAGGGAACGCCTGGGCGGCTCCCTCGATGCCGGGGCCATCGCATCCATGGATCCTGATGCCCTGGCCGCGATCTTCGGGACCAAGCCGGCGCTCCACCGCTTCCCAAGTTCGATGGCGAGGCGAGTCCAAGATGTCTGTCGCCTGATCATGGACACCTACAACGGTGATGCCGCCGCCATCTGGACGTCAGCCGCCAACGGAAAGGAGCTGCTGGCCCACGTCAAGGCCCTCCCCGGGTTCGGCGTGCAGAAGGCCCGCATCTTCATCGCGTTGCTGGGCAAGCAAATGGGCCTTCACACTCCCGGTTGGCAACAGGTATCGACCCCGTTCAGCCGGCCGGGGACCTTCCAGTCGGTGGCCGACATCGACTCGCCGGCTGCGCTGACCAAGGTGCGCCAGTTCAAACAACAGATGAAAGCCGAGGCCAAAGCCAAGGCGTCAGGGATCAGTTGACGGGTACGGCTGACCCGTCGAAGCGGTGGGCTCTGTCCGATCGCCGGCTCTACCTGTGTACCCCGGATCGAAGCGATCTCGACCGATTCGTGGAGGGATGCATCGTCGGTGGGGTGGACGTCGTGCAACTTCGGGATAAGCACCTCGCCGACCGCGACCTGGTCACTCGGGCCCGGGTAGTCCAGCGGGTCTGCGCCCACTACGACGTGCCTTTCATCCTCAACGACCGTCCCGATCTCGCCAGCGCCATCGGCGCCGATGGGGTTCATGTGGGCCAAGATGACCCAGCTCCCCGGGAAGCCCGTACGTTGGTCGGCGACCACGCCCTCCTCGGACTGTCGACCCATGCCCGGTCTGAGCTGATGTCGGCAATCGAGGGTGAGTTACCGGTGGATTACGTCTCCGCCGGACCGGTGCATGCCACCCCGACCAAACCCGGTCGGCCGGGGACCGGGCTCAGCTACGTCAGCGAAGCTGTGTCGGTCTCTCCGTGGCCGGTGTGGATCACCGGAGGCGTCGACCCCGAGACCGTCGGCGACATGATTGCGGCCGGGGCCCGACACTTCGTGGCTGTCCGGTGGCTCACCGACGCGCCGGACCCGGGCCGGCACGCCCGCGACCTCCGACGGGCCATCGATACCCGCATCTCTCAGGCCGAAAGCTCGGCATAGGCCGAAGATGCCTCGGCCACCTACCTCAGCTGGGAGTAGCTGTGGGAGTCGTGGGAGTTGTGGCTGTGGGAGTCGTGGTGGTGGGAGTCGTGGTAGTGGGCGTCTCGACGACCTTGGCCCCGGCCGGCAAGGTCACCGGAGGCGACGTGTTCACCGATGAGACGGTCAAGGACAACTGTGCGCCCGTAGCGGTAATGGTGAGGGACGACAGGTACTGACCGATCACCGTGGCTGTGAACGAGGCGGTCTGTCCTTGTTGGGTCACCGAAAATGTGTAGGTATTTCCTTTTTGGTGGACGTTCTTGGGGCTCTTGGCCAGGGCGACATACTCGTGTACCGGGTCGTACGACTTGGCTGGCTGGCTCGCCTGCTTCTGGAAGGTGAGATGGGCGGTTGATGTGCCGGGAGCCACCTGATTGCTCTGATACTCCACGCCGCCGATGACGGCGACATAGACCCGTACGGTGGCAGAATCGACATAGCCTCCCAGCCGGCCCGACGACTGGTACACCAGGTGCTGCGTTTGGGTCCCCTGCGGGCTGTTTTCGAGCACGTCCGAGGTGTAGTTGGCCGCAGCCAGGGTGTTCTTCACCGCCGTCTGGAGGGTGGCCTGCTTGGGGGCCTGCGAGATGCCCAAAACGGCGCCACCGGCAGCCAGCACCCCTACCAAAACGAGCAGCAGCCAACCAATAAGCTTTCGGGGTCCGGTCATTCCGGAGACGCTACGCCATATCGAGAGGTACGACTTTCGCCGCCGCCCTCTACCACCCTGGTTCCGGCACCTGCATGGCGCCGGACCGAGGGGTTTTCGTCTTCGGCAACGTCGGTGACACGGGGCGGTGAACCTGTCGGTCAGATACCGATCCGTTGGGCCAATAGCTCCCGGTGGTACGACGGGTCCCCCAGCATCAGCTCGGATGACTTGGCTCGCTTGAAGTACAGATGGGCCGGGTGCTCCCAGGTGAAGCCGATGCCGCCGTGGATCTGAATGGTTTCCGCCGCGGCATGGAAGTAGGCCTCGGAGCAGTATGACTTGGCCAGGCTGGCCACCACCGGGAGCTCGTCGGAGTCCTCGGCTGCGGCCCAACCTGCGTAGTAGGCGGCAGACTTGGCCGACTCCACCTCAAGCAGCATGTCGGCACACTTGTGCTTGATGGCCTGAAAGCTCCCGATCGGCCGGCCGAACTGGATGCGGGTCTTGGCGTATTCGACCGAACTGTCGAGACACCGTTGGGCACCTCCCACCTGCTCGGCAGCCAGCGCCACCGCGGCCAGGTCGAGGGTCTTCGACAACCCCGCCGCCGCGCCTCCATCGGTACCGATCAGTCGGGCCGGTGTATCGGCGAACTCGATCCGAGCCTGCTTCCGGGTCTGATCCATGGTGGCCAACGGGGTCCGGGTCAGGCCGTCAGCATCACCCTTGACGCTGAAGAGGCTGACTCCGGCGTCGGTCCTTCCCACCACGAGCATGAGATCGGCCACATGCCCGTCGATCACAAACGACTTATGGCCGTTCAGGGCCCACCCGTCGCCTGCAGGGGTGGCGGACAGGGTGACGCTGTCGGTGTCCCAACGTCCACTGTCCTCGGTGTGGGCCAGCGTGGCGATGGTCTCACCTGTGGCGATGCCGGGTAGTAGATCTTCCTTCGCCTTCTGGTCGCCTGAGGTGAGTATGGCGTTGGCACCCAATGCCACCGTCGAGAAGAACGGAGCGCACAGCAGCGCCGCCCCCATCTCCTCCAAGACCACGATCAGCTCGACATAGGAGAACCCGGCCCCCCCGAACTCTTCAGGGATGGTCAGCGACTGCAGACCCAACTGCTCAGCCATCTGTGTCCACACCGCAGGGTCATAGCCCTCGGTCGTTTCCATGAGTCGGCGGACTTCCGTCTCGGGCGACTTGTCTTCGAGAAAGCGCTTGACCGACTTGCGAAGCTCGTCTTGCTCCTCGCTGAAGGCGAAGTTCATCGTGTTCTCCATACCCCTGGGGTGGCCCCGAATTGGGGACATCGTCCACCGTTGTCTACCAGAACCGGGCCGATGTTGACCAACGGGTCAAGGGAACACAGGCTTGGTGGTGATCACCCACGGTACGCTGAGCTGGTAGCGGTGGTCGACTCCCTCCAACCGGGGGCCCACCCAAGGAGGTCCGCTACCCATGGGCAGCACCATCATTGACTACCAGGACACCGCCGTCGAGGTCCACCGGGTCGTAGTCGGGCCGGTGGACAACAACGTCTACATCGTGCGCTGCCGGCAAACCGGTGACTCGGTGCTGATCGATGCAGCCAATGAGCACGATCGGCTCCTCGAGCTGTGTCGTGACCTCGGGGTGCGCCAGGTGGTCGAGACCCACGGACATTGGGACCACATTCAGGCGGTGGAGGCGGTGCGACACGCCGGCATCGAAGTGGCGGTGACCCAGGCCGACGCGAACATGCTCCCGGCCTACGACCTGATCCTGGAGGATGAGTCGACTCTCCAAATCGGTCGGCTTCGGATCGACACCATTGCCACGCCGGGGCACACCCCCGGATCGATGTGTTTCGCCGTCGAAGGGACACCGCTGCTCTTCACCGGGGACACCCTCTTCCCGGGGGGACCGGGCAACACCACATTCGAGAATGCCGACTTCAACACCATCATCACTTCCATCGAACGCCGTCTGTTCACAGGGTTCGGACCGGATACCCTCGTCCTTCCCGGCCATGGGGAAGGGACCACCATCGGGGCCGAGACCCCGCACCTTCAGGAGTGGGTCGACAGGGGTTGGTGACCGGGCGCCGATGACCATCGGTCTGGCTTGCCCCCCGCTGAGCGTCAGCCGGTGGATTGGGCCCTTCGCGGCTCACGATGAACCCCCGGGGTGCCACGCCGCCGACTCTACGGGTGCCCCCGCCGGATCGGCAGGCGGCCTCGGAACCCGCGGACCAGATTCGCGGTATTGATCACACAGCCGTCGCCGGGTGCCGGGGTTCGTGAATTACTTCAATCTCGGGGGGGAGTCCGGTGATCGATACGCCACCAGGTACCTCGTCACCCACTTCGATGGTCACCCGGGCGCCGGCCAGAGGAATGCCTTCCACCTTCAGATGGCCGATCCCCTCGGGAAGGTTCGGGCACAACCAGGTCTTGCCCTGCGGTATCCACGGGTCCAAGCGAAGGAGCGTGCGCAGGCACAGAAGCGGTGACGCAGCCGACCAGGCCTGTGGCGAGCACGACGTGGGATAGCCCACCGGTACGCTCAGTTCACCCCGGTCGAGGCCGCTGAACAGTTCGGGCAAGCGCCCACCTTGGGCCACGGCCGCGTCGAGCAGTGCCAGGATCAACTGTTGGGCAGCTCCGTCGAACCCGTAACGGGCCAACCCGGCGGCCACGATGGCGGTGTCGTGGGGCCATACCGAGCCGCAGTGGTAGCTGATCGGGTTGTACCCGCCGTTGTTGGCGGCCAAGGTGCGGACCCCCCACCCACTGAACATCTCGGGTGACACCAACTTGGCCGCCACCTGGCCGGCCTTGTCCTCGTCAACGATCCCTGTCCACAGGCAGTGGCCGATGTTGGAGGTCAACGAGTCGATCGGGCGCTTGTCGGCGTCGAGACCGACGGCGAACCACCCTTTGTCCTCGAGCCAGAAGTCGCGGTTGAACGCTGCCTTCAGGTTCGCCGCCTTGGCTCGGAATCGCTCATGGGTGGCGGTATCACCAACCTCGACAGCGAAGTGCGCCCGGGCCAGAAAGGCACCATAGGTATATGCCTGGACCTCGCACAATGCGATCGGCGCCTCGGCCACACGCCCGTCGGCGTAACGGATACCGTCCCAGCTGTCTTTCCACCCCTGGTTGGTCAACCCGCGGTCGGTCGCCCGGTGGTATTCCACGTACCCATCGCCGTCAGCGTCCCCGAATTGTTCGATCCACTCGATGGCGCGTTCGGCATTGGGCAAGAGCTCGTCGACCAGTTCGCCGGCCACACCCCAACGCCGGAGCTCTCCCAGAAGCATCACAAACAGGGGGGTGGCATCTGCGCTGCCGTAATAGATGCTCCCACCACCGAGCGACAGCGACGCGGCATCGCCGAAGCGCATCTCGTGGAGAATGCGCCCGGGCTGCTCATCATGGCGAGGATCAACTTCGTTCCCTTGGAACCGCGCCAGCGTCTGCAGTACCCCGAGAGCCAGGTCCGGATCCACCAGCAACGCCATCCACGCCGTCAGCAGCGAGTCACGCCCGAACACGGTCATGAACCACGGCGCACCCGCCGCCACCACCATCCGCTTGGGGTAGTCGGGGTCAAAGATGCGAAGAGCGCCCAGGTCCTCGGCACTGCGGGCCACCACATTCTTCAGACCCGGATGGTCGGTCTCGACCTGGGGGACCTGGCGTCGCCACAGAGCCAACCGCTCGGCCGGTTCAGCCCGTTCCACCGGCTGACCGCATCGGTATCGGGGATCGATGCTGATGCCGTCGATCACCGGAGCCACCTCCACGCAGGTGCTCCATTCACCTCGGGGGGGCACGATCATCTCGAAGGTGGCGAGATCATGATCGAGCCTGACCGGCCCATTGAAGCGAACTTCCACGCCGCGGGTCACTCCTCCACGCCGATACGAAAAGGTCATGGTGGGGGTGCCGAGTCCGGATGATGTTCGGTCAGTGCCGCCATTGGCCCCACCCTTGATGTCACAGGTGACCGTCCCACTCACCGGGTCGTCGTGCGCACCGTCCCGATCCCGTCCCTCTTTCACTGCGAACAGATCAGCGAAATCCGCCCCGACGAACAGCTCCACCGAACAGAACGACGGTTCGTCTCCAAAGTTGCGGATGGTGATGTCCTCACGCATTCCCTGGCCCACATAACGGGACCTGAACACCATGAGCGTCGAATCCGCCCGTCCGTGCGGAGGGAGGCACCGGGATACAAACGTCGAAGAGAAGGGATCGTCGGTGACCGCGGCCAGCGGTTCGGTTCGGGACCCATTGACCAGAATTTCGAATCGGGAGAGGATCCGGGTGTCCCGGACGAACAGTCCCTGGGGCGGCCATCGAGATGAGATGTCCCCGGCACTTGCGCTGATGGCAAACGTGGACTCGTCGACCAGGGTGACGATCCCGCTACTGGGTCGAAGTTGGGCGACAGGTCCGGCATAGGTCCACGGGTCTGCCATCTGGTTACCGTACCTGCCACCTGTTCATACAGGAAATTCCTGGTGAAAAGGCCAGGCCCCCTATTCCTCCTATCGCCGTAGGAGAAATGGCAACGGGAGGGTAGGCTCGGGGTGTGAACGACGAGACCGTCAGGGATACGGCGCCAACTGCTCCACTGCTGCAGGTGGAAGACCTCCATGTATCCGTGGACGGCGCCCCCATCCTCCGTGGCGTCAACCTCACCGTGCAATCCGGGCAGGTGCACGCCATCATGGGGCCCAACGGGTCGGGCAAGTCGACCCTGGCCAAAGTGCTCCTCGGCAACCCCGCCTACGTGGTGACGTCGGGGACTGTCCGGCTACGGGGTGAGGACGTCACGGCATGGCCTACCGACGTCCGAGGCAAAGCGGGGATGTTCCTGGCTTTTCAGGAACCCGAGGCCATCGGTGGCGTGCCGGTGATCCAATTCCTCCGCCAAGCGCTTTCTGCCCGTCGAGGCATCGACATGTCGGTGCTCGAAGTTCGTTTGATGATGATGGAGTGGATGGAGAAGTTGGGGATGGACCCCGAGTTCGGCGAGCGCTATCTCAACGAGGGATTTTCGGGTGGCGAGAAGAAGCGCAATGAGATATTGCAGATGGCCATGCTCGAACCTGAAGTGGCCATCCTCGACGAGACCGACTCAGGGCTCGATGTCGATGCGCTCCGCACAGTCGCTCGTGGCGTCGACACCGTCCGGGAAATTCGACCCGATCTCGGCGTGGTGGTGATCACCCACTACCAGCGGATGCTGGATGAGTTGGCGGCCGACAAGGTCCATCTTCTCATCGGCGGGGTCATCGTGGCCGATGGAGGCCCCGAGTTGTACAAGAAGTTGGAGACGGAAGGATACGACGCATGGCGGGTCTGATCGATGTGGCGCACGGTTTGGATGTCGAAACGCTGCGGAAAGACTTTCCCCTGCTCGCCCAGGAGGTCAACGGGCACCCGATCACCTACCTCGACTCGGCGGCTTCCTCCCAACGACCTCGCCAGGTGCTTGACGCCATGCGCGAGTACGACGAGACGACCCACGCCAACGTGCACCGGGGTGTCTATGGGATTGCCGAGGAGGCCACCCATCGATTCGAAGCAGCCCGGGTGGCGGTGGGCCGATTCATCGGGGCACCCAATCCGTCCCGGGAGATCCTCTTCAGCAAAAATGCCACTGAAGGCCTGAACCTGGTGGCCAATACATGGGGCCGCACCCACCTGCACCCGGGCGACTCCATCCTCCTCACCGAGATGGAACACCACGCCAACATCGTGCCATGGCAGATGTTGGCCGAAGAGCGCGAGCTCTCCATCCGGTGGATTCCCATCGACGATGACGGAGCCCTGATCCTCGATGACCTCGAACGCTTGGTCGACGGGGTCAAGTTGGTCGGGATCACCTGCATGTCCAATGTCCTGGGAACGCTGAATCCGGTCGGCGATATCGCCCGGGTGGCTCACGCCGCGGGAGCAGTCGTGGTGGCCGACGGGGCCCAATCGGTCCCCCACTTGCCGACCGATGTATCCACCCTGGGCTGTGATTTTCTGGCCTTCAGCGCTCACAAGATGCTCGGTCCGACCGGTATCGGCGTGCTCTGGGGTCGGGATGAGTTACTCACCCCGCTCCCTCCATTCCTCGGTGGTGGGGAGATGATCCTCGATGTCCGCAAGGAGGGGTTCACCCCCAACGATCTGCCGTGGAGGTTTGAAGCCGGTACGCCGCCGATCACCGAGGCCATCGGCCTCGGTGCTGCCGTGGAGTACCTGCAGGCCATCGGCATGGAGTCCATCCGGGCCCACGAGATTTCGTTGACCACGTACGCCATGAACACGCTGGCCGAACGCTTCGGCGACGACATCCGGATCTTCGGGCCCAAGGATCCGACCCAGCGAGGCGGCGTCCTCTCATTCGCCTATCGCGACATCCACCCCCACGACGTTTCCCAGATCCTCGACCAGTACGGGGTGTGCGTGAGGGCCGGGCATCACTGCGCCAAGCCGCTGATGAGGCGGCTCGGGGTCAACGCCACGGCCCGAGCGTCCTTCGCTCTCTACAACAACGAGTCCGACGTCGATACCCTGGCCAATGCCCTGGCCGAGACGGGAGCGTTTTTCGGATGAGTACCTCCCGGTACTCTGTTGCCGTGATGCGCACCATTGTTACCAACGGATCATCCGATGATGCCAACGGACTCATTCGGAAAGACCCGGGGACGGCGAGCTGATGGCCGGTCTCGAAGACCTCTACCGCGAGATCATCCTTGACCACTACCGGTCGCCTCGGAACCGGGGGGAACTCCCGTCTCCCCCGGCTCAACGCGTCGAGGGATTCAATCCTCTCTGTGGTGACGAGATAGTGGTCACTCTCGAAGTCACCGATGGAACCGTCTCTGACATCAAAATCGGTGGTACCGGGTGCTCCATCAGCCAATCATCGGCATCGCTGATGTCGGCAGCGGTGAAAGGTAAGCCGGTGACCGAAGTCCGCGACCTGATCCGGACCTTCAAGGGGATGATGTCCATTCACGAGTCGACCCTTCCGGGCAAGGACTCTCAGGATGAGGACGATATCGAGGCGACAGAAGCACAGCTTCTGGATGTCGACTCACTTGGTGAACTTGCTGCCCTCCAGGGAGTGGTGAAATTCCCGGTGCGTATCAAATGTGCGACGTTGAGTTGGAATACCCTGGCTCAGGGCCTCGACGAGGCCGAGTCGGAGACCGAATCCGCCAGCGCCTGAGGCCACCACTGGCTCACATGCGGTTCAGAGGGGGCGTTCGACCAGGCTGAGTGCAAGCCGGGGACAGCTTTCCGCTGCTCTTCGAGCGTGGTCGACCAGTTTCACCGGAATGCCCCCGGCCTCGATGATCGGGAACCCCCATCGGTCGAGCCGGATGCGCTCAGGCAAAAGTTCGGCACACACCCCGTGTCCGTCACAGGCAATCGGATCGACAATGAGGGTCAAGGCTGTCCGTTTCACCGGACCACCGGCCTGAGCGGAGAACTCTGTGACCTCTGTGGACAGGTGGGTACCGGCAACATGGGTGCGGTGTCGCCTCGACACGCGCCGCGGCTGAGATGAAGTTCGACATGATCAGCGAAGACCCGCAACGCACTGCGGATGAAGCGGGCCACTCCATCGGGGTGACGGCAAGCACCCCGGCCTTCGACCAGATCACAGAGCCCGGGAATAGTCGAGACACCGCCGTGGAGAGAAGAGGGACGGAACGCCAACTTCTCCATGACGAGGTCGAGCCCGGCCAGGCCATTAACACAAGGACCACACTGTCCGGCTCCTTGGCCTTCGAGGTAGGTAACCACCCGACTGACCTCGGACAGAGGACAAATTCCTGAAGGGAGCAGAGCCACTACTCCGGCGCCAATCGAGGATCCGTACTGGCGCGCTGCGTCCTCCGTCAGTGGCATGTTCAATGCTGCGGCGGCAGTGAGCCAACCGCCGCCATAGCCACCGAGAAGCACCCCCTGAATGCCTCGGGCGTCCTCCTGGCGCAAGCCAAGTGCGTGGCCCAGCGGGATACCGAGAGGTATCTCGATGATCTGCGGCTCGGCCCACCGACCCGTCACCGTGAGGAGTGCGGTACCGGGCGACTCGGGGGTACCTTCTCGGCGAAACCAATCGGCACCGAAGCGGGCGATCAGCGCCACGTGGGCCAAGGACTCCACGTTCTGTACCAGCGTTGGTCGGCCACCGACGCCCGAGTCCCGCACGGTCGTAAGGCCCGTGAACGAGGGGCGGGCTGAGTTGCGATTGTTGATGGTGTTGACCGCAGCCGACTCTTGGCCGGCCAGGAACCTATCGGGCGCCTCCACCACTTCGATGTCGACCGAATCCACCCCAAAGCGCCGCCGCTCCTCAATGGAACGCTCCACCGTCGGAATGGCTGAACCGGGAACATGGACGATGACTCGAGATGCACCGAGCGCTCCGGCCGCCATCACCGCGCCGTCGAGAACCAGGTGGGGAAGCTGGTGGACAAGTAGCCGGTCCTTTCCGCTGGCCGGTTCACCTTCGGCTCCGTTGGCCACGATGATCGGACGCTTGGTTATTGAGCGTCTGACCGATCGCCACTTGGCTCCCACCGGGAACCAGGCACCACCGTGCCCTCGAAGCCCACTCCGATCGAGCTCGTCGATAAACGAAGCACTCATCGATGCTGGTGGAGGCCCCCATTGGTTCACGTGCTCGTCGAGACTGAGGGCCCTGCCGTCGCCATTGAGCCCAGCCAACAGCCTCGGGATTCCTTCAGGGGCAGCCATAGTCGAACCTCGACTGGCCCCGGACCTTCCGCTTCGAACGGATCTGGCACCAGGACTCATTGGCTCTCCCCGCCACCGGTGGACCCGGTTACTGTCCCGGTAAGGGTTCCGCTTGCCTGATCGAGCTTGAGTGAAATGACCAGTCGGATCTGTGACTGTGCCTTGACAGTGGCGGCGATCGAGTCTCCATTGAGCGCGGTCACAATCCCTCCGTAAGGACCAAAGGTCACTGCTCCCGAAGACATGGAGACCCCACCTCCTCTCGCCGCTGTTCCGTCCAACGTAACGGTGAGCGGTGTCGACGCCGCATTTTGGAGTTTCATGGACAAGGTGACTTGTACATTGCCCTGGCTGTCGGGACCTGTTTGATTTTGGGTGCCGTCGAGAGCAAGGGTGAAAGGGGCGGTTGGAACAGCAGAAGTCGACGGTGCCGCCGTGGACGATGGTTGACTCCCCGACCCGCTCGGACTGCCAGGAACGGTGGCAGACGAATAGCTTGCGGCTATTTGAGCCAGGAGCGCCGACGAGGTCCCGGATCGATGTGACCATCCTGGGCGTAGAGGTCCGAGAGCAACAAAAATGACAGCAGTCAGAGTGACGGCAATCGTGCCGACGCCGGCCAAAGCACGCTGCCGAAAGGAAAACGCGCGACCGGACACAAGGCGCCATGCCACCACGGCCAACACCGATGCCGCGCAGATCGCGTTGACGGCGAGTACGACGGGAAGAGGAGCATCGGTTCCACTGCCCAGACCATGGAACACCGCGATCGGCCAACTCAAGTAGGCCAACCAGTGGACAAACCGCCACGACTGGAAACCGATCCGGTGTCTGAGCGCGCTGGTGATCAACACCGCCAGCAACAAGTCCAACGTCAGAGCGCCCAACCCGACCCAGATCGGACGATAGGGAGAACGAAAGGGGATGACCGCGTCAAGAAATCCGATCGGAACGTAACCGTCGGCCACTGTGGTGATCACGTGGAGCCCCACGAGGGCGATGCAAAAGAGCGACAAGTTGCGGTGGACCGTTTGGGAGAGGAAGCGTGGCCACCGCTCGGTGGTCCATCCGATGGACGCGACCACGCCAACAACCACGGTGGCGGTAAGCGCGATGAGCGCCACCAAGCCAGCCGACCGGGTGAAGTACCAGAGAGCCGTTGAACCGTGTGCAACCGCCACTAGCGACAGAGAGGATGTCATGGCTGCCCTGGGGAAAGGTCGACCGGGGCCGACCCATGGGACTCCGATGGCCATCCGGCGACAGTGACAACGTGCCCATCTGATCGCACCAACCGGGCGGGGAGACCGAGGCTTTCGAGCCAACCGACGGCGTCGGTTCCTTTGATCATCGAAGCAGTCGACGCGGTATTGGCGTCGACGCATGACCGAGCCGCCACTGTCACCGTACGCCAGCAAGTCTCCACGGGCAGCCCGGTTGTCGGGTCGATCAGGTGGTGCACAGACTGATCTCCCAATAACCACCTGCGGGCTCCGGTGCCAGAGGTGGCCAAGCCGCCGGGCCCCAACGTGACGGCAATCGGGCACGATTCATCGTCAGGCACCTCGCAGATACCGACGTCGAAACGTACAGCCGGTACACCGGATATGGCGATATCACCACCCAGAGACACCAACGCACCGCAGCCGAGCTGTGCAGTGATGTTGCGGGCAGCCCGATCTGCGGCAAACGCCTTGGACGTCGCTCCCAAGTCGAGCAAGGTCCCGCCGGTCAGTCGTACGGAGGACCGATCGGTGTCGACCTCCACCGATTGCCAACCCGGTATTGGGGCTGGTTCCGGGGGTTGCCCGGGAACTCCAGGATAGATCTGGCCGATGTCGCGGTCGTAGCCAATAAGGCACATGGCCCTGCCTACCGTCGGATCCACCGACCCATTGCTCAGTGATGCAGCTCGCAAAGCGACAATGATCGCCTCGATGAGGTCAGCGGACACGGTGACCGCCGTATCGGTCCGTGCAGCTTCATTGAGCGCCGTGAGTTCCGAATCAGAACGGAAGCGGCTGGTCACCCGGTCGATCCTGTCTAGTTCCTCGTGCAGAATCGAGGCGGCGGACACCATCAAGGATGGTTCGGTCACCATCAGATCCACTCGTGTGGACCAGGCGGTCGTCCGGTACACGGTGCGATCGGCCGCGTAGGCATGGGCCGACAGCATGTTCAACTGACGGAACTGACAACCGGGGCGCGTTGCCTGGTAGGCGCCGGGGTGTTCACAGGAGGAGCCAATGTAGTCGAAGGCGATGCCGAAGACGACGAAGCACCGGAAGAGGGAGTAGTTGTCGGTGAGGTGACTGGCGACGCGCCCGCAGATTGCGTGGACCCGGCGGCGGGCGTTGTCGAGTGCCCGGGGATGGCGCTACTGATGTAGGCAGCGAATGCACCGACGGCAGCCACGCAACCCACTGCGGCCACCTTTGTCACCGTGCGTACCCGGCTGAGCCCCTCGTCCCGCCGGCGCTGCAACTGACGATCGATATTTCGGGGGGAAACCCGCTGACGTGGAGTAGTCATGCTCTTCACCATATGGATCGTTCCTGACAACAGCATGAAAACCGGCGATTCTTACGATCGGCTTACTATCGCCTTACGATTCGGGCTATGAGTCTCTTGATTGATCGGAACGCGATCTCCGGCCAGGTCCGCTGCTCAGCACAGGAGTATTGGCTCAGTCTCCACCCACATCGCCGAAACTCGTCTCCGATGTAGGGACAGGTGCGTGGCGCCACGACACGGCCATGCGGGCGCCACCAAGGTGTCCCCGGCCGACCGACCACGATCCGTTGGTGCTTCGTACGACGGTATCGGCGATGGCCAATCCCAAGCCGGTCCCTCCGGGCCGCCCGGTGGCCCTATGGAATCGGTCGAACACGAACTCCACGTGGTCCTCGGGGATGCCAGGCCCTGAATCGTCAACGGTGAGGGTTACCCGGTGCTCCGTATCTTCGACACGAACCTCCACCTCCCCACCAGGCTCCGTGTAGCGGCAGGAATTGTCCACCAGAACACCTATGAGGCGCTCGATGGAGTCGGGTTGAGCACGCACGAACGACCCGCCGGTCCCTGAATAGACAAACGACAGTGAGATCTTGGCAGCGTCAGCAACCGGAGCGAACCGGTCGACACTCAATTTGGCCATAGTGGCGACGTTGACCGTCTCATCCGCATCGCGGCTTGGCAGGTCGCCATCGGCGCGGGCCAGCCACAATAGATCGTTCACGATTGACCGGAGTCGGGCGCTCTCGGTCGACACTCGACAGAGGCTGTCCCGATAGTCCGATGCTTTGCGGGGGCGGCTGAGAGCGAGTTCGACCTCTGCCTCGATCACGCTCAGCGGAGTCCGCAACTCATGGGACGCGTCAGCGGTGAATTCCGATTGCCGCCTACGGATCTGTTCGATCGGGGCAGAAGCCCTCAGACCGACGAGTAGGGATCCGGCGAAGGTCACGACGAGCAGCAAGGCCCCGAGGAGAACTTCTGCAATGAGGCCTTCACCACGTATCCGGTCGATCTGGCTCACGCTCACACCGGCGACCAGCCAGCCCGATCCCGAGTGAACGGCATCGAATCGAAAGGAGCTGCCATTGACAGCAACGGTGACGGGGGACGTAGCCCACCGGCGTACGGGAAGATTCGGGGCACCGGTGGTCATCGGCGTCACCACTCCGACTCCGCTGACTTGCCAAACAAATGATGGTGCATCACTGAAATCAGCATCGTGCTGCAGACTCGGTATCGATCCCGACTCGCCCGGTGGTGGGCCCGGTCCGACGTCCGGTTTGACCACGTCGGCAAGCCGCTCCGACAAACGCGAGTCGACCCCTTGCACGAGACGATGGACTTGTATCAGATTCAGGGCAACCGCCAGAATCACCGCCGTGACCGCCACCACTGCCGTTGCCGCGGTGGCCACTTTGATGGCATGGAGGCGTTGGGTCCCTTGCCTGGTCACCCTGCCACCATCCGATAGCCCATGCCCCGGACCGTTTCGATACGCGTGGTAGCTCCAACCAACTTGGCTCGGAGACGTCCGATATGGACATCGATGGTGTTCGAGCCCACGGCATCGGCCTCGTCCTCCCAGACGTGGACGGCGATTTCCCTTCGAGTCACCACCGCCGGTGACCGTCGGATCAGCAGTTCGACGAGACCTGCCTCGATAGCGGTGAGCGTGACGGGCGTCCGGTCGCGGGTGAGTTCTCGCGTCGATGGGTCAAAGACCAGGTCACCTCGGGTAAGCAGTGGATCGAGGGAAAGTGCTGGACGCCGTTGCAAAGCATTGAGCCTCGCGATCAGTTCAGCGAACGAGAAGGGCTTGACCAGATAGTCGTCGGCGCCCTGGTTGAGACCAACCACTCGGTCCTCGGTAGCGTCACGGGCTGTCAGCATCAACACCGGGGTCCGATCTCCCCGGTTGCGCATCTCACGGACGACTTCGATACCGGTCTGGCCCGGCATACGCCAATCGAGAACAACTACTTCGTAGGTATACGACCTGAGGTGGGCAAGGGCGTCGGTACCGTCGGCCACCGCGTCGACCACGAAGCCATGCTCGCGCAGGCCGCGCTCAATTACCGATCTCAGGCCTGCATCGTCTTCAGCCACCAACACCCTCATGTGGTACTGAATCTACGTCGGATAGCCACTCAACCACCCGGGGGTCGACCACCGCTGGTGATCCAGTGAGTGGCCGCCGGAAGCATGACGATGCCAAGAATTGCCCCAATCACCAGGCTGCCAGCTACCGTCCAGAGGCGTGCGCCGGCCCCTTGCACTTGCCGTCGCGTTCGGCGGGCGATATCGGCCGGTGCCAGTCGGGCTGTATCAAGGATGTGTCCAAGCACGTGGAAGGTCATGGCTCCGAACCAAAGGACAAAACTCGCCTTATGCACAAAAAGTAGTTGACTACGCAGTGAACCCGGCACGAACAGGACCGCGATGCCCGACCCGAAGACCACGATTGTCAGGAGCACCACCACCGGTCCGAGGAGGCGAAGGAGGAGCGTTGGCGGTCCCTTTTCTCGATAGGCATTGTTTCCTGAGTAATACCGAACGAAGCGCCATCCGATACTCCCCATCTTCACCAGTACCGGCGGAACAAGGAGCATGCCGATGACGACATGAGGAGTGACCAGCCGATGGACACTCAACAGCGTGGCTCCCTCGGCGGCCAAGAGAACCAGGAGGACAGCAGCGGCCAATCCGGTGAGTCGGGAGTTCCCTTCGACCCCGGAGTGTGACGTCCTGGGCACCCGCGTCAAGTCATCTGTCCCGATTTGGCCACTATCGGCACTATTCGGGCCCTGCCCTCCGGTCATCTTCATACGGCTCTGAGTATGCATCGCGAACCTGACGAAGAGATGACATACCCAGCCACGCAGGCACCGACACAGGTATCCGATCTACATCGGGGACTGCACCCCAGTGTGCCCACGCCATTCACCTCACTCCCCCAAGGACCCGTGTGAAATCGAAATCATCGTCCCGTCTTCTGAGGTGGACACTGCGAATAACCGCGTTTCTAGGTGGGGTGGTGGCAGAACCTCTGGTCGTCGGCAGCAAGGAAATGGCAGGGCAGAAGTTGCTCGCGTCTGCCGTGGCCAGCGGTCTGACTGATACTTGGCAGATCGTGGCGTTCGGTGAGGAATGTCGCCCTGCCTACGATCGGGTCCACCTCAGTGCATACTTCGACGGTTGCACCGAGGACCAGCTCCGGTTCAGCGTTCCGAAGAGATCGTCACCCGCCCACAAACAGGCTTTCGACCTCCGTTCAGGTCGTGCGTCTCGCGTGCACTATGTAACACCCACGAAACGCCAGCGAATCGCGTTGGCAACGTACATCTGGTTCTATATATGTGTGCCTGAAGTAG
>Ga0208587_1000852_pt1 | contig 16686 bp, 20 predicted proteins | sample NGESurdeep092012_7_FD_184472 | JGI IMG/M metagenome (GOLD analysis project Ga0208587, IMG submission 184472) | Arctic peat soil microbial communities from Barrow, Alaska - NGEE Surface sample 210 deep-092012 (SPAdes) | ecosystem: Environmental > Terrestrial > Soil > Wetlands > Peat ...
TCATGAGGATCTCAAAGCTACCGAAACAGATGAATAATCCAGATGAAGCCCCGCTCTATCCGAACTCGCCGGACTACACCAATTCTGAAACCGCTCTAATGCAGCCAACGGCATCGCAAGGGTTAAAAACCGAACGTCCGCCCCACTGAACGAGGTACGACGGATGACGTGGACTATGGTGTCGGGTGCCCAAAACGCGAAGCCACCGATGCACGCCACCTTCAACATCTTTGCAGTTGCCGTTTTCATTGAACACCGCTGAACGCCAGCACTTTACGCTGAATCGCGGACGACGTCCACGTTTGTTGGTGATAACACCCCTAATCACAAGCAACCAGGTTTGCGCCTGCGAGACTCACGCATCTGCCACTCGGTAGTGTCCGGTGTGATTGTTCCCGAGTCACACGCCTTTCAGAAGTTGATCAATCGCTCACCGCTTCGCCGGAGCCGAGGTGCGCGAATGCGACTGTGCATCCGCGTAGAGCGCATCAATCTCTTTCTTGTAGAGTTGCTCCAGATGGCGGCGACGGAGCTTCATACTCGGGGTGAGCGTTCCGTCTTCAATGCTGAGCTCGGCATGAATCACCAGCACCCGCTTTAGTTTTTCGTACTGGGCGAGGTTCTGATTTAATTCTTCGACGATGCCTTCGTAGAGCGACTGGACCTGGGGCGATTTCACCAGTTGCCGGTGGGTGGTGAACTTCACTCCATGGTTGTTCGCCCATTCTTCCAGGATGGGGAAGTTGGGAACGATCAGCACGGCAGGGAAGCGCCGCCTGTCACCGAGCAATGCGGCCTCACCCACGAACAGGTTCGCCTTGAGCGAACTCTCGATCGACTGAGGAGCGATGAACTTTCCGCCCGAGGTCTTGATCAGGTCTTTCTTGCGGTCCGTAATGGAGAGGTAACCGTCCGGATCCAGGACTGCCACATCTCCGGTCATAAACCACCCAGCTTCAAAGGCAGCCGCGCTTTCCTCCGGCATGTTCCAGTAACCTGTGAACACCGACGGGCCCCGCACCAGCAGTTCGCCATCGGCTGCCACTTTGACTTCCACGTTCGGCAAAGCCTTGCCGACCGTCCCGATCCGATGATTGATGGGATTGTTTAGCGCAATGACCGGTGAGGTTTCGGTCAGGCCGTAGCCTTCATGGATACGAATTCCGATGTTAGCGAACCAGGTGGCAATCTCGCGACCGAGCGGCGCGCCTCCGGACACAAAGATACGCGAGCGGCCTCCCATGGCATGGCGCACCTTGGAAAATACCAGTTTATTAGCCAGCTTCCACGACAGGGAAGTCGGAGTTTCGCCGCGAAGGACCGCTTCGCGGTTGGCGCTTCCCACCGACATGGCCCAGTTGAAGAGCTTACGTTTTACGCCTTGCGTCTTGTGCTCAACCGAGTTGCAGATCTTCTCGTACAGTCGGGGCACGGCCACGAATACCGTGGGATGCACCTCGCCAAGCGTGCGTAGGAGGTCGTCAATATTGGGACAGTAGGCGAGGGGGACGCCCCAGCTCATCATGGCGTAATCCAGATGCCGCGCCGTGACGTGGGACAACGGCAGGAACGAAACGCAGAGGTCGTCTTTGCCCACGTCAAACATGTCGAGCGAGACGCTGAGGTTCGCGGCGAGGTTGCCATGCGTCAGCATCACGCCCTTGGGCGTGCCCGTGGTCCCCGATGTGTAAATGAGCGTCGCCAGGTCGTCGGGCTCAACCGCCCGCCCTAAGGCTTCGACTTCTGGGTCCGCTCCGGGGGTAGCGTTCCGCAGAAAACTTTGCATGGGAATGGCTTCGGTGAGATCGGGAGCGTCATCCATGATGACGATGCGTTCAACCTTGGTCTGGTGCTGGATGGACGCGATCTTCTCGTACTGTTTGGGAGTGGAGACGAAGACGATGGTGGCTTCCGAATGTTGCAGCAGGTACAAGGTCTGCTCGGCGGTCTGGGTGGCGTAGATCGGGACGTCAACTGCGCCCAACAGCAAAGTGGCGAAGTCGGCGATCGCCCACTCCGGACGGTTCTCGCTCAAGATGGCGACGCGATCGCCCTTGCCAATACCCCAAGCCTGCAATTGACGCGCGGTGGCGTAGACCTGGGTTTGCAGTTGGGCGGAGGAAATTGGCGTCCACGCGCCCGACGCACGGGTTAACATCACGCGGTCGGCGTTGCGTTCCACGACCGCAAAGAAGATTTCGTTGAGGGTCTTGATATTCATTGCTTCCCAGTCTATGCGAGGGACCGGTTTGGAGACGCAAGCCTCTCAGAACCGAAATGTTAGCTTTTCCACGGCCCACGACGCTGTGACCTGTGACATGTATCGCTGTGTTTACCGCAAGGGGAGCCGGCCCGATTTCCCTGGGCCTATGGAAGTGCTTCGGGAGCCACTCCCTGGTTCCCGCCGCTGTGCATCCCGTTAAGAAAAATATCTACCACTGAATCCGTCACATTGGATAGCCGATACTCGTGTCCACTCAGCACCCAGGAGGTCACCATTTCGTCGAGCGCTCCAAAGAAACAGTTGGCCGCGATTTTGTCCGACATGTCGCGGCGGAAAACTCCGCTCGCCTGTCCGTCACCGATGGCCGCACGCACCAGGCCGAGGTATTCGACCATGTGATGGTGCGAGAACTCGGAGAGGAAGCGTGTGCTCTGCCGCAATTCCATTTGAAATACCACCGCCAGGTTGCGATTTGATCCCAGTGCGTCCAGATGAAGAAAAGCCAGCCGCCGCAACCGCTCGGCGGGGCTGGGAAGCTTCTCGACCTCAGTACGTGTGTTCCTCATAAACGCATCGAAGGCCGTGTTGATGGCCGTCATCAGGATCTCGTCTTTGTTCTTGAAGTAGAGATAGACGGTGCCGTCGGCGACGTCGGCGCGATCGGCGATGTCGGCGATTCGCGAGTTAAAAAAGCCTTTGTCGGCGAATACCGCGACCGCAGCCTCGAGGATGCGCTGGTATTTTTCAGCATTGCGGCTTGTGCCGCTGCCGACGTTCCCCGGAGCAGGCAAAGGAGCTTGAGAGTCTCGCTTCATCAAGGGCCCATGAGGGGAGGCGGGTGTAACTGGCCGAACACTCCCCGAAATCCTACGATCCATCCACGGATGGCGAGCTGCGACTTCGCCGAATGAATGTTCATTCAGTTGTAAATTTATAGCCGTGGCAGGATTTACGCAATGGAAAGCGCCATTCCCAAAATGGTTCTTGGTCATTGCAGTCCGGCGTTAAGACGACTAGCTACGATCATTGGGGGATACGTTCGACGATCAATTGTGCCGTGCCCGAGGCACTCGAATCCTTCGCCATCCGAACCCACCGTTGAAACGGTGGGCTATCTTATTCCGTCCCGCATAGCGGGACTGATGTATTCGCCAGTCGGGCATTTTCGCAGGCGCTTTCGACTACGAGGAATGACTAGTCGTCTGAACGCCGGAATGTAAACGCGTGTGGCGCACCGTGACCCTTTGATGTCACAATGCCTCGGGCGCCAATTCTTGTGGGGTTGGCGTCGAATCGAGAGGAGAGTTTTCATGAAGAAAATGCTACTGGCGCTATTGCTCGCCGGGTCCGTGTTGCCCGCTAGCTATGCCGCCGACAAGCCGAGCGAGACGCCGCTGCCCAAGATCAAGGTGGGCGACATGGCGCCGGATTTCACCCTGCAAGACCAGGACGGAAACAAAGTTTCGCTGCACGACTTCCGCGGCAAGAAGAACGTCGCCCTGGCGTTCTACATCTTCGCCTTCACCGGTGGTTGAACCAAGCAGATGCAGGCTTTCCAGCAGAACCTCGCCAAGCTGGAAGCTGCCGATACCCAGGTGCTGGGTGTGAGCATGGATTCTCCCTTCTCGAACAAGGCGTGGGCGGAAAAAATCGGCGTTACCTTCCCGTTACTCAGCGACTGGGGCGGCGACACGACCAAGGAGTACGGCCTCTACAACCCGAAATACAAGGCCGCGCGGCGGGTAAACTACCTGATCGATAAGGACGGCAAGGTGATCGAGATGCAATTGGACTCGGAGGCCATCGATCCGTCGAAGGTCGTCGTAGCCTGCCAGGCAAGGAAGCTGGGGCGGTAGGAATTGTTCCCACCCTCTCGTCAGACAAAGGCGAGCAGGGTGGGATTGGCCTGAACGCGACGGGGAACGTGTGAAAGCGACACGGTCCGAAAGCGGTTGCAACTATAGTCCAAATGGTGCAGAATTCCCGCCGATGAGCATTCCTGACTACCAAACGCTAATGTTGCCCTTGCTAAAGCATACGAGTGACGGCCAAGAGCAGTCGATCCGGAGTCTTGTTGAGGCATTAGCAGCAGACTTCAACCTCAGTGACTCCGAACGTAGGGAGCTGCTGCCGGGTGGCAGTCAGTTCGTTTTCGACAACCGTGTAGGCTGGGCACGAACATACTTGAAGAAAGCAGGCTTAGTTGTCGCTCCCAAGCGAGGCTTCGTACAGATAACCGAAAGGGGACGCTCGGTTCTTTCCAAGCAGCCGAAACGAATCGATAACAAGGTTCTGCGCCAGTTCCCCGAGTTTCTGGAGTTCCAAGGTGCGAAGAGCGTTGACGCAAAGCAAGAACTGGAAACTGCGCCCGAACAGTTAGACCCGCAAGAAAGCATAGAGGTTGGTTACCAACGCATTCGAAAACAGCTGTCTACGGAACTGCTAGAGCGTGTTAAGGCATGCTCTCCTGATTTCTTTGAAAGGCTCGTCGTGGAGCTCCTGCTAAAGATGGGGTATGGAGGAAACCGGAGAGATGCTGGTCAGGCGATTGGAAAGAGCGGCGATGGCGGGGTCGATGGCGTAATTAAGGAAGATAAGCTTGGACTGGACGTCGTCTACATACAGGCTAAACGGTGGGACAACAGCCAAGTTGGCAGCAAAGAGATTCAGGCATTCGTCGGCGCACTGCACGGCAGGAAGGCGCGTAAGGGAGTCTTCATTACAACAACCGGGTTTTCGAAGCCCGCTGGTGATTACGTGCGGGACATTCAGGATAAAGTGGTCCTGATTGACGGTCACCAACTCGCCGACCTGATGATTGACCACGGTGTCGGTGTATCGACCGTTACCTTGTACGAAGTCAAAAAGATTGACAGTGATTACTTCGTCGAGGAATAAGCATAGGCACCTGATATCAGCATGAAGATTGGAAACACATGAGCGCCGCTACTACTGGCAAAACCTCTAAGAGAAAGGTGACTGAACCGCGCACCAATTGGAAGCGGCTTCGCTCCTTGACGGACAAGCAGATCCGGGCGGGACTTCGCAGAGATCCGGATGTCCACCCAACGGACGAGGCGTTCTGGGCAAAGGCGAAAGTTGTGATGCCTCGCTCCAAGAAAACAGTCACCATGCGGCTCGATGCGGACCTCTTGGATTGGTTTCGCGGCAACCCAGGCTACCAAACCCGTATTAATGCTATCCTCCGCGCCTATATGGATGCCCAGGTGCAGCACCGGTAAGTGATCAACGACGAAGCAGAACGGTTTGTCGACGGAGCTTCAGGTGAAGCGCCCGTGCGTGGATTTCTGCATCGGGCTGAAAGTTCACGCGACGGATTTCTGGTGCTCACCCACGGAGCAGGCGGGAATTGCAATGCGCCGCTGCTGGTCGCGCTGGCGGACAGACTTGCTGGGGCTGGGTTGACGGCGCTGCGCTGCGATCTGCCGTTTCGGCAGCGGCGCCCTAAGGGACCGCCGTCCCCCTCCGACGCCAAGCATGATCAAGCCGGACTGCGACGAGCCGTCGAGCTGATGAAGAAACAATTTGCGGGACAGGCTTTTCTCGGCGGCGTCTCTTACGGCGGACGTCAGGCGAGCATGTTGGTTGCAGCGGAGCCGACGCTGGTTGATGGGCTGCTCCTGTTGTCGTACCCGCTGCATCCTCCGGGACGGCCAGTGCAGTTGAGAACCGCGCATTTCCCCAGCCTGCGGGCTCCGGTTCTCTTCGTCAGCGGGACGCGTGATGCGTTTGGCTCGATCGGGGAGCTGGAAAGCGCGATCAAACTCATTCCTGCGCCCACGAAGCTGGTTCCGATCGAAGGCGCGGGACATAGTCTGTTGCAGAAGTCCAATCGCGAGGAATTGCCGGAGACGGTGGTGCGGGAATTTCTCACCTTCTTCTCCCACCCTTTCGCCAAACGCGGGCGAAAGGATGGGGCACCCGGCTCTAGTAAAAGGAACTGCGGTGCTCGGGCTTGCGGTAATTCGACTGGATAAGACGAGTAGCCGCCTCTCAAAAGTAAACATCGCCCTCACGGTCGTGATACTTCTTGTGGGGATCGCGCAGATTGCTTTGATGATCTGCCAGCACTAGATTATGGCTTTTACGAACGTTCAAGGTGTCTGTAAGCTGTGCCTGCAGCCGCGCATCCTCTGCAAGAGTCATTATCTCGGGCGGGCGCTTCATGTGTTGAGCCGCGACGACGGGAAGAATGCAATTGTGCTGACGCCGAAGATCATAACGGCGACGCCGAAGCAAGTTTGGGCTCACTTACTCTGTGCCGAATGCGAGAAGCGAATAAGCCGGAATGGTGAGTCGTATGTGCTGACGCTTCTGAACCGGAAAAACTCATTCGCACTCCTCGATCTGCTGAACAAAGCGACGCCGATGAAAGAGGAAGGGGCGCTCAAGGTCTTTTCGGCAACCGATCTTGGAATCGACACGGATAAGCTCGCCTATTTTGCCCTTAGCATTGTTTGGCGAGGTTCAGTCCACGACTGGAAGACCATTGAAGGGCAAACGACAGGAGTGCCGCTGGGTCCGTATGAGGAGCGCATCCGTCAATACCTGGCGGGAGAAGCCTGGTTTCCGGCAGACGTGCTGGTGGCGGTACATGTCTGCACGGATCTCGGTTCCACGGAATGATCTATGCGCCTGAGCGGGTGAAAGGCGTCCGGGCCATCTACAGCGACTTCTCGTTTCTCGTTCGCGGCATCTGGTTTCATGTGTACGTCGGGAAAGATATCCCAAAGGATATGAAAGAGATTTGCTGCGTGAATTCCGAAAAGAAGGTCATTTTCTTGAGAAGCTGCGAGAAGGAGTTCGCCGAGGGCGGTCGCCATTTCCAAAAGACTGCGACAATTTCGCCGAGGGTCGCGGACCTCTTCAAGGACTAGAATCGCCTCACGATGGGAGATCGAAAATGAACGATGCTTTGCTGCGGCGAGGGTACATTCACAGATGGAAGAAGCGTGATGCCCCGGAGAACTATAGAACCGATTATTGGTTCTGCGAGTTTGCGAAAGACGCCGCATACTGGGACACGAAGGAATCCGCCCAACATGCCTGCGATATCTTTAACATGGGAATAGAGATTCCGTCGGCCAATGGGGGCGTTCACGTGTGTCGCAATTTTGAAGTTGAGGAAGTTTCGGCAGTTCATTTTGTCGTGTTCTGCGAAGCCCCCTTTGTCGTCCGCGAAACGCAAGGCCAAAGCGTTTGATAGCTTACTTCTGTTCAACTGGCGGAGCAACTGAATGACGTTCTCGGTGCGACGTGCGGCCATTGATCCCGAGCTACGGACGACGTTTGAACGCTATGGAGTTGCGGCGATGCAGGCGATCATGGGCGGCGTTGGCAAAATTTTGGCATAAGGGAGGATGGGCTTACACGGATCAAGTGCGAGAGTCGTTGCTTCCCTGGCTCACCGAGCAGCACGACATGGCGGAACGGCGGGAAACGTGGCTGTTGCTTATGGAGGTTGCCATTGTGATTCTTGTTGGTGCTGAGCTTTTCTTCTCGGTGATCGAGTTCCTTACACGTCATCCCGGAAGGTGAAGACATGAGCGAGGTCCAGTATTTCCGTTATGGGTCACCGCAATGACGGAATGCCGGAAAGCTCGAAACAGGCTGATTCTAGCTGTTCAAAAGATTATGGAGGCTGAGTGAAGACTCACCTCTGGTTTGGAAATAGAATATCCTGTGCCACGACTTTGCCAGGCTGCGGGTATTCCACGAGTCCGAGCGTTCGCAATCGCCCACACGGATTGTTGAAGCCGCCCGATCTCGGGACGTAGCCAGTCTGTTCGGCAAGCTCATCCTTCGAGATGTCGCTCGGATAGATTTCGAGAAGCACCTTGAGAAGCTTCTGTTCCGGTCCGGGCAGGTACAGGCAACACCGCTAGCCCAAGCGGCCCCTACGCGCGCTCCGATGCTAATCCAGAGCCTTTAGGTGGGATGTAATCTTCTCGACTCCTTTTGGAGATTGCACATTAAGGCGCTTGAGCGGCGTTTTGCGGCAAAAAAATGCTAGGAAATGCTAGGGTTTCAGCGGAACGTTTCGGCGCGCCCGGCGGACCCTGGTCCTGGAGACCACTCGCTGGTGAGTCGGCAGAGTGTAGCAAACCAGTAGCAAAGCGGAGGGCACTATCTATGAAAATGGTGCGCCCTGAGAGATTCGAACTCCCGGCCTTCTGGTTCGTAGCCAGACGCTCTATCCAGCTGAGCTAAGGGCGCGCACAGTGGGCAGTCAGCAAATTATACCAAACCGCCGACAAAGTCCGCGATTACCGTGCGACCTCATGCAGGCAAGCCATGGCCACGGCACCGCTACGTGAAACGATGGCCGATTCCGGGTGAACCAAAACCTCGGTACCACCTTAGTGCCTTAGTAAACTTTTCCCGGTACTGGGAAACTTCTACCGTGTAGCCCAGCTTTGGAATACCGTAAGTCCTTTATTTGTCGGGGACACACTTTGGCACACCGGGTGCTCTATGCAATGCCAGACGAAGTGGCGCAATAAGGGGGCCGCTCGGAAGGGAATTTCGGCCAGACTTCCTTTCACTGAGCGGCCCTTTCTAATTTAGTTCTCCCCCCAAGAAATTTCGACTGCGTGTGCAGACGCCGACTGGATCGTTAGGCTTCCGTCGATGTACGCACACCGGGGTAAGACAGCAAAAGGCGAAGTGCTCAGCAACCAGCACTTCACCCTTTGTATTTTCAGTTTTTTCTGGCGCCGCCGTACGTTACACCAGCGCCAGCTTTTCGCGAATATCGAAACCGGCGCTGCGCAGCAGATTCTCTACGGTTGATTCGTTCAGGCGGGTGGCGTCGTATTCCACCCGGATCGTCCGGTCAGGGTCGTTGAAGCGCACCCGGCGGATACCGTAGACATCGCTTACTTGTCCCAGCGCGCCCATTTCCATCTCGCCCGGCGGCATTCCATAGCGAAACAAAACTTCGACTGCGGTCATCGAACCCCTCACGCAAACGTGCAATGATAAGGACACGCGGAACTGGCAAACTTCCTCAGCATCTAGAATAGGTGCCAGAGAGGAGTCTCGGCCTCCGCACTGAATCCGCATTCAATATAGAGCATGGCTGCGCCAATGAACAGGGCGAGCACGTACACCAGGAGAGGGAGGGAATGAACGAACCCGAGGAAACCCTGGAGAACCGGATTATCGATATTTCGGTAATCGATCCTGTCTGTGGGATGGCGGTGAATCCGGTCGAGGCTCGTGGTAAGGCGCAGTACGAGGAGCAGACCTACCATTTCTGCTCGCCGGCTTGCATGCACAAGTTTGTGTCGTCGCCGGCGAAATATCTTTCGGCCGTTCAGGACGCTCCGAGCAACGCTCCGGCGCCGGCCGGCGTAGCCAGGAAGCTCGACAAAGATCCGGTTTGCGGGATGGATGTCGATGGCGCGAAGGCCGCCGCCTCGGTGGAGTACGAAGGAAGGCTCTATCACTTCTGCTCGCGCGGCTGCGCGGAGAAATTCAAGGATTATCCGGAGAAATATCTCTCCCCCAACTACAAGGCCGGCGGCATGGGCGCGATGGTTCAAATTGGTGGCGCCCCGGTGCAGATCGGCGCCGCCCGCAAGCTGGAGAAGGACTTGGTTTGCGGGATGAGTGTCGACCCCGGCAAAGCTGCGTCCACTGCGGTACACCAAGGCAAGACTTATTACTTCTGTAGTCGAGGATGCGGCGAGAAGTTCAAAGCTGATCCGGAGAAGTATGTTGCGCAAAGTGCGAATCCCAAAATCACCACTGCGGATGCGGTCGAGCAGAGCAAGACTGCGCCCCTTCCGTCGGGAACAACATACGTGTGTCCCATGGATCCCGAGGTGCGTCAACCGCGGCCCGGAGCTTGTCCCAAGTGCGGGATGGCACTGGAGCCCGACATCCCCGTGGCCGCCACCAGGACCCAGTGGACCTGCCCAATGCATCCGGAGATCGTTCGTGACGGGCCCGGTGCGTGTCCGATCTGCGGCATGGCGCTGGAACCGAAGACGGTCACCAGCGCGCAGGAAGAGAATCCCGAATTACGCGACATGACGCGACGCTTCTGGATCAGCGTGCTGCTCGGCGTTCCCCTGGTCGCCTACGCGATGCTGCGCATGGGACCGCTGGCGCATACCTTCACGCCGCATGTAGGCACGTGGATTGAATTTGCGCTGGCCACGCCAATCGTGCTGTGGTGCGGCTGGCCGTTCTTCGTACGCGGCTGGGCGTCGGTCAAGTTCCGCAGCCCGAACATGTTCACGCTGATTGCGATGGGCGTCGGCGTGGCGTACATCTACAGCGCGGTGGCCACCATTGCCCCGCAAATCTTCCCGCCTTCCATGCGAAGCATGCATGGCCAGCCGGAGGTGTACTTCGAGGCGGCAGCGGCGATCATTGCCCTCGTGCTTCTGGGTCAGGTCTTGGAACTCAGGGCCCGCAGCCGTACCAGCAGCGCCATCCGCGCGCTGCTCGACCTCTCGCCGAAGCTGGCGCGCATCATGCGCGACGACGGCAGCGAGTACGACGTCCCTCTGGAGCAAGTAACGGTCGGAGACAAGCTGCGGGTGCGTCCCGGCGAGAAGATTCCGGTGGACGGTAGCGTGCTCGACGGGCTCAGCTCGGTGGACGAGTCCATGGTGACCGGCGAAGCCATGCCGGTGGAGAAGCGCTCCGGCGACAAGGTTGTCGGCGCCACCGTAAACGGCACCGGGTGGTTGCTGATGCGCGCCGAGCGCGTGGGCAGCGAGACTCTGCTGGCGCAAATCGTGCAAATGGTGAGCAACGCGCAACGCAGCCGCGCTCCGATTCAGCGGTTAGCTGACAAAGTCGCCTCCTGGTTCGTGCCCGCCGTGCTGGCGGTCGCCGTGATCACGTTTGCGGTGTGGCTTATCGTTGGACCGGAGCCGAGGCTAGCCAATGCCATCGTGAATGCCGTCGCGGTGCTGATCATCGCTTGTCCGTGTGCCCTCGGTCTGGCGACGCCGATGGCGATCATGGTTGGGACAGGCCGAGGCGCACGGGCCGGCATTCTCATCAAGAATGCGGAGGCGCTGGAGACGCTCCAGAAAGTTGACACCCTGGCGCTCGACAAAACTGGCACGCTCACCCAAGGTAAGCCGGAGCTGATGTCCGTGGTAGCCGTCGGCGGCGAGACCGAAGATCGCGTCGTACGGCTGGTGGCCAGCCTGGAGCAGGGAAGCGAACATCCGCTGGCAGCGGCAATTGTCGAGGCCGCCCAAGCCAATCGGCTGCATTTGATGCCGGCGGAGCAATTCCGATCGCTTACCGGACGCGGCGTGGTGGGCCGAGTCGGAGGGCATGAAGTTGCCGCGGGAAATGAGGCTCTGCTGCAAGAGCTGGCAGTCGATGCCGATGAGCTGAAGCCCAAGGCCGAAGTCATGCGCCACGATGGCCACACGGTGGTCTTCGTTGCCGTGGATGGCCGTATCGCAGGGCTGCTGGGCATTGCCGATCCGGTGAAACCCGAGGCGGCGCAAGCAATCCGCGATTTGCGAAACGAAGGCTTGCGCGTAGTAATGCTCACCGGCGACAGTCAAACCACGGCGGAAGCGGTCGCAAGACAGCTCGGTATCGGTGACTTTGAAGCTGGAGTGTTGCCCAGCCACAAGGCCGACGCGGTAAAGAAGCTGCAAGAGCAGGGAAGAGTGGTCGCGATGGCGGGCGACGGCATCAACGACGCGCCTGCCTTGGCGCAGGCGCAGGTGGGCATCGCGATGGGTACCGGCACAGACGTTGCCATGGAGAGCGCCGGCATTACGCTTCTGAAGGGCGACCTGGCGGCGCTGGTGCGTGCCCGCCGCCTGAGCCGCGCCGTAATGCGCAACATTCGGGAAAACCTGTTCTTCGCATTTATCTATAACTCGCTGGGAGTGCCGATAGCGGCGGGCGTCCTGTATAAGTTCGGAATTCGGCTGAGCCCGATCTTCGCGGCGGCAGCCATGAGTTTCAGCTCGGTGTCGGTGATCAGCAATGCGCTGAGGCTGAGGAGGGTGAAGTTGTGAGCAGCGGTTGGAGTCAGTCGGAAAACAGAGCCTCAAGATCCCGGGCACCGTGGACGACTCGCAAGACGCGAACCTCATCCTCCCGGAACTGGTAGAAGACCAGGTGCATTGGAAATCCCGTGATAGGCAACCGACGCGTGCCCCGCAGTTTATCTGCCTTGAACCTGCAAGGTATTCCGGCACGTGGCACTCTGGCGATGCGCAGCAGCGTGGACGTCACCGCCCGCTCCCATCGCTGTGCCAGTTTCCAGTCCGCCTGCGCCTGATACCAGCCAGATTGCTGTAGGACATCTGCGACTGCCAAATCGCTAAATGTAATTCGAGGCGTTCTCAATGGCGCTGTGCACGATTGCGCAGGGCCGTGACCAGTCCCTTCTTGCGAATCTCGGCGAGTGGTATTTCAATCGTTCGCCCCTTCGCAGCGGCAAGCAACGACTGCTCCAGAGTGGCCAAGCGCCGCTCTTTATCCTGCCGGATCAACTCACGGATGTATTCACTCGGAGTGCCCCAGTCTCCTGAGGCAACCTGGCCTTCCACGTAGGTTTTCAGAGTCTCGGGTAGCGAGATATTCAAAGAAGTCATCGGCATCGTGTCATTTTATGGCAGTTTATGAAGGCACGCAAGCGGGATCGTTCCTACATTTTCTTCAAATAGTCCACAATCTCGGGGCTGGTCCACTCCTGTCCACCGATGAACTTGCGAACGATCTTGCCATTGCGATCAATCACAAAGGTCTCAGGAAACTTAAATGTGCCATAGAGCCCGTTCGCCTTCTGCCCGGTGTCGCGGACGGTGAGCAGATCGATGTTGTGGTCGCGGACAAATTGTTTGTACGCGCTATCGTCGTCGTCCTCGCTGACGGCGATGATGGTCACCGTGTCGCCAAGCTGCTTCTGCAATTGCACCAGTGAGGGCATCTCCTGGATGCACGGCGGGCACCACGTTGCCCAGAAGTTGAGCACCACGGGCTTGCCTTGAAATTGGTTTAGCGAAACCGTGCGCTGGGAATCGGTGATGGTGAACTGGGGAGCGGCGCTGCCGATGCGCGGCGGATGCGAGCCGCTGTTGCATGCCGCGAGCAATACCAGACAAATGAGGACGATGGAGGAGATGAGGCGCTTCACAGACCTATGATAATCCACGCAGGCAGCGATGGTCGTCTGGTACTCTTGATCTCCATGGACCAACCCGAAACCGCTCCCGACATCTCGGTCATCGTTCCTGCGCGAAACGAAGAAGCCTGTCTCGCCGATTGCTTGCGATCGCTAGTCGGCCAAGCCGGGCCTGCCTATGAAATCATCGTGGTGGACGACCACTCGACCGACGGCACACGCGCCATCGCCGAAAGCTTTCCGGTGAAGCTGATCAGCGCCGATGAATTGCCGCCCGGGTGGAACGGCAAATGCAACGCGGCCTGGAGCGGCGCTAAAGCCGCGAAAGGGAAGTGGCTGCTCTTTACCGATGCTGACACCAGGCACGCGCCAGACTCGATCGCCCGCGGCTTGCAGGAGGCGAAAGAGGCGAGCGCGGACATGGTCTCCTATTCGCCCAAGCAGGAAGTTCGCGGATTCGCTCAACGTGCGCTGATGCCCGTCATCTTCGCCGAATTGGCGACGACCTATCCGCCCAAGGACGTGTGCGATCCGAAGTCGCCGGTGGCGGCCGCCAACGGACAATACTTGCTGATTCGGCGGGAAGCCTACGATGCGGTGGGTGGCCATGCCGCCGTCGCAACCACACTTCTCGAGGATGTTGAGCTCGCAAAACGCTTGAAGCGGGCGGGATTCGCTCTGCGCTTTGGCATGTCCGACGCACTCAGCACCACAATGTACCGCAGCTTTCCGCAGATGTGGGAAGGCTGGACGAAGAACCTGGCGCTGCTGTTTCCCAAGTCACGGAGACTGGCGTTATGGCGGGCCCTGGAGTTTGTCGCCATCCTAGCCATCGTTACGTTTTCAATTGTTTCGTTGATCCAGGGCGACATGATCACCTTCTTTGTCGCGGCCGCGGTCAGCGTGCAATGGCTCTATCTCTTCGGGAAGCGGATTGGACGCGCACATTTTGATCGGCTGTCAAACACGCTGGCGTTCTTCGGATTGCCGCTTTTCGCGGTACTTTTGCTCAACTCCAGCATCTCTCATAAGAAGGGAACGCTTCGCTGGAAGGGACGCGAGTATTCCGGAATGCGGGAAACTCAACCAGCGGACGAAGCGGGAGCTGCGGCTGGAAATAAGTAGTCTTAGCAAATGGAAAGAAACCGCTTCCTCGGGGACTAAAGAGCGCGTGTGAGAACTGTGTCGTCCCTAAAGGGACTGGTTAGTTTTTTTCTCACTTTTCCCAGGGCTTACGCCCTGGGCTAATATTGTTTCGCCCCTGCGGGCTTTGATTTTGTGTAATCGACGGGCTTTCATTCTGTGCGATGCTCGACCGTTTCGACACTGAACCAGTCCTCACACATGCTCTCGAGCCCCTCGGGATGATGACAAATAGAAACCTCGGATGCGGCCTGAAGAGCGTGTGGTTAGAACCAAACTGGGAATTTGCTATTGAACTTGACGGGCAAAGATCCAGCGCCGTAGCCAAGGTTCCCGGTTCGTGCCGCTTTTGCGCGAACTGGGGTAGAAGTAGGCGCGGCTCAGTTTAGCCCAGTACGAAGGCGGAGTGCTGGGTAGCGTGGGAAGTAAATTCTAGTCCCGTAGGGACGGCACAGTTCTCACACAGTCCCTGGGGGCCCGCACTACCCGACCGGCGTTTTTTCGCAGCCTGTGTAGCGTCGCTGTTTACAAACGCTGCGAAACCGGTCCGGCCTAGGAGAACATGGTCTATCTAACGCGCAAGTGCGAGTTTTCCGCGTCGCACTATTATCACAACCCCGAGTTCTCGGCGGAAGAAAACCAGCGCATTTTCGGCAAGTGTTCCAACCTGAACGGACACGGCCACAACTACACCCTCGAAGTGACGGTGAAGGGCGACGTCGATCCCACGACCGGTTTTGTGGTGGACTTGAAGGAGCTAAAAGAAATTTTGAACCGGGAAGTGCTCGAAGCGCTCGATCACCGCCACTTGAACAAGGAAGTGCCAGAGTTCTCGCAACAAATTCCTACGACGGAGAACCTTGCCATTGCCATCTGGAACCGCCTGCGAGGTAAGTTACATGTTGCCAAACTACATCGGGTACGCGTGTACGAGTTGCCCGATCTCTTCGTCGATTTCTACGGGGAAACATGAAGGTCTACCTGACACGGCGGTATCTGTTTTCGGCATCCCACCGTTTGCATTGCGATGGGCTTTCTGAGGCGGAAAACGAGGCCACTTACGGCAAGTGCAATAACCCTTACGGCCACGGCCACAACTACGCACTCGAGGTCACGGTGAGCGGGCCGGTCAATCCGCAGACAGGCATGGTATGTAACCTGGTTGATCTGGACGACGCAGTGCAGGCTGAGGTGTTGGAACGCTTCGATCATGAGAATTTGAACACTCGCGAAGAATTCGCGGCTATCGTGCCGACTACGGAAAACCTAAGCGAGGTCATCTTCAACATTTTGAAGCAAAGCTTTACAGCCGCTCATCTTGAAAAGGTGCGGCTCGAAGAAACCATGATGAATAGCTTCGAATACGCAGGTGGAGCGGAATTGCGGATTTGAACCCTCGGAGAATGATGAGAGACCTGACGGAAACGCCGACCCTGACCAGCGCCAGTTTCGAAGAGCTGGCGCGCGAGATGCTGGTCCGCCTGGGCGAACAACCAGATCGCGAGGGTCTGCTGAAGACGCCGGAGCGCTTCGCCAACGCTCTGCAGTACCTTACCAAGGGTTATCAAGAGGATCCCGAACAGATCCTGAAGGCCGCACTCTTCAGCGTGGATTACGACGAGATGGTGATTGTGAAGGACATCGAAATGTTCAGCCTTTGCGAGCACCACGTGCTGCCATTCTTCGGCAAGGTCCACGTGGCCTACATCCCCAAGGGCAAAGTGATAGGTTTGAGCAAGGTTGCGCGCCTGGTGGAAGTATTCGCCCGGCGTCTCCAGGTGCAGGAGCGTCTGACTGTACAAATTGCGGAGACGATTCAAAAAGCGATTCAGCCGTTGGGCGTCGGAGTGGTCATCGAGGCCCGCCACCTCTGCATGATGATGCGCGGGGTCGAGAAGCAACATTCGGCCACGGTGACCTCGTCCATGCTCGGGGCCTTCCGCGCGCAACAAACGCGGCAGGAGTTTCTGTCGCTGATCCACGCCAAGAGCGGCAACGGAATCTAATCCATGGCTGCGAAGAAGCCGCAGTCGAACAGTAAATCAAAAACTAGCGCCCAGGGATCGCGACCGGGTAGACCTCGCCTATTGGGCAAGGTAGCAGTCGTGAGCGGTGGCAGCCGCGGAATCGGATATGCCATTGCGCACGCGCTTGCCGCCGAAGGTTGCAGCGTCGT
>Ga0208587_1000853_pt1 | contig 16661 bp, 8 predicted proteins | sample NGESurdeep092012_7_FD_184472 | JGI IMG/M metagenome (GOLD analysis project Ga0208587, IMG submission 184472) | Arctic peat soil microbial communities from Barrow, Alaska - NGEE Surface sample 210 deep-092012 (SPAdes) | ecosystem: Environmental > Terrestrial > Soil > Wetlands > Peat ...
CTTGGGTGCGCCGTACCAGTGGTGTTTGCGCGCATATGGCTTCGTTGGGGCGTCTTTTCCCGGGCGCACGGCGGCGGTGGATGGGTACACTCTCGAACGTGTAAAGCCGCTCACGCTGAAGTTCCGGGTGCAGGTGAGGGATGGGAGGTAGGGCGTGGTCCGAGCTTCGCTCGGATGGCCCTGCCACAACGAATGCCCCCAGGAATGGGGGCCGCCCAGAGGGCACCCGGCCTGAAAGGCTACGCTACAAATGCGGTTAGTTCCAGCGGATTAATTCCTGCTTTTCGATTTTCGTTTCGTCGAATTCGATTCCGTAGCCGGGGCCGGAGGGAAGTGCGAAATGGGCTTGCGTGGGGACCGGCGGGGCCTTCTCGAAGTGGTAGTACGATCTCATCTTGAGGATGAGGTATTCCGCCAGAGGACAGACCGCGGGGGACTGGCTGGCAATCAGGTGCAGGGCCGCATGCAGGCTGTGTCCGTGCGGGATCACCGGGACATCGAAGAGTGAAGCAATAGTACAGATCTTCAGCAATTCCGTGGTGCCGCCGCACCACTCCGGGTCGCACTGGACCACGCTGAGAGCGCCGGCTTTCAGGTAGTCATAGACTTCCCACCGACCCTGTATGTGCTCGCCCGAGGCCACGGGGATGGATGTGCCTTTGCGGAGTTGGGCGAAGCTATCGATCTTTTCGGCCTGGGTGGCTTCCTCGATCCAGCGCGGACGGAAGCGTTCCACGCGCTTGGCCCAGTCGAGCGCATAGGTGAGGTCCCAACCGCTATAGACGTCGAACATGAGTTCGGTGTCGTCGCCGACGGCCTCGCGGAGGAGGCGCACGAGGTCGACGTTCTTCCGCAAGCCTTCGGGTCCGTCGCCGGGGCCGTAGGCGAGGAACCATTTCTGATAGCGGTAGCCTTCGAGCTTCAGTTGCGCGGCGCGCATTTGCGCCTTGTCGGGTTCGAGCGAGTAACCGAGGCAACTGGCGTAAGCTTCGATGGACTGACGCGTGGGTCCGCCGAGGAGACGGTAGACCGGTGTCTTGAAATAGCGACCGCGCAGGTCCCAAAGGGCGTGGTCCACGGCGGAGATGGCCATGAGGAAGAAGCCTCGGCGGGCGTGGCGGTTGGAGCGGTAGAGCTGGTCCCAGAGCTTCTCCTGGGCGAGGGCATCCTTCTTGAGGAGGAACGGGCGCAACTGCTCGTCGACGACGATAGCGACCTCTTTATCGATGGGCCCGTAGAGGCCATCCGGGCCGCCATCGGTCTTGATCTTGAGGTAATAGGCGGACACCGCCGCGTTTTGAGAAGTAGGTTGGCGCGCGTCGGCATAGGGCTTCGGCCGAAGCTCATCGTAAATGTACAGCGGGTTGGCCTGGTACTGCTGATCGACCCCACGGGTGGCGTCACGATGGCCGTGGAGTTGCCAGATTTCCACAGCGGTGATGTCGAGGGGTTTGGATTGGGCGAATGCGGAGAGGGCAGGGAGGGTTGCGAGAAAGTAGCGCCGGGTTTGGCTCATGGTGTAATTCTAGCGGGGATCGCGGGAGTCGGACCACATGCGGGGGCCGGTTTGCATTATTTTTTCGAAGCAGCGGGCAACGTGCTCCCAGGAGAAATGGGAGTTGACCATTTCCCAGGCGGCGCGGGAGACGCGGGCACGGATCTCGGGACTGGCGAGAAGTTCGAGGCAATGGGAGGCGAAGTGTTGCGGGGTATCGCCGATACGGATGTCGTGCGGGGGATTGACGGAGAGGCCCTCGGCGCCGATGGTGGTGGAGACCACGGGGATTTGGGCGGCCATGGCTTCGTAGATCTTCAAACGGGTGCCGCCGCCGATGCGCAAGGGGACGATGGAGACGGCGGAAGTCCACAGATAGGGGCGAATGTCGGGGACTGTTCCGGTGACTTGGATTGCGGGGTCTTGGGCGGCGAGTTGGGTGATTTTTGGCGGGGGTGTGCGTCCGACAATGGCGAGGGTGGTTTCGGGGCGGACCTGGCGGATCAACGGAAGGATCTCGCGGACGAAATAGAGGATGCCATCGACGTTGGGGAGCCAGTCCATGGAGCCGACGAAGACGAGGTCGGCGGAGAACCCGGGGACAGACCGGGGTGTCCACGCGGCGCAAAAAACGCGCCTTGGGACACTCTGGTCTGTCCCCGGGGGGAGGAAGTACTCGATGTTGACGCCGGTGGGGATTTCGGTGACGCGGGTGACGTCAAAGAGGCGGCGCATTTCGGCGGCGTCGGTTTGGGAAACGGCGACGATGTGGCCGGAGGCCTGGCTGACGCGGCGTTCGTAGTGGTACATGCGATCGGCCTGGAGCCGGAAATAGGCGCGGCGCAGGGGGTCGGGGGCGTGTTCGACGCGGCGGCGCCAGATTACGGTTTCGACGTTGTGCTGGAAAAAGATGGCATGCGGCAGGTCGGGGAAGTAGCTGGTGGGCGCGAGGTGATCGACCACGGCGCAATCGAAGCGTTCCTTGCGGATGAGATCTTCCAGGAAGGCGCGCATGCCGGGCGGATGGAAGCGTTCGACGGCGACGGGGGTGGGAGAAAAGAGACCGCGGAGCAGTTGGGCATAAAACGCGGGACTGGTTTTGGAAGGAACGTGGTAGGGGAAGGGATAGGACTTGTGCGAGTACTCGTGGGCGCGGGCGGGACCCTCGGGTTGGGCGGGGTTAACGATAGCGACGTAGTGGATTTCATGCCAGCGATGCAGATGGCGCAGCATCTCCAGAGTGCGGATCTGTCCGCCCTTGGTGGTGGGGTGCATGAAATTGGAGTTGACCCACAGGGTCTTCATACGGATGGACGGGCGGCGGCCATGACACCCTCCCAGCGCTCTGCGCGTTTGCCGGTAAGGAACATGTCGCCCCATAACTGGAGAGTCAGCAGGCGCCAGACGCGGTCCGTGGCGTCTTCGCGGCCGGAGACCTGGAGGTGCAGCAGTTTGTCGAGCGCCGCGGGGTCGATGTAGGAAGCCAGCAGACCGTCCTTGGCGCGCATGATCTGGAAGAGGCGCCCGGCGCGCGGGTCACGCAGCCACTGGCGGAGCGGAGTGGGGAACCCCATCTTTTTGCGGTAGATGATTTCGCGAGGGACGAGGCCTTCGACGGCTTTCTTGACAATGTACTTGCCTTCGCCGTGGCGCAGTTTCATGTGTTGGGGGACGCGCGTGGAGAACTCGACGAACTCGTGATCGAGGAAGGGGACGCGGCTTTCGATGCTGGTCGCCATGCTCATCTGGTCCTGTTTCATGAGGAGTTCGATGAGGTAAGTTTTCTGGTCGGCGAAGAGGAGGCGGGGAAGGGCGGCGAGTTCGGGTTTGGAATCCCAATACCTGCGAAAGTTGGCGTAAGGAGAAGCGGGCGGCAGGTTCTTGAATAATGCGCGCTGTTGGGCGGCGGAGAAAGCAGAGTAGAAGTTGTCGAGGTAGAGGGATTCCAGGTCCTCACCGCGGCCGACGAAGGTGTGCTGGAGTTTGCGGCGGAGGGTGGAAGAGAGAAGGGACGTGGTGGCGACCTGGTCGCGAATGGCGGTACGGACAGCGCCGGGGAGGATGCGGTAGAGGCGCAACCAGCGCTGGTTCATGGCGTAAAAGCGGTAGCGGGCATAGCCGCCGAACATCTCGTCAGAGCCCTCGCCGGTGAGTACCACGGTGACGTGGGCACGTGCCAACTTGGAAACGAAGTAGAGCGAGACACTGGAGGGCCAGGCGATGGGCTCGTCCTCATGCCAGATGAGGCGCGGCAGGGCGTTGAAGAAGTCCTCCATACCAACGACGACTTCGGCGTGTTCGGTTCCGATGGCCTGGGAGACGTAGCGGGCGTAGGAGAGCTCACTGAATTCGGCTTCCCGGTAGCCAACCGCGAAGGTTTTGACCGGTCCAGAGAAGTTGCGCTTCATGAGAGCGGCTATGGCTGAAGAATCGAGGCCGCCGGAGAGAAACATGCCGAGAGGGACGTCGCTCATGAGACGCATGCAGACGGTCTGCTCCAGGCGTTCGCGGCATTCGGAGATCCAGGAGGAATCGGTGCGCGTTTCCGGTTGGGGATCCGGAATCTCCCAGTATTGGCGGATCTCGGGTTGGGGAGATGGGGTGGAGATGTCGAGCGTGAGGTGATGGCCGGGCATCAACTTACGGATGCCGCGGAAGAGGGTGCGGTCTTCGCTGAGGTATCCAAAGGCCAGGTATTCGGGAAGGAGGGACTCCTCGAATTGGGGAGAAATGGAGGGGTGTTCGAGGAGCGCCTTGATTTCACTGGCGAAGGCGAACGTGCGTCCATCCCAATAGTAGTAGAAGGGCTTCTTGCCGAGGCGATCGCGGGCACAGAAGAGTTTGCGGGCGTGCTTATCCCAGATGGCAAAGGCGAACATGCCACGCAGGCGGAGAAGGCATTCGGGGCCGTATTGCTCGTAGGCGTGGAGGATGGTTTCGGTGTCGGAGCGGCTGGTGTAGCGGTGGCCGGCTTGTTCGAGGGAGGGGCGGAGGCCGGCGTGATTGAAGATTTCGCCGTTGAAGACGATGAAAAGGGACGCGTCTTCATTGGCCATGGGTTGGTGGCCGCCGGCCACATCGATGATGGCGAGGCGGCGGAATCCGAGGGAGGCCCAGGGGTCGCGGTAGTAGCCGGAATCATCGGGGCCGCGGTGGCGGATGGTGTCCGTCATACGCTCGACGATCGAGGGGGAGCCGGACGGTTGAACAGTTACGAATCCTGCGATTCCACACATGAGCGAAGGGACGGCCTAATCCTCACTCTACCATGCGGTTACGGTGGGGCCTTGGATAGCTCGGAGTTTGCGGGATGAGCCTCCACGCAGAGACGCGGAGAACGCAGAGGAGGCGCAGAGAAGAAAGAGCTTCCCGCGGACCGGACCGGATTGGTGGGGGCGAAGTTAGTTCACCAGCGTACAATCCGCAGGGCGTTGGGTGTGCAAGAAATCCATTGCGCAAACATTTAGAAAATTATTCCGAATGATTTCAATTACTTGACTGGGTTGAGGGAGCGGCGAGCAGAGGCGGGCAAGTTATTGTCGGCTTAGAGGGGCTGGTTAGCGAAACCGCCAGCCGATTCAGTCAAAAACATGAAATTCAACAGAACCGCGCTGAGGTGCGTTTGCGTGGCGGCGGCGACGATCGGCGCCCGCGGACAGACGCAGATCGATCTGCGCACCCAAGGAAAGAACATCGATTTTTCGTTGGCCGCACGGACGCGGCCATCCAAGACCGGGACGTTGGTACCGGCGGTCTGCACGATCGGCGAGACGTTCGTGAAAACGGACGCGGCGGCGGGCAAGAACCTGTACGTTTGCACGGCGGCGAACGTATGGACGGTACAAGGGATCGAGGTACCGGACCTGACCGGTAAGGCGGACCAAATACTGACCAATGACGGCAGCGGACTTACTTGGCAGGCGTTTGGCGGAGATCTCACGGGACGGCCCGGCGCGATGACGGTGAGGGGACTGGGCGGCCGGACACTCGGCAGCCTGACACCGCTGGATGGGCAGTTTCTCAAATGGAACGGGAATGCGCAGCAGTGGGAGCCGACGACGCTGGCTGGAGCGATGAGCGTGTTCGGGCGGACCGGGGCGATCACGGCGCAAACAGGGGATTACACGTTCGCGCAGATCGCGGGTACCGTGGGGGTCTCGCAACTGCCGGTGACGGGCGGGGACTTGAACGGTACGTTGACGGGAGCGCGAGTCACAGGGCTGCAAAATCGGCCGGTAGCGACTTCGGTGCCGGCAACAGGGCAGGTGTTGGCGTGGGACGGAGCACAGTGGGCACCGCAGGCTTTTGCAGGCGGCGGTGTGACGAGTCTGTTCGGACGCACCGGGGCGGTGACGGGGCAAACGGGGGACTATTCATTTGGGCAGATTTCAGGCACCGTGGGGAGCGCGCAACTGCCGGCGGCGGCCGGCGATCTGAACGGAGCGCTGAGCGCTCCCACGGTGGCTGGTATCCAAAGCCGGCCGGTGGCGCCGGCGGCTCCGTCGGTGGGGCAGGTATTGGCGTGGAACGGGTCGCAGTGGGCGCCGCAGGCTCTTGCAGGCGTCGGTGTGACGAGTCTGTTCGGGCGCACGGGAGCGGTGACCGCGCAGACGGCAGATTACTCTTTCGCGCAGATCTCGGGGGCCGTGGGAAGCGGGCAGTTGCCCTCGGCCGGCGGAGATGTGAGCGGGACGCTGACGAACGCCACGGTGAGCAAACTGCAAAACCGTGCGATGTCAACGGCCGCGCCCGCGACCGGGCAGGTACTCAGTTGGGATGGATCGCAATGGATACCGCAGACCCCATCATCCGGCGGCGGTACGGGCGGCGCGAACTCGGTTGATAAAACTACCAGCAATACGTACTGGGCGGGCGCGAAACAAACCTTTGTCCCGAGTTTGTCGACTAGCGGACTAAATGTAACGCCTGGCACGCTGCCGACCAATCCGGCGGCCGGCGATATCTCGCTCGATTCCGGCGACGCGAATAAATTGAAGGTATATGACGGCGGGCAGTGGAATACGTTGGTCACGGTGAGTAACTATCTAGCGACCTTCACGGCGCAGACAGTAGTGACGATCAACGGAACGACACATCGCCTGGGAACGGCGAACCTGAGTGTGGAGTGCTATGACAGCGCAAGTCCCTCCGCGCGGGTGGAAGCAGACAAGGTAGTGGTAGACCCGGTGACGTTCAACGTCAGCATCTATTTTGCGAGCGCGCAGACGGGGAGTTGCACGATCACGGGTTCCGGCGGGGTGACCTCCTCCGGTGCAAGCGGCGCGGGAATGGCATCGCAACTGGGAGACCTGGGGCTGGTGCTGACAAGTCCCACGGTGCTGACGGCGGGATTGAACTGTTCCAACGCGACGCCCTGCAACACACGATTGGGGAATACTGTGTATTCGGTGACGAACAGCAGCACGATTACGCTGTCGGTAGGGAGCGGGACTTTGTATTTGTATATGGATGCTTCCGGCGCGCTGGCGGCCGGCCACAATCTTACGCTGGCGTGCGCCGGAGTATGTGGCGCGGTAGGTGGCGTGACCAGCTTCCCGGCGGGATCGATTCCGCTATTCACGTGGACGGCGACGAACGGACTCTGGGACACAAACGGCGGCAGCGACAAGCGGGCGTTTCTGAGTACGCGAAGTCTGGGAAGCGGCACGGGCATGGTGGCCCTGGACACCGGGACACAAACGGTGGTGGCGGTGGATTCAGCGACAGTGCCGACGTACTTGACGGTGGCGGCAGCGCTTGATTTCGCAAGCATCGCGCCCGGGGCATGCGCCGATTCGACTTTTTCGATGCCGGGCGCATCGGCGGGCGACTCCGTGGCGCCGGGGTGGCCAGCGGGCTTGGAGAGTGGATTGATCGGGATGATGCGGATCAGCGCCAGCAACACAGTGGCGGTAAGAGTCTGTAACCTGTCCGGCACTACGGTGGATCCGGCGGCGGCAACGTTCCGTGCGACGGTTGTGAGGAGTTTCTAACCATGAAGAGGGCGATTCTATTCGTAACGTTCGCCGCCTTATGCGGGGCGCAGACCACCGTAAACGGCGGACGCGACTACAAGGGGACACTGAAGGCGAGCGGAAGCGTTTCGGTGGTAGATTTCAGCGGCGCTGGAGGTACGGCGCCGGCCAAAGCGGGCACTTCGGCAGCGCGGCCGACGGCGTGCACACAGGGGCAGATCTATTTCTCCACGGACGTAGCGGCGGGGCAGAACCTGTACTTCTGCACGGTCACGGGGGCGCCGGGAGTCTGGACGCAAATGAGCGGCAACGCGGCAACGGCAGTGACAGCGGGGGCGGGAGCGCCGAGCGGCAACTGCACTCCGCCGGTGGTGTACATCGATACTACGAACCAGGATTTGTGGTACTGCGGTGCAGCGAATTCGTGGAGGCGGCCGACCGCGGACACCAGTGGTTTGGCGACACTTGCCGGCGCAAACACGTGGACGGGATACAGCAACCTCTCGGGTGGGCAGTGGAGGCCACCGGAATCGACGGTGGCGAATCTGCCCTCGGCTGCCGGGAACGTGGGAAAGGTATACATGGTCACCGATGCGGTCACCGCCGGGAGTTGCTCGGCTGGCGGCGGGTCACTTCGGGAATTGTGCCGGACCAATGGGTCAACCTATGAGTGCGTCGGGGGCTGCGGCTCGACTGGTGGGGGAGGCGGCGGCGGGGCCGCGGCCTATATTTCGACCCTCATGACTGGCCCCGACTCGACGAGGACGATCGCTGGGGGGACTCATGGATTCGCCACAACGGCGCTGCTGGTTGCGGTGTACGACAATGCTTCGCCACGCAACGCAATCTCGGTTGGGTGGACCGTCAACGCATCCACTTACGATGTCGCCATCGCGTTCGCCAGCCCGCAGAGCAATTACTACGTGGTGATCAACGGTGGCGTGGGCCCAGCGGGCCCGGCGGGTCCGGCGGGCTCGAGTGGCACCGGTTCCGGCAACGTCAACCCAACAGGCGCAATCGTGGCCAATCGGATCGCCACATTCGCCGACACCACGGGCAATGTAATCCAAGACGGAACGCAGCACTCTCTTGGCACCGGCTACCTCAGTACCACTAAGACTGCCGGGTCTGGCGGCGTGACGGCGAATCTGCTTTGCAAGGTGGATAGCACCGGGAATGTGGTGGCGCCATCCACAGGCGACGTGAGCATTCTGGGCGTTTGCGTCAGCACGCAATCGGCAGCCGCCTCCGTGGAGGTCGCCACGCGGGGCATCGTCAACTGCGTGGCTGACAATAGCACGACCATCGGAAACATTGCCATCGCCGGCACCACGACAGCAGGGCGATGCAAAGACAGTGGGCAGACGAATGCAACTGGCGTCTCAGTATCCACCCAGGTACTCGGGAAGATCCTGACGGCGGTGAGCGCGGGAAGCGCGGTATCCATTCAGCTTTACGGTCCCGGGCACTACGGAGCAGCGGTGCAGGTGTCCGATGGAGGCACGGGGCAGACGACGTACACCAAAGGCGATCTGATTGTGACGCCGGGCAGTACGACGCTCAACAAGCTCGGCGTGGGTACGAATGGACAGATGCTGACGGCGGACGCGGCATCGGCCAACGGGGTGAAATGGGCGGGGTCCAACCGCCGCACCTGCATCATTGACAACGATTCTCAATCGGCTACGGCGTTGACCGCGGCGCAAATCACCGGCCGCTGTGAAGTAGCCTTCGCGGCTCACATTGTCGAGGTTGGCGTGTGGGGCGGGACAGGCACGGGCGCCACGCAAGCATATTCAGGTACAAGTTCCGTACAGTTGACCCGCTATCGTCCCAACGGGGGAACCACAGCCGCGATTTTGAGCGCCGCGCTGGCAACTCCCGGCTCTGGGGTAAACAAGGCGTGCGCGGTGGCGACTACTGTTGGGACGTGTATCAATAGCCTGACTTCGAGCAGTTCCATCACGCTGGCAGGCGGAGCGACGGTGGCGGTCAATGCAGGGGACGTACTCTACGTTTCGCCGGCCACGGCGGACGGCGTTCAGACGTGGTATACGATCACGATCATCTATACGGTGGACTGACATTTGTGCCGGGGCTTCAGCAGACGCTCGACGTCAGGCACAGGCAATTCAAGCAACATTAGATTGGGAATTCCGCGGGTTGACATGCCCGAGTCCCCAGCATATTCAGGATGGACCAAATGAGATTATCGACGATCGTTCTGACCGCGTCCATGGCATACGGCGCGGTTGGTAATTTGCAGGTTAGAGGGGTGACATCCACGCAGGCTATTCTTGCGTACAGGGCGCCGGACACAAACCCGTGCTCGGTAGAAGTGAGCGAATCGCAGTCGTACCGTCCGCTGGCGCATGACGTGGATCCGGCCCTATTCGCCGGCTCGAACCTGGACAGCCGGCCGGAAGCGACGGTAAGCGGCCTACAGCGCGTATTCGTGGCGGGCAAGAGGCGGGCCGAGAAGGGAACGAACGGCAGGTGGTATTCGCGGGCGCTACAGGCCTTCACGACTCATTACTTTCGAATCACTTGCGGCGGCAGCCAGGCCACCGGGAGCTTCCTGACAGCGAACATAGCGCTGGGCAATACTTATAATGAGGCGTTGCCGGCAGATCCGGCAGTGAGTACGCGACCTTACTTCAGCTCGACCGGATCGTATGCGTGGCCGGAGTTTCTGAAGTGGAACAATCAAGATCCAGCGGCGCGCCCGGAAGCCGTGATCGACCCCCAGACAGGAATGCTGCTCAAGCGGCTGGCGCTACCCCAAGATCAGCCGATCGCCTATTTGCCCGGCGGAGGCGTCCATTACTTCCATTCGGTTCTCGACCCGGACGGCGCATGGGTTACACCGGCGGCAGCGCTCACGGACGATAGTTCGTCGGCGTCATTCACGGGGATCCACTCGAACGTACTGTTCTTGCGGGACCAGACGTTCTGGACGGCCGGTGGAACCAACTTGTGGGATCTGACTCTTCCTACGGAGTACCTCACCGTCTCGGTGAAGGGTTGGTGCTCGGGAACCTGTGCCGGCGAGGATGCAAAGATACAGGCTTGCCTGACGATTAACGGCGTTACTTGCTGGCCGACGAATGCGGCGGCAAAGTATCAGGAAGTTGCGCTTGGAACATCGGCGACGAATACATTCGCGACCCTGGGGACGGCAGTTCCGCTTCTGGATGCCTGGACGCCAGCGGGATTCAGCCCGCTGAACCGCGCCGACCTCTCGTCGCGAGCCGGCATGGTGAATGTGGATCAGGCCGGGGTGGCGACATGGCAATCGGGCGGTAACCCGAATACCTATTTCAGCCCAAACTGGACAAATGGCAGCAAGATCTCTATCGCGGGATCGGAGTGCAAGATCGCGCTTATGGGAGGGCCGACCCAGTTGACGATCGACCCGGCATCGTGTTCGGCGCCGCTTTCTCTGCCATTGACGGGGGCGGCATACACGGGTTCAAATTTCGGGTTTCTGGTGCGCAAGAAGACGGCGAGCACGGATACGATCAACGTGCAGTACGCGGAGTACACGACGGGGACCTCGCAGTACATGGATTATAACGCCAGCGGATCGGCGAAGTTATGCAGCGACACGCTGACGCAGAACAGTGTCACCGGGGGATTGGGATACCACTGCGTGATTCCAAGCGGCTGGCCCCTCCTGTACTGGGTAGATCACAAAACGGGCGACGCTGCGTACCTGGGGTTGTTTGGCCGGTCCGGGGCAAGCGGTCCGGACGGATTTTCGGGCGGCTACTGTGACGGAAGCAACACATTGAGGGGGACGACACCAACGGCGCCAGAGCACTTCTACTGCGGGGCCACCGATAACGAGACACCGGCGAAGCCGATCCTTGTCTCGTGTACCTTGACAACAACGAACCAGCCGGGGAGTGAGTCGGTTTCCTGTTCCAATATCACGCCAGGCACGATAGGCAAAGACATTCTTGCCCTGATTGCTGAATTTACGGCGACAGACGTACCGGCTTTCGACAGCACGAAATACGGATGTGGGATATCGGGACTACAGGGCGCCAAGCTTATCCTCGGATGTGGGCGCAGTGTTCAGGATACGTTGGGATGGACAGTTGTATTCGATCCGGATAAGGTGGATACGGCCGCAGGATGCGTGGGAGGCGGCGCGGCGGGTTGCGTGGTTGCGGCGGCGTCGACATGGGCGACAGCTCCAGCCCGGTGGTGCGTCCATCATACGACGTTCATTTCGGGAAAAACCGACACGGTATGGATTGCTGGGAAGTTCTTTTCTCCGAACTATCCGGCGCAACTGGACGATGGTCCGTACACCTCAACCATCGTCTCGGGAGCGCTGACCGCGACACCTTCGATTGCGGCGGGTACAGGCGTTTGTCCGGCCGGCAGTGCGGGGTGCAGCCAGGTGACCGTGGATGGCGAACCGTGCGATTCGTCTCCGGCGGCGGGTGAGGCAGCCGGCAATAGCGTATGTCCGAAGAATTCCGCTTGGGTGTACCTGCAGGACGCGAAGGTCGGGGATGTGTTCACGATCGATGGCGAGTACGTGGTACTGGTGGCGAAGAACGGGAGCCAGTGGATGTTTCAGCGGGGATACGGTTTGAGTTCGCCTTCCGATCACAGTTCAACGACATTGACGGCACATTGCATGGCGCGCGATTTCTTCCATGGCGTCTCGAACTGGTCGTGGACCTGGGATACGGCGAGAGATCCCCACGGGATGAATAGCGACGGGACAACGGTCCGCGTGGCTTGGGACTACGATCATCCGGTTCCGCGGAGCGATGCCACCATCGGCGGAATGCCGAGCTACGATGGCAACTGCCAGTCAGGTGGCGGACAGTGTTATGCAGTGCGGGATGGCATTGGCTCAATGGGCGATCCGCCCAACCGGTATGTGTCTCTGGCGCCGGCATTCTCGGGGGCCACGGGCACCGCGAGTTTCGTCGAGAGAGCGCAGGACCATCCGAGCTGGTTGCAGGACAATGCGGCGACCTCGGAGAGGCAGTGGTTCATCGATGGCCGGCCGTTGCAGCCCTTGATGGACATCAGCGACGCCGCAATTTCCGTATCGGGGCAGTTGTATCGGCTGACTTCGACGACTACCGATGGCGACAATCTAAGCCGGGTGGGTTATAACATCTACGTTGTAAAGACATCATCGACGACCGTGGTCGCGGCCGGGAATTGCTCGGCGGCCAATCCATGTCCGATCTGGGATGACACGACTCTGCAGGACTCGATCACGCAGCCGTGTACGATCAGGCTCCTGGGTGGGAACGGAACCGTCTACATCTCGAGGCTCAGTTCGGGCGGCTTGGGCGCGACCTATACGAACGGCCTGACAATCAGCGCCGACAATTGCCCGCTTTCGGCAGGAACGGGGTTTCCGAGTGGTTCGACGCCGCTGTGGACCTGGGGAGCGAGTTCCGGGGCGTGGGCGGCAAGCGGTTCGGACACTCGCGGGGGTTCTTCCGGCTATTTTGGGAACATCAATCGGAAAATACAGCCGACGTGGGCGTACTGCGGGATGCAGCCTCTGATCGATGCCAGTAGTGCAGCCACTGGAGACGTTCTGAGCGACACGTCCGCGGATTCCTACAAGTATTGCGTCGCGCGGCAACCCGGCGAGTGCCGTAGCGCCGCCCAGCCAGGCGACATCTACGTGAACTGTCCGAATGAAGTGAAACGCAATGGTGGTTCGTATGGCTGCATGTGGTACAGCCAGAATCAAGACATACCGGTCGACATCTGCGTCGGCAACATGAGCGCGTATCTCAATTCGATCGTGGAAGTGGGATTCAAGAAGAACGATTTTACGGGGGCGCTGGGCAGGACGCTGACGAAGGGGCTGACGCGGTATAAGGTGTTCGATCCGTACTGGCACGGCAAAGCACTCTCGGACGCTTCGTGGATGATGTTCCGTTCGATGTATACCAACGGCGCGTGGACCGAAATCTTACTGGGAAAGCTGCCACCGTTTCCACCGGCGGATTCAGTAAAGCGCTGGACATTCCAGCCAATCCCGCTGAGGTTGACGCCCCCCGCGGGACTGGCGGTCGATAACGCCGTGATCCAGTTTGGGTACGCGGAGAACGGAGCTCCGGGACAGTTCTACTGCACGAGCCGGCAGGAAAAATGTCTAGCTAGGGCGGCAACAGTTACGGCAGTGCAGTTCCTATTCCCCTCAGAAGGTGCAGGCGGGGCGGAAACGGGAGTTAGCGGTGTACCGTGCGCAAATGGGTGCACGGTCGCGATCCCGGCGATTTCGCAGCGGATGCTTTACTACCAGGTAAAGTATCGCGATGCGTCGAACAGGACCGTCGCGACCGGTCAGCTCGAAGTAGTCGCCGTTCCGTAGTAGCACAAGCCTCGGGAGCGGCTGGCCTGTTGGTGAAACCTGTTGGCGAAACCAGGTTTGAAGGCGGGGCCTGGCAGGTCAGTCTGCCCCGGACATGTGAAGACTCGATGTGCTCGCCGGGGGCACGAAGCCGGCAATCCGGAAGGCGCACTACGGCGCCGCGTAGCGGGGGCGTCTCGGGACTTTACTCACATCGACGGAGGGTATCTCCCTCGCGTCGGGGTAAACGTCCGGGACGGCGGTTTATGGTTGGCCGGTTTTGGGTGACCCCTGAGGTATAATTGCAGAGTCACGACAGAGAAGATGCCTCGCCCGCGAAACGTAAGACTACTTGGCGAGCGCGTCTTCGAAGGCTTTGTGTCGTGGTGGGCAGGATCCCGCGATACCGCCCGCCGGGACACGCGTGTCTTGACTGTGTTACTCGTCCTGGTGTGTGCCGCCGTGGCGATTGTAGGAGTCCCGCGTCTGCACATTTTCGGTCACGATATCTTCGTGTCACTGGACGGCGGCTGGCGGGTTCTCAACGGGCAGCGGCCTGGAGTGGACTTTTACGGTCAGATGGGTCCGGTTTACTACCTGTTGCACGCGGTGGGGCTTTGGCTGGCGGGCAACAACGCGCGCGGTTTAGGGTACGGCAGCACCCTTGCCACCGCGCTGATCAGTTTCTGGGCCTTTTTCGTGCTTCGGCCGCGCATGAAGCCCGCTCCGTTTTTCGTGGCCTGCCTCTTCCTGGCGCTACTCGCCGCCGCTCCGTTTCCGCTTGGCTTCACTCCCCTGCAGGCCGCTTTCGCCATGAAGCACAACCGCTACGGCTACGCCCTGACAGGCCTGGTGCTGCTCGAGTCGTTCCTGCCGCAGGACGCCGGCAATCGCAGGCACCGGTTCGCTGGCGGCTTCTCCACCGGGCTGGCATGCGCCCTGCTGCTGTTTCTGAAGATCAGCTTCGGGCTGGTGGCGTTGACGATCGCGGCCGTCTCGTTACCGCTGCGCTCCGGCTCACGCATCCGTCTGGCTGGAATGGTGGCGGGCTTCGCCGCCCTCAGTATTCCGATGATGGCCTATCTGCGCTTCGACCTGCCCGCGCTGATGCGCGAGTACCGGCTGCTGGCCGGCGTGAAGGGCGGCGCGATTGATGCCAAGGCGGTGGTCGTGCGCCTTTACGTGGATCGTTTCGAGATTGCACCGGTGGTTCTATTGGCCGCGCTGGTGAGCCTGCTGCCCGGGGTCCCGGTCCGCCGCGGTTTCACGTTGATGCTGGCGGTGGCCATGGCGGCGGTCGCCGGCACGCTGCTTCTGCTCACCAACACGCAACCCTTCGGCCTGCCTCTGCTGGGAGCAGCCGCGCTGCTGCTATTGAACGAAGCGACCGCGGCGGTCCCGGACGGTTCCGCGCCGCCACACGTGGCCCCGCTGCTGGCCATGGGTTTACTCGCGGTCGGAATTCCGATGTCTCTGGATGCCGTGGGCGTTGCGGCTGCGATGGGGGACAAGTTTCTGCGCGGGAAACCCGGCTATCGCTTGCACGCGGCCCACCTGGCGTCGATCGAGTTCGTCGATTGCGCGACGCCGCTTTTCGGCGGACCGTGTTCGCCGAACGACAATGGCCAGAACTTCATCCGCTACACCGAGGAAGGGATAGCCCTGGTTCAGGCGAACGGCCGCGCCGGTGAATCCGTACGGGGCATGGGCATGAGCAATCCGTTTTCGTTCGCGACGCTGCGCCCTCCCTCCCACGGAGGCGGGGTGAACCTCAGCGGGACGAATGTCAGCCCGGCCGTCATGCCTCCGAAGAAACTCCTGATTGGGGACGTATCCCTCATCCTGGCGCCGAAGTTCCCGGCTACCGATCGAGATACTCTGGCTGCGTTCCTGGAAGCCTACCCGGAGCTGCTCGGTACCGAATATCTCCAAGTGGCGGATTCGGCCAATTGGATTCTTTACCGGCGAGCGTCCTCGTAAACGCGACGTATCGGATCTGCTCGCCGGAATACCGCTCCTCCCGAGTCGTGACGAATTCACCGTCGTATTGCGCGGTACGCTGCCCGTGGAACATCGCGCAGGCTCGATGGAAGTTCACTCTGGACAGGCGGTTATCGCGCATCGCGGCGAATGGGTGCGCTACAGCACACCTGAGGCGGATGGTGCGGAATACATTGCGGTGTGCCTGCCTGCGTTTGCCGTGGACACGGTACACCGCGACGAGTAATGCACGCTTCGCGAGAAGTCTACGGGCCTACGGTCGCCGTCAGGCTGTTCATGCTCCGCGTCTTGAACTCATATCTTTCGATACGAACGGCCGCTTTCTGTGCGTCGGACCAAACCACCCGGCCCGTGGCGACGAATTGCAGAGGGCAAACGCCATCCAGCCTCGCCGGCCAGTTCACGCTCAACTCCACCATACGCCCAGTCGGCAGTTTGTCTTCCGTGGTGAACAGAATTCCGCCACTGCCGATGTCCAGCGTGGTTCCGCAGCCGCTGACCTTGGCTGCCCGGGCCTGAACTAACCGATAACGTACGTCCTCACGAACCGGAAACCTGTTAGTGCCCCGACGCTCGGGGAGTCCTCCGACGTGAGCACCTGTACTGTCTGTGCTTGTATTCATGGGTTATATCATGGAGCTTTGGGCCGCCATGCACAATAGACCTAAAGTCTGTATTTTCTAGGATTTTTCTTAGTACTTTGGTTGGGCCTCGTGTGGATCCGGTGTTCCAGACCGGCGGCGGCGGGGGTGCTTAACCGTTTTCGGGAAGGCTGGCCATGAATACACCGCAAACCGGGGACTGACAGCGAATTTCCGGCGCAGTCTGCCGGAAATTCGCTGTC